>Ga0123357_10003673_pt1 | contig 17709 bp, 6 predicted proteins | sample TergutEmb28metaG_FD_89873 | JGI IMG/M metagenome (GOLD analysis project Ga0123357, IMG submission 89873) | Embiratermes neotenicus P4 segment gut microbial communities from Petit-Saut dam, French Guiana - Emb289 P4 | ecosystem: Host-associated > Arthropoda: Insects > Digestive system > Gut ... | reverse complement strand
TTCTGTGGGGTGTGTGTGTGTGTGTGTGTGTGTGTGAGGGGGGGGGGGCTCCCCTCTGTTTAAATTGTGAAACCATCAATTGATTTTCATGAAACATGGGATGAACTTGATTCCAGTGGAGAACACCACAAAGCCATAAATTAATTGCCTACAAAATGCATTTGTAATATGGCAGGCATATGAGTCTGTGATCCAGGACCCTCACTAGTGCCACATACTTTAGGGCTCTAAAATTATATATATTGATAAGTCTTGGAGAAGTGTGCATATTTATTAAGATAATAGTTCTGTACCAGTGAAATAACACCGTGACCGTTATGCATACACTTTCTATTGCTTTTGGTCTGATGGCAATAACTAATGAACCGGTGGAACTAAGCACACAAAATTTGGTAGGTGGATAGATCATTAAAGTTTGTACACATTGTGTGTGAACTGTCGTTTGTAAGTCAAGGATTACAAATGTGACTATGGTGCAGAGCATTGAAAGTCTATCTGAAACATTTAATATATGGAAAACTTTTACTTAGTTAATAAATTTCTCACAAAAATTAAATAAACAACAGCAGTAATATCGTTAGCAGATATGCAGACCTATACATCTACATGTAGGAATGTGGTCTTTTTAGTTTCCCAAAGTGTCACAACCTGTTATGCAGTTTCTTCATCTGGTTATGTAATCAAGGCCTCTAGATCAGATATAGACATGCAGTGAACAATACCTACCCACTTAAACACAACATAAGTTTATTTTAATTTTGTCTTACACGTATGCTACATGTTTTGGCCTTTCTCAGACCATCATCAGTCATGTCAATACAAAAATCATCTAAAGGAAGATACAGTGAAATAAAATGTAAGGGGCCCCTTTTTGACAGTCACAATTTTCTTACAATATGAAAATATACAAAATATATAGTACAAAATCTAAATAAATCTTAAAACTTACTATTAACTTTAAGGCTGTCTTGTGTTGTAGGGAGAGTTTGTAGTGTAATTCTTCTATGATCATTGTATTTTACTCAGTGTTATATGGCATCTTTTTAATTTTCCTTCTATTAATTACTGTTTGGAAATTGAGGCCCACATTATAGTTTAAGGTGGTGGTGCTGAAGCAATGTTTACCACTGGCTAGTTGGGGTGTGACAGGCCTGTATTAATACAAACTTGTGTATGCCAGACACATTGTATTCCAGTGCATTAGATGGAACACAGGCATTGTCCCATATTCAAACCATGAATTCTCCTTTATTGAAAAGAATTTGTGAAAACAGTTTCTCATCATGGGAAATTTTGTTTAGGAAACATAAACTGCTGGTATAGAAATGTGTATAAGAGGCAGTTCAGACTCTTTAGCTTTGCCATGTTTGGGTACAAGGAAATGGACATGTATTTTGAGGGCCTAGTATGTAAATTACCTGCTTATATATTGAAAAAGTACCAGTAATAAGTCACTGCAACTATCCTTTGCTTGTGCTGGAAGATGGATCTGGCCTCTTGAAATACTTTATATATGGATGCTTAATATGCAAACATTGGACACTGGCAAAAGACTATTTGTAGGCATACAACATGCTTTTAAGGAGAGGTAAATTTTCTCCCTGTACATGATGTGAAAGCATGTAAGAGGAGTGGAAAGAGTCGTATTATAACTCCACGCATTCTTAACCTCAACATTAGATGGAGGTGAGTGATCAACCTCAACCTCCTGCCATTTACCCACGGTGAAAGAGTCCCAAGTACCCTTTGAATATGAGAATGGGTGAGCTCCAAAGCCAGTCTGGATATTGCTCCTGCTGGGAGTCAAATCCTATATCATCCAATGTGTTGCCTAATCATTATATTAACTATGCTCACCCAATTCCCATGCTTTAACCATAAAAAAAATAAATATGTGTGTTGTTTGTATATGGACTTAGTATTATTCTCAGAATATGGAGGTATTGTTTCTCTAAACAGCATTTATTAATTGATCTTTGTAACAGACACACGTTATGTTTTCTGTAATATAGTAATCAAGTTTTCATATAATCTTCAGATGATCTTCTTGCCTTATAGCACTAGTTCCTGCATTAGATTACATGTGTCAGCTTAATGTGCTGAGAAGTAGGGATATGTGCCAGTATGTCCCCAGATCGTCTGTCGTGAAATGTGTTTTAAAATAACAAAAGGCATTAATTACTTTCACTTTTTAGCAGACACTTTTAAATTAGCAGATTTTGATACAGTTTTATGTTACTGCCTTTTAATAATTAGATAAAAATTAGCCCTACTATTTTACTTTGAAGGCTTACATTATTTTTTATAAACATTCTTTCAGTTTCTGAGACATCAGAAAATATATCAAATGAGATTTTGAATTTAACTTTTTGTGTTGTGTTTATTTTATCCTGGAACTTAATGTTTCCATAGTCTTGCCGAAGGAGTTTCAGTAGGTACTGTACATTTTATACGTATTAAATAAGTTGGTTCATATTTAATTGCTAGTTGTGTCATTAGTTCCAGGAGGGTAGGAAACCAGGTTTGAATGTGGGAACAATGCTTAGATGCTAATAATTCAGTCTCTTCCTCCAGTGTGATTCTTTGATCATTCTACAATTTCAGGCCTTGGAAACACTTGTTTCCAATCATTTGCTGCATTTTGACCAACTGGATATGGTTAGCATGTAGGAAACATGGAGAGTTCTTCCATTGCTGTCTGATTCTTCTAAGACTGACATAGCTGTTTAGACAGATTTAAGTCTGTTGTTCTTCTGTGAATGAATGCCCTTTTCTGTTTTATCCCTCTGCATATAAACTATCCTGTCTCAAAGTTGTTTTGTTTTCTTCATTTGTGTCTGTGGTTATTTGTGAGAAGACATATCTTTTACCATTCTATACACAAATAGAACAGTATTGTATAATGAAGTTAAGAACAGTATAATAAAGACTGTGAACTGTTTTAATAAGCATGGCAACCCATTTAATGTGAATGGAGCTACAACCATAAAACTTTATCTTAACCCCAAGAGACTGGGAAATATCTCCTGGTGCCTGAATAACTAATTCAATTGCAGAAACATTAAATTAACAAGACATGCTGAGTTGCCATAAATAATTGTCCAAAAATATGAGCACGATTGTAAAATCATTCTTGTCAGAATTAAACAAGCCAGCTGCTTATTTTATCACTGCACAGATGTTTCTTGGTGTTTAAAATTTTGAAGCCTTCCAAGAAATTGGCAGTGTCAAAATGTGTTACTGTAACTGGGTCTTTTGCAGACATAGTTGTTGAAGGCTTATACAAGATATTTTGCAATTCCAGAAATGCAGATTTGTGTATTTCTTTGGTAGCCAGGAAATATTAACCAGTTATCTGAGGCAATGAAGTAAAAAAATATAGAAATCCATATACCGCTATGATAACTATAATTGCATAAGAAATGGAGAATATGGCTACAAAGTGTTCTTACAAACTGGCCATTTTTATTTTAATAACTGTACCCTGACAGATGAGAATACGTACAACATGACTTTAGTTGCACCACAATATTCTGTTAAAATGATAGCTTCTCTTAATTTGAGTTCCTCACATTACCAAATTACTGATAATGCTGACTTCTTGAAAGCCAGGTACAGTTTTTCCAGTATTGTATGTGGTATAATCAGATAGTTGCCAGGCAGAATTTATTTCTCCATAACAACATTTGCCTTTTCATCAACATTGTCCTCATCCATATAGTCTCCTTGGAATGGTAGAAAGTGTGCTCAGCAATCATGCCACGATTTTAAGCATTTTCCGAAGTGAATTGTTGGCAACTTAGCAGGTACTTCATGTCATTCTGCCTCAGTCATAGTTATATCATTAAATCGCCTTACTGTAATGTTATCTTGTATTGTAGGAAAATAAATAAGTCACATGGCTGTAAGTCTGATGAGTACAGAGGGTGTGAAACGATGGTAATTTTCTTTTTAGCCAAAAATTTACAGACAGACACAACCAGCCAGCAGGTTTTGGCACAGATTTGGCAGCAATATGATGCATTTTCAGATTCTCTTTCCAGATCTGCTCAACTGACCCAAATGGCATGTGCACCATGTTAGCAACTTGAGGGATAGTGATTCTTCTGTTTTGGAGGACAAGTTCCTTCAATTGTTCAACATTTTCATCATTGTTGCTCACTGATGGACTTCTCCTGCGTTAAGCATCTTGAACTGACATCACATAACTTTTGAACTTGAAAAACCATTCAAAAGCTTGTGCTATTCCAATTGTCTGCACTCCAAAAGCTGCTTGAAATAACTCAGAAGCTTCCCCTGCTTTTCATTCCAGTATAATTTCAAATCTGTTGAGAAATTTCTGTTCTTTCAAGTCTGCTGTTTTCTAGGTATGCCAAAATCACAAATGTAGCAGCACACACTTGTATTTAAAAAGACATTACTCCACAATCACACATACTACATCCTTATTTTAAGCAGGACTCAACAGACACTACCCTGTCAACACCTAGTGGTAGAATTTTGTCCTAACAGCAGTAGTCTGAATTTGCTGTCAGTCCAAAAGCTACTTAATTGCATCGTATATAGGAAAATGACCATATGAACTGAAATTCGGATTACAATTACACACTGGCAAACAAGAAGTTTGAAGTTCTTCATATTGTGTACAAATTAAATGGTAATTAATACAATACAAAGTCACTTCAATGAACAAATGATCCCTCAAAGGATTTTACTTGATTCTGTGGCATATTTATTTGACCCAAAATATTTAATCATTTTCCACAGTTTTTGTATCATTAATTTATCTGCATAAGTTTTCTTGGGGTTTTATGGTTGTAATAATTGATACAGAAATATTAATCAGTTATGAATATGATTTTGTTTTGGGTTTGTAAAGTGAAATTTATTTGTTGAGAGGTGCTGCCTGAATATCAATAAAACAAATACCATTTAGGTAAACACCAGTTTCTTACTTAATGTGTAAAGTATGTAAAATGAACAACCATATATTCAGTTGAAATATATGTTTTTCCATTTAGTTTCTTGAAATGAGGGGAAAACACAAAATCTTTTTATTAGAACCAGTGATTTTTTTACACTCTAATGTCATCCAGGAATGGAAATGGTTTTCAACAGTTGAGTAGTTGCTCAGGAGTCAGTTGAACAGCTTGGAAAGTGAGGAACACACATTATAATGGGAATGTTTAGAATTCAGGTTGTTTTTGTTTTGTAATCATTGTCATTGTCATCTCATCGTCAGTGTTATTATTGTCATCATTTTTTAGAATTAGTTTAACACTGGAAACAATTTCTCTAAAAATATTTCTGAAACGGAGTGGATAGTTTGGAATCATTCATTGTCTGGACATTGTTAACAGTCACTTGTTCAAATTTTTGTTTTAAATGTGGGATGGTGGATGAAGTCCAAGGATGAATGACTCCAAATGTGATATGCCTTCATCAGAATCCTGTAGAACTGTATTAGGTAAATGATGTGTATCCCTGTTGGTCCCCATTTGCAACCTTATGTACACAGCATGAATGACTTCTGCACATCACCTCAGCCTCACACTCATCATAGGTTTTTATGAAACTGAGGAAACTAAACCCTCACAAAACTTTAACAATCAGTATGTTTCAATAACCAGATAAAAGTTGGTGCTTAGACATAGGGATAATATTTTGATATTAAATTTGAGATTACAACTACCCACTTCAAGTGGCCAAAGGATTTTTTTCATGATCATGGAAGCTGTGTATCTTTATGATATGAAAGGAAATTGTCTTTCAGGTGTACACGAACTGTTCCATTTTTATACCTTCACTGCACAGAGTGCATAAATTTAATGCCTAAGAAAGAATTCATTAGATGATTTTGTTTAAATGTGGTATTGTGATCTATACTAAGATTATATATAGAAATTTATGTGACTTCATATCAGTGTATTAATATTCACGTGCTATGTGAAGGCACAATTGGTCTTTTGTTAATCAAAGTGGATCACCATGCAAAAAATTTTGTGAATCACAAAAATATAGATCTCTTTGTCATTTACACTTTTTGTTTGAAACATACTTTGATATGGTAAAAATTTGACTAAGTACAAACAGAAGTAATTTCTGACACCTAAGCAGTCTTATATTTATAATGAGGTTACTTTTGTGGCTTTGTATTTACAGAAACAGGCGTTTGCATTTAGTAAGTGAACACTAATATCAGCTTTTTATGGCAAATTTATTGGGAATCGGTTTGGCAAATATTTATGTACTCTCATCTGGAGTACACTATTATACTCATGTTTAATGCAAGTATAATTCTGGTTTGATCTACATTATTACAGAGGGACATTTAAAAAATTATAACTCATACTTTTATATACTAATCATATTTAAAAGAAGTCAGAACTATAGAATTTGTTTTACAAATTGTTTATAAAATTGTCCATTTAACGGAAAACAATTTGGAGTTTTAGCATGTCACACACTTGATGAATGTAAATGTGTCTTAATTGTTAGTAGGTTTTGTCCAAAACGTTGGGTCTTTTTCATGATGCAAATGTGCTTACAATACTTTGAAAAATTTCTTACTCTATAGTTCATTTCTTGTGGCTGAATATGGATCCATGAGTTGGGAGACTGTGTCCATCCAGGTATGTACTTGCTAGCCCACTAGCCCACTCTGTCAAATCTCCAACTTTTGATAACTGGTGTTTTAACCTTTATGTGGAATACATGTGTGTACAGCTTGTTGAAAGGGGAATTCAAATAAAATGTGGTGCATATTTTCAAAACTGAACATGTCCAACTTCAGTCAAAAATAGGTGTTGAGAAAATTGTATATATCATAATAAAAATTAGTAACATTGGTAACAAATTTTGTAGCATATTGAAAATGATTATCACAAATTTAATTTCATAATGCAGATTTTGAATGTTGCAACTGCAGTCATTCATGGTTGTTTGCATGTGGCGGCAATTGTCTTGTGGGAACAATGTGATGTTGTTTCTCATTATTATTGGATTATAAGCAGTAGTACATAACTCTAAAGTTTATTCCTGTATTACTAACTACTGCTTAAATATTGCAAGTTTTTACCTCATTTTCTCTACACTATGTGACTTGTGTATGTTGCCTGTATTTGAGTCAGTGGATGAATTGAGATTCAATTATATATCTAAGTGTAGTAATTTGATACCTCAAGAAAATTTCAGTCCAACATTCAGTGAATGAATTTAAGAAACCTGTTACAATATTCTCACGATAATATAGTAAGACAGGAATTAAAAAGTTTCATATGACTTGATATGTTTACACCTGCTTTGAAATTCTCCAAACCCTATAGGTTTATTTCTGTGGTTTTAAAGTATTACAGTCATTCTCAGCATGATACACTGTTTGTGTAAAAGTCTGTTTTTCTGTTCAGTTTTTATGCAGCTGAAATTACCCTAGAATATCAGTATTTGAAAACAGAGATGTGGGTATTAGTTAATTTTGTGTGTGTGCATGCTTTTAATGTCAAAATTCTTGCAGTCTGCGTGCAGAAAATTGTTAATAAATAAATATAACACAGCACTCTGCAATTTGCATAAATTTGTTTCTTCATGACACATATACAAGACAGTTTTGTTGCAGTACTTATTTGTCAGTCATTTAATACAGTCATACACAAAATTACAGTATATGAAATTCATATTATCTTTATCCATTTTAAATATATTATTTTAGTGAAAATATAAGAGAGTGCTGAAGAAAATACAGTAAAATTGAATAGATGGGTGTCGATGAACTTAGATTCCAATTAATTTTTTCCAGTAACAAATTATGAGTACAAAAATAATAAATTTTCTGACTCTTAGATCAACTGTTTTTGTTCACAGCATATTTTTCTGTTTTGTTATTTTGGCAACATTTCATTGTTATTTCAACATATTACAAGTACAGTCCAATATTATAGTGTTGATGTAGAGCAGTGGATGTTGTTCCAAACATATTAATTTGAAAAACAAAGTTTGTATGATTGGAAGTTTTCCCGGTAGTGTGGCTGAACATCAGAAATAACTTGAGGAATTCTCAAAATAGTGATTGTTCACGGACAGTTTAGTTTTAAAATATTGTGCACACATGTGGCTTAGCTATGTATAATTTAGATACATGTACTGTCAGCTTTCTGTGTGTGTTTTGCACTTACCTGAAACTCAGCAGATTATTTCAAGATACAAACAGGTGGCGGGATTCTTAAGCTTCTAGACATTCAATTCATTCGATTGGCCTCAGCCGAGCCAACGAGAAAGTTGGTGGTTGCAAAGGAAAACCTTCGGGGGATGACTCAACACTGATGAATGGTGAGTCAGCCCACATCTGTTGCTTTGCAGCTAATGTGTCAATGTGATTTTTTTTATTGTGTGTAGAAGAGTTCAGTCTTGAACTTTTGATATTGCATGTGTGTTTGAAGTTTACTTTGCATGTGTTTGTCTCAGTACCCTTATTGTATGTGCTTTATAGTGATCAAATAGAAAGTTTTCAATAGGCTTGTAAATATATATGTTAATTAAAACTATGAATTAAGACTGAACAGATAAAAGGATGAACTTCAACTGGGCTAGCAAGTACCAATACCTTTCTGGAAAAACTTCTAGTATAGAATGCTTAAAGTGTTACATGCTTACAAAAACAGGAAGATATAGCACTCTTTATTTAATTTGTATGTGTTGTGTCAGAATCTTACAAGTTATAATGATACTTAAGCTACACTTTTATTTTACACTATCTTCTCGTCATGCTTTGTGTGTGTAATTTGGTGTCACTTGTATTAAATTTAATTTTGCTGCATAAATGTAGGCTTACAAGGGCATGTATTTGGTATTCGTGACTCACTTTAACATGAAGTATTGGTTTTCCTTAACTTTTAGGTTCTAGGTATCTATATCATGATGTTCTAAGTTTTTTGATGTGTGTGTGTGTTTTTCCTGCACAACTTACAGCTTGCCACTTTACTGATATAGTAGCTGTCTGGATTCTTATCAAGAAATTAGAGATGCCAAAGTTTGTATCAGTGTTGGAATATTGTAGTTACGTACTGGCTGTAGTTTACAATACAAAAAAAAATATTATTAATTTTTTCATTGTGAGATTTCAGGCTTCTGCCATTAAGTGGATGAGAACTGCATTCTTCTGGGTTATTATGCAGCGTGTAATGATAATTGCTTATTGCCATTTTGGGACAACCTATCAATCCCCTCTTGAATTTCAGGACCAATAGGTTGTCCTGAACCATCCATAAGGAATTACAACTACAGGCTGCATAACAGCCCAGAAGAGCACAGTTCTGATTTTTTTTGTTTTGTTTTAAAATTTGATATGGCAATGAAGTGATAAATGTTTTTGATGGTGCTAGAGGAGAAAAATGGCCAAGGATATTATCCTTGTTCTAGGGAGCACACTAAAACTGCATTTTTAAATTTTGCTCTTGAAATAAAAGACATCTGCCATCATCTATCTTTCAAATAGGGAATTGTTATAAAAATAATTAAGAACACCTGCTTCTGTGACTACATGAGTTTCCTCAGTAAACATCATGGCTGATGAACATCATCATTAACTTCTGTGTACCATTAAAATGTACTGTTGGACTCCATTTTGTGAAAGTCTGATTCTTGCTGGCAGTTTAAAATTTATGGATGTTCAGTTTTTGTAAGTGTATTTTGTTGTGTGTGTGTGTGTTTTGTTGTGTGTGTGTGTTTTGTTGTGTGTGTGTGTGTGTTTTGTTGTGTGTGTGTGTGTGTGTGTTTTGTTGTGTGTGTGTGTTTTGTTGTGTGTGTGTGTGTGTTTTGTTGTGTGTGTGTGTGTGTTTTGTTGCGTGTGTGTGTGTTTTGTTGCATGTGTGTGATTTGTTGCGTGTGTGTGTTTTGTTGCGTGTGTGTGGTTTGTTGTGTGTGTGTGTTTTGTTGTGTGTGTTTTCTTTGCAAAAAGTGCATGAAGTAAACACAGGGACATCATGTCCATCTGCCTGTTTGCATGCTTCCTCTCTAGCACCATTCATCATGTTTCAATTAATGCTAAGTGAGTTTAATGTTGCTTCTTATCAGGTTCATCTAACAGCCCCTGTTCCTTCCCCCTTACATGAAGTTTATATAATGTTTTGTTATGTTGTGTTGTGTTGTGTTATGTTGTGTTATGTTATGTTATGTTGTGTTGTGTTGCATTATGTTGTGTTATGTTGTTATGTTATGTTGTTATGTTATGTTATGTTATGTTATGTTATGTTATGTTATGTTATGTTATGTTATGTTATGTTAAGATTATTATAATACAGGATTGTTACAAAAATCTTTTGCATCCAAAAGGTAAAGTTAGCCCTACAACAGGCCATGAAGTCGCAGAGGGGCAGTAGAAGTATAGCTCTACTCTTTCTTTAACCTCAGCGCTAGATGGGGGTGAGTGCTTTTGCATCCAAACATCTCTAAATAGTAATAATCTTGTATTATAATAATTTTAATATAATTTCAACATACTTAACATTCCCAACATTATATATTGCTGTTGTAATGGTGTACTAGTGTTGTACATTTTACCATTTACACAGGACTAAGCTATGTGTTATTATCGTGTATGTCTTTTAGTATATAATGATGCTCGCTGAAGATGGCTATAAATAATAGCTGAAATATCTGGAAGTGGTTATCTATGTGTAGACAAGAGCAATTTGTTGATACTTAATTTATTGATGTACATCAGTTGCACAGAATGGGTACAATAGTAAGTCCTTTCCCAGTATTTGTTACAGCAAAATATTAGACCAAGTTTAGACATTAATGGAAATCATTAAGGACAACCAAATTATTGAAAGTTAACAATGACTTCCTTTTGTTTTCTGGGCAGTCATGTAGAGCTTATAGCATAAGTCACCTTGCCTGTGAATCTTTTCACTCCAAGTATGATCTGTTCCCCATCCTGTAACTTTTTTACTAAACGTATTTGTAGCTTTGACACCATCACATTGATGTGATTGAGCACACATTCATTCTTAGTTAACAAGTGTACTGTGTTCTGAATTTAGTGTGTCTTAGGAGTAAAACTGGTAAAAAAGAAGCTAATATATATAAACACACTAGACTGAAATTGCTCGGTTAGTAATAAGGTTCAGTGAGCTTTTGTCACATTTGGCTGGGTTCTTATGTTCAAACAAATGGTGAACACATAAACATGACTTTTAAACAAGGCAGAGTAAAATGCAAAGAAATTTTCAAAATTACATACCTCGTATAAAGTGTACAGAAAAGAAGAAATGCGATGTTTTAATGGAAAAATATAATGTGCATTTATTCGATTAATGTTTGTGTTTGTCTTATAATTTAACTACATGTCCATCACAGATTTCTTTACTGTCATGTGTGTATTCACCCAGCTATTAGGACGTCAGTTTACAATTAAATATATACCACATTTTACATACATTGATTTTCAGTGATTACCAAGCAGCAACCGTAATTATATGTTGTTAATTACAAACAGAAATTTTTGAAGAGCCCCAATTTAATGCTGATACTTTGTGCAGGTCATAGTTATTATTTGTATACCCAATAATCCAGCACATTCTGTGTGCAGCATTTTTGTGCTGTGCTTAATCAGTGGTTAGGAAATGTTTTGTTTGCCCTGTAGTGTACTGTACCTTGCCGAAATGAGGTATATGGGTAAGTAACTCATTATATGCTGCCATGGTAGTGCATACTAAGATGCAAGACTCGAAGTTTTCACAGTGATGACTGTGAAGGTTTAATGTCTTCTTAGATATGACACCGTGCAGTCTGGTAGAAATTTACCGACTTTTGTAGGAACCCACTGCCTCCATATTCAGAAGAGAAGAATAAGAACAGCTGGAGGCAGAAGAGTCTTGATTTTGTATCAGACAGAATTGCATCACATTCCAGAAGACAATAATATTCAGTAGTGCATGATTTTTAAATCTTATACTTTCATGGATCCTCTAATATTGATTTCAAATGTATGTTAGCTTAATGTTGCCACTTTTCTCATACAAAATACAACATATACTAAATCTGAGCAATATAAAACTTCTAAACATTCAGACTGCTAAAACTGATATGCTGGGCAACTAACTGCCTAGTGCCTGTCCAAGTTGAATTGTTGGTCTGCTGAAATTGAGAGTAACATGAAAAGTGTGTCTTGTCTGCCAGCTGATAAACGTAACATAAGTCTTAGATTATGATACATTTTGTATCGCACTGATCAGCAAATCTCTCTGTTTACATTTTGTATTGCACTGATCAGCAAATCTCTCTGTTTACCCTTGGAAGTTAAAAATTGCGTCAGTGCCAGCACATGGACCATCAGTTTGAAATCACTGCACTACAGTTCTCAGTATTTTGAAATCTGAACTTCTCATAGCAGTGACTATGAATATAACTATGTTCTGTGATGTGACGCCGTATAGTCTGGTAGATGTGTACTGACTGACATGCTATTACCAGAGTAGATGGTGGAGACAGTAGGTTTATCTGAACGGTCAGTCTGTACACATCCACCAGACTACATGGCATTACATCTCAGAAGAATTGTAAAATGCATCTGTTATGGCAACAGAGACGAGTTTCAAACTAGAATATTTTGTTTTGTTTGTGTGTATGTGTATGTGTGTGTGTGTGTGTGTGTGTCCTATAAATGAGATTCTGGTTTAATATTCACATTACAGTCTCTCGTCTCCCCACAGTCAGATATACTTGTCAATGTCAGTGAACCACCAAATGTTTTATTATTGTCTCATCCAGTATATTCCATGCTGGTGACTTGACATCAACCCAATATGTGCATTTTAATATGTTGAGGTACTTCAAAACGATTATGTAGAACACATAATTTATTCAAGGCCACATTTGTAGTGCAATGGGCGTAAGACATAAATACCCTCCCTCCCCACCAAAGAAAGAAATTTTTGAATAATTACTTGACAATACAAGGTAAAGATGTAGATCAAGAGTATAATCAATTTGCAAACTTGAGTGTTAAAAGTATGTTTAATCTGACATGATATGATTTATTGACTTCTCAGACATTTGTGTTTGTTCATGCAGAGTGCATAAAGGGTCTGTTCCTGTATGAAGGGCGATGTGAGGTAGCATGCCCTGACCATTACTTCCCAAACTTCGATGCCAAGTTGCAACCTGTCTGCTCATATTGCCACTACACCTGTAAGACGTGTTCAGGCCCCAGTGACTACCAGTGCATTTCATGCTATGGAGATGCATCACTTAAGCAAACTTCAAAAGCTGAAAGTTACTGCTATCCAAAAGCCATTCTTCCAGCACTGGAAACAAGCAGATGGTTCTACTGGATGTTTGTAGCCTTCTCTGTTAATGTGACAGTACTTGTCATGATAATGTCATACTTTATAGTGTGCAAATTGCTGCAGAACTTTGGTTGCTGTATTAAGCATCAGCATTACTGGAAGATGAACATTGAAGACAACCTTCCAGACCGTTTGAGTAAAGACAAAAAAAGTGCAGTACATGATTTGTCTGAAAGTGATAGTGATGGGTAGGCTTAGGATTATATGTATTTTGTATATTGCCTATGTAGAATGAAACTACATTTAAACTTTCACTTAGAGCCAATCCTATAAAAAATTAAATAAGCATTTATTATCTTGTTGATTGTACTTTTGGTGAAAGATTTTAACATATGCATTTTGCATATACAATATGCAAAATGCATATAATCCTAAGCATAGTGATGGGTCTTAACATATTGCCTCTAGAAACGTTGTGATTTTGTTTTAGACAAGAACTTGTAATAATTAAAAACCAGGGTGTAGTTTGTTGTTAGTTTTTACTTCAGTTTTATATTTGGGACATGACTGCAGTGTTAATGATAAGGTTCATAAACTGAAGTGCCATTTTCTGCGATATTGCCCTCCATTTTGTCAAAAAGTATTTCTGGAGACAGTATTTGTGATATTATTATGTAGATGTATTTTAGTAGAGTCAGATGAATGTACAGAGACTTCAGCATTTCACACAGAGTACGTAAGCTCTATATGCAAGAAGTTCCAAGGAGGAATCAGTACTAACGTTATTTCTGAAACAATATATGTGGTGTTAATACTGTTGTAACTGGGAACAAGTACAATTAGTCTTAAAGTATTTTTGGATTCCAAATTGTTAGAAATTGACTGCTATTCAGCATAATAAAGATGTAAAAGAAAACTGCCCATCAGTACAGAATTCCCAGTTGTACTGGAAGAAGGCAGTCAGATGCACAAAACTGTTACCTTGACTGTGACAAACAGGAGTGGAAATGGTTAAAAGCCATCATTATTATGCATAATGGAATTTTGATTTAATAGTCTCAGGTCTAAGGTCAGACTTTTTTTGCAGTATGTGTTAATATTTAGGAATCATGATTTGCTGACATAGCAATACATACCCAGCAACACATTTTCATTTAAAGTTTCCTTAACCTTGTACTACTGGTGTCCAGTAAATTTACATGATTATAAGGCTGCAAAAACACATTAAATAACATATTGTTAAACCCTCAGCATAGGCTTGCTGGTTAATGTGCATATCTTGGCTCAGTGCAGAATACTATTAGATCAAAATTCCAGGCACAGAGATGTCACCCCTATATTAGTTTAGTGAGTAATATAAAATTAAATTAACTATAAATGAATAACCGTAAAATCAAATGGTCCAATTTTTGTCCATAATTTCTAGTAACACAGTCTGCAACTACATGAAGTTGCTCAGAAAATTCTTGTTTCTTGCTATAATCATATTTGTAATTGTTTACATGGAGACATATTTCTTAATGTCTGTCTGCCTGCCAGCCAGCCTGCCTGTCTGTCTGTCCATCAGATTGAACCAAGCTAGATTTACATTTCATACAGTCGCCATGTTGTTTTTTACTGTATGAAAGAATTGCCTAGACAAAAGTCCCATTTTGTAAGATGTTACCACACAAAATTTCAGGATGTTACATTATGAGACAGTAGTATTAACTTGATTGTCACAAGGTGGCAGGGTCACCATCTTGCAATAGTGATGTTAGGAATGTAAGACAGGGTGGAGTAGCCTGTAGTGACACTATATTAATACCCAGTTTCATGAAAATCAGTGAACTGTTTGAATATTTGTTACAGGTAACATAAATGGATCAGCACCCATATGTGATGCTACCATAACCTTGCCTTTTGTTATAAAATGTGGGAAGCTGACTAAAATACTAGATTCATTGTGCTGGCTCACCCTGGCATTGCAAGATATTGAGAATGTAAAATACTCATGTTACAGTGTGCATGTGACAAAGAATCAAGCTCATGTGTGGAGTAACAGAACAGAGTGTATCCTGAGTTTCCTCCTCCTCCACCACTACCACCCCCACAACCTTCAGCATCATCATCATCATCATCATCTCCTCATCCTCCTTATCCTTCTCCCCTTCTTCCCTCTTTCTTTTTGTTGTACTTCTTCTTTACTCATGGACCAGAGTTTGCAAGTCAACTGTGTAACATTTTAAATTTTTAGTGGTTAAGGATTGTGGTCTTCAGGATGTTATGCTGTGTAGTGGGGTTAAATGGTCTCCACATCTTGTAATGTCACAATCATTTAACTCCAGTATATAGCTTATCATCCTAGAAAACCAGAACCCTCAACATTAATGCTGTGTAAACCTCAAATCTCACAAGGTTTGAGATTATTCTGCATTGTTCAAGAATGATGTAGTTCTACAAATCACAGTATTTTTAAACAGTTCATTCTTTGTCAAATCACAGTAGCTGTCCATTGTATAAGGTGGCTGATAGCCTTAAGTTCACTATTTCTGTGATGGTTTCTTTATTTTAACACACGTTTTACTTTTAATGCCAGCTCAAGCTCATATTTTTGTTCGCTGAATGAAGCTCTCATTTTTCTCAAGTCTTACTAGAAGGTACAGCTGGGATAGCTCAGTCAGTACAGTGACTGGCTAACAGGCTGACAATTGGGTTTCAATACCCAATAATGACAGGAAGTTTTCTAGACAATAAAGTCCCCTGCAATATGACAGTATGTTGGTGGGCACGTAATTCTGATGTTTCACAGAATCATGATGGAGCTTGAAGATTATCCTTTGGAATGTTAGGAACAACTTGCCCAGCAACACAGCATCACATCTCAAAGACCTGAGTCTTTACTAACGCTGCTGTGAGAATCTTAGATCTTGCACTGTTTTCTTCACCACCACACTAAAGCAACTCTGGGGTCCAAGCAGCCTATTACCTATTATCCACTGGGTATAAGGCTTTTCCCTTGGAGTAAAGCAGCCAGGGTGTGAAGCTGTGAACTCACATCCATCGAAGTTGAGAGTAAAAATTCCTAGAGCTCTACCCCATTCTCCCATATATCCTCATTTTGTGCTTAGTGACTGCTTAACCTTGGTTCATTTCAAAGCACTGTGTCATATTTACTGCACTTTCTTTGCAGGCAGTACATCAGTTTATATGGAAAAAGTGATGTTGTGTATGTGCTATAGTTTTCTGACATAAATCTGTATGTGGTGGATGTTCATGTAGATGATTTTAATTAGTTGACAGAGAATATAAATCATACAAGGAACAGTGCAGAAGTTCTTCAATATTCCATCAAAGAAGCTTACATACAAGTAGACAAAACTAAATGCATGAACATAACACACAATCAAAACCTGAAGGTTGTTATGATATGTAATAAAACACATGAAGATATTTAAACAGTATCTGGGAAGACCCCTAAGAATAGAGGTTTGTGACAAAATTAAGTGAAAAAGAAATCTTAGAACTACTGTCTTAATTACATCTCAAAATGCTACATACCAACATTTTTTTCCTATTTACATGGTGGGAGTGTGAAATGTGGTCTCCTACTCTAAAGGAAGGAATATAACTTATAAGCTTTTAAAACACATTTTCAACAAAATATTTGAAGGTGAAGTAGACAGTTTCAATTGTTCAGGAGTTGAGAATTTCATTCATTTTAGAAACTATGATCAATTTATTTTGTTTGGGAGGCAAGGCATGCGCTCAGAAATTCAATTCATACATGACCACTGAGAAGTGTATGGGAGTACACTGTATCTATTATTGTGAATTTTTTTATTCATCCTACTTGACAAACTTTTTGTAGGGCACATCTGTCCAGTTGCTACATATAACACCATTCATACTTGTTGCTAACGTGTCATGTTATGAAGATTTAACAAGGTAACATTTTCATAGATTTATGAAAGTCCCATTTCTTTACAGTAAGTCCTCCTATAATATACAATTACATTTTATATGATAACAATTCATAAGACAAATATTCCACTACAGAATGGAAAGTATGTTGCAATAAAAATGATTTTAGTTTTCTTCTGAAATTCTTTAAATAACTTGGTAAATTATTGTATAGTTGTATCTCCATGTTATTTAATTTCATATCAGTTCTACAACACTGAAATTACATATCCTGTCTTTGAATCTTTGACATGTATTACAATCATGCCTACTCCATTTTGTTCCAACCTACTTATGTTCAATTTTATGTAGTACGCAATTGCCATTATATATATATATATATATATACACACACACACACACACACACAGCACTGGGAGTTTGTTTAATGTTTTAGACAATTATTTGCAGTAAGTAACTCTCCCTAGATGAATTAATCTTGTCACTTTTTTGGTAGTTTTTTTTTACTTCCACAGCCCCC
>Ga0123357_10003672_pt1 | contig 17710 bp, 15 predicted proteins | sample TergutEmb28metaG_FD_89873 | JGI IMG/M metagenome (GOLD analysis project Ga0123357, IMG submission 89873) | Embiratermes neotenicus P4 segment gut microbial communities from Petit-Saut dam, French Guiana - Emb289 P4 | ecosystem: Host-associated > Arthropoda: Insects > Digestive system > Gut ... | reverse complement strand
CGGGTTCCCGCTGATCTCGCCGGCCACGATGGTCGTCGCGCTGACGGTCTACGGGGTGGCCTTGTTGGTGCGCACGGCGGCGGACGCGTTCGGGGCTGTCGACACCGGCGTCCACGACGCCGCCCTGGCCGTCGGGCATTCGCGGCGGGGCGTGTTCTGGCGGGTCGATCTGCCGTTGGCCACGCCGGTGCTGGTGTCCGGGCTTCGGGTGGTGACGGTCAGCACGGTCGGCCTGGTCACCATCGGGGCCGTGATCGGCCAATCGAGCCTGGGCAGCCTGCTCACCGACGGGTTCCAGCGCGGCATCGTCGCCGAAGTCGTCACCGGGGTCGTCGCGACCATCGTGCTGGCCATCGTACTCGACATGGCCGTGCTGGCTCTTGGACGCCTGCTCACCCCGTGGACGTCGCGGAGGATCCGGGGGGCCGCGTCATGAACGACGTGATGGGCGCCGTCGCCTGGCTGACGGACCCGGCGCAATGGAGTGGCGCGTCGGGCATCCCGCAGCGGGTGGGGGAGCATCTGGCGATCACGGCGGTCGTGGTGGTGATCGCGGCGCTGATCGCGCTCCCAGCAGGCGTGGCCATCGGGCATACGCGCCGGGGCGCCGGGGTCGTCGGCGCGGTCGTGGGCGCGGCGCGTTCCATCCCCACGCTGGGGTTGCTCACGCTGTTCGGGCTGTGGCTGGGGATCGGGCTGGGGGCGCCGATGCTCGCGCTGGTCGTGCTGGCGATCCCGTCGCTGCTGGCCGGGGCCTACGCGGGCATCCAGGCGGTTCCCGCCGAGGTCGTCGATGCGGCGCGAGCGGTCGGGATGAGCGAGTGGGGGATCGTGTGGCGCGTCGAAGTTCCGCTGGGCGCCCCCGTCATCGTCGGCGGGGTCCGGGCGGCGACGTTGCAGGTGGTCGCCACCGCCACGTTAGCCGCCTATATCGCCGACGACGGGTTGGGGCGGTTCCTGTTCCTGGGCTTGGAAACCCGCGACTACCCGCAGATGCTGGGCGGCGCGGCGTTGGTGATCGTCCTGGCCGTGGTGCTGGAGGTCGCGCTCGCCGCCGTGCAGCGGGGCGTGTCCACCCGCGTGGCCCGTCCCTGGTCGGCGGCGGGGCGGTCGGCCCGCGCGCCGCGCCACCCCATGTCCACATCAGTTCCGTAGGACGCTGCGCTGTCCGCCATGATGGATGGAAGACGGGCAGCGCGGCGTGCCGGGGCCTGGGGGTCGTCCCCCATCTTCATCGCATCAACCACAACGACTAGGCAGGAGAAACGAGATATGCGTCATCGGATCGGTGGGGCGCTGGGCGCGCTTCTTGTGGCCGGGCTGGTTGCCCTGGCCGGGTGTTCGAGCAACGACCCGCTCGCGGGCACGGGCACAGGTTCTAGCCCGTCGTCGGGGGCTATCGTCGTCGGCTCGCAGGACTACTACTCGAACGAGATCATCGCCGAGATCTACGCCCAGGCGTTGGAACACGCCGGGTACACCGTCGACCGGCAGTTCCGCATCGGCCAACGGGAGGTCTACCTCCCACAGATCGAAGCTGGGCACATCGACCTCTTCCCCGAATACAGCGGCCCGCTGTTGCAGTACTGGGTTCCGTCCACGAAGGCGCTGTTGCCCGACGCCGTCTACGCGCAATTGGAGAAGGCGACGCCAAAGGGGCTGCGGGTGCTCGACCAGTCGCCAGCCGCCGACCAGGACTCTTACGTGGTCACCCAGGCGTTCGCCGCGAAGTGGGGGCTGACGTCGATCTCCGACCTGTCGAAGGTCACCGTCCCGATGACGATGGGCGCCAATTCCGAGGCGCAAACCCGCCCCAACGGGCCGAAGGGCCTGCTCGCCACCTACGGCGTCAAGGTCGGGTTCACGCCCATTGAGGATGGCGGCGGCCCGTTGACCGTCAAGGCGTTGCAGAACAACCAGATCCAACTCGCCATCATCTACACGGCGGACCCGTCGATCGCTGCCGACCACCTGGTGTCGCTCAAGGACGACAAGGGGCTCTTCCTGGCGTCCAACGTCGTCCCCCTGGCCAGCGACCGCGTCGACGCGAAGGCGGCGTCCATCATCAACGCGGTCAGCGCAGCCATGACGACGCAGGATCTCATCGGGCTGGACGCCCAAAGCGTGAACCAGGAGTTGCCTGCGGCCACCATCGCCACAGCCTGGCTGAAGGAGAAGTCGCTGATCTGAGAATGGGGGGCGACCCCGCGCCGCCGCGCCGCGCGGCGCGTCCGCAGAAGAGCACCCGTTCTTTTCGTGGACAAGGTCTTGACCAGCGTGCCAGATGGCTACTAAGTTGCTAACGCAAGGCCCTCGAAGGAAGCGTCGCTCGCAGGGGAAGGCGGGCGATCACCTCGGGGGTCTTCGCGTTATGGCCGACACGCTGGGCGTTCAGGTACCGCCAATTCCGCTACGCTTGGCTCTCGGCGTCGCTAAACTGATGCTGAAAGATACTCCGCAAGGCCGTCCGGCCCCAGGGAAGTCCAACTATTTGAGGAGACAAACGTGGCCAACGACAGCTACACCGGCACGATTTACTGCGTCAAGTGCAAGGAGCATCGGGACGTCACCGGCAAGATCGAGGTGAACGCCAAGGGCACGCGGATGGCCAAGGCCCAATGCCCCGTCTGCGGGACGAATCTGACGAAGTTCCTGCCCAAAGCCTGACAACTGCTTGGCTCCCGAGCGCCGGACACACCGTTGTCCGGCGCTCGTGGCATGTCTGGGGCCAGGTGGCGGGGGTTTCGGGGGGTGTCGGCGGTGGCCCGCCGCCCAGGCGCCTGGGCCTTCGGGGCGTGTATCGGCGTGTTTGTCAACTCGCTGGGCGCCTCGGGAGCGTGGAACTACCCGGTGGCGGGCGGGCCTGTGTGGGGTCCTACGTAGATGTTTGCCCCCGCGAATAGGCCCGCGCAATCCAGGAGTTGCGCGGGGCGGGGTTGCCCGCCACGCTGTCCGGGTGAGCGAGACCACCATCCGCCTGAGACGGCCTGTGACCCCGTTGTGGCGGAAATCCGATGTGTTGCAATTGGGCGTCGACACCCCCCTCATCCTCGAACGCGTGCCGTCCGAACTCGCCCACGCGGTCGCATTGCTGAGCCAGCCGCAGACGCGCGCCAGCCTCACACACAGCCTGCCCGACCTGGACGCGGTGTGGATCGACTGGCTGCTGGCGCAACTGACGCGGGCGAACCTCGTGGCGACCGATCGGACGGCCACGGCGCGCGACGTGTGCGTGGTGGGTTCCGGGAAGCTGGCGACGGCGCTGGTGGACGCGCTGGGCGAGGCCGGATACTCCCCGGTCCGCAGGCTGGCCTCCAGCACCGAGTCGTGGCTGTACCCCGGGCGGGCGTCGCACTGGGCGGACGACAAAAACCCCTGGGGCGAGCTGACGATCGTGGCCACCCACACCGCCGAGCCCGACCGGACGCTGACCGACGAGTTGTCGCGGGCCGGCCAGGCGCACATGATCGTCCGGCTGGCCGACGACAAGGCGGTGGTCGGGCCGATGGTGGAACCCGGCCTGACCCCGTGTGTGCGCTGCGCGGACATGATGCGCGGTTCTTTCGACTCCGCCTGGCCGCAACTGCTGGCCCAGTTGTGCCGCGTGAACCCCGACCCGCCGGCCGACTTGCGGTCGTGGGCTGTGGCGACGGCGGTCCTCCAGGTCCGGGCGCGCTTCGACGGCGTCGCGGCCCCGGACGCGTTGGGGCGCGTCCTGCAGATCGACGCGGCCGACCACGTCCTGACGACGATGGATCTTCGCCCGCACCCCGACTGCGGCTGCATGGGCGCGTGGTGAACGCGTGGCGGGCGGGGGAATGGGCTCACACCGCCGTTAGGGGCGTCACGGCCGTCAGGCGCGTCCCTCGTCGTTGAGCAACTGGTCGAGCGCGTGGTCGAAATCGTCGGGCTGCTCCTGGTGGCCGTGTTCGGCGTAGCCGAGCGGGTCGTCCAGGTCGGCGGACGTGGGGATCAGGTCTGGGTGCCTCCACGCCTCGTCGCGGGCGGCCGAGCCACTTCTGACGCGGGTGGCTGCCCAGGTGTTGGCGGCGTCCCGGGTGCGCCGGGGCTGCAAATCCAGCCCGATGAGGCTCTTGAGGGCCGTCCGGGTGGGGCCGGATGAGGCGCGTCGGCGCCGTAACGTTTCCGCCAGTGCGGCGGCCGTTGGCATCCGGGGTTTCGTCACCTGCTCGACCACGTCGTCCACCCAGCCCTCGACCAGCGCCAGCAGCGTCTCCAGCCGTTCGAGGATTTCCTTCTGGCCGTCGGTGACGGCGGGGAAGAAGAGGGTCCGGGCCACCATGTCCCCGGCCTGCTGCATCTGGGCCATCGTGGTGACGCCGCCGAACTGGTCGTGCAGGGCGTCGGTCAGCGCCGACGGGTCGATGGCGATGTCGTCGGCGTAATGCGTGACCAGCGCGAGCAGTTGCGGGCCGAGCCACGCGGTCGCGCCGAAGAGGCGCTGCCGCGCCACCTCCCGCAGCGCCAGCACCAGCAACACGTCCTCGGCGGGGATGTCGGGGCCGGCGCCGTAGGCGTCCACGTTGGCCGGAAGGAGTGCCACCAGCGGGCGCGGCGTCAGCGGCAGGCCCAGTTCCCCGGCGCTGACCACGGCCCCGGCCAGGCTCCCGAGCGCCTGGCCGACCTGGGCCGCCAGCATCCCCGTGGCGGCCATCTTGGCCATCGGGCGCATCGCCTTGGCCATCTGGTCGTCGGCGCCGTCGCCCACCAGGTTTTGGATGGCGCCCGACAACGCCGTCACAACGGGGGCGAGCAATTCTTGCCAGGCCGGGAAGGTGGTGTCGATCCAGTCGTCGCGGCTCCACGTCTGGGCGGGGGCCGTGATGCGCCCGAACGCGATCTCGCCGTCCAGCCACAGGTCCGCCAACGCGACGGCGTCGCGCATCGCACGTACGTCCATCGACGGCGTTGGCCCGGCCGACTGCGCGAGCGTCCGGTGGGCGATGGAGCGGGTGAACTCCCAGTTCATGCCGCCCTGAGTTGGCCCGAAACCGGCCAACTGCGTGCTGAAGCTGCCCATGAGCCCCTGGAGTTTGCCGAGCACCTGCGTCGGGTCGATCTCGCCGTCCGGTCCCGGCTGGATGCCGAATTGGGCGAGGAACCGCATCAGATCGTCGTCGTGGGGGTCTGGCATGGTGACTCCTTTCGTCTCCACTGCCATTGTCTCTCACAAACGTGTGCCTGCTGGGATATCGTGGACAGCGACATCCGGGGGTCGTCCCCCATCGTCGAGAACAGCGCCAAAGGGCGCCGCAGTGTTCGCCATGATGGCTGGAGGGCGGACGCTGCGGTGCGCGGGGGCATGGGGGTCGTCCCCCATCGTGATGAAGGAGCATCGTGGCCAGGCACACGTGGACGATGATCGTCTCGGCGATCCTGTTCGTGGTCTGCGCGGCGGGCGTCGCCCTGCTGCCGGTGCCCTACGTCGTGTGGACGCCGGGGGCGACCTACGACCTGCTCGGCGCGGACGGCGGCAAACCGCTGGTGACCGTCGCCAACGCCCAGACCTACGCGACCACCGGACGGCTGCTGCTGACGACGGTGGGCGTGTCCGCGCCGACGGCCCGCGTGACGCTGATCGCAGCCCTGGCCGCGTACTGGTCGTCGTCGGGCGACGCGTTGCCGCAGGCCGCCGTCTACCCGCCCAACGTGGACTCGGGGACCTTGCTGACCCAGCAGACGGCGCAGATGGGCGCGTCGCAGGAGGACGCCGTCGTGGCGGCCGTCCACACCGCCGGGCTGCCGGTCAGCGAACTGCCGATGGTCACCGCCGTCTCGCCGTCCGGGGCGTCGGCTGGCCTGCTGCAGCCGGGGGATTTGGTGACATTCGTCGACCACACGCAGGTGAAAACCTTGCAGCAGGCTCAGGATGCGATCACCTCCCCGTCGCGCCACGTCGGCGACAAGGTGACCCTGACGTTCTTGCGCGACGCCAAGACGCTCCAGCAGACGATCATCACCAAAGCCTCCTCGTCCGCGCCGAACGTCCCGACGATCGGCGTCGACATGGCGATGGGGTACACGTACACGCCGCGCGTGTCATTCGCGGTCGACCCGGCGATCGGCGGCTCCTCGGGCGGGCTGATGTTCTCGCTGGCCGTCTTGGACAAGCTGACCTCCGACGACGTCGCCCACGGGCGGGTCGTCGCCGGAACCGGGACCGTCGCGGCGGACGGCACGGTCGGCGACATCGGCGGCGTCAACGAGAAAATCGCCGCCTCGGTGCGCGACGGGGCGACGGTGTTCGTCCTGCCCCGCTCGAACTGCGCCGACGTGGTGCGACGCCCGGACATCGACATCCTCGCCGTGAGCACCCTGGCCCAAGCCGTCCAGGCGTTGGACGCGCCAGCCGGGACGCAGGACCCGGCGTTCACGTGCCCATGACGGTGTGATGTGGACGGGGGACGACCCCCATACCCCCGCGCATCGCAGCTCACAGAAAACTCGGAGGGTTTTCGCCGCGCGGTTAGCCTATAATACGAAGCCCAGCCCGCTACCTTGGAGGTTTTCGTGGCCGCCCCGACGACGACGCGCCGGCATCCGTTGATCCTGTCCATCATCGTGGTGGTCGCCCTCATCATCTGCTATCTGATCTTCGTCCAGTTGTGGACCCGCAAACTGTGGTTCGACTCGCTGGGCTTCACCGTCGTGTTCGGCACCAAGCTGACCACCCAGATCCTCTTGTTCGCGGCGTTCTTCGTAGTGATCGCGGTGGTGACCGCCGTCAACATGTGGCTGGCCTACCGCGTCCGCCCCAACGCCCGCCGCACGGGCCGCAGCCAGATGCTCGACCGCTACCGCGACATCATCGAGGCCCACGCGGCCTGGGTGATCGCCATCCCCGCCGTGCTGTTCGGGCTGGTGTCCGGCACGTCGGCCTCGGGCAATGCGCTGATGTACCTGGCCTGGTGGAACGAGACGCCGTTCGGCACCGCCGACCCGTATTACGGGCTCGACGCCTCGTTCTACGTGTTCACCTACCCGGTGTGGAACGACCTGCTGTCCTACGCCCTGAGCACGGTGGCGCTGACCCTGGTCGCGTCGGCGGCCGTCCATTTCGCGGTGGGCGGCCTGGCGAGCGGGCGTCCCCCGGCGGGCAAGGGCCAGGTCTCCCCGGCCCGCGTCCACCTGTCGATCCTGGCCGCCGTCGCCCTGGTGATCTTCGGCCTGCAAACCCTCCTGGGACGTTACGGATTCCTGGTGCAGCAGGGGACGCTGTTCACCGGGATGCAGTACACCGACGACCACGCCCGCTCGACGGCGAGGCTCGTCATGGCCGTCATCTTGTTCATCTGCGCCGGCCTGTTCGTCGTCAACACGCGGCTGCGCCGCTGGGTGACGCCTGTGGCCGGGCTGGTCCTCATGGTCGTCTCGGGGCTGATCATCTCGTTGGCCTACCCGGCGGCCGTCCAGTCGTTCGAGGTCAAGCCGAACGAGCCGGACAAGGAACGCCCCTACATCGTCAACAACATCGCCGCCACCCGGCAGGCATTCGACATCGCCAACGTCGACATCCAGTCGTATTCGGCGGTGACGCAGACCAACCCCGGCCAGTTGAAGAACGACGCCGAGGCGCTACCGGGCATCCGCCTGTGGGACCCGTACGTCGCCAGTCCGACGTTCGACCAGTTGCAGCAGGTGCGCGGCTACTATTCGTTCGCCTCCCAGTTGGACGTCGACCGCTACACGCTGGGCGGATCGGTCAAGGACGTAGTCGTGGCCGCCCGCGAGCTGAACCAGGCCGGCCTGCCCGACCCGGCCTGGAACAACATCCACACTGTCTACACGCACGGCAACGGCCTGGTGGCGGCCTATGGCAACCAGCGCCAGTCCGGTGGTGCCCCCGTGTGGGTCGAGGGCGACTTGCCGCCCGCCGGATTGCTGGGCGACTTCCAGAGCCGGATCTATTTCGGAGAGCAGAGCGACCAGTTCGCCATCGTCGGGCGGCTCCCCGGCCAGACGCCCATCGAATTCGACACGCCGACGACGCAGAACACCTACGACGGCACCGGCGGCGTGCCGATCGGCAACATGTGGAACCGCATCCTGTACGCCACGTATTTCGGTGACATCAACATCGCGCTGACCGACCGCGTCAACGCCGACTCGAAAATCCTCTACGACCGCACGCCCCAAGAGCGCGTCCAAGAGGTCGCCCCGTGGCTGACCGAAGACCAGAACATCTACCCGTCGGTGGTGGACGGCAGACTCGTGTGGATCATCGACTGCTACACCACCTCCGATTCATACCCCGACAGCCAGTCGACGGATTGGCCGTCGGCGGCGTCCTCGACGGCCTCGGCGTCGGCGTTCGGCATCCAGGCCCCCCAGGTCAACTACGTGCGCAACTCCGTCAAGGCGACGGTCGACGCCTACGACGGCACCGTCACGCTGTATGGGTGGGACGAATCGGACCCGATCCTTCAGACGTACGAGAAGGCGTTCCCCGGCACGATCGTTCCGCGCAGCAAGATCAGCCCCGACCTCATGGCGCACCTGCGCTACCCGGAGGACATGTTCTCCGTCCAGCAGAATATGTTGGGCCGCTACCACGTCACCGATCCGGGCGTGTGGTACCAGCAGTCGGATCTGTGGACGATCCCAGCCGACCCGGTCAACCATTCCAGCGACGGTTTGGAACCGCCCTACTATCTGTCGATCGACTGGCCGGGCAGCAGCTCGCCGGTGTTTAGCCTGACGAACGTCTTCGTGCCGAAATCGCGCTCGAACCTGGCCGGCTACCTGGCGGTCAACGCCGACGCCACCAGTTCCGGCTACGGGCAGTTGCGGATCCTGAGAATGTCCGACACCCAGCAGATCGACGGGCCCGGACAGACGTTCAACGCGATGCTGACCGATTCGACGGTCGCCTCGCTGTTGCGGCCCTTCCTCAACCAGGGCTCGTCGCAGGCGACGTACGGCAACCTGCTGACGCTGCCGATGGGCGCCGGTCTGCTGTACGTGCTCCCGGTCTACACGCAGCGCCAGGGCAGCACGGGCTCCTATCCGGCGCTGTCGTACGTCATCGTGCGCTTCGGCGAGCAGGTCGGCGTCGGGGCGACGTTGCAGGAGGCGCTGGATTCGGTCTTCCAGGGCGACGCCGGCGCCAGCACGGGGGAGTTGCCCGTCGACTCGTCGGTGTCTGGCACGCCGCCCGCCAACCAGCCGGGTTCTGGCGCCACGCCCGCTGCGACCCCCAGCCCCACACCGGTCCCGGTTGCGACGCCCACGACGACACCCGGCTCGGCCGCGAGCCCAGGCTTACTGGACCCGGCGGGGGCGGCGGTGCTGTTGCAGCAGGCCCAAGACGACTTCGTGGCCGCCGACGCCGCGCTCAAGAACGGCGACCTGGGCACCTACCAGCAGCAGATGAACGCCGCGCAGACCGCCGTCCAGCAGGCGATGACCAAACTGGGCAAGTGACGACGGATTCCTTGTGACAACGGGGGGCGACCCCCATACCCCCAGCGCGCTGGCGTGTGTGACAATGGCACCTGGGAGGTTTCGCATGGCGGGCGACTGCGAGCCGGGCACCCTGCTGGTGGCTGGCACGGGGCTGAGGGACGGCGTGTTCGACGGCACCGTCGTCTTTATCCTGGACTCGGACGAGTCTGGGACCGTCGGCGTCGTCCTCAACCGTTTCTCGTCGTTCGAGTTGGCGCGGGCGCTGCCCGACTGGGCGCCGCTGGCGTCGTCTCCGAAGGCGTTGTACGACGGGGGGCCGGTCTCGCAGCGGGGGGCGATCTGCCTGGCCGTCCCGGCGGCCACCGGCGAGGAACCGCCCGGCTGGCGGCGCGTCTTCGCCGACGTGGGTCTGCTCAACCTCGACACCCCGGTGGAGATCGCCGACGGGACCTACGCAGCCCTGCGGGTGTTCGCCGGGTACACCGGTTGGGACGCGGGCCAGATGGCTGCCGAACTCGGGTTCGGCCTGTGGCATTGCGTGCCCGCGCTGCCGCAGGACCCGTTCGACCCGGACCCGTTGACGCTGTGGAGGCGGGTGTTGCGCCGCCAGGGCGGGGACTTGGCCTTGCTGTCCACCTGGGACGACGACGTGCGCTCCAATTAACGATTGTGTGGGGGACGACCCCGCAATTAGTCATGTGTGGGGGGCGACCCCCACACCCCCGCGCACTCCGGCGTCCGTCCTGATCCATCGTGACCGACACCGGAGCGCCGTCCACGCGTCTAGCCATCCACACGTCGTGGAACGCGAGCCAGCCCGCGTTGCCAGGTGACGGCGCGTCCACCGTCGTCGCGCGCGGGCCAGGGGAGCGCGCACGGCGTAAACTGGGCGTCCGGGCCACCAAGGGGAAGGATGAGCACATGAGTGTGGGGGAAGTCGCTGGCATGATTGCGGCGATCGCCGCCGTCGCGCTGGTCGCGTTGTGCGCCGTGCCGTTGCTGAAGCTGGGCCGGGTGCTGGAGGAGGTGCGGCTCGCCGTGCGCGACATGGGCCACAATTCCGTGCCGATCCTGCAAGAACTCAAGGGCACCGTCGCAGCCACGAACGAGGAGATCGGCAAACTGTCGCTGGTCACCGAAGACGTGGCCAAGGTCAGCGCGCACGCCACGGTGGTGACGCAGAACGCCGCCCAGTTGTCCACCATTTTCCGCGCGACGCTCGGCGGGCCGCTCATCAAGGCCGCCGCGCTCACCTACGGGCTTCGCCAGGCGGCGTCCGGCGGTTCTGGCCGCAAGGCGAAGAGGGCGAAGCCATGAAGCGGGTGCTGTGGTTCGCGCTCGGCGTCGGCGTCGCGGCGGTCGTCGTCTGGAAAGGCCGCGAGCTGTACCGCAAATGGACCCCGGCGGGCATCGCCGGCCAGTTGGACGGCGCGCGGGCCAGCCTCACGGAATCGGTCAGCGATTTCTTCGCCACCGTCAGCCAGGCCAGGGCCGAACGCGAAGCCGAGTTGCGGGAGGCCCTCGGAATGGACGCCGAGACCGCCGACGTTGACTAAATACGCCCACTCCTGACCACATACGCCCACTCAACGATCGCATAAGGACGAACCCATGAAGACGGCCGAAATCCGGCAACGTTTCCTCGACTTTTTCGCCGCGCGCGGCCACACCCTCGTGCCGTCGGCGTCGTTGGTCTACAACGACCCGACGCTGCTGTTCGTCAACGCCGGCATGGTCCAGTTCAAGCCGTATTTCACCGGCGCCGAGGACGCCCCCTTCGACCGCGCCGTCAGCGTCCAGAAATGCGTCCGCACGCTCGACATCGAGGAAGTCGGAAAGACCACCCGTCACGGCACGTTCTTCCAGATGAACGGCAATTTCTCGTTCGGGGACTATTTCAAGGCCGGGGCCATCGAATTCGCGTGGGAATTGGTCACCGGCTCGCAGGCCGACGGCAATTACGGTTTCGACCCGGACAAGGTGTGGGTCACCGTCTTGCACGACGACGACGAGGCCGCCGAGTTGTGGCGCAAAGCCGGGATGCCAGCCGAGCGCATCCAGCGCCGGGGTCTCAAAGACAACTACTGGAACATGGGCGTGCCCGGCCCGGGTGGCCCCTGTTCGGAGATCTACATCGACCGTGGCCCGCAATACGGTCCCGACGGCGGCCCCGAGGCCGACGAAGACCGCTTCCTGGAGATCTGGAACCTCGTGTTTCAGCAGGAGGAGTTGTCGGCGGTGCGCGCCAAGGACGATTTCGACGTGCTGCGTCCGTTGCCGCGCAAGGGCATCGACACCGGCATGGGCCTGGAGCGGGTCGCCTACCTGTTGCAGGGCGTCGACAACATGTACGAGATCGATGAGATTTTCCCCGTCGTCGCCAAGGCCGCCGAGCTGGCGGGCAAGAAGTACGCCCACAGCCACGGCGCCGACGACGTGCGGATGCGCGTCGTGGCCGACCACGTCCGTTCGGCGCTCATGCTGATGACCGACGGCGTGACGCCTGGCAACGAGGCGCGGGGCTACGTGCTGCGGCGGCTGCTGCGGCGCAGCGTGCGTTCCATGCGGCTGCTGGGCGTCCACGACCCGGTGCTGCCCGAGCTCTTGCCCGTCAGCCGCGACCTGATGCGCGCGTCCTACCCGGAGATCGACGGCCAGTGGGCGCGCGTCAGCCAGGTCGCCTACGCGGAGGAAGAAGCGTTCCGCCGCACGCTCGCGTCGGGCACCCAGATCTTCGACGTGGCCGTCGCGAAGGCCAAGGACGCGCACGAGACCGTCTTGGGGGGCGCGCAGGCGTTCGCCTTGCACGACACGTACGGGTTCCCCATCGACCTAACGTTGGAGATGGCCGACGAGGCGGGCCTGAGCGTCGACCAGGAGGGCTTCCGCCGCCTGATGCAGGAGCAGAAGGACCGCGCCAAGGCCGATGCGAAGGCCAAGAAGGGCGGGACGGTGGCCGTCGAGGCGTACCGGACGCTGCGGGCCGACGGGGAGACGCCGTTCCTCGGCTACACCGACCTGAGCGCTGAGGCCACCGTGCGCGGCATCGTCGCCGACGGCAAGCTCGTGCGCATAGCCGAGCCTGGCGACATCGTGGAGGTCGTGCTCGACCAGACGCCGTTCTACGCCGAGGCCGGCGGCCAGGACGCCGACGCCGGGGTGATCGCCAACGACGGGCTGAGCCTGGAGGTGTTGGATGTCCAGCACCCGGTCCAGGGGTTGGTCGTCCACAAGGTGCGCGTGGCCGACGGCGAGCTGGCCGTGGGCGAGAAGGTGGTGGCCCAGGTCGACGCCAAGGCCCGCGCGGGCGCGTGCCAGGCGCACACGGCGACGCATATCGTCAACGCGGCGTTGCGGCAGTTGCTCGGCCCCGGCACGCACCAGGCCGGGTCGTACAACCGTCCGGGCTACCTGCGGTTCGACTTCAACGCGCTGTCGGGGATGTCGGACGACATGCGCCAGGAGTTGGAGGCGATCGCCAACGAGGCCATCCGCGCCGACTACGAGGTCACGTCGCAGCAGATGCGCTTGGACGACGCCAAGGCGTTGGGCGCGCAGGCGATGTTCGGCGAGAAATACGGCGAGATCGTCCGGGTGGTCGAATTCAACGGGCCGTGGGCCCGCGAATTGTGCGGCGGCACGCACGTCGCCCGCACCTCGCAGATCGGGTTGCTGAGCCTGCTGGGGGAGTCGTCGGTGGGTTCGGGTGTGCGCCGCGTGGAGGCGCTCGTTTCCGCCGACGCGTTCGCGCACCTGGCTGCCGAGCGGGCGCTCGTGTCGAACCTGGCCGGCCTGCTCAACGTCCAGTCCGACCAGTTGCCCGACCGGGTCGCCAAACTCGTGGCGGACCTGAAGTCGGCGCAACGCCAGTTGGAGCAGGTCAAGACGGGCCAGTTGCTCGCTCAGGTGCCCGGCATGGTGTCGGCGGCGCAGGCCGTCGGTGCGGTGCGCTACGTGGGCCGGTCCCTGCCGGGCACGTCAGCCGAGGGTCTGCGCACCCTGGCGACCAGTATCCGCGAGGCGTTCGGCACCGAACCCGGCGTGGTGGCGCTGGTCGGCGGCGACGCGAAACCGTCGTTGGTCGTGGCGACGACGCAGGCCGCCCGCGACCTGGGCGCCAAGGCCGGGGCCCTGGTGGCCCTCGGCGCGGCGGAATTGGGCGGCAAAGGCGGCGGGCGCGACGACATGGCTCAAGGCGGCGGCACACGCGCCGAGGGCGCCGACGCGGCCCTGGCGGCGATCCGCCGGGCGTTGGAAGGCTGAGGCCCGTGCGCCGGGGGACACGTCTAGCCGTCGACTGGGGCGCCGCCCGCATCGGGGTGGCGGCGTGCGACCCCGACGGGCTGCTGGCGTTCCCGGTGACGACGGTCGTGGCGGGGCCCGGCGCGATGGCGCAGCTCGCGGCGCTGGTGGCCGAACGCGAGCCGGTCGAGATCGTGCTGGGCCTGCCCAGGACGTTGGGCGGCGGTGAACAGCAGGCCGCGCGCAACGTCCGGGGTGTGGCCGGCGAGTTGGCGGTCGCCGTCGGCGGTGTTCCCGTCCGGCTCGTGGACGAGCGGCTGACCACCGTGGCCGCATCCCGGCTGCTCCACGACGCGGGACGGTCGGCGCGCCGCCAGCGCGCGGTCATCGATCAGGCCGCAGCCGTGGCACTCTTGGAACAGGCGTTGGAATACGAGCGTGCCACCGGGAATCCGGCGGGCGAACTCGTCGGGCACGACACATCAGAAGGCTGAGGAATGAATCCGTTCACACGCAACCTGAAGGACCCCGAGACTGGCCGGTGGAGCAGCAAGGAGATCGGGGCGCGCGTCCGCAGCGCGTTCGCCGTCATCGTGTCGGTGGCCGTGCTCGGCGTCGGCGGCGTCTTCGTCTACAACGCGGCGAACAACGCCTGGGTCGGCCTGGCGACCGCCAACGACTATGTGGGCGCGGGCGGCGCGGCTGTCCAGGTGAACATCCCCAACGGCAGCACGTTGTCGAGCGTCGGCAACATCTTGGTCCAAAAGGGCGTCATCAAGTCGGCGTCGACGTTCAACACCGCGTTGGCGGCGAAGAACGTCACCAGCCTTTCGGCGGGCACCTACAAACTGAAACTCAAGATCCCGGCGGCCACGGCGGTGTCCATGCTGTTGGACCACAAGAACATCGTCTACAACCGGATGACGCTGACCGAGGGCCAGTGGCTGTCCACGACGATCGCCACCATGAGCAAAGACTCGAAGATCCCCGTCGCCGACTTCAACAAAGTCTTGGACAAACCGGATCCTGCGGCGCTCGGCCTACCGGCCTGGTTTGCCACGGACGCGCCGAAGGGAGCCACCGCCGAAGGTTTCGTGTTCCCGGACACGTACGACCTTCCCACCAAGCCGACCGCCGCGAACGTCTCGAAGATACCGACGCAGCAGTTCACCAAAGTTGCCGCCAGCATCGGGCTGACCGACGCGGCGGCCAAGGCGTTGAGCGTCAAAGAGGGACTGAAGAAGCCGTTGACGGCCTACGACATCGTCATCGTCGCGTCCATGATCGAGCGCGAAGTCAACCAGCCCGCTGACCGCGCGAAGGTCGCGCAGGTCGTCTACAACAGGATCAACGCCGGGATGAAACTCCAGTTGAACTCCACGGCAGCCTATGCGAGCAAGGTGACGGGGACGCTGGGCCTGACGCAAAAACAGTTGATGATCGACTCGCCGTACAACACGATGGTCTACGCCGGGCTGCCCGTCGGCCCGATCGCCAACCCCGGCAAGGCCGCGCTGCAAGCGGCCCTGAACCCGACTGCGGGGAATTGGCTGTACTTCGTCGTGGTCAACCCGAAGACCGGCGAGACCGGGTATGGCGTCACCGACGCCGATTTCGCGAACCTCAAGGCGCAGTACCAGGCCTGGTGCAACGCCAGCGCCGACAACAAGAAGCTGTGCTGATGATCCGCTATCTGACCGCTGGCGAGTCGCACGGCCAAGCCCTGCTGGCGACCATCGAGGGAATCCCCGCGCACGTCGCGTTGACGACCGCCGACGTGGCGGCGGCGCTGGCGCGTCGCCGTCTGGGGTATGGCCGGGGCGCGCGGATGAATTTCGAGGCCGACGAAGTCACGCTGCTGTCCGGGGTGCGCCACGGCGAAACCCTCGGCTCGCCCATCGCCATCCAGATCGCCAACACCGAATGGCCCTCCTGGCAGCAGGTGATGGCGCCCGACCCGGTGGACGCGGACGTGCTGGCCGGGCTGGCGCGCAACGCGCCGCTGACGCGTCCCCGTCCCGGACACGTCGACCTGGCCGGGATGCAGAAATACGATTTCGACGACGCCCGCCCGCTCTTGGAGCGCGCCTCGGCACGGGAGACCGCCGCGCGCGTCGCGTTGGGGGAGGTCGCCAAGGCGTTGCTGCGGCAGGCGGCGGGCGTCGACATTCTCAGCCATGTGGTGGCCCTGGGCGGGGTGGGCGTGCCGGCGTCGGCGCCGTTGCCGCAGCCGTCCGACCTGGCGGCCATCGACGCCGACCCCGTGCGTTGCGCCGACCCGCAGGTGTCGCAGGATATGCGGGCGCGCGTCGAGCAGGCCAAGGGTGTCGGCGACACGCTCGGGGGAGTGGTCGAGGTGGTGGCGTACGGCCTGCCGCCGGGCCTGGGCTCGCACACCCAGTGGGACCGGCGATTGGACGCGAAACTGGCCGGCGCGCTGATGGGCATCCAGGCCATCAAGGGCGTCGAGATCGGCGACGGTTTCGGGCTGACCGGCGTTCCCGGCAGCCAGGCGCACGACGAGATCACCGTCGCCGACGGGCATCTGCGGCGGCTTTCCGACCGCGCCGGCGGCGTCGAAGGCGGCATCTCCAACGGTGAGGTGCTGCGTGTGCGGGCGGCCATGAAGCCGATCGCCACCGTTCCCCGCGCGCTGCGGACGGTCGACGTGGCCACCGGGGAGCCCGCGCAGGCCCACCACCAGCGCTCCGACGTGTGCGCGGTGCCGGCGGCGGGCGTCGTCGCCGAGGCGATGGTGGCGTTGGTGCTGGCCGACGCGCTGGTGGAAAAGTTTGGCGGCGACTCGTTGGGCGAACTGCGCCGCAACCTGGCGGGCTACCTGGACGGATTGGCGGCGCGCCACCTGGATTAAGCGGTCCGAAACGGAAGGACGGTCACCCATGACGACGTGGGTCCCCATCGACGTGATGACGCCGAAGCCCTATCAGGTCGTGCTCGAATCCGGCGCGTCGGCGCTGCTGGCGTCGTTCGTCGACGACGTGGCGCGGGTGGCAGTGGTCTATCCCGCCAGGCTCGCCGACGTGGCGGCGCGCGTCACCGCCGACGTGGCGGCGCACGTCACCTGGATCGAGGTGCCCGACGCGGAGGCGGCCAAAACCCCCGCGATCCTGGCGCGCTGCTGGGAGACGCTGGCCGGGGCCGGTTTCACCCGGTCGGACGCGATCGTCGGCCTGGGCGGCGGGACCGTCACCGACCTGGCGGGGTTCGTCGCGGCGACGTGGCTGCGTGGCGTCCGGTTCGTCGCCATGCCGACGACGGTGGTGGGGATGGTCGACGCGGCTGTCGGCGGCAAAACCGGCATCAACCTGCCCCAGGGCAAAAACCTGGTGGGCGCCTTCTGGGAGCCCTACGCCGTCATCGGCGACCTCGACCTGCTCGGCACCTTGGACGGGCGCGAGATCCGTTCCGGTCTGGCGGAAGTGCTCAAGGCGGGGTTCATCGCCGACCCGTGGATCCTCGACACGTTCGAGGGTGATCCGCAGGGCTGCCTGGCCCCTGGCGAGCCGATGGCGGCGCTCATGCGGCGCGCGGTGGCCGTCAAGGCGGCGGTCGTCGCGGGCGACCTGACGGAGAGGACGTCGCAGGGCGCCGACGTGGGCCGCGAGGCGCTCAACTACGGGCACACGCTGGCCCACGCCATCGAGCGGTGCGAGGATTTCCGCTGGCGCCACGGCGAGGCCGTCAGTGTCGGCATGGTGTTCGCCGCCGAGGTGGCGCACCGGCTCGGGCTCATCGACGCGGGCCTGCTCGCGCGGCACCGCGCCATCCTGGCATCGGCTGGGCTGCCGACCCACTACGACCACACGCCCTGGGCTGACCTGCGGGCGGCGATGAGCCTGGACAAGAAGACGCGCGGCACCCACTCGCGCCTGCTGTTGCTCAACGGCTTGGGCAGCGTGGAAGTCGTCGAGGACGTGGACGAGGAGTTGCTGGCTGACGCGTATGCGTCGTTGTCCGCGTAGGGGGCAGACGTTGGCGTCGTGCCGGGTGTGACGCCTGCCGCGTGACGTGGGTCACCGGG
>Ga0123357_10003670_pt1 | contig 17710 bp, 18 predicted proteins | sample TergutEmb28metaG_FD_89873 | JGI IMG/M metagenome (GOLD analysis project Ga0123357, IMG submission 89873) | Embiratermes neotenicus P4 segment gut microbial communities from Petit-Saut dam, French Guiana - Emb289 P4 | ecosystem: Host-associated > Arthropoda: Insects > Digestive system > Gut ... | reverse complement strand
TCCTTCCCTCCGGTTTCCCCACCAAGACCCTGTACACCCCCCTCTCCTCACCCATATGCGCCACATGCCCAGCCCATCTCATTCTTCTCGATTTTATCACCCACACAATATTGGGTGAGGAGTACAAGTCATTTAGCTCCTCGTTATGCAATCTCCTCCATTCCCGTTACCTTGTCCCTCCTAGGTCCAAATGTTTTCCTCAACACCCTGTTCTCAAACACCCTCAGCTTCCTTTCCTCCCGTAGTGTCAACGACCAAGTTTCACACCCATACAAGACAACAGGCAAAATTACAGTTCTATATATTGAATGGAAAATTAGGTGATGTAAAAGAACAAAGAAACTAAGAACTTCCTCCACACTACTGAAAGGAACTAAAGTAAACAATATGGCATTATTGCATTTTCAATTAATAAATTCTTTTTTTGTGTGTGTGTGTCTAGCTCTCCGATTTAGTGGAACCAATTGTGATAACTGCAAGTAAGTCTATGAAGCTAGTAAAATTCAATGATGGCATGGAGGAAGGATCATGTGATAACATCAGTTTGACAACTGGTGCTTCACTCTTCCAACTATACCTCAGTTTACAGCAATTTTCAGGGTAATTGTATATACCAACAAACAAAATCCTAAATTGGCACAAATATAACATATAAATATTTTAAAGTGTTGTTCTATCTGCCAATGTTTACAGGCTTGGAAAAATATTATTTCCTGAAGATTCTGAGGTATCTGATTCACATAGTTTCTACCACTGGTTTTATCCTGCAGCTCTACAGTGGCTATATATATCTTCCTATAAGGCTTATCATAGCATAAAGAAAGCTATAGATCTGGATCAATTCACATTAGTTGACAGGACTGAAGAGTATAGTTCTTCGGCAATTGACACACTCAATGTATTTGAACAGGTGAGACACATATATTTTTATTTTTTTAATTACGTGAAGACTAAAAATTTATTAATGTATCCACTTCATGAAGTTTGTTGGTTAATTAAGTAGTTTATACACATTAATTTTTTTCATAAATATTGCAAAATGAACGTCTGAATTTTAGCTACAATAATAAGAACTGTTTCACATATCTTTAATATATATATATGAATAAGAATATTTAAGTTTCTATTGAAAACATGTATGGTAATTCAGAATTCTGACACAGAAAACACTGGTACATACATTAAATTGTGTGGTTGCAGTTTTAATTCATGTACATATTTATTCTTTTCAATTTCAGATCAGAATATTTTGGAAACGTCTTGCCTGGCCAGATCTTGAAGTTGCCTTCACATTTGCTACAAATATAATTGACGTAAGTACAGCTGTTCTGATAGCATTTAGAACATAATCATTTCCTAAATATTGGTATAAACCGCATTAAATTTCTGGGGAGGTTGAAAACTAAACAATTTGCGTTACACCTTATAAATAAATAAAAGATTCTGCGTATGGGAAGCAAGATAAAAACAGAATTGGGAGTGACACAGACAGAGGAAGAACAATATTTTTATTTTAATTAAAGAAATTGTTATAACAAATCTGCAACTTTTGTACATCAAGACAGTGGTTCATCAGTTATAATCATGAAACGAAAGAGACAGAAAATGTTCATAGAATGACAACTTATGGTGCATTTGCATACTCATAATATCTAAGGAATATTTTTAACATTGGTAATGAAGGTAAGCATAAGAGTATTTTGATCATCTGTTTAGCCACATTTCCATAATTTAATTGCCTGCTTTTGTATATGGTTATCTAAAAACAGTCTGCCATACAAAACTTCAAGAGTATAATTAAGAACACTAGTGTTTGTTGCAGTTCAAATGTTTACACAATTCTCAGCTCTGTATTGTAAGTTTAAAACTGGTGTGGCTGCTGACACCACAAAGGCATAATTCAAGTTGTCCCTGTACACACCAGGAAGGTACACAAGAAAGTAAAGGTATGGTTCCACTCATTTTTAACCTTGGTGCTAGATGGAGGCAAGTGGTCAACTTCGTGTTCTTGCCACTTTACCCCTTGTATCCATTGAATAGGAAGTTAGGAGGGCCCCAGAGCTAGTCTAGATGCTGTGGAGAAGAATCTCTTGTCCCTAACAGGGATCAAACAATGATTCTTCCTAAGCTATCCAAAAGGTAGTTTCATGACAATTATCAGTTGACTCAAAATATGTCAGTGAGAGACAAACAGGTCTTTACATGTAGGTATTCTAACCTCATGTTTACTATGAAAGGTAACAGAGTAAAAATGATCACACACCGCTTCATTAAAATTCTCACTTCTGTATTCGTATCACATATTCAGCTCTTAAGAGGGAATGGATGGCACATTTCATATCCAATGATAAATATCATGTGGGGGATGTGTGAAATGGAAATGACACTGTGCAGTCTGAAGGAAATTTACTGATATTTTGACGGGAAACTGCCAGCCCCATCTTCTACCCCAAAAATGAAAGAAGTAGGTACAGCCATAACTTCTGCAACTCTTTAGTGGGTTACATGAAGTTACTTTCCATAATATAGTAATCTTCACAGTCACTGCCATGAGAACCTCAGATATCACATACATGTGAAACTACTGTGCCAAATATATAAAAGATAAAGGCATAGTTTTTCCCTGTCCACACCATGAAGCCATGTAGTGGGAGTAGATGTATAGTTCTACATGTTCTTACCCTTGGCACTAGATGGAAGTGAATGCCAATATTATGCCCCAGCTAATGCAACTCTGGGAACTACACATTGAGTAAGATCCTGGGTGGGCGCCAGAGGCAGTCTGGACAATTCGGAGAAGAGACCATTCTCTTGCTCTGCCAGGATTTAAACCTCATATCATCCAGCCTGTAGCCTGGCCATGACACTGACTACAGTATCCTGGCTCCCACCAAATACAAGAACAGTCTATAAGTTTTAAAGTGAATATTATAAAATGCATATGATTTATATATGCAGGAATGATAAATATTAGCTATCACACATCCAATCAAAATAATTTTACCACACACTGCCTGAATCTGAACTTTCATATGGCATCCATGTAAATGAAGTAGTACTAAGATTAATATGTGATAAGTAAGAAGTTTTTGATTCTAACTGCCTTGCTAGATAAAAGTTTATTTACACGTGGCATCGACATAAGTAAACGTAATAACTCAGCACTGTACATAACTGGAATTATGTTCATCTGTTTCAGGATATTTGTAACTGTGTAGCTTTCTACGCTGATAAAATTAGTGAGAAAGTGGAAACAATGTGTGAAACTGGGAGTTCTGAAGAAAATAATTTTAAAATCAAGAGAGAGGTAAATAAACATTATGAATCAACATTAAGAGTCTCTTTGAATGTGAACTAATGTAATCAGGTACCATCTTCAAAATTACATGGCTTTATAGCCTGGAAAACTGTCATCTTGTCAGTAATCACCTCAGAAATGATCATAATAAATCTGCACGTTTTCAGTATCTCACCACTCTGACCTGTGAGTTTCTGTCACTTTAAAACATTATCTTGTGGATATCATAGTTTTTCAAGTTCACACAATAAAACCAACAAATGCACTAATTTTAAACTTTCTTTTTACACACAATTTGTCATAACTGACATGTTTTGATCTATCTTAACCATCTTCAGGGAGTTACTGAACATCAATAAAGCCTATATAAAAACATAGATGGATTATTAAATACATTAAAATTTGTGCCTAAAATGTTTGCAGATATTATAAAATTCATTTGTAGTAGTGCAGAACTAGTCCATGAGATATGAAGGTTTATTTTCACAGGTTTTTACAGTGGTTCTGGAATTAATAGGTTTTTACAACTGTTCTGGAATTAATAATAAATAATTCCAGAACCACTGTAAAAGCCTATGAAACAGCAATATCCACATACTATGAACCATTTCTGCACTACTACTAGCGAATTTTGTAACACCTACAAACAAGCCTCTAACAAAAATGAGTATGAGGAATATTTCTTGAGGGGGTAAGAGTGGTCGGTGCATCGGGTTGACAACCTCACCACCTTCATGTGCCGTTTGCCATGAAATGTGAGAGCTTCATCCTCCTGGAATCCTCAGGACCTGTCCAGGCCTTTACAGGTATTGCTATACCTTTACCTTTATGCCTCATCTGTAAATACCCGTTCTGTCTTCAGTCAACTCAGTTGTATTGTGTCTAGAATAGAATAGCTACTGGTTGCCAGACACATTTATATGTGTTGCTTTTCTAACCTACTTCTCATAATGCAGCCATGTTATGGTTCAGGCAGTTAGTTGCTGGCCTCTCACCAAAGGCCTGGGTTTGATCCCACGCCACATTTGTGGTGGGCAAAGTGTAAGTAAAACAGGTTTTCCTATGTGCCATTTCGTTTTTGTTTATGACTGTCAGTGACAAGTACTTCACACTCACTCATCCATTTATCACTAATGCTGTATATAATTAAGAATTGATGATGATGATAAATAATACACTTAAAAAATTCTGATAATGCATACTATTGTGATGGTGGATGGGCTGGTACTTAAAAGTGTTCCTCCTAAAGCTGTGCCAGTCAAGCATTGATGGTCAAATTTTCAATATTTTTCAGTGGTGTGTAGCAGTTAGAAATGTTATCTTCGTCCAACAATCTGTACAGACCACTGTTACTGACTTTGGACTGGAGGCCATTGTTACTTCTCTTGTCCATGCAGGAGACTGCAATTCTGCAGAAAATTGCAGGCAAACAATACAAACGATACTTGACAATGGTAACAGTATTGTCTGCAGAAAGATATGGGAGATGCTGGACAGAGCTGCAGGAAAGGTTAGTATCTTGGATGCACAGGGCTTGGCTTTCTGCCATACTAAACAAATCCACTATATATGGATGCTTTCAGACCCTTTCTAACATAACTGCCTCTTACACATTATAGTTTAGAACAGTGAATAAAAATAAGGGTTTATGAACATTGTTACCAACACTCAGCAGTCAGTCACTGCTTTTAAAAAACAAAGCAAACCCCATTTTTATAGGGGCTTAAGTAACCCTCTGGTAATAGATTTGTGAAAGATTATCTAATGTTAATAATAATAAATATATTCATCATCAGTTCAATCCACTTTACATTCTCAAGATGTACACTAATATTATCTATCAACCTCCTTTGTTTGGTTCTCTAAAAGCATACATAACTTGCCGAAATTTCACATGCACTACTTGTTTTCCTTATCTGATATAAATGTGTAGCCATTGCAATCCCGATAATTTTACAACTAAAGCATCACTAATTGCACTGTACAAATGAGCCTGAGTACTATGGCTATTTGCTACAACCAGAGCATGAGTTTGACAGCAGGTTCCTCTGAAATGCTGATAAATTTTTAGGAATGCAATATGTCAAATCCCAGGATACGGTAAAGGTATTTAACAAAAGGGCAGGGGAGGTCAGGGTGTTTGTTCTGGTCTACACCATGATGGCATATCTTCACAGGCATGAATTTTTTTATGAACTCTACTTATGACAATATGTGCCCTGCCTTCTGATGTTGTGTGGCTGAACACTAATTCATTTCACTAAGCTCTATTCCACAAGTGTTATAATGCATTTTTAATTTCAACAGAATTATTTTCTCGGAGTTCAGTATCCTTCGGCCATTTGTTACAGAAGTGAAGGAAACTGTCAATGTGGAATGCTTGTCAGAAAATATTATTTTTGTGGGTACAACCTGTAATTATGTTTTTCTTTGTTCAACTAAGTGTCACTTTCTGGATAAATACAAGGTATTTACCTAAATATGGTGTATAAGACTAACCTCTTCACAGTTTTCAGTTTTAAGAAAAATTCCTACACAAAATGTATTAGGGTTTATGTAACAATAAGAGACCCTTATATTTCAAACAATGAATTATAAAAACATTCTTATTATATATTCAGGCCAACACAGTATTACTTCTGAGAGGTCACTTTCAATAAGCTAAGTATAAGAAACATAAATATGGAACCAGACTCACACTTGATGTGATTAAATGATCTTCCTCAGGCTGCTACTTAAATGCAACCAGCTAATGACATAATATTTTGCAAAGATCAGAAGCATTCTGACCATCAGTGATAAATTAATTTTTTGTTGTATGCTTGTTAATCTCCCTTCTTTATGGAGTGCAGAGGTGAGGGATTCAGTTCTTTCAGTAAAAAAGTTTTTTGGTATAATGTATGGCCTGTTACCTGGTTTCTCTTAGCAGTAATATTAAATTCAGAATTCACTTATACTACAAACATATAACTTCTGCTGATTTCCTTGATCAAAATTTTTTCTCCTGTAATTTGTTTCCTGACAAAAGACACTGGCCCTACTGGGATTCTAGTCGGCAATAATGAGCTATACTAACATTTTTAACCTGTTTCTAGTATTGGCTCTTCTGTCACTCATGAAACAAGTTTCTATATTGCAGATGATGCCCACTATCAACAGATTAATGATGCAACTTAATAAGGAGCAGAACAATGTGGATGAGCTGATGAAGTATTTGGATGATACTTTATGTGTGCTAAGCGCACATCTCAGCTCTGACAATTTCAGACACATTCTCAATAAAATTTGGAGAAATGTGTCAGACAGCGTGTGTTCATTTATGGAAAATAGTGTGAAAGTAAGAATTGTTGTGGATAGCACATAATTGCAGTAACTACAGAATTCTGTATATTAGTAAATCTAATATGTATATTGCATTAACTCACCAACTTGCAGAGATGCTGGAAATGACTCTTTCAATGACAGACTTCACATCTGCAGATCATGTTTCAAAAGGGCCACACTTTCTGCCCTGAAAAGAAAATAGTAAGCCTATGAGATTACTGTACTTTCTGCATGTGCTTGTGTGTATGTGTGTATGTGTCTGTGTGTGTGTGTGTGTGTGTGTGTGTGTGTGTGTGATTTTAATGTTTGTAACTTGACAGAATTTCAGGGAACTTGGCATGGACATTGTGCTGTTAGAGCTTGCCTTAATGCTGTGTTTTTTTTTTAATTTGTAAAATTAGTTATAACTAAAAAGCACAAAACACACACACTTTTGCAATTGGAGGTGACTAGGCTAACTTTGTGTGTCTGCTCAGGAAAAATCCAAACAAGTGCTACTGTTAGGATACAGTGACTGTCTGTATAGACACAATTCTTATCCCACCTGGAGAAAACTCAAATCTCAATTGTGGCAGCACTGTTAGGAGACAGGAAAAACACAAACTACCATCAGCGAGTTTTCTCTTTGAATCACCATAATCAAATATTGGCCACAAATGAGGTTCTCATTAAACTTCATTGCCCTATGAGAATATATGCTGTTTCTCTATAACGTGCCAGCACATGGCTTAGCATGTTATATTTAATTTAAAAGTCCACACTAAGCTAGAAAAACCCAGACCATCAAGATACAATTGGCTTTTAACCCTTATCCTGCTAACATAGAGAATAGGGTGAACTCTTAGTAATGCCACCAAATGGCAGATGGGATTTAACTCGGCACTTAAAGGGTTAAGTCTGTCTCCAAAAGGTTAAGAAATTCCATAAAAATCTGCCTTAGAAAAAAAAAGGTAGACATGTATTCTAATTAATACTGATGATATCCAGGACTCTTTTGATGTAAGGAAAAGCAGGCCTGATTTCAGGCTTCCACTACAGTGTAAATGAGATCTGTGCACTTCCAGTTTTCTATGCAGCATAGATTGGTAGCTGGTTACCGATGTTTTGGGATAACCTATCAGTCCCATCCCAGAAAAATGCAGATCTCATAGGAAAAGCACACTTTATGTGTTCTAGTACAGAATGTCTTGCTTACACCAGCATTTCCAGCTCTCTGTTGTGACTATCTTTACATATTTTTCAATATATATACCACCTAAAATATATCAAATAATTTTGACAACGATTATTTCTTCCTGACATGTTTCAATCCTAAGACCATTGTCAAGGACACATTAATCACATACACTTCCTGCTGAGATTTTATATTTAATAATATTACCTAATAAGCTTTATAGAGTTATACATGATTATTTAGCTAAAACATATTTTTACAAATGCCTACTTCTAGTAGTCACCATGGTCCTATGTTCAGCCTAGAGTTTGACATGCATGTCTGCTTGCAAAAATATCGTCTTTTCACTTGTTCTAGTTTTGCTTATTTATTTCATTTTGTGGCAGTTGTTTTACATTTTATATCAACCATACAAACTCTAACACTTGAACTTAACATTTTATTATACTTAGTTATATTTCCATTTAGTGGATGATTTTTGCAGTCTTTTCTTGGATTTATTTTTGTAACATTGTTGTCCATAACATGTATTTTGTTACTGTCATGCATGTCTGTTGCATTTGTAATGAAGACACTGGTATCAGGGTTTTTCCCAAGTTCTGAGTCTGCACCCATTTAAATACTGTTACAATCTTATTGGTGGTGTTAGCTATGTTGTATCTGTATTAAATAGCGAATTTTGCTTCTAGCTTCACAGAGACCCTACATTCTATAAGAAACAACATGAAATCCTTCAGACTATAGTAGATTTCTTCAAGCAGGGCAATGAGGATGTTGTTTCTGACTCTGCTGTGCTGAGGAAGGTTGATCATATGCTGCTTTTGCATGGGATGGAAACAAGAGAACTTATTCACCAGTATTACTTGGAGCGAAAAGAAGAGCAGAAAACAATGGAGGTGGCAAGATTTGGACTTCTCACAGTTCGAATCCAATTTGATGAAAATGTGCTAAGGCTAGAGATACTGAATGCAAGAAATCTTCAGCCATTAAGAGGCAAAAGTGAGAAGTCAATGTCATATTCAGTACCTATGAATTAACTTTGAAGGTTGCAAATTAGGAGTATTTTTCTATGAAGCATAACAAACCTGTGTTCTCTATTTAATTGCAGATTCTTGTAATCCGTACGTAAAGATCTCTCTGCTGCCTGAAGAGAAGTTCTCAGGAGCCACAAAACGTGTGACAAAGACACACAGGAAGAGTATATACCCCCTATTTGATGAGACATTTGAAATGTAAGAAATATTCTTATATTTATTTTAGTTTTCAGTAGTAGCCTGTAAGAGGGTAGTTTGACACTCCTTAAGCAGACTGTGTAGGTTCAAATTACTTCCACTAGCTATGTCCTCAGAAGAACTTCAGAATGTTGAACACAGTACAAAATACAAGCTGGAGTTACAGTAATCAATCCTGCTTGAGTGCAAATAATTTGTTGCTTTTCTTGAAAATTCCAACTTAGTAAACAAGTATAGAAACTTAAGATGTGTATTCATTTACTTATTTATTTAGTGACACTGTCAGTAGCTCAAATTATGTGGTGTCAAATTATTGGGCAATTAGTGAATAATGAAATAATGAGGATATGGAAAGAATCATGACCCAATTTTAGATACAATATAGTCATTTTTCTGGGGGAAAAACCACAGAAGACATCAGACAGGATAGCTGGTTTCTGGGCTGAAACCTGAACCCAGGCCTTCCATATATGACATAGGAATTCTACTCACTTGACCACAACATTCGGTACCTTCAAAACAGATCACACAAATTCCTCCCTCCCCACTTTATTCCAAAAATCCATACTCTCATATCTTTTGACTGAGCATAACTTCTGAAGCTGGTACAGCACCACCAAATAACCTATTTGTGTTATGTTAAAACCTCAAATATTGTACTCAACCTAGTAACTAAAATTATTGTACTCCTGTATATTGACTACATTACTAGACTTCTTACGAAAATATGACCATTTCCATATCCATATGGATTTTGTAATCATGTATGGATCCACAGAATGAAAATTAATTATATGGTATGATATGATATATCAAACTCATATAATAAAAGGAGAATATGCTCCATTGTCTGTACATTAATCAGACCCATAATATACAAATAACCAATATATGCAATACAATGTCCATGATGTATTTTATTCACAGTATTCTCACCAACATATTTCAGCCACTATTACAGCCATCTTCAGGGTGATGTCAATATTACAACACTACAAAGGTAAAAATGTGATTCGCTATGTCACCATCACTCAATAACAATTAAAATTATAATTTCAGTTCATATTATGTATGTAATATAAATATAGCTTAAAATGGGAACTTTTTAACCTACATTTATATTACATACACAATTTTAACTGAAATTATAAATGTAATTGTTATGGAGTGATGGTGACACAGCTGACCACATTTGTACCTTTGTATTGTTGTACTAATAACAGCATCCTGAAGATGGCCATAATAGCAGCTTTAATGTGTTGGTGAGAACATTTTGAATAAAATACATCACAAACATTTAAGTGCATTTGTTGGTTATTTGTACATTATGGAAAAGGAGAATAGTTGCAATAACTGTGTTATAAATGTCTACCCTCTTTCCAGAGAACTGTCATCACAACAGAAGGAAGTGAAAGACGGACTTGTAAGGTTTACAGTACGAGACAAATGCTTGTTGGGAGCAGATAAATTTCTTGCTGAAGGATTTCTCTCCTTTGCTGATATCACCAATAATACCAACTCAAGAGTAAAGCTTGAGAACATGGAACAGTTGCATTTGAAGCTGAACCGTCCAGATGATCTGGGTACTCTTACTTTTGCCTCCTCCACATCTGAATTTTTATTTTTGTAATTGCAGTATTTGTTTGGTTGCATGAACTTATTCAGCACATACCTTATCTGTCACATCTCATATGACTCAAGGTGTGGTATGGCATTGACATAATTCATAATTTCATAAAATATTCTTATAATAAAACCAACTAGATGCACTAATTTCTCAAATTTATTTTTGGAATAAAACTCTACATGTTTCGGACAGTTTCTCTATCCATTATCAGGAATTTTTCACTGTACACACAGCAATGGTATATGTCATACAGGTATGCTGACAGCTTGTGAGCAGTATCAGGACGGAACTGGTTCTGTCCTGATCCTGCTCGCAAGCTGTAACTGTAACCTGTGTGACATATACTATTGCTGTGTGTACAGTGAAAAACTCCTGATGATGGACAGAGGAACCGTCCAAAACATGTAGAGTTTTATTCCAAAAATATATTTGAGAAATTAGTGCATCTAGTTGGTTTTATTATAAGAATTTTTCACAATGCACAGTCACCTGAACGTCAAATTCATAAAACATTTATGTTACTACTGCAAGAGGCTCAATGGAAAATCTCTTATACATGAAAGCATGTACTTGCTGAAGTAATCAGGTGATTAACAGCATCTGTAAGACACTGACATCCTGTCATGTGTGGAAATATTTACATACTGAAACCATCTAATGGCTGATACCATTTGTCAAACTAAAAGTAACTACTTCAATAAATGGAAGTGCATGGTATTTGTAACGTAAAAGGGATTACATCCTCTGTAAGTGAATGAAAGACATACTGTACTTAATCAGTCAGTAATGAGACTAAGTAAAATGTGATCCACAGACTGAATGCAAAGAGGCAATAGCTGCAAATCCAGCTGCAACAATCTAATTATAAACTCTCATACAAATTATGTGCAGGACCCATATTTACATTACTGTATGAGCACAATAATTGTTCATGATATGTTTTTTTATACACACCATACAGTTACATTTCAAAGGTTAAATCAGCATTTCCAGGCTTACCAGATATAGGTTCCTCAACAGTATAGGTTTCAGCAAGGTCTATCAACAGATGCTTCCTTTAAACTGACTAATTCTATCCTCAATGCATGGAATAAGATAATGTATCTGGTGTTGTTTGTGACTTAGCACAGGCAGTTGACAGTGTAAATCATGAGCTCTTGCTGTACACATTGGAATATTATGGCATCCTCGGGAAAAATCCTAGACTGCTTTAAATCTTACTTAGTAAAAAGAAAATAGAACTAGTAAATAGAAAACAGATTATTGAAATCTTCTAAGACACACAACTTCCGCTCAAACTGGGAAATTGTCAAGCATGGGGTTCCTCAGGGCTCTGTCCTTGGTTCACTCCTTTTGAATATATACATTAATGATTTCTCCTGAAAAATTAATACCATTGTTGAGGTAATTATGTATGCTGGTGACACCAGTACCTTGGTCTGTCATGGTAATTATGATGAATTAAAAAAAAAAATGTTAAATTCAGTATTGTTACATATTTCTAAATTGTTGAGGGCTAATCATCTCACATTGAATGTAGAACGAACTAATGTTGTTAGATTTACTCCTAGTAAATTAGTACAGACCCAATGAATTTAGCGTATTCTGACCAAACACTAACCAAACTAGACAATATAAAGTTTTTAGGTCTGCATATTGATAATCACTTCATGTGGAAATTTCAGACTTACTACTTCGTAAGTTCAGGACTGCCTGCTTTTTTGTTAGAAAATTATCCCACGTATTACGTAGGGATGCTATTAAGTCCACCTACTTTGCATAATTCCACTCATTAATAAAGTATGGTATTATATTCTGGGGAAATTCAACCAATGCAAATAGGGTATTTTTACTCCAGAAGAGGGTCATAAGAATAATGATATGAATAGATTCGAGACGCTCTTGCAAAGGGTTGTTTAAGAAACTAGATATATTACCCACTCCTTGTGAATATGTTTTCTTTACTGATGTTTGTAATAAACAATTTTGATAACTTTCTGACTAGCACTGCTGTTCATGGAGTAAATACTAGAACCAAACATCAATTATATAGACCTGTTGTAACTCTTTCATGTATACAAAGAGGTGTCTTTTATTCCAGCATTAAAATATTTAATAAACTACCTCGTATTCTCGAATTAAATAATGAGACTCCAAGATTTATGGTAGCATTGAGAAAGTATCTTATTACTCATGTCTTTTATTCTGTTGATGAGTTTTTATCTAGCAGTCAAGCTGCTGTCCCTTCTCAACGTTAATAACGGTACTATCATTATTGATGGTGAATCACTATGATAGTTTTTCTATGCCTTTACATTTTAAGCTCCTTTAAGAGTTAGTTTTGTGTGACTGAATTGTATCTTTATCCTACTTGTTATAATTAACTCTAATTTTAATTTATGTATGGTCTATACCTTATCTAGCACATCTGATAATTTTTATGTTCCTCATAACTTAATTCTTCAAATACCTACCAGCTTATGTTACAGCTGCTTCATAATTGCTTATTAATGTTCTCTGTTCTGTGTCATATTATTTATTTTTGTATCTGTTCTTGTATGTTGTTCATGTTTACTATTCTTTGTGTGTATGTGCTGTCCTGTGTTGAAACGTTTCATATTCAGCTGTCCTATAACAAGGACTGGATTTTTTGAAAAATATATGTGTGTGTATGTATGTCTGTATGCACGTATTTTATTTTTTTTATTTATTTATTGGTATTACAGCATGCCCAATTACATAGTAATACTACATGTTTTGCATTACTTAAGCATTAGTTTTACCATAAACTTATACATTTAATAATTATAAAAAAAAACTATACTAAAGATTCATTATGATGTCAATAATAATATTTTGACTTCTAAACTTGTGATTGAAATTATTAATATACATTCTCTGAGATCTGTCTATCTTTTATAGTAACGTGTCACTGCAGGTCTGAAAATCTATGGATTTGACAAATTTTGAAAAAATTGGTAAATAATCGTTAACTAGCGTTTCATTCGTTGTAGGCCAATTGTCACAAGTGTTTTTTATTTGTTTTATCATTTCGTTCCTTTGATTATGTAATATCTTATAGTGAAATATTAAGTGATTCATAGTTTCTTCTTCTTCTTCACACAGGCACTTCGGGTTATCTATTAGTCCAAATCTGTGAAGGTATGACCTTAGTTTCCCATGTCCTGTTATATATGTATGTATGTACATCAGGGAGATAACATCTCCCTGAATGTCTCATCTACAGGACAACATAATGAATTTTGATAAAAGCTGGTTTGATGAGGAGATCAAAACTCAAAGGTGTCTGATGAAAGGAATATCACCTTCTTAAAGTTCAACCAGTGGTTCTAAAAATTTTTTGTACATGACCAAAAATCACAAATTGTATTGGCCTTGGACACAAATGGTACCAGCACTTATTCACACCCCACTTAAACCACAAAGTTCAGGTGGTTATTTCAGGAGTTATGGCTCATTATATGTGCCCAGCAATCCAACTTTGGATCACAAGCCTGGTTCACAGAATCCATGGTTCAGAACCATTAGAGCTTCCAGAAATTCAGAGAGGCTGATCCACCTGGAAGTTAACACTTCTCTTGTTTTAATTACACTTCTTTTATTATTTTTAAATTTCAGATTCTGAGGCATTCAGTGTGCTCAAGAAACGTGAAGATAATCTAGCCCGAGATTTCAAGAAGAGAAGAAAAAATATGATTTACATCAGTAACCCTAATGCTAAGGAGTGACACACATCACTCAGGCAGGAAGGATATTCTGGTTGGCAATAATCATATTCTTGAAATGAACTGTATTCTGTGCCAATACTTTTTTATTGCAAAAAAAGAAAGCTCAAGGCAAAGGGATTTAATGGTTTTTATTGCCCTCAATGGCCCATAAGATTTCATTGTTATTTCCAGTGTTATGTATGAGTTTGGTTTACATAATGATATAATTTAAACTTTTCCTTATTTAATATAGTTAAATTTAAACATATCCTCTCACGAGTGTTTAATACCCTCTCATGCTTAATCCACTACATATACATAAAGAGCACTGACATTAACTGATCTGGTAGCTTCAAGATACAATGAATAAACTGACACAGAAAACTGTCAAAAAAAAAAAAAATCAAAGGTCAATGTTTAGACCTTACATTCTTGGCAACATTGTATCTGTGTTGCCAAGCATTCTGTGCATAAAAACTTGTTCATTAGTTCAGCGTTAAAACAAAATTACGTGCACACACACACACACGTGTGAGAACACATGTATGCATGCATAAATGTACCTGCAGGTGCACACAAACACATCTGCCTGATTTCCATGCAATACTGGAAAGTGGCCATAGGATGTATTAGACCATTCTACTCCATCTAATACTTAGGACAGAAATCAGTGGAACCACATCCCATATGTTGCTCAAACATTACCTTTACAGGCATAATGTTTACACATTTATTCAATCCTTTATACTCATCAACATATGTTTATACTGTCTAACCTGAAAAGTGGTTTCATCCAGTCTCCTGACAAGAAAGGTACAAAATCAACATGTACGAAGTCTCTTCTAGAGATGAGGGTATCAAAAGAATAAATATAAGTTAAAGAAATAAGATTATATAAGATAAATGAATAAACTTACTACTATGAGGGATGTCAAGAGCATGAGACAGAGTAGCCTGTTGCCTACCTACATACAATCAGTTCTTCTTATGTGATGGTACAAAACAGCGCAATATACCAACACCTTTATTTACAGTGACATATTAGATAAATAATATAATTTCAGGACTCAGGAAGAAAATATATCTCATGTTTTTTATTCCAGTAATATTATTACAGTATGAAACATCATCATCCACAAACCTTTCTCTTTGTCTCTTTTTAAATATGTAGTTAAGGGTCATTTTAGGCTCTACCTGCAGTCAAGGACTGACTACAGAAGCCCTTTTTTTTTTGTCTGTCAAGGAGTGAGTGTTGGCACTTTTTTTGTTTACAAAAATACTGCATATAATCAAATCCAGAAAATAAACATGACTATTGTTTTGGGCACGTCATTGTTCTGTATTTTACAAACAATACTGGTACAATGTATTTATAAAATCATCTGTAGAATAATGGTTCACAGAGAGAACCAAAAAATGTTATTGAAGTTGTGATCATAAATCAAAAAGTCACAAAAAAAACTTCACTTTAATCCACTGAAATTAATTTCATTGTGCTTTACCTCAGTGTATTCAGTATGTGTATCATAAGGCTTGGGGTAGACCAGTTTCTTTAAAAAACCAGCAGTCACCACACCACAAACAATCTGAGACACACCACTGTCCATATATATACAAAGCAGCCATATGCTAAATGAAATAATAGAGTACCAGGCCATTTAGGCACCTGTTACCACTTTCCTCAGAATGATACATGTAAAATACCAGCAAAGATATTTCTGTTGTGTGGCAATTAAAACAACAAAATTCATATCAACTGGCAAGCCCAAAACTGGCAATGAACGTAAAGACAGACGACGCAATGCAGGGAGCAGTGGTTGTGGTGTCACACAACATGTCCTGGAGATGAAATGTATGAAGTTCTTCATTTCCATAATTATCATTCTGTGAGAACATGGCAAGCAGTACCTTAGGGATTATAGTGTTATCTTTCTTAAGTGCTGCCCCATGCAACAGATGTCTGTGTGTCAAGTATAAAAGATCCCAAGCTGTGCGAACATGACTTCCTCCCTCCTTGTGGAGCTTAACAAGGACACAAGAGCCCACAATTCATTGCCCACTGTATGCCTGGGCAAAGGCGGCTCACAAAGTATAAACATAAGGGGTCGGTAGGTAGTACAGTGCACGACCGTATAGATCAACGGTCTCTAGCCCCCGGCCACAGTTGTAAATTGTATTTACACTATAAAAACTGTACACTAATTTAGGCGGTTAGGTATACCACTGATTGTTATTTTTCCGCGTGCGGCCCGCGAAACAGGCTACAATAACGCGCGTGGCCCTTTGGCATAAAAAGGTTGGTCGCCCGTGGTACAGACGTTGTGGTAACTAATACCATGGTATGAAAAGGTCTGGCCATCAAGATGAACGCACGCACAATCAGTCAGGCCTTGAAACAGGACCGGTCTGTATATACCAGCATATGGTCCATACAAGTGGACAGAAGTTTGGCAGAATCTCGGTGATAACGTAAGCCCAAACGCATTGCCTTACACTCTGGTGATTCAAGGTCACACAGAATGGTCGCAAGATATGCCAGGGTGGGACATGCGAGGGTCTGTTTGGAAAGTGTTGCAAACGTATGAAAAGATACAATGCGTCTACCGACGGGGCGAAAGGCTCCACGATCAGCAAATATTTGCTGCGATGGGTGGGTGATATACCGCACCCAAAGGGCGATAGGGCTGTGCAGCAAAGTTGGCCTAGTTAAGTACATGAACTGTATGTCCCTCTGCACGGACAGAGATCCTTCAGATTCCACATGCAGTTTGTCAAGACGATTGACGAGGAAAGCGCCAGTGGCAAGACGAAATACCAGTGATATAAGAAATGTGATCAGATGTAAAAAAAATACTACGTGGAACACTGCCATATGTTTACTTCCTCCTCCCACCCACTCTGGATATGGCTAAAATAATACAAACGTTTGGATGCAGAATGCTTCAGATTTCTAGTCGTAACGGATCTTTGGTCTGCTACGAAATGTACATTCTTTTTATGACTTCCTAAGCTCGACATCTGTCATAGTTTGCCCCGACGATGCGGCTCCCTTTGTACGTGATAAAGCTGCCATGCTCCGAGAACGACAGATGAGACTTTCTGTACTGACGGATAATCGTGTGTGTTTTATGGAATATCTGGACTCGGGGAATAAATGGCACAGTAAGCAAGTAAAAAAAGGACAAAACTCACTACAGCGCACACGAATCGGGCAGAACACGCAGCACACACAGTGAAAACAAAGTGACTACAACCAGAGATATATAAACAAAACACGCATGTATACACACACACACATATATACATATATATATATATATATATATA
>Ga0123357_10003669_pt1 | contig 17711 bp, 12 predicted proteins | sample TergutEmb28metaG_FD_89873 | JGI IMG/M metagenome (GOLD analysis project Ga0123357, IMG submission 89873) | Embiratermes neotenicus P4 segment gut microbial communities from Petit-Saut dam, French Guiana - Emb289 P4 | ecosystem: Host-associated > Arthropoda: Insects > Digestive system > Gut ... | reverse complement strand
CGAGTTTTTTCACGGGACATTTAAATTTACGTACTAAACCAGAAACGCTTTAGAGCGTTTAGAGGGGGAGGGGACTTTTAAATCCCGAGCGCTTTGGAGCGTTAGGGAGGGGAAAGGGTTAATCGATGTTTTTCTTCAGACTACGCAGCCATGTTGGCCATTTTTGCATAATAGGTTTCTGGCATAAGTAATATTAAGTGAGGGTGGTTTTTGAGAATCTGCATGCCAATACAAGGAAATAGGATGAGCTGTATGCTTACAACCCATTTTGTTCTTGTAGTTGTATAGTCCGTTACTGTTGTGTATTTTTATTTATATGCATAAAAGCTATTTCACTGTTGCAAGTACCAAAGTCAGGCGTACCAGTATGCGGGTCTGTGTCATTCATAATATCATTGTCATGGAAATTAACCCATTTTCATACGTAACACATACATTTGTTGTCCTTGACTAAGATGAGAAAAAAATTATTTTCTGTTTTGTGTCTGGGATGATTGATCTGTTATAAGTTTCATTGACTTTTAGTAATTTTTTTAATACTTATTTAGTGTGGTGACAGTATAACATTGTGCTTGTAAAATTAATTTTTGTGGACGTATAGAAGTGGTGGTTTCCCCCCCTCCCTAACTGCAGACATTTTGTGTTAGTGTTATAGTGAATGACAATAATTGCAAGGGGATTACAAGAACAAAATTGATAATATAGTGGAGGAACAAAGAGTGTATAGCTTAATAAAGAATTTGAGTATTGGTGATATCTGTTTTTTCTCTTTGTATTATGTACCCTTATACAGGGCATGTTTTGTAGGCTTCAGTATATTTATACTTCCTGGCTGTCAGCTGCAGATAGCCTACGCTTACCTGAATGCTGCCATTTAATCCCAGTACAAATTCTTATGATTTCATTGTGACATATGAGCCATGCTTGTATGAATGTGAATTGCATTAAAGTGCAAGTTATGCGATGGTTAGCACTGTGTGTGGATAAGGCTGCAGTACTTTTGGACAGCATTGTGAGCAGCCATTAATATATATATATATATATATATATTTTCATTTTTATTCTCTGCAATAGTGATATGTTTTAAAGTGTTAATAGTAAATAAATATTTTAAAAACATATAACAGTGAAATTAGTTGGTCAACATCCAGCCATTAATATAGTTTGTGAATATGTTTCAGTTTAATAACTAGTGTGCAATTTCTTGCGTGAATCATACCTGTGAAGTGTAGCACTGGCAAAGGGTGTAAGAAAATTTGCTGCAAAGTTCATGATCACAACTTTAAGCACAGTGGTCATTTTTAAACTTCTTAAACTTATGGTACTTTTGGTCACTTTTGGAAAGAAATCCAATAAAAATGTTGTGCTGACTGAAGAGAAGGTGGTTGAAATAGAGTAAGCCAGAAACTATCTGACATACATGACATTCAGTAATGTTACATGTAAAACAGACTGCCATTCTTTTGGGAAACAGTTGTAAATTGCAAAGAAATAATGTGACATAATATGTTTAAGGAATAGTGAGTTATTTGATTGATGTTTTGGGACATAATGTTAACATTAACTAGTTGTGCTTAATGTTGTGGCTAGTGTAGTGACACAGTGAGCAAGTGCATAGGAAACTGTGCTGCAGAAAGTCTGACATTCTGTGTATTCTGTTGCCTGAATTTTTCATACCGCTTATTTTGACTTGCTACTTGTTGTACATTTATGGGCTATTTTCTGTGAAAATTAGTCATGTCAAAACTGTGTGATGTTTTAGGGACCAAATTTTCTTATAATTGCTAGAAGTTCGAAAATGGAAGGGGGAAAAATATATGTGTAATACTGCCATTAATTGGTTTTACAGTTTGAATTTTCTTTCATATCTGATTAAAAGTTTGATTAGAAATAGAGATTAGTAAAACTGAAATTCCTGGCTAGATGTTTAGGAGTGGAAAAATGTATATTGGAATACACGGGTTCTGTGAACCTGACTGAAGACAAATGACCTCTGTTATCTGTGATGCCCAATTTCCATTCTTTTTGTGAGGTTATTTACTGCAGTAATTATTTGGATTCATGCAACACTCAAATGTAGTCATCCAATAGCAACATATATGGGGGGATCAGAGCAATTTCAGAATTTCGTTATATTGAGATTATCATGCTTTGTGTTAAAGCAGAAGTATAGTGAACTATCTGTGGAGCAAGTTGGAACAGGTTGAGACATATTTATATGGCACACAACAGCTTTGGAGTGGAATTGTGTTGCTTTTGCTAATCACAGTGTCTCACTTTGTACAACAGGCATACATAAAGTTATTTTGCAAACAGGGTAAATTTGTAGCAGAAACTTTTGTAACCCTCAGTATGATTTATGGAGATGAAGGTCTTAAATTAAAAGTCCACTGTGTAGGACTGATACAACCAATTTAAAACCAGTGAAGAGTCACTAGGAAAGGAGTGCAGTGGCAGGCCAGCAATGGCAAGTGACTGAAAATGTGGTTGAAGTTTAAATAATTGTGACATCATAGCATCTTGTGATGATTGAATTGATTAGCATCTCATGTGTATCAGATCAGAGCATTCTGAAAGTTATGTCAGATCCTGTACCATGACAGTGTGTTCTGTGTCACATGTCTGTCACCGTGCTGCAGTTTTTAATGAAGAACCAAATACCATCCATCCCCCAGTCACCCTATTCTCCAGATTTTGGTCTGTGCCAATTTCTTTTCTTGAGGCTTGAGGTTGGCTTCAGAGATCATTGCTTTGCATCAGTAGAATAAATTCAACACAATACAACTGCAGATCTCACACACATACCAAAAGAAGACATCAGTTGGTGCTTCCAACTGTGGCAGAACTGCTGGAGCAAGTCTATGTTGCTGGAGGTTTGCCAGATTTTGTTAGGTTGCTTATATCAAGGAGGGTGAATTGGATGGGGCGTGTGGTAAGCATGGGTGAAAAGAGAAACGCGTACAGAGTTTTGGTAGAGTAGTTAAGGAAAGAAACTGCTTAGCAGGCATAGGCATGAATTTGAGTGTATTAGATTGGATGTTGATGGGAGTGTGTGAACTGGATCCATCTGGCTTAGGGTAGGGACCAGCAACAGTTTCCTATCAACACCATAATGAACTGAGGACTTTCTGACTAGATGAACTGTTATCAGGAAGGATCTGTTGTGTGGAGTGGGCTAGATTGTGGTGTTCTCATCATTAATATTTGTAACTGACAGCTGCATGTATGTTCTAAGATGGTACTGTTACAGAGCCCAGACATTTTAATGATAATCATGTACTGTGAACAGCATATGCTTTGTTCATATCCACTAGTCTAAAATTTACACTAATCGTGTATAGGATGAGAAGTAATCATCTGTGATTTATATTAATTCAAAGATACAGTAATTTTCAATAACGCGCTTTGTTCAGCCATATTAATTTTTGGGTTATGTCTTGAATTTTGCATGTAGGAAAAAAAAATACTATTTGTGTGTGCATTTTTTAATTTTGGAAGTTCTTTGCATGCTGTGTGTCAGCTGTACACAGGGATGATTACACCTGCCAGTCCTTGTTCTAATTTTTTTCTTTTTCTTTTTAAACTTAAAAGATGTGGATGGAACATGATGAAATTTTATGTGGGGAGACCCTTCCAAGAAGTAGGGCCACTTTGATTTTTGTGAGATTGAAAGACGAAATGGCTGTAGTCATATTGCCAAGGTACAAAGAACGTGCAAGTTCCTTTTACTCAAATATGGATTGCAACATTTTGGTCTTGTTTTTTTTTATCGTGGAAAGTTAGGTCCTATTTTTCCACCTCTGTAAATGTATGATTTTGTTAGTGATGTGAGAAATTGGAAGTACTTGAATGACTAGATTGCTCTGGAGTTTCTCATGTTGAGAGTGTGAATCATGTTTGGTTTGTGTTCTGGTTGTGAATTCCAGTATGGAGAGGTTCATGTGGGTTTCTTGGCATGGGCATTGCTTGTGTGTCTCTTCAGAAATGCAGCCTGTTTTTCAGTTATTTATTCTGTGCAATATAATCAGATGATTCTTTGGAAATACAATTTATGCATATCAATAATAAGTGAAGAATGGAAATTGATTGAAGAGTCTTGTAGTCACATGTTTAGAAAACTGATCACTTAGGCACTGGTAAAAGAAAAGGGTGTATAAGATGTAACTGTGCAATGTGGAAATTACATTCACTGTTGCATCATTGCTTCAGTGAATTATTTTATCCTGAGGTGCAGATTGCTGGTACAATTTGCTGCAGCGGACTAAACTAAGTGCACATTGTCTGCTGTTTATGAAACCATGTGTGAAGCACTGTTGAATGCATGAATGGCATAAGATTGCATGGCATATTTCACCCAGACTTCATTGTGTGGTGTACAAGTTGAAAAATAGGTAACTTGAAGGAAATTCCATCATAATAGTGAATTCACTGTTTTGACTGTGATAATTTTTCTTAGTGTAATGTCTTGACCGTGGCTTGGAAGTAGCACATGTTTGTTAACCTCTCTTATTTGTTTTTGATTTCTTTCTGAATAATGTGACACAGTTTCGTAGATTAAGGTTTCCAGTTCGGTGTGTTTCTTTGTTGTGCAGATATTGATGTTCAGTAACATGTTCTTCCATTTTGCGTGATGTTACTGTGCCATAGTTGCCAACAATGCAGTGTCATAACCCAAAATGGAAACATTTTATCATCACTGTGAAAGTTTAAACATGAAAATTTGTTCTGATTATTTCAGCACTGACAAAATATGACGCATTGATATTCCAATTCATCTCTGACCTCATTTTCAAATACATGTATTTCTTAGGCATATTTTGATATATTGTAGCATGGTTTTTTGCCGTATTTGTCTATGGTCACATTGAAATGAATGAATTTTGTGAAAATTAGTTTCAAACTAATATGCCTGTATTTTTATATGTAAACTGTTTCTAAGCATCTTGTAAGTATTTGCAAAGGATTAAAAAATCAAGAATTATACATTTTTCTTATTCACAGCTGTAAGTAAATTTTGAGAGTACTTCATTGTTCAGATGTATTCAGTTTACTAGCCTTGTGTGTAATGAGACGGCATCTCATATTGAAAGGCTTATAACGCGGAAGATTTTAAGGACATAATAGCCTCTGGAGGCTATTTGTACTATTTTAATTTGACATCACCTGGACAGTTATATACCATTATTTCTTTGAATACTTAAATTTCTTGTTTGCACCCTAAACTTCTCTTTGGTTTCCTGTGAGTATGTGTGTGTGTCTGTGTTCTCAGTTCTTCATGGAAGCTACTTTAAAATCTCGTTATAACAAATTCTTAAAATATTAATAACGAATTCTGATCTCAGAAGACTCCCAAATTTGTACAGAGTGAAAGTTAACAGCCTCGGGTATAGTTTGTTGTAACGAGATTTTTAAAATTTCTTAGCTTGGGGCCATTCATAAAACAAATAATGTAATATTTCTAGTTAATACCGAGTGCTGTGTGGAAGCTTTTGAAACTGAAAAAATTTGGGAGTCCTACTGCCGACACAGTAGAAATACATTGCATTGAATTTTTCCAGTTGGTACTTGTTCAAAAGGGGAACCAATGTTGTTGATCAAACCACTGTTTTCACCACTCCCCTTACTCAGGTCACAGAATTGTTTTGGAATGAATGTTTAAAGATACTGGTATCTTATCTGCTGTGTTCTCCATTTATTATTATACCACCAAAATTTCAGAAGCCAACTGAAGTAGAATGTATGGGGTTATATTTATGAATGGCTCTTGAAACTGTTCGTATGTAGCTTATTCTTATAATGTGGACTGGATTCTCTTGTGAACAGAGTGAAGTTCGCTGAATGCAGCAGTTATGTCAGCATATGGACATCAGCTTTGGACCTTCTGTTTCAAGTCCTTGAGCAGTATCTTCGGCGATACATTTCAAAACAGTTGCATCCAGTTTCTTTAGGCTGTGCAGTGTATATTCTACATGTGTGGCTGATAGAGATGGGCGGTGATGTAGATTTAGTCCTTTGTGTTATCACAGTATTAGTGAGTAAGTGTAGTTTAAGATGTCCTGTTCAAGGTTGGGATTTTTGTTATTTGACGCAGTCAAAGGGAAGGAAGTTGTTATAACGAGATTTTACTCTTTTAGGAATTTTCTTATTTGTGTTTTTATTGTTCTTTACTTAAATTGGAATTGTTTGGAATAAATACAGTGATGATGTGGTGGGTGTGAGCTAGTTACAATGTACTTTTCCCTCCTTCCATGATAAGTTTGAAATTTATTACTTCAGACTTTTAATTAGCCCTTTAAAGCAATGTGGTTACCGTGTGTAGTGTCTGATTTAATACTATGAGAACTGCAATTTTGCCTACAGAATGTGTTTATGGCTTTTGTAAGGTTTTCCAGAATAAACTGTTTTCCCTGAACAGACATTGTCCATTGGAGTGATGATGCAGTGTATGTTTCTGTGGAGTAGAAACAGAATTGTTAAGTATTATGGAGATTAATTTTGTGCTTTGAAGGGTTATTGTGCTTTTTATATATTAAACATAAATTTCAGTAATGTTGCAAATACGTGTGATCTCTTTGTTCATTGTATCTGTTAAGGAGTTGACATAAACTTGTGTGGTAGGTACAAGCCGTTGAGATTTTACATTTCCCTTCGTCCAAGGAGAGTTTGCTGTCTTTCCATAAGTTTGTTGTTGCACATATAAGCAGCAGATTTTGTCTATTCTGAAAATATGTCTCTGATCAAAACTGTATTGTTTATGTAATTGTTAAAATTGTGAGTTTAAATGTAGTTTATGCATTTGTTATTCAGATGTGTGTCTTTGTCTTGGTTAGGAACCATGTGCAGGAAAGATGAGTATTATTATTATTATTAATTGATGGTAGTGGTGGTGGTGGTGGTTGGGGGTGTTAGTGTGGTATTGGGGCTTATTGAAATCCAATGTGGGGAGGAGAAGGAGCTGTTGTGGCATAGCACTGGTTGCATGTTATTCAGGTTGTGTGGCAGTATGTTTTTCTTGTTTTGTATACAGTAGTTTTTATATAATGTGGCTGTCTTGAGGTCATTGCAAGTGTTTTTTATGTGTGTAAAACAGTGTACACATAACATTGTGATTTATAGTTCAGTTTGTTAATAGGAAATCATGAGACAGAGCAGGAAATAATACTGTGACACTAGTTGGATGTATTGTTTTCCATTACCTTGTTGTGTGCAGGAGGAGCTGTTGTATAAAGATAAAGATATGGATAAAATGTGTACATATCCAGTACATGTGATGCTTATTACCTGTAATTTAGTGTGAGGCGACTTTTCCTTGTAGATTCCCACACAGAAGGTGAACAGTTAAAGAGAAAATAGTGTGTAGGGCCTAATTCTAAATCAAAATTAAAGTCTGAGATTGGTAGTTTTGTAAATGTCATAGAATGAATGATTAGCTTTCTTTCAGTGCTAGGGTAACAGCTGTTTCAGACATTGTAGCATGTTTGTTTGACAGCCATTTGTTGAAGTTGGGGACAGGATTCTGAGTCATTCAGCAGTAGTGAATTTGATATTGAAGTGGTTGTCTATAAACACTTTGGAGCATTGACAATGAAATTTTTAATCGTAATTTGAGTGCATTTTATTCTTAATCTGGTATTGAGGATAGCTTTGTTGTGTAACTATTTGAACATCATCATCATCATCTGTTGATACATCAGTCTTGAATATGTGTATGCATTTGAACAGTATTTTATGTGTAAAATATTGATAGTGTTATGTTAGTTACATACTGTCTCTGTGCTTGTGTAATTGTGGAGACTGAAGAAAGTGAAAAAAATAAAATAAAAAATTTATATGTATATAACACTGTTCTTAATCTGAAAAAAATCTTGAACAGATTGAAGTCATTTACAGTGCTGATTATAACAATGCAAGTGTTGCATTTTGTGGCACATGTTTGGATTCTGTTTTTAGGTATGGCATTACAATAAAGATGGTTGAATAACACAGTTGTCCTTTATGTCCATTTGTTGTCATTCTTTGCCATTCCATTTAAATTCTTGTTCCTGTCATCCCTGTATGGACTGTGTTGTGGGTGATGAAGGTTACATACTGCTTCAATTTTAACCATTATACATGGGATTTGGTTAAACATATGTGGCTAGTTTCCTAAAAGGGAAAGAGCATTAGGACAGTGCATTAGATGCTGCCTGTTGACTGAGTAGGTAGGGCAACTGTCATGAAGATGTCAAATTGATGCTCATCTCAGACCTGCATGAAAGTTGAGTGACATGATCTTGCAACAGTAAATGTCAATGTAGGCTTTTGGGATGTGGTGCATTGTGGTCTTTTAGATGCAGATGTTTTAGAGGAATCTGCTGCCTTCATCACAATTGTCCTAACATGAAGATCGTGTCAGCAGTCTCATCTGAATTGGTGGTCCCAGTCTAGGTAGTGAACTACTTTGGGTCCATCCATGAAGACTATTATATGTATTGAAGCTCGCTTATATCATCAGACATGGTACTTGACATTCAGGTGCTGTTTGTATATTGCCTTTTGTAATTAACTTCATAAAGAGCAACTATGTGAGGTGTGTTTTTGACAATGAATGCAGTCATGAATCAGATTTTATGTTTGGAACTCCTATTTATGCTCAGGACTTACTGGGTCTCATTTTTCAGCCTGGATACTGGCTATCCTGGCTGAGGCTTTTCATGATTTTTCACAGTCCCTCCATACAGATGCTGGGATACTGTCACAAAATAGGCTACAACCACTTGGCAGTAAGTTGTCTCTACAGCAGTGTCAGTAAGCTACCTTTCCCTAGAGAGTGGTAGCTGGTCCTATCAGTCACATTGGAACTACTTTATATGTTATGTGATATGTCCATGTTTTAAGAGATATTTGCACTTATGTAGTAAACCTACAAAAGCACGTTTATGAGATCTGGTTTATCATACATTAAAATTCACTGTAACATAAGGGGTTTTGTGCGATTTGCATTATTGTTTTATTGTATCAGTATTCTTGTAAAGCAACCTGATGATGGTCACAGAAGTGACCAAAACATGTAGGCGAATTTTAATATATGATAAAGCATTTGTTGATTTAATACATAAGTATGAATGTTGAGAAGTACTTTGCTGTGATGGATGTCACTTTGAATGTTACTTTTGTATGGAGAATTTTCTCCTGCACTCAATAAGCCTTTGTGGTAGGCTTGACTTTACAAAATGAAGGAACATTTTTTTGTCTTCAAGTTTACTAGCAGGCTTTTCAATGATTGCAGTTATTAGTAGACATATTTGTATGAACATTTTCTTACCAACTGTTAAAAATATTAGTTAGTTTTTTTTTTTTTAATAATTTTGTTGCATTTGCAATGTACAAATGTACATTGAATTTTTGATGCAGAATTTTGAGGTCAGCTGTTCCTCTTCTACTTTCCTTGCATTTCTTCCATCAGAGTGGTATGAATAGATATATTTTGCTGATCTCAACACATTCAGCTGTGTTGACTGCTGAAGATGGTCCAGATGTGTTATTAAATTATATAGGTGTGGATTAGAGTTGTATGATTATTTCACGTCCAGAGTGTATGTAGAAAGGAATGCCTTGTGGCTGTGATTTTTTGCTTTTTTTCATTACTGAAGGATAAAATGCATATGACAAAAAGTCTGATTTCTTTTATCAAAAATCTTTAATATAGCCATTTTAATACATAATTATTTATAAAATCTGTACAAAAAATAGTCCATTAGAGGTTTATTTCTTTGTATCCAGTGATATTGTTAATAAAATTAATGCTACTTACATGATACAAAATTACTCATGAAGTAGGTTTTTAAAATGGCAGTGAATGAATTCTGAGTTTGGTTCCCGTTAAGTAGAGAGCCCATGCTTAAAAATATATAAGCTAGGCATTTTATCAATGTTTGAACACTTCCCTGCTGAGGAGTGCACATAAATAAATGTGTTAGTACTTAAAGTATCCTAATTATGAGTAATGAGATGCATAGATGTATTTCTAAATACTTTTGCCACACAGTATGAACTGTCTATAAGAATTTGTTGCTTTTGGTCCAAATATTTTGCTCACGTGAAAAGAATAATATATTTGGACTACATATATTATGAAAATATGCTGAAATTATCAGTGTTTTTTTTTTTTATTTATTTATTTATTTATTTTTTTTTTTCAGATTCATGCAGTGGAATCCGTATGCCTTCCTTTGAACAGCATTTCCTATACATTCCACACCATTTTAGTACAAGTATGTTATTACTCTTATACTGGTCAGGTATTCAAGTTTTTCACTACAGTAATTATTTTCAATTGCACAGTATTTGCAGTCACTTGAAACAGACTGGCCCAACCTCAAACCCAAATGCTTGGTGTGGTAATCCATAGTCAACTGGGTAAAAATCCACTATAGGCACAGTACCAAGCATCTTTGTACGCACTTCAAAGACTGTTTCGCTTTTGCTCTTGCGTGTCTGAAAGGAAAATTCCTCACATGTAAACCATGCTCTTACTTAATTTGGGAACATGATACATTTTGATCCTCACAGAACACACCGAGAGTTAACATATTTGAAGTTCCATGAGGACCACAAATCATGCCTTTGTTTTATAACATATTTATTTGTTGGATTATGCTTGAAATGTTATGAAGAAGAAATTTTTGTGACAAAGTCTGACTCACCTTACATCCGTCAGCCAGAACACTTGGTTTTATTCCCTCTGCACTAAATTCAGTTTCATTTTCACCCAGCAATTTTATTGCCATGTCATGGTTGTTAGTCTTCAGGTTGAACCAAGCCGCTGAATTAATACATGTGTATGTGAAATTTTGATATGCCTCTTGACTTAACAGCCGCAGGAATGTCATCTGTACGACTCCTATTGTTTCGTACGTGATCTGAAATATTTTTATTGAACATTACTTGATACTGCTTTATACAAAGAGTAGTTTTTAGGTTTTTACAATATTGTAGCTGAGGTTTCTGGCATGGGATATGATGCTATATCATTGGGTACTCTACGGAATTCTTAATTGGTTAAGATGAGACACGATGTCTTGAAATGCTGGGCACCGATTACCCAGTAATGTGGCGTCATGTTCCTTACAAATTAAAACCTCAGAAATTGTTACCGACAGTCTTTATTGTGTCTTGTTAGAGGTTTAATCACAATGTTTTTTTACCACTGTTGCATGTGTTCATACACAAACACATTCTCTTTCACTCTACGGGGTTGGAAAACTACACTTAAATTAATGCTGTTTAGGAAAATAATTGTCAATGATTGTTACCATCATACAGAACGCATAAATATCCCACAGTGTATTATACCAACTAAATGCGCAATATCAGATACATAAACATAGTAAAAATACTATATTGACATGTTTTTCTATGTATCTGATATTGTGCATTTGATTGGTATAACATACAAGTACCTTGATACGAAATGCACGTAATGGACAAGGATGTGCATATAATTACAACTAGATTTTGAGCCATTATTGAGTGAAATTAATTTAATTATGCATTATCTTTTCACCACTCCTGATTCTTTAAAGTTGAAAATCGTTTATGTAGGCCTTACAGAATTTCTTGTAGTCTCTGACCTTCCGTGTAAGATGTGTTGAATCTTTCGTGAATTATTCACAACTTTTACTCTGACATTGCTACTTACCCTAAACCCCCCTCGTAAATTTGAATACCAGTCATTCTTATCTCCTTCCTTTCTCCAAGGGATGTTGGGCATATGACTGGAATGCATGTCGGGGAATACACAAGTTTCCCCACTCCCGGTAATATTGCAATAAACAAAAACGGCATCATCTGACATTCCTAAGTTCGGGTCAATCCAGTACCAACCTAGAAGTAAATGCGTGAAATTTGTTAAATGTTTCGTTTCAGGTAGGCCTATATTGAATGCTCAATAAGCAGCCTAAGCTAACTGTGCTACTGAATAATAAAAAAATTCTGTCATCTAATTGTCAACATGTAAAGCATCAACTTTGATGAGGATATCTAACCCCATCACTGTGTATTCAAATGGGTTGAATAGCTTAGAGGGCATGTGTAATGCAGGGAATGCTTTTAACTTTTCAATCAAGGTTACTTGCATTTTTCAGTATCATATCAAAAACTTAAAGTACTGTTTATTGGTTGTTCTATGTGGGTGTGAAACTAGGAGAGAAAATTTGGGCAGTTAGGGTATTTGGGTACATGAGTAAATGAATGGGTAATTTAGTGAGTGAATGAGAGGATTTGTGGTTGCTGGCAGAGAGGCATGAAATGTCCAAATTGCAAAGATCGTATTTAGCTGAAACATATATTACACAAATGTGACTATACTGAAAATTGGAACTGCTAGGTCTAATTTCGTCTTCAAGGTAACTGTCCATTTTATCATACCTGTAGCTACATTGGGCTGTCTTTCCAAAAAATTATACTGATACTCGTATTTTTCCAAATGTTACAGGGCTATAATTTGTATTGTAAGTAACTGACCTATTCTCCCACAAACATCATCATTTTTTATTTCTCTGATGCTTTTACTAGTGGCAAGGTCTAGTTTCCTATGCATGTGGTGTAACACCAAGCAATATTGGAACCAGACACACCCACAAACAAATCTTTCTGCAATATTAATCTCCCTGAGCTGACAACCTGGTACCAGTCCACAGTTCATTCCAAATCTGCATTGTATAAATATTACAGATGTAGAATTCTAGTGACTGCCAGTAATGACTGCAATCCTTGAATTATTCATAAGGTTCAGCTGATCTGAATAATATATAAAAATTCTGTTTGTACCGCAAAGAAGACACAGAACATCAACTGTAATGTTAATTTGGCTATTGGATATTATGGAAAGTTACTGTGATTTTTTCTAAGAATCAGCTGAAACTGAAATACTGAGTTCTGTAACTGTAAACTGGTTGGCATATGTGCATAACACTGTCTATTAAGTGGTTAAACCTTTCCATATGTGTGTTGTTAATGTGAAATATTTGGCAGATCCCTAGATACTGAACAACTGATTGCTCACCATCTTTAAATTGAGGATGCCCATAGAAGAGATCCTTGCAAGTCCTAACTGGATGTTCTCGTGTACCAACAGGTTTCCTTATCCTGTCAAGGTCCTGCCGCATTGTATAGATGGAGCTATACATGTCCAGGAACTTTCCACCCAGATCTTCCTTCACGTCTCCTTTCTTAGACTTGTTCTTCTTGGTGGCATCTCCAGCAACATCCTCTGACATTTCTTCGCTGTAACAGGTAAGCTCAATGGGCAACAGCACAAACAACTTTTAACTTAGGAATGCAACATTAGTTCAGTTTCGCCTATCAACATAGTAATAGGCAGGGGTTCAAAACCCTCGGCCATGACTTTTTCATAGCTCGGAATGAAACAGAAAAGTTATTATGAACAGTTATACAGTAGAAGGTAAGTTAAAGGTAAAGCAGTCCCTGGTGAGACCCTGAGGGTACTAGGAGGTTGAGGCTCCCGAATTTCAAGAAAATCGGCACATGAAGGTGGTAAGGTTGTTAGCTCTATGCACCGGCCGCCTTTACCGCCCAGGAAATATTCCTGGTGCTCATTGCTGTTTGAGTTGGAGTCGCCCTCAGAGCCATAGTGCGGCCGGAAGGGCTATGTCAATGAAAAATTCCAGTGATGTCATGGGGTATCGCACCCACGATCTTCCTTCTTGTAGCACTGTGCCTCAACCAACTGCGCTGCCACATGTTCGCCAATAGTTGAATAGGAGGGCCCTGAAATGGTGTTACTGTGGCCCATCTTAATGCCATGTTCAGTCGTTTGTAAATGCCGGCACATTCATTTAACATCGCTTTGTGAGTTTGCAGCAGTGGATGTGTACCATGTGAGAAACTGCTTATTAACGAATACAGTTTTTTTCATAATTTTGAATTGTGTAATGAGTGGTATGTGCAAAGATATCTGAATGCAGGTTACACTTTGGATTATCAATGAAAATGGCTAAAAACATGCACCTTTACATAATATACAAGAAAGGTGGATTCTTTTGTAATATTACCCTGTTGCTGATTTTTAAATTTCTGTACATAGTGTTGAGAAAGTGTTGAAATCGCGCAAAATAAGTGAAATGCATACATTTGTAGGCGTTGAAGGAAATTAAAGCTTTGCCGCTATAGTGCGTGCGTTTTCTCATTTCATTTGATGTACTACAACTGAGCATTAGACAAGTGGGGCCACACCAAATTCTGTTGAATGGGTGATAAGTGGGTCCCCGTCACCATGGCATGGCGTATAATCAGTTTACGGATGGAGGAACGGCCTCCAATATGGAGGGTAGCTGCGAATGTATTGAATAAGCAGTCGCGGACATTTGACAAGGGGTGGGCTTCCAGTTTTGGTGTTGGGCGATGTGCTAACAACTTCTCACCGTAAAAACTTATCATGGTGCGAAACAGTCAAAAAGTAAGCCTCGGGCCTGTAATGATACTTTGATAGGGACAGGTGGCGGGCACTTGTGACTGCAGTAATGAACCTTTGGGTTTCATAAAATGCGGGGAATTTCTTGACTAGCTGAAAGCCTCATGGCTTCTCAAAAAGGACTCTGCTCCAAGAAGTAAGTAAGGATGTCCTAACACTTTGCGAACATCACACAAAGTTTGCGATACCGTGTTCAAGTTAATTACTCATATTACTCATGTATACTTCAAAATGTCTGTAAGGTATGTTCACTATGTACGAGTAATTACTATGTAACCATTTGCAAGCAGAGCATCCCCCCCCCACACGATGCTCACCAATCTGCGATCACTTCAAAATGGATCAGTCTGGCCACGGCATTGCTTTTGTTTCAAATGGACCCAACTTACTCTGTATTCAGGCCTCTCTTCCTGCGTTCTCCATCGCGCTGAAATAGAATCTCTGGAGGGAGCATCGGTGCTTCACCTGGAGGACCCGGGGGTCCTGGTGGTCCTGCGGGTCCTTGTTCCCCTTTTGTTCCTGCCACACCCTCAGAACCTTTCGGTCCTGGTGGTCCTTCTAGGCCGGGTAATCCAGGTGGACCATCACTACCCTTTTGTCCCTGGGGTCCTGGTTGTCCCTGTAATCACGGCAGCAGATTTTTCTCCTCCAGAATTTCATAGGAATGGACTTAGTTCAACGAATGTGTGAGACTTTGCAGTAGATAATGTAACATTGATCCGATTCCATCTGGCTGAGCTGAATAGTTCTATTTATTTATTTGCAAAATATTTATAATGAAGATTCTAAAAGATAATTACAAAATAAATATCTGGTGTTGAATTATGTACGTGTATTTTACCAACTGTAAATGTAAGGCAGAATACATTGTTTTAAAAATTTTACCTTAGACGCACCGTGTATAATAGAGGTAACTGATTAAAGGATTTGTGGTTCTGAAAGAGGTACTTTTGGCTGGCACACCCTTTGTATTTAGCTGGTAGATTGTATTTATGGATTTCAAGAGAATTTCATTATTTTGAAATAATAATAATAATACAGTTTGCTGTAAAATATTTCCATTCCCCCACACACCCCTTTTATGAAACCCAAGAAAATTATTTACCGTGATTCACAAAGCCTACTCACTAGACCCCATCCTGAATCAGATGAATCCCGTTTCACTTTCTCGCACTAGTTGTCTGCGGTCCGTTTTAATATTATGCTTCCATCTACGTTTGGTTCTCGAGAGTGGTTTCGTCTGTTTAGTGTTTACGATTAAAATACATAAATTGTTATAGTCCACATGCATGGTGCATTTTCTAGCCATTTCATCCTCGATTTAGTCGTAGTGTTTGGCGAAGGACACAAATGCTGCCGCTCTCTGCATCTTCATTTTATTTCCTGGCTCTCTGGTGCAAAATGTTCTAGTCGGCACTTTGTTCTCAGACATCGCTAGTATACGTTCTTCCACTGCTATGGAGACCAAATTTCACCAACACAGTAAAACAAGGCGTCAAATTATTTGAATATTTAGGCTTTAGATAGGAGGCGCGAATGTTAGCATTCTAAACTGAACGGTAAGAAGCGTTGTCCTAATGCAATCGACTTTTAAATCTGCGACATATTAGGTTCTGACGACGGTAACTGGGATATGACATCGTGTAGTCTGTTGCAAGTGTATCGACGTTCAGAGGATTCTGTCCCGCCACCATCAAGGTACATACCGTGATGGATGCAGGCGTTAAATTTCAGAATTCGCTGTACGCACGCTGTGAGCTGCAGGAATACGCAGTAAACTAAGAGCATAAGGAAAAAATTGCATTTAAAATCAAAATAATTGACGTTATTCGATATCTACAGATTATTATTATTATTATCATCATCATCATCATCTACTGACTGTTATAAGTTGATGACGGGGGGTTCGTTTATTGTAGCAAAAATTCATTACACATTTAGGAAAAGTGATATTAATTTTGAAAATACGTTAACATGGCCACTCATTAATTGAAATGCGGTGTGCGGGTTCAGAGGCACTATAATGTAGGATGTCACGGACAGCAGAACTAAATAATCAGATCTTTGGGATACTGTGTAACATCAGAGAAGACTTGAAACTTCGCCAAAGCCGCTGTTAGAACAACAAATCCTGCAACAGCAGAATTGTGACTTGGAAATTTATTATCCAATCTGTAGCCGGACTGTGTGGGATACGATCTACAGTTCCGACAGCACTCCGTAGCATTCTGCTATAAAAGTGTATATGTGTACTTCAGATTTGATGGAACCTATAAAATTGTATGCATTAAATTCTTATCAGCAAACACTAAGCAATGAGTTTGTGTTAACTACCACCATCTGTAATATAACCAAACTATAAGATTAAATAGTTCAGACTCTCTTTTGAAATAGTTTTGTTCTTTACAATTATCGCTTTCAAACGAATTGACTTGTAGGTACGTTACACGTGTAGTTCATAGCGTGTCTGGACCCTTTGCCTGTGGTGGGACACTAAAACAGAGGCTCAATTGTCTATCGCACGGCACACTATATCATGAATTACTATGAAGTTGGGTGCAAATGTATGTACGCATGTAGGCATGTAGGGGAGTAGAGGTATGGCTCCACTTATTCTTAACGTCACTAGATAAGGGTAAGTGGTTAACTGCACTCCCCGGTCGCTTTCCCCCAGAGAGAGAGAGGGTCCGGTATTCATTGAATAGGAGACTGTGTGGGCCACAGAACCGCTCTAGACGCTGTGGACAGACGTAAATAACAAGAGTGGTAGACAAATGTTCAAGATCGTAACTTACTGAAAAAATACAAAAAAAAAAAGTACATTGAATTGTGCCGTGTTTAGTCTCGAACCCCGTACATGGGACCTTAGTGTCGAGATTATGGGCCCGCGCTGTGTAAACCTGGTTACCCTTCTCTGCTCTCCCCTACTCTGCCCTACCTGGGGCCTGGGATTGTTCCTCTAGACAACACTCTGGTTTGGTCGTCTGAGCAGTTAACTTGGTCAAAATTACGTTTAGGCCTGGTTGCGAAATTTGGTTTCGGCGTATTCTCAGGCTCGGCCAAAGGTTCCGTGCTGGCTCCGTGTGAGTTAAGTGGTATTACTGGTAGTCCTTCATGTGTTGTTTAAGGACATATATATATATATATATATCGTACAAAATAATTTCCAATGCTTCGGGCTGGCTTCATGTTACAATATATATATATATATATATATATATATATATATATATATATT
>Ga0123357_10003668_pt1 | contig 17716 bp, 8 predicted proteins | sample TergutEmb28metaG_FD_89873 | JGI IMG/M metagenome (GOLD analysis project Ga0123357, IMG submission 89873) | Embiratermes neotenicus P4 segment gut microbial communities from Petit-Saut dam, French Guiana - Emb289 P4 | ecosystem: Host-associated > Arthropoda: Insects > Digestive system > Gut ... | reverse complement strand
GTTTCTTATTTTTTGTTTAAAAAAAGGTAATAAAAAAAGTTAACAGTTTGTGTCTTTTTTAAAACCTAGAAAAGGTTCCCAAAGGGGGAAAAAATTTTCCCCCCCTTTTTTTTTTTGGGGGGGGGGGGGGGCAGGATTTCCTTTACCTTGTTCGCAAATGCCTACTACTCGATCATCTTGAACTAGATGAATCCAACTCACAAAGATTTGGCATACAATTGCAGTATTATCCTTCCTACAAAAGATATATGTTTTATCGTTCTGGAAGCTTTTTTATGCATATCAGTGTTACAGCCCATATTGCACCATCTCTGTAGCTTACTAGATTGTGCTCACAATTCACCTATTTGATCACATGGTTCTTGCATGGTGTATATTGATCTCATTTGCTTTAATGCCTGTAATTCCTTTAGAAGGTCTTATTTCAAAATTAACAAACTATGAAATGTCGTTATATGTTTTATTTTACATTAATGTGTATTTGGCTGAAAGCACAATAGAATTTGTGATCAGATCACAACCTTAAGTACTTATCAAGCTGTCTCAGATGCCAATATCACAGTTTGGTGGTTGGCCCATCTCCTTCATGTTTGAGGTGCTAAGAATCCAGCTATACTGACCGAAAAGTTTCGTGGTTTTTCTCAGTACCTACAGGAAAATGCTAAGATAATTCTTTCAAGTAGGGCTTCCTTCCACATCCTTTCCAACCTATCATTCCTGGTCATTCTGTTGAATGCTGTATAACTTATATAGTTAGAAGGAACTGTTAAATGGCTTAAGAATCTAAAATGCCATGCTGTGAGTTAGATGATGCATAGCCTGTAACGTATGCTGATAAAGATTGTGCCGAATCCATATAGCCTTTTTGATTGACATTGTTCTTTTGAAACTAAAAAACTCCCATTAATAATTGTAATTTCAAATTATTTAAATTGGGATTAATCTGTCATTAATTCCAGTAATATATTTAGATTATGTGAATTATTTTGTTCCATTTTCAAAACTTTGGATACCTGACCTTTTTAAAAACTCATATTGCACTGATTGAAAATAGTAGGAATTCATCATGTAATACCAACTAAGTGCAATCGATTCATTTTGCATATTTTGTTCAAACAGCTGGCCAAAGTTATCTGCAACAATTTTTCCTTTGTGTTTATAAAAATACAGGTTGATTTTGCCTGTTGGACAGTTACAGTCTTAATATTATTTATATTTCATGCATTTAGTGCATTTAGTTGGAATTATATGAATACTTAATGCACAAAATGTGAATAATATTAGTAATATTTCTATTGTGGATGTGTCTTGTCACACAGCTGCTTGTTCATTGATTTTTTACTTAAATTCTTTGTCCTGCAACCTTTAATGTATTGTAATAAGCATATGTTTAGCCTCAGAATTATTGTTCTTTTTATGCAGAATCAGTTCCAGTTATGCAGAATGGAAGAAGCTGACCACAAGTTCCTGACATTGCATCAGCAAGTTCATGAAAGACATCTAAATATCACCTCACCACCACATCTGACCTGACTGATACTGCCAACAGCCACAGCTCTGGAAGTTGACTTACAGTAGCAATCTTCCATTGCAATTTCGGCAAATTAACAGTGTCAATTATATGTAATATTAGATTGTTCACATTTATAAAGAAGACATCTGTTCCAATTTTATTAACATATTCTGCTTGCAAGGTTATTTTAAGACCAAAATTTACAAGAAAATATTAGATGATATTCAGTATACATTTTATGAGGAGTATATGCATGTTGTATTTATTGATTGTGGTAATAGTGATTCTCCTTCCATTTGGATACTAATATGGGGAGTTGATATTTTCCAGTTTTTATGGTTATGAAGTCATTAATTTATAAGGACAGTTTAACACCAGTAATTTTTAGGTGTCATGTGATGTTAAATGAATCATATACTGTATTCATGAAAAACTTGTGTTCTTTGATATTTGATGTTTTAAACGTTTGTCCTTGAAAGTAGTTAGATAAGATTTAATTGTGATAATGTGGATGAAAGATGGGGTACGCTCGTACTGTAAACTACATTGTCAGTTATTTTTAAATCTGTCTCTTAAATGAGGACTGCATGAAAGTACTGAGGATTGATTGGTCATTGCTTTGAAAGCAGTTTTGTTCTGTTTCTTGTTGACCTATTCCATTTTGATGTTTACATTTGTATTAATGATGTATATTTATTGTTCATTTTGATCACTTTAATATTTGCTAGTTTGTTTGCACATTATCTAGTGATTTTGAATTTTGCAGTTGCAGTTGTATTGTAGAAGCGGTTAATTTTTTTTACCACAATTTGTCTATTAGTGTGACTAGTTATGCAGTGAAAAGTACTAATATTTGTTATGGTGATGGTTATGCATTGCAGGACAGCCACTTGTACTTTTAATTATGGTACACAGACAGCTGTAACATCTGACCTGCATATTGTAGTTCCGGGTATGGGGGTAGGAAGTTTCATTCAGCCAGATGTGTTTGTTGACATACCCTGCAATTCTGTGCCAGTTATGAATTGTAGTGTGGATATCACAGGATTTCTCAAACTCTTCTGAATATGCCATAATGGAGCTGTAAGCAAATTGCCTGTAATCTGAAAGAGTGATTCTGCCTAATTGAATTGAGGGCTTATTTTCTGAAAATACTAATTCAGCCCAGCAATCAAAACAACATAATAACTCAGTCTGATGGTTTTCAGAAGGTCATATTCAGTTGCACACTCAATACAAGTCTTCCCATTTTTCACAGGCTTAGGGCTGTCTGCACTAAAAATGTAGGTATAGTTAATTTTGTTGAGTACCCCAAGTCATAATTAATTAAGGGCAAACAACCATAAATTAATGTATTTTAATGTAAGGGAAAAGGGCATACTTTGATATCTCAGGGTTGTTCTCAGTTTGATGGGTCCAAAGGATTCTGCAGGTTGATTTTTGTTGTCGTAGTAAATGCTGATGATAGGTTGTTAAGTTGCAGTGATATTTTTTAGTTGTGTGGATTTTTGTGAAGCATTATATAAATAACATGGCCTAACACAGTTCAGACTCTCAATTCCGGCTATTGAATGTTCGGATCTGTATTCTGTCTTATCCAGTTATTGATTAATTATCACAAGTTATGTTGGTTGGCATGGAAATCACTTCACTGATAAAATTTTATGATACTTCACAAGGTGACTATCTACTGTGCACTGAATGCTTTGAATGCTTGCCAGAGATAAAAGACAATATGGAGACCAAGAGCTCATGGGGTGATGGTATGTGCATCAGAATTTTAACAGACACAGATGTGCATCATCCAACGTAATTTCAAGTTCCACCAATGTAATATTTCTAGAACTTTCAACCCCAGGCAATTGGCCAACACAGTTCAGGGATGATTACAGATTATCAGCAGTAAAGTTCCGTTTAGTCATGTCTCCCTGTTGGAGATGGGCCTGTGGATTAAATAAGCCTCCTTGTTCTTTGCTTTTCCTTATACATACATAGGGGCACAAAGGCACGAAAGATGTAATTTTGTATGTGCTCTTACTTAATTTCACGACGTATGTTTCGTGTCCAATCTTACCCAGCTCCACTGGTGGCTATGGCTTGGAACTACAGTTCAGAGTGTAATGGTAACAATTTGGAAAGTCTTTCATTTCTAATTTTATGAAGGATGCTTACAGTCTGTGTTCAAAGACTCCATCTGAATGTTTCTTTACGGTAGATTTTTTGGTGGGCTCAGACTATTGTTCAATTTATGTGTCTGTCACAAAGAATCAAAACCAGCTTGTTGCACAATACTCCTTTTTATTTGTAGTTAGATCTGCAACATGTTTCGGCCCGATTTATTGTGCCATCTTTAGGGAGTCATATGCAGCTATGTTTCAACTTAGAATTATTTCATGTGGTTATAACTGTTGTTGTGTTTATAATTATTAAATTATTAAAATCGTGTTTTAGTTAAAATACAATTGGAATATAATTTAAAATATTAATTAAATTATTAAAATCTGGTTGTACTTAAAATACAGCTGGAATATAATTAATTATATTAATTAAATTATTAAAATCATGTTGTAGTTAAAATACAGTTGAAATATAATTTAAAATATTAATTATATTCCAAATGTATTTTTACTTCAACCCAGTTTTTATAATTTAATAATTGTAAACACAACAACAATTATAAAACCATGAGATAATTCTAATTGGCAACATCTCTGCATACGACTCCCTGAAGATGGCCAATAAATCTGGCCAAAACATGTTACAGATCTAACTAAAAATAAAAAGGAGTGTTGTGCCACAAGCTGGTTTTGATTCTTTGTGAATATAACATAGTTGAATGGAAAATTTTTAATATAAAATTACAAGTCTTTTATCCAGCATATTTTGTCTTCTCCTCATATATTTGTCCCAATGTTTCATATATGTCTTACACCACATGTTTTAATGCCTGTGCACATTGAAGTATATGTCTGGGCATGCAGAATGAAATGTGATGCTAAGTTTGGAATGGAAGTACTCACAGCTGTTGTAATCTGCATTGTGGATGAACTAAAGTCAGCCCACAGTGTGGAAGGGAAATCTGAATATTTCATTACATAGTTTTCTAACAGGTAATCAGAAGACTTTACCACATGGCCATCATTTGGGTGTATAAAAAGTAAAAACTTCTTCCAGCTTCAGAAATGGAAGTCACAAGAAACATTCAGAATTCATGGCCATAATTACCCTTGGACAGACATGTCAAGACCATGATCAGTAGCCAGTGGAGTTCTTTGCTGAGGGTTTCCATCAACTGCCCTGTCAATAGGATGAGGGACCTTATTTAATGGCCTTCATTTCTTCACCCAGAACAGTTCCCATATGGATTGCATTTGAACAATCTTTCTGCACAATTTGATGATCAGTTGTGGAAATTGGTATTTTATAGATTTTAGTCACTTCAGGAGATGGCAGACATGATTTGCTGTCATTCTGCTTAGCTTCGTCAGATTGACGGCACAAGTGTCACTCATTTCATCATGCATTAGAAGTATATCTGATACATACTGTATATGCATTATGCATCATTATATAAGCACTGTTCAGTATTCAGATCCAATATACAGCAAGAAGTAACAGACTTAAGATAGAACAGAATGTGGTTTGCATAAATGACACAAAATCTGGCTAAATTCAAGGAGTGATGTACTTTAAGTTACCTACTTTTTATAGTCTTTTTGCCAGGTAGTATAATCCATAAATTACTTGTAACAAACCAGACTTGGATATTGTACCTAATTACAGTTTGCCATCTCTTTTTCTTGGATATGCATTTATTACTCTTATCATTTGTATGGCTGTGGATTCATTCAAAATGGTCAGTCTCCCCATTCCAGTGATAATTGACAAATAATGACAAGTGGATAGGAAATCGTGTGCTTTTTACATTTCTGCTGAAGCATGTGGCATACTGGTGATGATGATATAAGTGTTCCACCTCAGCATTGTGATTAAAATATGTATAACATATCCTATTTATTCTAAACAGACTGCACCTTGTCCTGTTCTAGTTCAGATATGGTATAATAAATTTGCTTTATGGATTCTTATAAATGTTATAGTCAGAGTAGGTAGAATTTTTGGCTTTTATTCGTGTGTCATACACCGAGATTTGAACTGAAGATCCCATCCGTAAGATTTTGCATGCATGGTAAGTAACATGCTGTGTTTTGAAGTCTTGTGTTTACAGTATTTTGATACGAGAATGTATCCTTTTATGAAAGGGTGGGGAATTTGCACAAAAATGAGTAAAGAATTTTGTGCCTATGTACATTTTGGGTGCAGATCCACCAGCTCTATTTTATGTTTCCACTGGAATTGTCATAGGAAAACTTCATGTGCATTCTGTAGAGTAACACAGAAACTTTTTGTGTGGACTGTTTTGTAAGGAATGGTGTAGATCCTACCTTCTGCCATACTACAGGAACAAAAATGTGTGATCCATATATACTAGTTTGGCCACATGCTTTGGTTCATACCGCTTTTACTGTTTTAAATCCTATATTTATTACCTGAAATTTAATTTATGCAATAAAGTTGGTATTTTCCCATACAATATGAATAATTTATATGCATGTTAGGTGTAGGAAATGGCATAAAAATGTTGGTTTAAATTTAACTTATAACAAATTAACTGGAAATGTGTAGTGTGCCAACTGGAAGAACAAAACATAGAACAGGTTTAAAAGGTAAGCTCATTCTAATTTAGACTTCCATTCTGCCAATTTAAGCCCTTTATGCAGATTAAGCTGTAGGCTTGTGAGTGAGAGCAATGTTTAAGTCATAACTGAAGTACTTGAAACATGTAATATTTTGTGTGTGTTTGTGTGTACAGGGGTGTAGCCAGAGTCCAAGAGGTGGCAAAACAAATACGTTAAATGAAAAGTGATCTTTTGTGCTCAGCAAATGTTATATTATTGAGCCAAATAAAAGGAAAATTCAATAAATTATATCATGGTTGTTAAAGTTCATAATTTCTTAGTGGGGGGGAGGGGGGGTGCATTGTGACTAATGACACCAGGAGCCAAAAACCTAGCTACATCACTGTGTATACATGAGTTCGCTCTTGTTCTCTGATGATGTAATGAATACCAGTAAATGTAGATGCTTGCCAATGGAGTTGTGCAAATCCCACTTTCATAAACCACAAAAGAGTTGAGTTTTTTCCTGCAAGTATATGTAAAGCACTTGTGATATTTCTTTTAATAATATATTTATGTGTCTTTTCATTTGTATGTGTATGACTGTTCGCCTACAGTGGTGTATCAAACACTTGTCATGCTGTTCTACATAAAGAATGGGACAGAGTGTTGGTGCATACTTCCATGTTAGAGACATTTTATATGGACTTTGTATTTGCTCCATTCTGGAATATTGTGTATATATTCATTTAATATTCCTTATTGATATTCTGTATCTGAAGAATGTATGTAACTGGAATGTGAGCAGTGTATTCCATATATGAGACTGTGTACAGATGTAAGTAAAGCTGAAAAAAATTCCAAATTGAGATGGGGTTGAAAACATATTGAAAAATAACATGTAATTTTTGCGCATTATATAGTAAATTCTAGATAAGGTGCAAGATGTAGGAATGTAACTGTAATATAAAACTCCACCTCTTGTGTAAATTAATCCAACTACAGACTTGCAATGTAACAATGCAAAGTGACAATTCCACTAATGTCCTCTTGTTTTGCAAGTGCTACAGTACACTGGTAGTGGGTCCTCTGTAATGGCTGATGACATTTGGAACATTTCATGTTACATACATTGCAGTAAAGTTAACAGTTTGTAGCTATTCATCTGTTAATTCAAATACATCTGTATCAAGTGGTTATTTTCTATTGAAAGAAAGGTTACCAGGTCACTTCATACAAGGCTGGCTGCCCATCATAGCCGAAGAACCTTGCTGCATACAAGTTGCTGACTGACCACTATTAATTTGTATCTAGTTTATGAGTTGGTGGTCTGGTATACAATCAACACTGTTTTATCCATCAAAGAATAACAGCCAAATGAGAACAATTTAAAGTGTGTTATATTACATCAACTTAAACTAAATGTTTTTTGAGTAAATAGAAAATTAGATAAGTCTACAGGTTATCCTTCCCTAAAAAGAGATGCATTAGTGAAGTAACATTATGTTCTTTAAAAAAAAAATAGGGGTAGGGGGTTGTCCACTATTAAACCAGACTGAAAGTTGGTGAGTTTTGAAGTTTACACAGTGGCATAATGAAGGAATCCGGACTTCTGTGATGTTGCACCGCATTGTTGACTGAGTGGTTCCTAACATTACGAGGATCATGTTGCCTTTATGTTTAAGGATTCAAGGTGTGTGAAGAATGCTGGGGTGGGTTAAGTAGTTGGCCTGATTTAGGGTTATCATACATTCATCACAAGAAAAGAGGCCATCTTCTGCTTATCAGCCATAAAAAGGAGGATAAGTAGTTACAGGTTTATTAAATAAAACTGGCATTGACATTTCAAAGAAAATGTACAAAATTAAAAGCAAAAATTATTGCTCTTCAGGAAGGTACAGCAGTCTGTACCAGAAATTCCCTTGAAATTGTTTCTGTAGGAATGAAAGCTCTCTGAGAATAATCACTCTACCATTTTATTATGAGTGATGGTAAATAACTGAAATCTTCAACAGTTCTGAGTGGCACTTGCCATTTTTTAATTTGAAAATATTTTTTCTACTTCCGGTGTCCTAGGAAAATGGTAAAATCTTGATAATTGAGGGGACTTTCCATAATTTTTGTCAGATGATGAAGGTGGTCAAAACATATTCCATCATCAGCTGGCACTCCCTTCAGGAATTGGACAGAAAGTTCTGCATCATTCCAGTTCATTGGTCAGTTGTCACTCACATGACACAATAGAAATTTTCCATAGGTTTCGTGCACTTGTCAAACTATTCTACATAAGTGTTGTATGTACAGTGTATTTCAGCACAGAATTTGTCACACTCTTCACCAAGTCCATGTGTCTTTGCTAGTACAATTTTCAGTTTCATGGGTTATGAAATTCTAAGCAAGACATTAAGCGTCTTTTTTGTCAGAATTCAAATTTTTCAGAATTTCCACACAAACATTTTCTGAGAGATTCTGAAGGTCAACTGCTGAACTCGTATGCTTTTATTTTGTGTCTTGGACCATGGTAATTTATTATTACAATTATACATTTCTTTTTAAAAAAATGTGGTAGATATTTTAATTTTAATACTACTAAAATATTCAAAAGCTTTAAGAAAACACATAAATGCAGGCATTAATAAAAATGCAAGAAATCTGCCTGAACAGAAATTTTGAGTCAAAAAGGGGGTATGTCCAAGGAACAGAGAATGTATGGTAGCCCTAAGATAATCGGACTATGCCCTCTGCTTAAGCAAGTCAAAGACTATCCTACTACTTAACCCACTGTGGTATTCTTCATGGACTTTGAACACTTGAAGATGGTGACACCATGCCTTCAAAATGTGGGAACCACTTACCTGGAGCACAGCATCGCATCCCAAGATAGGCATGCCCAAAATTGGTAAAGACAGGCAAGGAATTATAATTTTTCTGCATGCTTGTTTTATGCCCTAATTTATTTACAGATGTTCTCACTACTTGTACACAGCTCTCATTTTTATGTTGTACTTTTCTGTATTTGGTTGTTTGTGGAAGAATCATATAACTTGAGAAATAAGATTAATAGTTGTAATAAGTATGTTGTATTGCTCAATATAAAGTAGTGGATATGATCCATTCCTGTTTCCACCATGATTAATAATTATTGAAGTGAAGTTGTGTGTAAAAGTGTAATGTTGGCATTCCAAGAAAAGATATTGTACTTCATTTTGTTAGCTGAATATATGAAGTGCACATCTACATCACATGCTGAACAATTTCTGTATCAGAGGTGTAGTTGTAAGATGTATGATTCTGACAGCAGTGACTACAAACAAGTTAGTATACTTTAGGGGTGTAATTATTTCTTCTGAACATACAGTAATTTCTTTGTAAGTCTGTTATATCTTCAGTACTGTAAATTTATTAATCTGTAAGTCATTTGTACATAATAATACTACTTTTTAGTATAACATGCTTAATGGCATACAGAAAATTGCATTTTGTGTTTTGTGAACTGTTCATGAATAATATGTAGCATGTAGAATTTCATTTGTGACTCCATTCAAATGTAAAGTATTTCCAAGCAAATACAGATAAAAAATAAGACATACTGAGGAATGACAGATAAACTTCAGCTGTGCATTAATACTTCTGAGAGGTACCAATGATTCCTTCCCAGTGCAGAATGATAAAAATCAACACACAGTATACTACTGATCCAGTGCTCTAACCTTATTTTCTCATGTTTTCAAAATCCTGGACAAGTTTAATGCAGTAAATAATAAAAATTATTTGTTTGGCCTGTAGTTCAGGTTGTGGGCCAGGACAGCTCAGTCGGTATAGCAACTCGCTACGGGCTGGACGGTCCGGGATTGAATCCTGGTGGGGGCGAAATTTTCCGCACCGTCTAGACTGGCCCTGGGGCCCCACCCAGCCTCTTATATGATGCGTACCAGGTCTTTCTGGGGGTAAACTGGCCAGGGCATGGCGCTGACCACCCAACCCCATCTAGCGCCGAGCTTAAAGAAAGAACGGAGCTATACATCTACTCCCCCTCTGGGCCTTTGTGGCCTGTACCAGGATGAACTTTTTTATAGTTCAGGTTATGTTCCTATAAAATCATTGTATTCACATCAAACGCACAGAAGCCACGTGAAAACCTGTGTTAACAAATTACCGAAATAACTCTGTAAAGTTCAGGGCATAAAGCCATCTATTCATATTTTCAGAGATACACATGTAAAAGTTACGGATTTTATTCATAGTTACTTTTCTACCTTGTTTAGTTTGGGAATTTAACTGGTAAAGGATGGAAGACATGCACATTAGCATTTTAGTTAATATCATTACTTGGTACTGTTTCACATTTTACTCTTTCCCCCCAGTCATAATACTCATACATTATGAAGTGATCTGCATCTAGTCTTCTTGGATTAAATGTCACAGTTTGGTTGACTAGTATAATTTCAGACAAACGTGCTGCCTCCATCTTCAGGAAAAACACGTATATGTGGATAATGAAGCAGGTTCTTCCAAAATGTGTGCACTCACCTACCAACTGGATGGCATGACATCCAAGACAGCCATAGTGCAGATGTGGATCAGTGCAACTATTCACAATGTTTGACAAAAACACCATAATTTTATACAATTTTCCTCTCAAACCGAAGTAAAATTGTTTTAAAAGACAAAGTTCGGTCACACAGATTGCGTAAAAGCCTCTTTTTGGGTGTGCCAATTTTCGTGAATTGAAGCCTGGCAGGACAGTGAGAAATAATCGTTATTCCATTTACACAGAAAAGCAAAATGAGTTAACTGCAGATGCATTCACAGGAGATCTTTATGGAAGCTTGCCTGTATTTAAGAATATTAGTCACATATGGAATGTGTATATCTTGCAAAGCTATGTTTTGGTACATATAAACAAGCATCATGAATCGGGAATGTGGGTCATAATAAGCATAATCAGGAAACACTGTTGCTGTATGACTAGTATATTCACAACACAATGCGGTGTACAAAAGATTTTATTTGTAAATAGATGTATAATATTCTTCTTCCAGGTCATATAAGTCAGCAGCCATATCATCTCTAAGACTCATCAGTTTCTGATCACATTCAGCTTGTTTTGTTCTAAATAACTTAGAATTCTGGGTGATTGCTTCATTTACTGATGGGAAATCATTAAGAATGAGGTACTGCTTGATGTCTGACACAAGTTTCATTAAGGATTCTCCAGCTCGTACCTAGAAGCAGATAAAAGTAGCACATCTCATTTAACAAACACCTCCTTTGAAAACAGGAACTATGTAAAGAAGTAACCTGCAAGATTCAACACAAACTTACATGAATACAGCAGAAATGAAGGGACCACAGATACACTGGCATGTTGGCTTTCTTATCAGAATCAAAAAAGATTGGCAATTACTGGTCAAGTATATCACTTGAATACTTGTAGTCTAATGACATATAGAAGTATTAATATGGAATTCAACTATAATGCTAGAAAAATTGGTTACCATTCTACTCAAACAGTACAAGTAGTATATTTGATAATTACATTCTGAAGTTATTCCAGTACAACTTACAATATTTGCTGCTCGGACGTGCATTTCATACGTATCTTGTTCACTCTGAGTCATCTTTGACAACTGAGTTTCGCTTTCACCTTTCGCCAGCTTTACTATTTCTGCAATATTACACACAATAGTCATAATTTTGATGTGTCCAAAATTCCTCACATCAAACAACCATCGTACAATCAGCAATGCTTGCAGCGTGAACTACATAACCAAACATCAGCCGCATGCACTCTATTTTCCTTTCAATAGACCGTTTATAAACTTCGACTCGCTTACCTTCCTTGACAACGGGATATTTTTGAGAAGTTAAGCTGGGCGACTTAAGAGTTATAGGCCTGTACCAATAATTATAACGAATTGTTTTCACCTTCATTGCCACTTACATGCTAGCTTCTTTCGAGAGAAACGTTCTGCACCCAATTCCCCAAATGTCAAAAAATCTTAACCTTGCGTACTTAATTCATGTATATGCAGCTTAAAAGTGTCTTACCTTCGAAATTTTCGAGCATAGACTTAACATCGTCCTTTAATCTTGTTGTGTACGACTTCAACAACGCTTCTTTGCTTTGTGGCAGACCTCTAGAATGTGACATTTCTTTTCAAGGCATGAAACCATTACATTTCTAGCACTTACAGATCAAGCCATGTAATCTGTGACAGCCGATGAACCTCTGATCCACAGAATATGTAGTTTCGTTAATCCATGCCTCTGGGTATGGACGAACAGCAGCTGAGTTCGAGTAGGGTAAAATATTGCTGCTATCAGCTGCCTAAATCGATCAATCCATGGATCATACGATTGAACTTGTATATAACTCAAATACGCATAATATGGAATGAAAGTTTTCCTTAATTAAATCACGTGTATTGCGTCCGAATACATATCTAGTTATAAAACAATTGTCCACTAATTGTTACTGGTATAGAGATTTTTGTTCTGCATTTTCACGGATGGATTTCTGACAAGTCGACTGTTGTGAACGCACAACAGTTCCGGAGTGGCAGAGATATATGGTCTTATGGTTAAGACTTCCTGTGGGTTGTGCACGGGAGATGTTAAAATTTGGTGTGTTTGTAGAGTAAACCTACGCAATAATCGGCCATCCTATAAAGTAACGAACAGAAAATGGTACAGAAGAAGGTTAGTGATGTGTGAAAGATTATTATTTAAATAGATGCTGCAGAGTTTTCACCAGTGATAGAAAGCTTCGCGTTTTAGAAACGCAGCATTGTGGTGTGTATGCATGGTCGATACTTCCGTTATAATGCTGCAAAATATTTTGATATTACAAATATGGAAAGTACATATTGAGTACTGTAGTACAGAGTAAGGGCGTTTTGTGTTAGGATGCACAGTTTCATTTCGTGGGGATATGTGCTACCGTGTATTGGATAATGATCTACCACGTTGTTTTCCCAGTTATTTATCTGTTATTTAATAACGTTTTCAGTTGCGGAGATAATATAGTGTAGAATGTTACGGTAGTGCGGTTGTAGCCTATTGGGCATTTTGTCCAAGGTGTTGAAGAAAAGCGCTAAAAACTTGTCAGTGTAGCCCGTCTTCGGGTTGTGTTTTCAAGCCGAGACGTCGAAATAGTGGCAGTGTGCTACTCATTGGACCGCGGCTTTTCATATATTCCACCTGTATGCGAGCTTGTACATAGTCTGTGGACGTTCTTATTTACCATGAGATGTTCATTATGAGTGTGTATCGTACTGTTTAGAATAGTGCTGTTGACAGCAGGTTCTGTACTCTCCTATCATTGAGTATCAGTATTCCGAAGTTTCTTTGCATGTTCCAAATGTGCCATAGTCCAAATGATACACAAATTATAAGACAAGGAATGTAACATTTTCAAGGTTTTATTTCTTAATGGCTGCGTAAAGTATTAATCGTTAGTGTAAGCAGTGTGTTTTGAAAATGGAATAATAATTTTATTTCACCCTGTTGCCAAGGCCTCAGGTATGCGTTCAGTGCAATTTTGTTTGTTTGTTGACACCAGAGTTGTGTTACTTAAAATTTAATTCACTCTACCCAGAATTCATTATAAAAAACATCCATAGCATGAAGGTTGGGATTTTTTATTTTAGGCATGGTAACTGACAAACTGGTAATCCATTTAGGTTTGAATTTTTGTTCCATTATTCCGCAAGTATTTGTTGAGTACATGGTCATTCTTGGAGAGTGTGGTGTGCATGTAATATTTGGGACAGATAATTTTACTTCTTAGAAGTCCACTGTACTGAGGAGTTTTATTCTTGGTTGTGGTATTGCAACAGATAAGCATGGAACAATTTCATTGGTACTCTGTCTTGTTCTAGAGGAGTTTGGCCAATGGTGCCTTCATTGTGTTGGAGAATATACCAATTTCATATGGATATTTCTTTACATTAGCTTGAAATTAAGTTGCCTTGCTTGCTGGATATATGGTGCACCACACTCAGGCTAGTGTGTGTGTTCTAAGTAAATTGATAAAAATAACTACAGACCAGTTTTGCAGTTATGGTACTGATAGTGTGTATTGGAGTTACAATGACATTGGCACTGTGCGGATTTGTGGAACATTGAAAACATTTGTCAGCATTATCCTCATGATGTTATGATTTCTGCTTACCAGTTCAAAGGTTTGTGCATGCATGCATATGCAGTAGGTAAATTCATGTGAAGAAAGGGCAGTTTTTGGAGGGGGGGGGGACAGTAGAACATGATGGGCAGGAAATAGTGGAGGAAAATATTTTGTTGTATGACTTTTACTACATGTGCTGCCATCAGTTCACCACTTCAGTCCCTACTTCTTGATTTCACTTGCTCATTCATCATATTTGTATCTGCTGTTAGATTTGTGCATATACCATCATCCATTGGAGTGCAAAGAAACGTTTTTCTTTGACAGTGTTTGATCTATTGTTCTAGTTGCTAGTAACTTTGGTCTTCAGAATTTGTATGTTTATGCTCAAAATCATTGTACTATTACCCATTTATCAGTTAAAAGACATCAAGTGCAGCTCATTTTTACAAATTACACTGTAATGCCTAACATGTTTCAAATTACATTCATTCTTAAGTGCTCCTTGTGATTTGTGCTAATATAAGAGCCTTTGAGGATCTCTGTATAGGGACTGTGGTAAATATTTCCATCTTTCTTTAAAAAAATAACTTGCCCACCATTTTGGATTGGATCCACGGAAGGTATCTTACCCTAAAAATATATGTTATAGCCGAAGAAGAAGGTAGGAAAGAAGGTTGCAGCCGCACCTTTAGCAGTAAAGAAGGCTGAACCAAAGAAGGTCGTCAATCCACTCTTTGAGAAAAGACCAAGAAACTTCGGCATCGGTAAGTCAGAATATATCCATCATGCCTACACTTTTCTCCTGGACCAAAAATCATATATTAAGTGGGTGTAAGTGCATACTTATGTGTCGTAATGAATCTTTTGAGTTGATTTAGAATAACTGAAGGTTTTGTTTTTCATTACCAGGTCAGGATATCCAACCATCTCGAGATTTAAGTAGATTTGTAAGGTGGCCAAAGTACATCAGAATTCAGCGTCAGAGGGCTGTACTTCAGAAACGTCTTAAAGTACCACCCCCTATCAACCAGTTCACCTCAACAGTTGACAAACAGACTGGTACTGTAATTTTCAGTCGTTTAGTTGTGTAGGTTGTGCATTTATCAGTTTGAGTTCATTTGTGTGTCTATATGCTGTTAGCAGACTGCTTTATTCACTTATATATGTACATTTTAGCACTATAGGTGCCAGCTGTAGTTTTCCAAGGTGCTAGTTTAAAAGTGAAAAATGTAGGTCAGACAAAATTGCAGAGCATGCCATACTTTTCAACTTCCGGTTGGTTTGCAACCAGTGGCAGTATTTAATTATGTCACACTTCCTGTTTGCTCTTCATTGCTTGTTCTCTTCCATAGCTTGTTAGCTGGTAGAATGTCAGCCACATGATAACTTGTTACCAAATGGATTTGCTAGGAACACTGGACAGATATCATTGGTGCAGCTTCTCATATTTGGTATCAACCAGAAATTCAGCTATTTCTTAATGGTCAGTACAGTGGTTCAGATTTTCAACCTTGCACTACAGTTAGCTGCATAACTGACATTTGCACACGTAGGGATAAATGTCACAGTTTTTACTGTCTTTCTGGATGGAGAAAGGGTAATTGGAAGGGTTAATTTATCATTTATTTTTTTTGCTTATTTGTAAGTAATTTGAAGTTTACAAAACATTTGAGTGTGGTTACTGATCAAGTAGCATGTGGCAATAAAGTAAAATACTGAACATCTGAAGAGCAAAGCTTGCCATTGGGCAGGCTGAAATGGGTATTTTTCCAAGAAGTTCCTCATCAGAATTCCACATGCATCACTGCACATCCCACACCACAGTGTGTTGGTGAGCTATAGTAACACTTGTAAATATTTTAAGAGTATGTATACTGTGGATGTATGTGTTTATGATGATATTTGTATTTGCTATCTGAATACTGAAGACACCTTTTACCACCAAGATCTCTGAGATACATCACCACAGTATAAGCATTGCATGTTTCTAGCATAGTATAGAAAGTGATTAAAACTTCTATTGAAAGCAGAGTCCTTTCTAAATGGAATTTGGTGTAAAGGTTGTCTGGTTTTATTTATTTTCATATTGTTATTGCAAGGGTTGAATTTATTTCAGCTCAGGCACTGTTCAAAATTTTGGAGAAATACCGACCTGAAACAGCATATGCAAAGAAGGCCAGACTACGAGCTCGAGCTGAAGCAAAGGTTGCAAAGAAGGAGGAAGCACCCACAAAGAGACCAAATGTTTTGCGTCAAGGAAGCAACTGTGTTACTAAATTAGTAGAACAGAAGAAGGCTCAGCTGGTTGTAGTTTCACATGATGTTGACCCAATTGAGGTTAGTATCTGCTGTACTCTTATAGCAGTATGTGATTGGGGTGATAGTGTAGTAGTTCTCAAGTACAAAGTAATGAATTGAGTTGCTTTTCAGTAGATGAAGTGGTCATATACCCAGATATAAATCTGTGATATAATAGATTTCAGAGTGGAAGTTCAAAATACAGTAACATTTGGTTAGATATTTGCCATATTCCATGCATTAATTAGATGCATTAAAATGTATTAAAGACTAACAAATGCACGTTAATTGTATTGAAGTCCTTTTATTGTGTTATGGTCACCAGTGTGTTATGGTCACCAGTGTGTTTCTGTCTTCAGGGCGATTTCTTTGAGAACAAGAATATGGTTGTAATTTTAACTTCTCATATTTGTATGATCATCCATATTTTGTTTTATTATTCAACAGTGGATATTTACCAGAAATTATATAGTATTTAATACTGTGGGGTGATTTTAATTACATATTACATCAATAAAATTAAAAGTGAATTTGTTGGTCTTCAGTACATTTTATGCATTATAACATTTCTCTCAACTAAGCTATTATAATATATCAGTGCCGAAAATGGAGGGGACACGTGTGTCATTGGCAGGATTATGTTGGTTAATGGAGGAGACAAGTCCAGTGCACAAATCCTGAGTGCAAAGTGCACTTAATTTTATGATGTGGTGCATGATATTTGTGGGTCCTTGGTATGGCACTTTCTTCATGTCACTCTTCCTGTGCCTAGAATTTTGAGGTGGCTGCTAGATATTTGGACAAATTGTGGACACCTGATTTAAGTGCATGCTGGAATAACTTCAAGTATAGCACGTTTGAAACGTGATGGCACACGCATAGAAACCAGATTTGGCCTTTCAGCGAAACAGGCGAGTCCATTTAAATCGGCGGGGTGTCAGTTCAGTTGACTGCTGGCAGCCAAGGAGTGCCGATCAGCGGACAGCAATTGTATAGACCGTGTTCCGACGTACAGTGCAAGACTACTGGCTACCCACTCCATTCGCATCTTTCCCCTTCACTTCCCCTCCCGTGCGTCACCGTGTGCCATCAGGT
>Ga0123357_10003666_pt1 | contig 17722 bp, 7 predicted proteins | sample TergutEmb28metaG_FD_89873 | JGI IMG/M metagenome (GOLD analysis project Ga0123357, IMG submission 89873) | Embiratermes neotenicus P4 segment gut microbial communities from Petit-Saut dam, French Guiana - Emb289 P4 | ecosystem: Host-associated > Arthropoda: Insects > Digestive system > Gut ... | reverse complement strand
TGTGTATGTGTGTGTGTATGTGGGTGTATATGTGTGTGTGTAGTGTGTGTGTGTGTGTAGTGTGTGTATGTGTGTGTGTGTGTGTATGTGTGTGTAGTGTGTGTGTAGTGTGTATGTGGGTGTATATGTGTGTGTGTAGTGTGTAGTGTGTGTATGTGTGTGTATGTGTGTGTAGTGTGTGTGTATGTGTGTAGTGTGTATGTATGTGTATGTGTATGTGTGTTTATGTGTATGTGTGTATGTATGTATGTGTTTATGTGTGTGTGTGTGTGTGTGTATGTGTGTTACCTCAAGCAACATTCTTATCACCACATCACAAACATTACCACACCGAACCATCACACATTTCAAAATCATACAGCAACTTTCTTCATTTTATTTTCTTCATTATTTCTACGAGCTCCAAAAAATTCAGGGCATTTCTTGGCTAGCTGTTCTTCTCAGAAAAACAGAATAAGGAAACAAACTGCAAAAAATTGTCACTCCAGCTGCAGCGTTGCAAGAGTAGGCGACTCGTAAAGCACAGCAGAATGTGCAGTAGGAATGTAAACTGAGCACAGTCTTAGAAAACAGAAAAACATTTGATCATGACCGATGATGACACCACAGCGAATTGAATTTTGAAAAATAATATTTTTTGAAAGTTTTTTTCGTCGTCGTCTTTGTCTTTGACGCTGATCATGATGATGACTATGACTATGGTTATGATCTTGATTATACTGATGATGGAAATTGGTCGTGGTGATGATGATGATGATGATGATGACGATGTTAATAATTACGACTATGTTTATGTGTTTATATTGTTGTGTTTATTTTATGTCAGTTTTAATTTTTTGCTTAGGTGAACAACACCAACTGGCAATCCCGAACACTCACCATTTCAATCTTGAATTCAAGTAAGTTTCTTGTAATATTACATTCCACAGTAATTCGGTCCTCTAAATTTCTTACACTTGATTTTTTTCGGAATAGAGTGCCCCATTTTATAGACGCGTTAAATGAACAAACGCTGCCCGTGAAAAACGGATTCTTGTACGCTTCATTTTTAAAAATAATCCATTCTATTTAAGAAGGAGAAATACAAAAACAAAAGTAAAACCCATTCGAAGAATATGGTTTATTTAAAACTCGCAGATTTCAACTTGGCATATTTCTGTTTTTACAATAAAAAATTACACAACAAAAATTACCAGCGACTCAAGTAAACCGCATAAGCCGCATGTATCGTTTGGCTTCAGTGAAGTCCATAGTGCCTGGCAGCAATTACGAGAGTATAACACAGCATCCTATAGGCAGGCCAACCATTACTGAATGGGACATGTGGATGAATGTCTGTTTCGCTTCCATAACAGTTTTCGAAACGGACAAAGGCGTTCGAATAACAGCTGAGTAAACTAAGGACAAATGGACAGAAAACCTGTGACGTTTCCAGAAATAGTTTCAAGTGTACAACCTGTGAAACACAATTTACTAGAGACAAACAATTTGTATTATTTTACTATTTTAATGCTTCATGTATTGATATTTTAAAATCAAGCAGGATTATGCTACATTATATCATTCCACTCTCGGTACATAATAAACACTTGGCAAAAAATTAAGGTAGCCTATAAAGATTTTGGCAATATATTAACCTCCAATTATATTCCGTCAGATATCAGCTGACTAAACGCCATAACTTTTAATGTAAAATTTAAGTAATTTCTACTTTGTACTCTATACGTTCTCGGCGTCAGTAACCCAGCTGGCAAGAAACGTGTTGGAGGAGCATTAAACCTACGTTTGTTCTCCGTAGCATATTGTGCATGATAATGGTCTTTCTTATACAATTATTGCAAACGACTTCTTTCAAGGCACAGAATTTTCATCATCAAAAAAAAATGTATCTTTCATATATCGTGGGGTTATTTTTATGAAATTCAAATAAATACATCACCATATTCTCCTCATTTTACAAGCGTCGGTTACATAAAATTGTCTGGGGTCTGGTCTATCCCTGTTCAAAGCCCATCACTGTATGCAAGCGTTGCAGACCATCACTAAACGCCATGCAAGTTTCCTAAATGAAAATTTACGGTAGGAATGTAGGCACACACATGAATCTTGTCGGAAAACCGCATGCATACCTCTGACACACATACCCTACATATTTTTGGTGAATCTGACGTTCCATATATCCACTTTTCAACCTCAGGTCTACATGACAGTTATCTGTTTACTAGTCGCAAACCTGCAACATTGCTAAGGTAAAAGTTTAAAAATTCAGAACCATAAGCTATAAACTGCATATTGAATGTTCTTCACAGCAAGTTCATAAAAATGGACACTCATAGAGCGGTCATATCTCTCCGCATGTCATACATCCAGTACTGAACGGGGAGTCTACAATAAAATTGGCTGCGCGATATTTTCCCTTTTGTTCGAAACTTTCGATTATCATTCGTACATAACAAAAATCTCATATTAGTCTGCACAAAATTTCACAGAAACTTTTCATCATTACGGATCTTCCACAAGGCATAAAATACTAGTCTCAATTAGGAAAGAGTTAAAACATTTTCAAAAGTCTTTAATTTTTTATTTCATTTCTTCAGTTCCATTGAAAGACAGACAGGCCGTGCCCTATATCAGGCGGTTACATGCAAGTTTAATCACTGCGGAGCCTCGGGCTCCGTCTCGGATGACTTTCTATGAGACTTCTGGTCAACGAAATGACTATAGAACAGCTTTTTCACATAGCTGCTTCGTATTTCCCCTACTAATCATCATTCAACAATTGCCCCATATTGTCCTTTCACCGTCTCAGTAGTGTGAAATAGCCATGCCCAGTCGGCACCGGAGTTTAGGCTGGTGGAGGGGGGGGGGAATTATCTGTGACATGGTATCGCAAATTACGTTCACAGAAATTCGCATATCTCTTGATTCTGTGTGTCGTGGCAATTTTAGTGTCACTAGATGTGCAGCGAAAGAGTTTCATTCGCAATAAATTAGCATTAAGGCCACTGAGCTAAGGAAAATACCAAGACACACATTTGTAAAACGCGTGTAATACGAACGATAAATTGTCTAACTCTCCTTGTAACTGCATGTGTTAAACACTTCTTATCGTTTTTTGACGTTGTGCTGACCGTGCATCTCAGTATATTTATCTCAGTAATTATCAAGTTGGTTAATTACTGAGATAAATTTATTACCGCGTTGTTTGTACGGTAGCTCGTAGACATATTCTTCACAACAAATTTCACTTTTGGTCTCCTTGACTAAAAAGTCAAGTTAAATGTTGTACTTTTTCCGTGCAACTATTTTACGTACACAAAAATTTAACACCAACTTGTTTTACAAAGATTTTTATTTGTTAACTAATGCTCCGACATGTTTCGGCCTTAACTGTTGGGCGTCTTCAGGAGGCTGGTAATTTCTTCAGTGTGTACAGCTTATGGTTCAACCTATATGGTAGGAATTCCGCATATCATTCATTTGCGTCAACAGCGTCGCAACTAAAAATTAGTGATTTTTCAGGAGAAACGTTTAAAGGTTTTGAAGTGCTATACTTTTCTATGAGTGCAACGACGACGCAACTGCTCTACAGCGGATAGTTTTACAAACGGCATTATGACACTATACCTGTTAAAAGTGCATCCGCAGACGATTCTTTCTATACCAATAACTCAAAAATGCCAAATTTTGAATTGTGACACTTTTTTCGCAAAAAGCGATGTGATTAAAGTTATTTTTATGAAGAATACATGTTACAATTCTTAGAGTCAGTATTGAACTTAAAATACTGTTAAAAACAGATAAAATACAGCTTAAAATTATTTTAATTAGCTACTGATGTAATTACTCTGTCCAAGTATCTACGTTTAGAATCTTTCTTCAAATGAAGTAAGTTCTGGAAACGATTTCCGCTATTTTGTTTTCACGTATAGCCTAATCATTAATAACATGAACCCAAGATAACGGACATCTGATTTACAAAAATTGTTAATTTATGTAAATGTTGTTATACGTTGATGTTTGTGACTTACGTTACTGACAAACAACGCAAACAAATGGAAAATAATGTGAAATTTATCTAGCTTTCTAACATGCCTTAAGTTTTTCTTCTTGTGGTTACTACATCCTGTCGCCCCACGTGTGACATAATAGCCTATGTAGACTTCGGTCTCTAAACGTTTAAACAAAACATCGTATTTGAACTAGCAATATTAATTATTAATTATTTTCTTTTAATACCGTACTTGTAAATCGCCATCTTACCTTCCCTTTATATGTGATCGATAAATATTTCAGGCACAGTACGCTGAATTTTATCATGTCGGAAAGCTTTCCCTTAAAACAGAATTTCTTCGTTCAGTGATCTCCTAGAATGTGTGTTTTTTTTTCAGAGTTCTCCGTTGTTTCGTTGCTTTTAAAAAAAAGTTTAAATACATATTCAGAAGTGATCTGTGTTCACTGATGTTTCATTGTTTGGCAACGGAGGCTGCGGTAGTAAATAACAAATCAACGGGCACGCGTATTCATAGAACCATCAGAGTAAGTTCTGTCATTATTTCAGTAGAGTTTATTTTATGAAAACCGGGGGCAAAGTACTGGTACTTTAGACGATTTTTTTTGTCAACAACAGGAAAATATTTATACAACACAACGTCACTCGGCGTAGACATACAACCATAACGTTGGCATAATAAACAAACAAGTACCTTCACTGCCAAAATACAGTTCACATTCATTTCCGACAAATTCTTTTGGAAAACGAGAATATAATATAGTTACAACCTTACGGCAACTTTTATGTTCGGATTAATGGCCAAATATAATGAAATATTTAATTGTTCCATTACATCTTATGTATATTGGACCGTGCGTCATTGTGATAGTTGAAGATTAAGATACCAACTTGATGTCACAACCAATTAAGTTTTATTTCACTTCTTCTATGCTCAACATGTTTCGGACATTAATACATCCATCATCAGGAGCTTGCGACTTTTCTATTGTATCACCAAATTGGTAGTATGTTCTTGTTTCGATGTGTGTTGGAGTTTCGGTGTGGCTAGTTGGGTTGTTATCCGTGTGGCAGGCTTCAGCCTGATACAATAGAAAAGTCGCAGACTCCTGATGATGGATGTATTAATGTCCGAAACATGTTGAGCGTAGAAGAAATGAAATAAAAATTAATTGGTTGTGACATCAAATTGGTCTCTTATTCTTCAACTGTTCCAGTACAGTTTACTTCAAGAAAACCCCGAGCAAATACCGGACACTTTTAACAGTACAGTAAAGCCTGGATTGTACGCACATCCATTTTACAAAGTACAACATCCAGCACCCCCTCCCCCTTACATGACTCCAAGACCCAGAAACTGTTACGGCATGCAGGCCATTCTTCTCAGTTACCTCTCGAAGGCTGCTCGTGATATCGACATTGCGAATTCGGTAACTTAAATTGGTTTGTTAGGACAAAAATATGTTACTTTCCCATATGAAAGTACTCTCTCTGTCTTCAAAATTACTTCTACAGAAGAAGCTTGAAAGTGAAGCTTTCGTCGCTTGGTAAGAGCATCAAATTAGATAGGCCTGAGTGAGGTGTTAGAAGTTGGTGTCTCTGTTGATAAGACCTACAGTAAATTTCATAAAGCAACAAAAACTGAGTCTGATGTACAAAATAAATCATGACATGTACAAGAAACTCGTTCTGAAAATTGATGTTATGTCTTCTACAAGTCAGAATGCTGTGCATAGGAAAAATGTATATAGTTACCTAAAGACAAAAACCTGGAATAAGTGACTTGTAAGATAGAGCGGTGTTTTGCGTGTAGCCGAAATGCAGGCTGATGCTAAAAGACTTGCAAGATATATGGATGTTGCCAAGTTTACTGATAGAAATGGTTAGCTGAGTCGCTTTCACAGCAAACGTAACGTCCTTGATCGAAAAAAAAAATGTTCTGAAGTTTGGGGGCTGATGTCGAGCGTATAGAACCCTTCAGAACGCATCTAAACGATACAATAAATCAGCAGAGTGTGCTTGACTCCGCTGTTCGACAGAGAAATGGACGTTCCTGGAGATCTTCACCAACAAACACACCCCAACTTCAACAGGATACTTCAACGCTCCCAATAAAGTTGTGTTAAGATACATATTCAGTTCTTGGGTGTGCGAAAGTACAGTAAATCACGGTTTAAATCTCCTGTAACGGACAAATAAAGATGACGTCTACAAGAATGCGTTCATGACAGGGGAATGTGGTGGTGCAGAGAGTACTGCAAAATGGTTGGACAAGAATGAGGAAAAAAGCTGAGTATCAGATTATGAACAAAAGGTAATCCAAGATATTGAGGTTTCTGTAAATACAGAACCAAAGGCTAAGACGGGAAAGGGAACGGGAGATGAAAGAGCAGATACATATAAAATCTACGAAGTCAGAAATTACCTGAATAGGTGAGCACACGTCAACACTGTGATATCAGACAAGAAAATGCAGCCCTGCTCTATGAAAACTGTAATTCACAAGTAGGAGCATAAATTCGTCCATTTAATTTGGGTACGTTCCTAAGAGTGCATCTGCCTGGTGGCCAACTCGGCCCCCCACTGCACAAGTTTTCTTTATCATTTCTTGCTATTAGTATTATTATTATTATTATTATTATTATTATTGGTGTATCATTATCACCACCTTCATCGTCATTATTAATTTACTTCATTGTATAATAAATTATAGTACTATATATACATAAACTCTTATTTCTAAATTAATAATTGTCCAACGAGATGCAACACAAAGCAGTCTATTTATTATTCTGCAAGTTCACTCTACATGTTTCGGGTGTCAACCACACCCATCATCAGGAGTACATAAAACTGTAACTACAACCTCCGGTACTGGTCATATTTTTTTGTGCAGCTACCTCCCTCCAATGTGGCCAATTGGCCACGTTGGAGGGAGGTAGCTGCACAGCGCTACATGACCAGTACCGGAGGCTGAAGTTACAGGTTTATGTACTCCTGATGACGGGTGTGGTTGACACCCGAAACATTTAGAGTGTACTTGCAGAATAATAAATAGAGTGCTTTGTGTTGCATCTCGTTGGACAATTATTAATATAGATCAGCGATGCATGGAACCATTATTTCTAATTTATTTTTGTCGTTACCTGTCGATTGTGTTTTATATTTAGAGCTTGCAGACTGCAGCGTAATACGGCCAGTATGTCCCCCCACATGGTCCTAGAACTATTGCTTTACTGCACGTATGCCTACACAAACACTGGTGTGATTACCATGTAATTCCGAAAATCTACATAAATTGAATGGCATTTGCCTGTTTGCTTCCAATATTCACACATTATGTCTTCCAAATCATTTTCTGATACAGCAATTGTAATATATTTACGTTAAAGAACGTTAAATAAATAAATAAACGTCAGAAGTAAAGTATTACTGAGAAACACATTAAATAGTTCATCAATCAAGGGGAGTAAATTTCCCATGTACTACAGCCGGGTTTCTTTCTTATATTGGGACTTTTTCCACAGCCATTCCTGGCTACCAAAGGCGTAGCAAGCAGGTCTATACAGATAATGGTAACAATATATCTCTTCTCAGATATTCTACAAAGCTTTCTTTCCAATGCGTGCCTGCATTAACCTTTTGGCGCCGGAATTATTTTTTTTTTATTTTAGCACACTCTGTGTATAAAATGTGAATAATACAGGAACTAAATACATTACATTTACGAAACAAATTGCATTTTGAAGAGAAAAAACGGAGAGTGTATACCATGTTTAAAATATTCAGTACCTCTATTTGTTGAATAAATATATAAAATGCAACGTTTAGAGGTTAGCGGTGCGGTACGACCACTATAGTCGTCGTTAGGCGTCAAAGGTTTAATATTCCATTTACAATACTTCGGGAGCAACTCATGAAAAAGGAAGGAATTCGGGCCCCTTTTTAAAGCATGGTAATTGCTTTGATCTGTAAACTCATCAAACTAATGTAATAAACCTACAGCACAGGTACTACAGTGACATACACATTCCCTGTACATAAACACATACACACGCACACGCACACGCACACACACACACACACACACAATTTCGAATTTGATAATATTAATACAATCGTCTTAAAAATTTACTTATTCAGGGCCGACAGAGCAGCAGCTCGTTTTCAGAGTACCACACACCATCTGCCTTACACTGCAAATTCCAAAAGGACACTCTGCAAATCTAATTATTACTAGTAAACTGCCTATAACTAAACACTTTCATATAAACAATAAAATTTCCTGCCTTTTGTGCTTAAAAAATCAGGGAAACTTCGTGATTCCCTGCGCCGGAAATTGGGAATTACAAATCCTGCAACATACGTGAAATATGCGTAAGTTTTAAAAAAATTACAAGTTTTGAATACAATGGAATAAAAAGTCCACTCTTCTGAAACAATTTGGAGCACGAAAGTGCGAATTATTTTGAAGTACGTCTGTTTTCGTGTGTCAGAAATGAAAAATTACTTCAGTGCATTCAAGCTGGCTTACATAATTTTCATGTAAACTTACCTACAAATAAGCTACTAGATTCATAATTTTGAAATGAATTATTGGAAGGAAATTTTATTAAAAATGTGAGGCAGAATCTAGTGACAATCTCAAAGAGTTTCTATCCAAAGATTCACAAGTGTCTGCCGAGAGAGCCGGTCACAGTGCAACCCAGTTCAAGTAAACTGTCTTTGTCAAACCTAAAAGAATACCTGCCTCCAAACAAGACACCTAGATTTTAGCACTGAAGATACTAAAACATAAACAATGAGACAAATGCATAGCAGTCGCTGACTCTTTTCACACGTTACACATTTATTTACTAATCTCGTTTTCAGCATCAGGGCGAAGCACCAACGCACATGCCGTCTTATAGTAAAGGCTCTTCTATTCCACTAAATCCTGACACATCTGCAAGCTGAATGTTTCTGTTCTCTGCTTTCATAACAAATCCACAAACTCTGCAAAGTGTCTTCTCAAATCTTCGCGTTCGTGTACATTTTTTTCCACAAAGAAATTTTGAAACGGATACGGGTGTATTCTGTAAGTCCAAACATCGGACCTCCTTCGTACGCATTAAATCTAAGCCTCGTGGGCTTCATTTTAAACTGAATATTCCGCCCTGCGTCAAAGTCATTTGCATGTTATACATGTTTTTGCTGTGTTCAAGTATTTCGTTCTACACGCAGCTCAATATCCAAAATAAAAGCAGCCTTCTAGATTCCCCTAAAATGTTTCAGTCCTCTTGTATGACGGAATTCGTGTGTTCATTTTAAGAAACCGCACAAAACGAACGCGGAATGTGGATTAAATTTGTCTTCGCTCACTGCTTGTTCATATCCTGTGAATGAATTCTGATGAAATTTAGTAGAAGCGTAAACATTGAGAATTTTATGTTATTCATACCGTGAACGTTCTTACATTCAGTACATCAGCCAACCTATGCACTCTGTCTTACACCACTTACGACATATATCAACTGCTACATGTTTCAGGACCGAGATGCCATTCTCATTGAGTCATTACAACAAAGTTATATAAGCCAACGTGGCAACTATGTTGTGCTCCTATTTGTAAGAATGAGTAAAATCTTAAAATGCTAAAGTAAATAAAAGTGATAACCATAAATAATATTATTATGATATTAAACATTAAAATACGTCACATTAAGCCGCCACAGTTGCCAGTTCTTACTTCTTTTATATGGAGGATACATACAAATATCCTTCTCGATTCCACATGATCTGAAAAGATCTCGTCCAGGCACTACACCGCCTGGTATCATATGCTTTAATATCATAATACACCAATTTACGGCTATCAATTTTATGTATTTAAGCGTGTTCATGTTTTAGTCATTCCTTTAAGGAGGATCAGAACCTAGATTAGCATGTAGGCTTATACAACTTTGATAGTTGAAGAATAAAAGACCAAATTGATGTCACTTGCTATTTTATTTCACTTCTTATGTGCTCAACATATTTCGGACATTAATATATCAATTATCAGGAGCTTGCGACTCTGCTGTTGAATCCGTGTTGCAGGCTTTCAGCCTGCAACACGGATGCCACTCCAACCCAACCACACCGAAACTCCAACACGCATCGAGCCAAGAACAATACGACCAATGTGGTAATTCAACAGCAGAGTCGCAAGCTCCTGATGATTGATATATTAATGTCCGAAATATGTTGAGCACATAAGAAGTGAAATAAAATAGCAAGTGACATCAAGTTGGTCTTTTATTCTTCAACTATCACAATGATGCACGGTCCAATAAACATAAGATTATATACCTTTGTTATAATGATTCACTGAGGATGGCACATCGGTGTCGAAATATGTAGGAGTTGGTATATGACATAAATGGTGTATCACAAAATGCATATTTTGGATGATATATTGACAGTACATATAGGAATTAATTCATAGTGTTTGGTAAAAATAAACGTCACGCCCTCTTTTCATACAACTCATAATAAGATACTCGCTGTTACAGGAAAAATTCTGTGCGCTAGTCACGAACTAAACATGTTTGTTCCCTGCGTTTTTGACGGTAAACATCACGCACAATTCCCTTGCGTGTGGTTAACAAGTGATAGCTGATCCATTATGCCGTCGATGGAGTGACAGACTGAAGTCTGCTCATTAGAGCTCCAGTTACCCTTGATACAATGCAAAGGAATCTGCTTGAAAGAGAGAAAACACAAGGAAAAATGTCCTTTTCTATTAGAACCATCAAAACAAGCACAGCCCTTTGTTTGTGTTTTATACAGTAACTCGAAGTTTCCATTGTTAAAATTCACAGATAATTAGGCCTACTAGGTGATTTCAGAATCTCACAAAGCAGCCACAGCACATACACCACGAAGCACAGTCCTTCCACGGAAACTAGAATTTCCTCAGCTGCTCAATCAATTATCCGTATTCATGAAACTTGAAGACTGAATTCCGTATCCACAAAAGATGGCCAATGGTCCTTATCCTGAGCCAGAAAAGTCCACTCAACACCCTTCCATCTTGATAATATCACCTTTAGTATTCTCTTTCCATCTGCGACTAGATCTTCCAAGATGTCTCTTTCCTTCAGTTTTTCCAAACAAAATGCAATAAGAATTTATACTTTTTACATGTGTTCTACGGTCACAACCAGTTCATCCTCTTGTACTGGATAAACTTATCAGTATGTGGTAAGGATTACAATATATGGAGTTCCTCATTATGAGATTTTTTTTCAAATTCCTTTTACTTCCTCTGTGTTAGGTCCAAATAGTGTCCTCAGCAGCAGCGACGACAGGGAAAAAAGTATAGCGATGCAGTCAACTCCTATTTTGGACACTGGCACGCAGTTGCTGGTTGGTTAAAAGCTTATTAGAGAAAGGCAGAAACCCAAACGATTAATTTATAAACTACTGTTTCATTATGAAACACGTAAGCAGGCAAAATGTTTTTGCTCACATTAACTTTAGATATACATCAAGGCTGTAGTTTTGTTCCTGAACAGGATGCAAATAAAAAATAATGTTCTCATAAGAAAAAGGCTTAAATAAGTGGAAATAGATAGGCCAGAGGGCGTTCAACCGAAAATAAGAAACGTAAAATAAGAAGTGATGTACCTCGTCAAGAGGCAACAAGGAGCAGAACAAAATGGCGCAAAACAAGCCCTTGGTGTATAATGAGAAGAATTCCATCCAAATACAAGCTTCTCGACTATTCATATCGTCTGAACCTTCCAAGCTCACCTACTACAGATACATGGGTCTACTTTATTCCTAAAAATGCCCTAAAATGCACAAAATTGTAGTAGCGTAAAAAACCTGTCGGGGGCCACCCGCGACACGATTAACTGGAAACCCACATATAATCATTAGCGAAATTACTCACAGATAAGAGGGATCCAAAATAATGCCTTCTGTCCGAAGAATGGAATCCAGTCCGAAAGAACCCGTCACAAAATTTAGTATTCTGTACGTTTGGGGCCCCAAGAGACCCTTCACCGCGTGGCGGTGTTTGCGGAGACCTTATCTACGCCACGGAGTTCTGCGTTATCACACATAGCTATATATGGATTTAATTATATGGAACATTATATTCACAACTATCACAAATGCAAATTGCTATCAAGTAGCGCTAGGTAAGGCGGTATTATTTCGATCACTTCATACAATACATACCTTAATATATAGAATGCATGAACAAGATAAAGTATCAGTGCTGTAACATGTTCTGTGTAGCTTGATGAATATGTTAGATTTTTTCATGTAAAAATGTTGAATATTGTAATAATAAAAAAAAATCAGAAAACTACTTGCAATGATTTGAAAATGTACCTCCGTAAGCACAATTCCGATCATTTGGTGGTACAGTTCTAATCAGCATCATCTACCACAAATGAAATGCCTCTTATCTTTCACACCAAAGCATGTTTCGTGGTACCAGACTCTGCAATTCTGGCAACACCCCCAGTCACTTTTTTCATAGATTTGGCATTGTATTAGTTTAAGAAGCAACAATCACACTACTCAACCTACGCTGCTGGCTTTTTTTTGTAAGGAGTCTATCCTTTCTTCTTGTACCTATGAGACTGTTTTAACAAATAGTTGTTCGCTTTGTCGTTGTTGGAATAAAGACGCTTTTTTGGGATTTCATCCGAATTTTGATCTGAGGTAAGGTTGTAAATTACAACCATAAAAAATTCATGCTGTAATGTGTTTCGTAAACACATTCATATTAAAAATTGCGATGTAAGACTAAAAGCTAGGGAAGCGTCATAATTTATGCCCATTTGTATGTTAACATATAACATTCCCTATAACGAAATAATAATAAAATATCGCAAACGGGAGTCTCGTTTATTAATGTTAAGAGCTATCGTATACTTTGCCTTTCCGAAAGTAATAGAAGCTTCACATTTCTGGGTTTGGCTCGGACGAATTTATTCGAATGCTCTATTCCTCCCTGTGTAACTGTTAGGCTGTATACAACTACGATTTTTGTAACTGGGCTTCAGTTCTGGGTGTCGTGACGGATTCTGCGAAACGTTTTTCATCTGATCGAAATTATGCCTACTGCATCGATCGAAATTTTACCGAGGTAGAACAGAAGAAACAACCAGGTACTATCAAACTAATTCAAGAAGTGGATGTGACTGTCACACAGACCAACCACGAGGTGATGTCTGACAATTTAGGCACAAAACTTTTCACTCTAACCTTACAGTAATAAACTCAGTTGCTAAATGAAAACTAAACAGTCTTATAACAGGGCAATCAGCTATGCAGCAATGCTGACTTTCAAGAAAAAGCCGCAGCTCTGAAACACAAAACACAAACTGCTGTGTGAATGAAATTAGCACAGAATTCACCAAGCTGTCCGCATCACTCCACCACCGTCAAATACGTGCTACCAACATCACGCAGCGAGAAAAATTCGTTAATCCTTAGATTGATCAGAATTTAACCTATATCGAAAATTGTACCACCCTACCATACACGTACAATGTACGAGTTTAAGCGTTATTATGGTACAGTAACGACACCAGATAACAGGACTCGTTTTTCCTGTTAGCAGACTGGGATCCTACCTTAATTATAACTTGAAAGATCCTCCGATATCTCTAGTCATTTTGATTTCTGGAAACGCTCAACTTCTATGATTCATTTAAGCGTCATCCACATTATGGGTACGCTGACGGTCATCTCACGGTAAAATCATGGCATTCGGAAACAGTTCATTTTGCTTTAATCTCTTTCAAAACATAAAGTTTTGATGGCAATCGCATTGCTTTCGGGCCAGTTATTCTTCAGAAGTACACAGGCGTTCCCTTGATCACTTCGTTAGGTGAGCTTCACCTTTGGTGTCAACAGATGCATTTAAATACAAGCAAAGAATGTTTTCACTGACCGTGAGTGTACCGTAGTATGAATTATGCCTCATTTGAAATTAGAGTAGGTTAGCCACCTTTTTATATCCGAACCTTCCCTTCGATTAAATATCTATCTCATTCCATATACACTCCTCTCATTTTGTCCAATTGTTTATGTTCCTAGAAACCTTACAAAAATTCCATTTCCACTACTTGAACTTTATTCAATTTTTCTTTCACCTAATGTAAGACACACTCCCACTTAAATTACGGAAACTGTGATAATTTTAATGTCCGCTTAATCTTAGTAACTGACCAACTTAACGCACAAATTCTTGTTTTATAATAAACTTATTATAAAACAAGAATTTGTGCATTAAGTTGGTCAGTTACTAAGATATACTGACATGCACGGTCAGCAAAACAAAAAAAATCAATTTCCACATTTACATGTTTGGTTTAAATTTGCGTTTATCGTCCTACACATTCATTGGTGACGACGTAATTTCTATTCAGGGTCTGTGCAAAGAGGACAGATAGACACAGAGGTCCATGTAAAAATTAAAGACCAAGGTCTTACTCTAATTCAGTTGCTCTAGGCAAGCGGCAAACAGAATTAACTTTTCCATACTGATGGCCTTCGCAACTCGGGTAGAATGTTGTTTGAAAGGAATTTCTGAACCTAAAAAGGCTTCCTCAGAGACCCACAAATGTTGTTTTAATCAAAGGGACCGCTATCTACAATTATTTTTTCTCATACGTGAAGAGAATGTTAATGTTTCTTAGCCTTCATTTTCTTGATGGCCATACGTATCGCTTAGGATTTTTTTTCATGGCTCGACAGCCCTAGTGGGCCTAGGCCTCCTCCATGAGGTTCCTCGATCACCATCAGACATTCCACACTCGGTAGGACCCCTCTGGAAAAGTGATCGGACCGTCGCAGCGACCTCTACCTGACAACACACAGCACTCACAAGAGACAAGTTATCCATGTTGCCGGTAGAATTCGAACCCGCAATCCCAGCGAGCGAGAGGCAGTAGACACACGCCTTAGACCGCGTGGCCATTGCGATCGGCTTGTGAAATAAAGTACATCCTGAAAATTAAAACTACTGTTATGATCGTCGTTACGTGTGCCACTGTACAATTCTGTTTTAGGATCTGTAGCGTCTTTAACACCTTGGTCATGTAGACCCTAAACAAAAATCACTCTTTCAAGTAAGGCGTAGGGAAGATTTGTTAATTTTAGTTAGCCCAGATTCCCTCTCAGAAACTTTTCATTTCAAGTCGTCTGTTTCACCGCGATAGCTGAAATGTTTATTTTTTCTTGGCCGATAATATTGTCACAAGTGGCGGAAGAACGCGCCTACTGTGGTAAAGTTCATCACTTTTGACAGATATTGCTTCTGAGCTTTTCAATTTGGGTGCTGAAAAATAATGAAATAAAACGCTTTTACGGAAACAGACTGGAATTCGCTGTTTATTTTCGATCTCATTGTAGGTAGCTCAACCTACTGGGAAACGGAAAAATGGACGAAGCGTTTGCAGACGATTATACATTGTTTCAGAAGTGCCGTACGTCTTCCTTAAAACCCTACACTAGATTTTTCCTCTGGTACGTCTAGTTCTAAAATATGATAATTATCCTGTCCCGATCACTTGCACCATTCCATGCTGGAATGAGTTCGAAAGAACAGCGTCTAGTCAATTTTGCTTCTCTTTGCCCTTAACAGTATTAGAATTAAGAACTAAAGTTAAAGCTTGTCTCAGATTCTCAAGTAGGATCAGCCTTATCATAATCCCGCGCTCTGTTACAACTCGGATGGCAGATCCGAGATTGCAGGAGGCGTTCACGCCCACTTGTAACTGTAATAACCATTTTTTACGTCAACAGTATCGGTCTAGTGCAATTCTAAGGCCCCAGTGCTCTCAAAGCGAATAAAAAACAACTTTAATTCCGTAATTTTAGACGTTAGCACCATCGTTAAATTCAATAAACTTTTCATGTCCCATTCCTGTGCTTATTTAAGAACCATGCCATGAAAACGTACAGTGAAGTGGATTTCCATCTCCTTAACCACAGCACCAGATTGGTTAGATAACCAATGGTTATCACTGACGCCTAGTCACTGTACTGACTGCACAAAATTACACTTCAGTAACGTACATGGCTGCTGGCTTACATTTTGAGGCCTTCTGCACCAACAGATTTAGAAGCCCCTCCCCCTCCCCCCATTAATTAAACTAAATTACAGTTGCCGGCCTTCTCACTCCACTTCTTTCTTCCACCCTACATTCCTCTCCATTTATTTACTAAGCTATTTTGCCAAATTCGAACACGAGACACGTTTTAGCGTTTGTTGAGGCTGCTTCTCAAATAAGCCCACTAAGCATCATAAAGTCTCATTAAAATGTGTTCTGAAGGATGAATTAGATACGATTGCAACAAAGGAAATTCGTGCTGTGAAATATGCAATGATCTTGCGCTACTGGCTGAAGAATGTATGGAACCACGGGGCATAAATGATTAACTAAACTGAAGCTGTAAGAGGGTATGGAATGGAAATGAATGTGTTAGAATCTAAGGTAATGAGAATCTCTAAACCACCAACCCCAGTGCAGATTACGATAGATCGAAAAAAAAACTACCGAATGTTGAATATGTAAACTATTTGTATTGCCTGATAATACGTGACGCAAGACGTGCTCATGAAATTAAATCGAGGATTTCTATGACAAGAGCCACATTCAAGAAGGAAAAGAAGACTTCTTTCCAGAAAACAGGACCCAAATTTACGAAGAAACTAGTGAAATATTACATTCGAATGGTGCTGAAACTCCAACATTTCGAAAAGTAGATCACAAATTGCTTGAAAGCTTTAAAAAGTGGTGGTTGAGAAGGATTAAAGAGATCACTTGGAAGGATCGCGTGAAAGTTGAAGTATTAGCAGAGTCAAGGAACAAAGGAATATCCTGCACACAGGAAAATGAAAGAAGGCTAACTATTGGTCACATCTTGCGCACGAACTGCCTTCTAAGGCACGTTGTTGAAGGAAAGATAGGATGGCAAGACGAGGAAGAAACCGCAAGCAGCTACTAGATGACCTTAAGAGAAGCAGTGTACACTAGAACTTAAAAGAGGAAGTACTAGATCCAATCTCTGGTTTTCTTTAGAAGATGCTGCGGACGTGTCGGAAGACGATGTAATGAAATGAATGAAATAGAAAAACATCATTTAAACCCAATAAACATGCACATAAAAATACTTTCTTACGCCTTTTTTATGGAGCCACGAATATATTAAATGATAAAACATGTCTTTGCTAATTGTCTTCAAAATTCCGACATAAATGGAATTACTAATCAATAAGTCTTCAGATAACACTCGGGGCGTGTGCCCTCAGTGTAATTTCTGAGAAACCTTGTTTAGTGTAGGCTTCGACAAGTATTTAGACAAATCTCTGATTCTCTCCACTTACCCATGCAAATTGTATAGATGGATTTCCCTAGTGGCTTGCATTATTTTGTAAATATTCCACCATGACTAAATCTATGTTTTTTTATTAAATATTACAGCTAAAATTAAAAAAAAAATATTTTGGCGTTAATGGGGTACATTAACCTTTTGACGCCTAACGACGACTATAGTGGTCGTACCGCACCGCTAACCTCTAAACGTTTCATTTTTTATATTTGTTCAACAAATATAGGTACTGAATATTTTAAACATGGTATATACTCTCCGTTTTTTCCTCTTCAAAATGCAGTTTGTTTCATAAATCTAACATATTTGGTTCCTGTATTATTCACA
>Ga0123357_10003664_pt1 | contig 17723 bp, 8 predicted proteins | sample TergutEmb28metaG_FD_89873 | JGI IMG/M metagenome (GOLD analysis project Ga0123357, IMG submission 89873) | Embiratermes neotenicus P4 segment gut microbial communities from Petit-Saut dam, French Guiana - Emb289 P4 | ecosystem: Host-associated > Arthropoda: Insects > Digestive system > Gut ... | reverse complement strand
TTAGAATTATGAAACAAACTGCATTTTGAAGAGAAAGAAACGGAGAGTATATATCATGTTTAAAATATTCAGTACCTGTATTTGTTGAATAAATATATAAAATGCAACGTTTAGAGGTTAGCGGTGCGGTACGACCACTATAGTGGTCGTTAGGCGTCAAAAGGTTAAGTTCCTGTCTCACAATTAGCACAGAGATTTCCATTACAAAGACCAACTGATTAATGATGTTGACGAATTTAATCACTCGGTACTGATATAATCATTTGGAACACACAAATACTTCGTTAGTGAAAAGCTTAATTTTATTACTGAAAATAATGGTGGTATAAATAGTAACCATTAGCTTTAAACGGATAAAATGATATTGTTCTGAATCTTATCTGTAGTCGTTGGTGGTCGGGGGGGATCCACGTGTTAAAGGAGGAACAGCAGAGGGCGGAAAGTTAGAGCGGAAAGGCATTATAACTGGCGACAGAATGCGTCAGTTGCGAGCGTTGTAGTTAAACTGGGTCTGTGCAATGCTCTTTGGGCTGGGCGTTTAAAAAAAAGCTCAATTAATTCAAGGTGAGTTCTGAGTTTGATGACAATTGGAAGTATCTTGTATCTTGAGATAAGGCCAGCAGAATTTTTACGTAGTGGTGAATTGTGTGACTTTTAAAGACAATTTGGTGATCTCCAGAACTGGAGGCTTAATTTTGATGGATTCAGACACACAGGACCGATGTTGACGCCCTGTGTCAGACATCAAAATCACGCACCCTTTCATGTGGTGGCCCATGAAGTAACAATTTGTTTGATCATGTTAATAAACTCTGTGGTCCCAGCGACCTTCGTATGAAGTGCGGTACGTAGGACTACCGCAAATTACAGGCCAACACGACTGTTTGACCGAGTCGTCTGATAATACAAAACCGCCAATAATTCACATGCATAAAATTTACAATTTAATCCATCAGGAAGACATGCAGACTAGGCTTGAAATAAATGTAGGTTTGAGATATGCTGGACATTTAGCGAACAATCGGACATATCTTCCTTCTGCTCGCTGTTCTTCCCCTTCTTCTTATTTTACTTATTTTATTCACCCCTTCTCTACTTCTGCCACATTTCCTTCCCTCTTTCCGCTTATCTTGTCCTATGTGCCCCTGCCAAGTCTTTCTGCTGTATTGTTTTTTATTTTATTTCCTAGTGTTCTTTACTCTTATTCCTCAGGTCTTCTTATTCTTCCTTCCCATTACGCACTGTATATAATGTCGCAAATTGTTATTCAAAACGTCTCAATTCTCGTCAAATTCCACGGTCAGACTTCTTCTTCAGGAGCAAACACTTCCTCAGCTGCAGAAAAAATCAATCGTATTTTAGAAAACACGAGGCTAAAGATGAAACACGAATTACTAAAAATTTAGTAAAACTCACGTAGTGGCCTTCTAAATTACTTCAAAATTTATCCTGTAGGTGAAATATACATAACTCTGAACCTTCTTTATGTAACTCTGCGAACCGTTCTGTACAGGAGTTATTCCCCTACACAGATACTATCTGCAACACGATACTTGGGATCCTTATATATCGTGAACAATACAGCCGGCGCCTTTTCTGCTGTTGCATGTGATAACAGGAATCAGTAAGATAAGAGGACGTACACAGAGCACTTCGCACCATCAACACTGGCCCAAGCTTACAGCGAAACAGATAATGTGGGCAAGCTTGGCATATGGCGTTAACACAATGTGAAATTGTACTAAATTAATTTACATGTTTAAAACTGAGAACCGACGGCGTGTTAAGCCTGATCATTGTATTCTAAAATTTTGGGATTTTGTAATTTATAGTGCAAAATATTGACACAGGAAACAAGAATTAGCATTTTATATCAGTGATCTGAAATATCATTTTGATTTTACGAATGAACTATGAGTAAAAAAAGATATTTTTGTGTCTAGGAATCGTGCATTGGAAACTTATGGGAAAGTGAAGGTATAAATCCATTTATATATGATTCATTCCTGAAAACCGTTCTGGGGAAACATAAAGCTTTAACAGAATTACTAAACCTCTACGATATGATATTTACCGAACTTGTGTTTCCACCCGGTGGCATTTACGAAATATAATCATTCAAATACTAAGACCATCTCCAATCGCTCTGACTCAATATGTGATATACATGGTTTAAATTATCTTAACTTTAAACAATTCTAAAAAGTTTGTCCTGGCTTTAAAATTAATGACAAATGTATTAGAAAGTATGTCCGTTATGTTCGTAGCAAATTATTTTCAAAATAATTTCGCCTTAACCATGTGATATATTGACAGCAGCAGCTGGTAACTGGTTGTCAGAATACCATCACAGTTTCGCGCCGTTTTTACTCCCTACGTCTTTCCCTAGTGCACATAACTATGCCAGTTTTCATGGTTCTAGTGGCCGCGACAGAAGAAGCGGAAAGTTTGATTTCAGATCCTTGAAATGTAGCATTACTGAATTTATGTTGTTGCTATTTTGTAGCTGGTATCTGTACTGTGTCCAAGTACATCAACTACTTCCCATGATATCTGGAAAATAAAGTTAATTTTCCGAGTGACTGTGTAGTGCAGCTACCAGTCCAAGATTCTACATTTCAGTAATGTCATATTGTTTAATATTGTAACAGCCCTTGTACACGGTACAGTACATTACAAACATACGTACGTTCAAAACAGATCGGGCTGTTTGAGAATAGGGTGCTGGGGGTGGGGGTGGGAGTGGGGGATGTTTGGACCTAAGGGAGACGGTGCAACATGAGGATGGAGAAAGTTGCACGAGGAGATTCGTGACCTGTACTGTTCACCGTGTTTTACGAGGACCACGTGTATGAGGATGAGACGGGGTGGAGTCATTGCGATTAAAACGCGTAGAAATTTCGGCCTGAAAATCGTAAGGGAAAAATCACAGGTGTAAATGGAAAGATATGCTGGACATCTGCGTAGGCTTTAAATCGTGGGATACCTCTGGTGTTCTGTGGTGGACCTTGGGTTGCATAAACACAAGGGATTTACACAAAATCTGAGCAACAGGCACTCTGATCCAGTTGCTAATGGGTGAGGATAATTGTTCTGTGGGGCCAAATTTTGACTGAAAAATCTGTCCAAAGTTACGCCACGACGTTCGATTTAAGTATTACTTTGCAGGACAGTAATAGACTGGACACCCTTGAGAGGTTCCGTAATAGGAGAGTTTAGCGTACGGGAGAGGGAAGCAATTTGTGCGCTCTATCAAGTCGGCGGTAGAAGCAAATACGGCAGCGGAATTACAAACACCGTGACCAAATTGTAGCCCGCTTGCAGCAGCGCGACTGTCGCTGTTGTAGTGTGGTCGGTGCTATTACTGCCACAGGCGGCTTTAGCCCAGCTATTTAGAAATGTCGCTTCAGGTACTTCAAACAAGCGTCATGGGGTTAAAACCGTCATGACAAATCAGGAACTTTGTTTATTTAGGTAAGTAACACTTGGGCTACGAGGAATGAATATTGAAGAAGAAAGAGTGGCATATAAGGGATTCCTTAGGTACATGTCAGGAGCAGCATTGCAAAACAACAAACATGGAAGGAAAGGTAAAGATAGCTCGATCAGTTTGGGAACAACATGCAGGACTGAACACAACACTACGTAAAAACGTTATCTGGAAGAAAAAGAAAGAGATGACAATGCTACTTTGAAAACATCTTAACGTCATCGGAAGTGGCTAGTGGCGTCAGGTTCTCCAGTTCAAAAGTAAGGCGCCTTATTTGCGGCTAATGCAGCGACAATGTTGGTAGCTCAGTCCATGTCTTGTCGAAATATGAAATAATAAGTTGGAAAGGATGTGGCATACTGCAGTCGTGGCTTAATGTGAGATTACCCGAAACTTGTTTGGAGGGACTGAAGAAAAACAAGAAGAATCGCAGGGAGGACGGACGTTCTTCAGGCAAGATTTTAACACCGGGACGTCCGAATACGGAGCGGGAGTGCTGCATGGACTGAATAAAGCTTATGCTCTCTTATTAAAATTCCAGACTATAGAATTTATGGCTCTGTGTGCTATAAAACACAGGTGTCATGGCACGGCATATAGCAACTACTGTAACACTCAAAAATTTGAATTTTACCCACACTGTCTATTTATGTGCCTTTTATGATTGTCACAATAAAACCATTATTCGTCAATCAGCATTAACTAACTGGTCTTTGCATTGGAGAAGCTTTCTGTTTCCTGTGAGGTACAAACAGAATTTACACGGATTACGATGTGTCTTAACGTTCAGAGGGTTAAAAAACCTTCGACAGGGATGGAACTATGTAAACAGTAGCTTTCTAGTCTGCTGGTGCTTGGCGACACGAGCAGGCTAGGCAAACTCATTTTTACATAGTTACCGTGGAAACCTCGTGACCCGAGCAGGAATGACACTCTCACGTAAGTAGTTACCGTGGAAACCTGAATTGGTGGCTTTCGTTATACATCAGCTGCGCACCCGTGAGACTGAATTTTGTGTAAGGGGTCTCTCGCCATCTGGAACTCCAACGTGAGAATGTGACATTTGGATCGGACGGTCTGGCAGTACTGAAGCATGGTGTAAGCTATGGATGATAAAAAGACTCTGGTCCCAGGTTGTTCAGTACAACAGGTCAGGGCTGCCAACTGCATTATAGATAAAGACTACTCGTATCAGCTCATGTTCACATCTCAGTACAATTACTGAACGTATTCAACATGTTCATTTCTAGATAAAATCAGATTTGGCCAATAATGCTAATTTAAACAGAATTTTAATTCTTCCCTGTAATCTATATGGTATCAACTAGAGACAGTGTCGTTACATAAAGCATAAATTGTGACATATGAGGTTTTCACAGCAGTGTTTCTGATCATTCGCGTCTCCTGGGACAAGAACTATCCCACAGGACCTGAATCCCAAAACCTATTGCTGACAACAAGCTTCTCCGTACAGATCAGTAGTAATTGTTTTCTTTCTAACTCTAGCCACTGCTTAGTGCGGACTGCGGGAAATGTCGTTAAGGAAATCATACATACTTAACAGGCTCTCCTCAGGTAAACAGTACCTTAATTAGGCCACACCCTTACAAACTATTTCTTGTACTCTGGTCACCAGTCATCATATTATTTGATGTTATAATATGAAACACTGACAATTTAATGCAGCCAATGAATTCTAACTAGCATTATTCCAAAACCAATCACATTACATGTATAAATTCTGCCCTCTATATAAATTATAACGAACAAGGACACCACCATTGAATGTGGCGAGCTGCGTATTCCCTGCGAAGAAAATGCAAGTAGGTCTTCTTTAATACCTCTTTGTATATTGCTCTATAATGGCATTGAAAGAAAGCCTTTACAGCACTGCATGGAGTAACAACGTGGTTAATCTGAATTTTACTGAATTTATATTCTACAAAGCATCATGACGACCGTCTTACACATTCAACCCTGTATTGTACAAGCAGGTTTGGATATAGACCGCTTTATGTACTACATCCCTTGAGGTAGCCTATAGCAGTGGTTATAAAAGCTTGGTCCGCCGTCCCACAAGAATCCGCGAGATTATTTTCCTTCCTGTTATAAGTCAGAAAAAAATATTACACTTAATGGTTGTAATAATTACAAAATTTTTTCGCATGTAACAGTGATATCATACAGTGCAAATTAGACGCACTGTAGGAACATTTGTTTCCTTGGACGAGTCCTAAACTGTTTTATTCTCATCATTGTGAGTTAAGTCAAAATGTTAATAACTTCTTACGTAAACTTAATATAGCCTTTTAGATTTCAAATAAGTTTCTTGTTTGTGATGACTGAAAATTTACATGTCACTGGTATTTGGGCCTTAGAGGTCCAAGATTTGAGACACTTTGGGAAATGTGTTCGCACACTTAACGAGACATTGTACAGGGTCAGTGGCACGAGACAGATTGATAACCATTGGCTACGGCTAATACTGGGGGGAGAAAACGGATCCTAATTAGCTCTTCCTAGGGATGTCGTAGTTTGCTTTGCCAGTATCGCAATATATACGCTAATCGATATAATGTCACAGAAGGATGTGGAATCCGAGTTGTTCCTCACGAAGACAGACAGACACACATGACCAATTAGAGCCCCTTTTCGCAACTGTTTTGCAAAACAGACCAATAGATTGTGAAACGGGATTAAAATGGCATAAAAAAACCTTACCGCAATTCTTGCATTATCTCTCTAACGATGGTGGCTAGCGTGCGTACTGGATGGAAAAAGGAAACAGCACAGTTATAAATAAATGAATAATTAATTAATATATATATACACATGTGTGTATATACATACGCATATTTATTTCAGAAAGGATAAATTAATATGAATTGTCCTAATTTCACTTTCACGTTTAAAAACGCGAAGGTTTATTATTGAACCAAAAATTCGAAATTTAATTTCCGCGCGTGAATTTTTCCGGACTTAAATAAACTTAACATCACAACAAAGTGCAAATTTTATTTAAAATACCACAAATTAAACTCTCGAAATAATTCATTTTCAGATCATAAACTAGTATCAACTGAAACAAAAGTATACCACCATAGTTCACTGAATTTTTATGGCGCGTTGTCTCACATTATGATTTTTATAATTTTAACAAAAATAAATTTTAAATATGCATGTTCTTCTCTTGATACTATTACATGATTTCCATGAAGGTTGTGTTTAAGACTGGCAAGAATTAAAGAAATCAGTTCTGTAACAGTTATACTGTAAAATATTCCGTTTTCTCCCTCTCGTTGTTATGACCTGACGTTCCTGAAACCAGTCTTTTAGACCAAAACTATTGCTAGAAAAATCGTACGTAAATATGACACACCAAATTCAGTGTAATGTAAGGGCAAAACTGTGTTCCCTGTGAATGTTGAAATTATTACATGACCGCTACGGTCCTGTGTTTGGGCAGCTTGTCTATGGCCTTCATCTGAAGTTCCACTCCGTTGGTCTATGATGTGCAGTCATGCTGGAACAGACACAACAAAGTTAGTGCAACTGCAGCCTAGTGACATCACGCAAAGTGGACTCGGTATGTAAGCCAAAACAGCAAAACTAATGCCCGTAGATTTCGATTGCTTTATGGTGGTCTCTCTCCTGACAGAGGGTAGGGAAGACGACAGCAGTGGAACACAGTAACTTCCTATGTAGATGGTGGAAGGCGAAACAGTTTCGACTGCCACAAAGTGGTGAATGGAGGAAAAGAAGGTGGGTGGAGTAGGCAGTTAGTGCAGCAAACACAACCTGATAGACACACGGTTATACGAATGGATGTGAGGATAACAGAGTGTGAGGGTGTGGACCGGTTTCGGCTGGCTAAGAATGGGGTCCAGCGGTCTGCTCTACTTAAATCTGTGATGAATCTTAGGAAAATTTGAAACCCCTAAAGGAAGGGGAACATCTTTATTGTAAAAAAACTGCCATCTTAGGATACGAGATGCTATGAAGTCTGGTAGATATTTACGGACGTTTTTGAGGAGATGCTGCGCCGTCTGTATGGCACAAGTCCCTTGTATAAATTTACTGACGTTTCGAATAAGCGTCCTGCCTGTGTGTTGATTGCAGAAGGACCACTGTATCCTGAAGACAGACGCAACACGATCCTCCATAATGCGGTGAAATTTATACCAGACTAGTGCTGTGTCAAGAAGAACTCTGCTTCAGTGGCTTAGTTAGTTAGTTAGTTAGTTAGTTAGTTAGTTAGTCAGTCAGGTAACGACGTGAAATATGATTTTCATGTAACTTCACAGTACAAATACGTGGTACTAGATAACGAAAATTTGGATTTTGCGTACATACTAGTGCATAATATCCTAAACCTTGGAATTCATTTCCAAATATTTTGACATTCTTAAGTATGCAAGGAAGGTAATAGCCATAATTTCTACGTGTTTATTTTGACTTAGGTATTAGCTGATACAAAATCCGATATTAAATTTAGCGTTGTGAACTTCACACGCCCAAGGCAAGAACAGAATATATATCTTGTCGTTACTGACCACCACATGTGATATATTTTTGTTCCTTATCAGTGGACATGAAACACCAGGCTGTCTAGGCCAGACCATTCTTCTTCTCAAGAGCATTATAATAATCGGATTTTCAAAAGCAAACATCCGAAAGCTACACTGAAATGGACAGGGAAATTTAAAATGGACTTCTACTCTATAATAAATTCGGAATATATGACCCACAGATACAGTGCATTGCCACAAAGATAAGGCTTTGATTCTTCGGTCATTTTCTGGATATCAATCGAGCGAATTCGGAGGTCAATTAAATTAGCTATTAATACCGGCGCTGCTTGACCAGCAGTGTCAGAAACAATAGTTATATACAGCTAATGTTTATTTCTTTCTCAACTGCATTAAATCGACCTTAGAAATGCGATATTAATATGGTTTGACAGGATGTGCATTGAATTGAAACGGTCCAGGACAAGGTCTAATGCCGGGGAGCTGTAAGCACAGTACTGAGCATGTGTGTACCGTCAGAGTAGGAGTACTGACTGTCCGGCTTAAAGACTGTTGTCTTCTCAAGATACACACTGCTACATAGAATTAGTGCGTACTTCAATATTAATTTGAAGATTTTAATAAGTATGTAGTTTAATTAGATCATTATATTCTCTGCAGGTTATCCTAAATTTATGCAAAATATACAATAAAAAACTATCAAGTCAAATCCTTTCGTGTTGGAGGCCCAGTAACAGCAGTAGGATGGCAAATTGCTGACAGCGATTGTCATTCGTTTCGCAAGGACATAAAAGCCTACTGCTTGTTCTTTCGCCATTCTGTCTTTATGTAGCATTCACACTTACTAGCACATACGAATGGCATCACACAGTAGCAGTACCTAGGTCAGTCGGTAACAGAGTCTGAGCCGTGATGTAGTTTGAATATTCAGCGAAATCGTAACGTCCACTGCCCCCCAAGGACTATAATCTACATGAACGGATCAATAGATAACTGTAGCTAGAGGTCAGAGATTCATTACTTGTTCTCGTTAAAGCTTCGTCACAGTTTTATGCAAGTTTACCACAGCTGCACGCATTCAAAATGTGCAGGGGCTCTGTAATTCTCCATGTTCGATTCTTTCTTGATCAAATATCTACTAAAATAGCCGTAATAGACTAGATAAAATTATTTATCAGCGACTGTACAGATGATTCCTCTGTCTTCGTCCCAGTGGCCGCACGGTCTAAGACGTGGGTATGTGGTCGCTCGCTTGCTAGAATTGTGGGTTCGAATTCCGCCGGGGTCATGGATGTCTTTTGTGTTATGAGTGTTGTGGGTCGTGAGGTAGATGTTCCTGCGTCGAGCGCATTACTCGTGCAGAGGAGTTCCACCGACTGTGATGCGTCGTTGTTCGTGATCGTGAAGCCTCGATAATGAGGAGGCCCTAGCTTATTAGAGGCGGTTAAGTCATGGGGCGAAAAAATTGTCTATCTTGAGCATAACCATAGCACGTAATGAGCAGCAGGGGCCGTAACTGAGTTGTTAGGTTGGGACCACATGGAGGGGCATACAGAACAAATAAACGTAAAAAAATAATTAAAAAGGTACTTGATCTAACTCCATGGAGCCGAGCCCTTCATGAGGGGCCTACAAGTCTTCAGCCAGCCACGTAACTCTACGTATTTGATAGAACATCAAGGTTCATCACCGCATTCAGATGTGCGCACCACCTGTCCCTATCCCTAGCCAGATCAACCTTTTCCACGCCTCTCCATCGCACTTACCACTCGTTTTGCACCGAATGATAAGTCCGAGGCCTTGTGACATTTTTCGTAGTATCGTGAGTTTTTACGGTAAGGAGTTGTTAGCACCTCGCCCAACACTTTGGCTGGAAGGTCCTCTTTTCGGCTGTCCGTAATTGCTTATTCGATATATTGGCAGCTACCCTCCATATATGGAAGCCGTTACTGCATTCGCAACCCGAGGACGCGAAAGATGTGATGACAGGAACCCACTTATCATGGAGTGTATCGATCTGAATTTGCATGTTTTGAATTTATCTCAAGATACATAAAAGAAGAGTCACGTAATGCTAACTCTGCAGATGCTTAGGTATACATAGTTTATTTCATACGCTTAATCATAAATTATTTGGCGTGTTATTTATAATTATTCTACAAACCATAAAGAATCCAATCGGCATACAGAGAGGAAATATATATACATATATACACGTAGGTACGTAATTTCAAAGCATGAAATTTATTTCTTTTTGGGTAATTCCCCGGCGCCTGAGTTCTAATTGCAGACGTTTCGGAACTCACTATCGGTTTCATCTTCATAGACATTCACCTGCCTATGAAGATGGAACCGATAGTGAGTTCCGAAACGTCAGCAATTAGAACTCAGACGCCGGGGAATTACCCAAAAAGAAACAAATTTCATTTAGAACACGGCAAAAACTTAAAAACAAGAATTTCAAAGCAGTTTAATGAAAAATCATTCAGTTATTGCCAAAGATAGTAAAATGTCCAGATATACAGACATGATGACATCACAAACCTATTTTCGCTATAAAACGACAAAGTGAGGCTAGAGACAGCTGTCATTATTTAGGGCTCATGAATGCATCACACTCCATCCCTAAGTGTTGAGAGAACACACACAGGCCATTGGTGTCACCTGATTGATCACTTGAAACACTATCAGTCGTTAATGGGCTTAGCATTAGCCTATTCACAACACACAACTGTTCGGCTAATTACGTGTAAAGTTCCGGGTAACTGCTGGCAGTTAGAGATAGGGTGATGCAACACATAACTCTAAACCTTTCCGCGTCACCGTATTACGTAAAGTTACACCGATGTAATGCATTAGGTGCCCCCAAAAAAGTTCGATTCAATATCAGCGGCAAACAAAAAGCGATAACAAATTTCACACAACAGAATTTTTAAAACAACGTCAAAACGCGCCGTCATGAACTCCAGCATTGCAGCCATTCGTTTGTCTGATTTCTACGTGCGACACTTTAATCGGCAGTGTAAATCAATAATGCTACCTGATAATTTGATATTTCGCCTAGAGATTGCGAATTTGTTCCCAGAAAAACAGCGACAATTTTTCACCACGTCCGTTAGTCGAATTAAATTGACGGTTGATATTTTGTTTTTTTCTGTGGGGTAAGGAACAAAATTTTAGGTGATTTAGAACAGCTTTGTCTCTTACGTTTTGAAGTTTGCTTCTTTTGCAGTTTTTTTTATAAAAATAACTATACTTAAAGAAAATGTTTCTTAGGAAAATACTGTCTGTTCATAATTCCGGTTGACCGGCTTCCCACAGTTTGCTACCGTGGTGACGAGTATTAATTGCTTCAGGAACTAAATAATTACGCAGATCAATGGAACAATGACGGATACAACAGTGTCACACTCTACAGCAATGAATCATTGCCTATTAATCACAACACTAACGAAGAGAAATGGAGTGAGGAGCGGAAAGTTTTGTAGTGTACTTTTCTGTAAATTCTAGCAATAGTATCCAGTAATATCAATTCTTGTTGTATTTAATTTTCCACATAAAACCTCCAATATACGTGTTATGTTCTGAAGTCGTAAATGTGTGTTTCATTACAGAATCTCACACTACGAATTAATTACTTATTGCCTACATACCGAGAAGCACATACTGATCTCACATTGTTATGTGCATTCTAGTTCATTTTAACAAAATTTGCATGTTTTGCAGATAGGACACAAAGAGAGAAGCAAAACTTAGACCGCAACATCGTATAACAGAATCTTTATTCCCTAACACGATGCTAGGAACGAGGGGTATCAGTAAGTAATATTCTGTCTTTTTATTGTATTTAAGAATATATTTCTTAAGTACCGACATTGCACACAAAATTTGACAGATACAATAGCACCGTACTGTATCATCGCCATGTTTATTATCGTTAGCTTACAAAAAAAATCATACAGGTGGGATAGCTCAGTCAGTATAGCGAATCGCTACGCGCTGGACGGTCTGGGGATCGAATCCCGGTTGGGGTGAGATTTTCCGCACCCGTCCAGGCCGACTCTGGGGTCCACCCAGCCTCCTATACAATGGGTACCTGATCTCTCCCGGGAGTAAAGCGGCCGGGGCGTGGCGTTGAACACCCACCCCTTCTAGTGCCGAGGTTAAAGAAAGAGCACAGCTGTATCTCTACTCCCCCTCTGGGCCTTTGTGACTTGTTTTAGGGTGAACTTTACCTTTACAATTACCACACAGATGTGCAGCTATGTTTGTTGCGTATGTCCTTACCAATTCCGCGTGAGGGTCCCCAAGGCCATTAAACCGAAATATAAAGAAACTTTTCCCATGGACTTTCATTTCATTCACTTACATTACAGCAAGAACATTACACTAGCAAGTGCAGCATATTCTTCCAAATTATCCATACATAATTTTAGGAAGCAAAATTAAATGACACTAGTATTGTTTCCTCCTCAAATTTTTCCACAACCGCCACTTATCATTGACAGTAGGTAATTAACAAGACATGCAATTTACTTATAACGTAACATTCAGAAGCGTTCGTGTAACCATTGTTGTAGTGGACAAGCAACAAGTAGTATTTATTCTGAGTGTGGATTTTAGCGTTAGGTGTCCAGCATGACGCATGTGCCATATTGTCATCTGTATCCTGCCCGGCTCTACGGTATTTTTCCACATGATCTTTGAAACAGCATGATTTTCGAAAAAAAGTTATTGAATACATAATGTGTGTTTTGATTTTCTCTATAACTTATATCTGAAACATTTTTCATTCTAAGGAGAATCGAGCGAGATATTATCACAAATGTACATTGGTCTACATGTAAAGTACCCGTTACTATTGTTAGATTTTAATGAAAATTCTATGTTTCAACAGATTTTCGAAAAATACTGAAATATTAAACTTCATGAAAATCCGTCCAGTGGGAGCCGAGTTGTTCGATGCGGACAGACGGACAGGTACACAGAGATGACAAAGCTAGTAGTCGCTTCTCGCAATTTTGCGAAAGAGCCTGAATATTAGGACGACGTGCGGTCCTCTAGTGGCAGAACCTTATACGAAGTTTCGTGGAAATCTATAAATTGTTTAAAATTTGAATTTGACGTCACTATCTACGTCAGTTGTCTCCCCCCACCCCACGTCAGCATAAAGCGGCCGACTTTTCGCATCAATGTAGATATGCCGTGAAGATCACGTGCTGTTGCATCTGAACTTCATACGCCCTACTGGTGTGGTGTTTAGTTGAACTCAGCGATACCTTCACCTTTAGAATTAGTTACACGTTTCAAATCCCCAATTATATCGTAGACTAAGGGTGCTACAGGTTGGAAACCGTTTGCTATTTGCATCTCTTTGTTAACACATACCTAAGTTAGTTAAAAGCCTGGCCAATCTCCTTTTATATGTGGGAAGAGTTTTGTCCGACGCATTTCCGTTGGCGACAGAATAAAACACAGTGTCACATGACAATAGTGCTTCTCAGCAGCAAGTGCGATCGTACAATATTACATTCACACAATTACGTTTGAATAGAATCTATTTGTAGCCAGCGAGCTATTGTTAATGCATTCACACATAAAATGCACCCAGACCTACCATCTGGCTTGATTGTGACGTAGAATTCTGATACAATTCCCTGCCTTTCCTTATTCCCTATTTAATTTTCCAAACCAATAACTTCTAAAGAATTCTCATATATGGCCATAAAAGTCATTAAGCTGGACCATCTGCCCTGTTGTATATTGTACAATGCTGCAAAGCGTATTTGGTATTAATATTGTCAAACAGCGCTATATTTTCTGTTTTATTCGTTATTAATTCACGCACACTTCCATATATTATATTGTTTACTTGTATTCGTAGCGTTAGTGCAGGTTAATATGTGACGCATATTGATTTTGGTGTTTTCCCGTACTTTAAACAATGGCCCCTATAATAACGGCTAATCTTATTTAAACCACTGAGCTACAACGTTACGGTCTGCTGTTGGTAGACAAAAGCCTGTCATTGTTTCGTTTACTCCCTGTCCTTCTTTACATGCAAGTTGGAATCTGGAGAGATGAGAGTAAACAAATTGAAGGATAATGCTGAAGTTTAAGGTATATTTTCATTACAAAGTTGGTACTAACTAGCCCTATTGTTTTGTAGAGTACCACAAAGTTTCACATTTCATTGTTACATGGATCATTATGGAAGTTATAACATTGCGTTCCCTGCACGCAGACCGTCTAAACAAACAATTTAATTAGCAACGTTGCTCCATGCTTGCCAGTGCAGACTTACTAATTAATGGACCGGTATTAAATTATTTTTTAAAATATCTTAAAGACTAACACATGAAGACATCCGACACACCTTACCATATCTACGGCCAGGGTCGAGTCTAACACTGAATAGCGTTATGTAGACAAAAAGCTGCCTGATTTTTAGGTCGTTTTACAAAGTAATAAATTGAGAAATAGCCTAAATCTGCTTTCCGTATCTCGAAAAAAGCGACTTACATGAACGGTGTATGGGCAGAAAATGTGTTTCATCTGTATGTCCAATTTTTTAAAAATATTTTTCAATCTCATGACAGTCTACGTCCTTATGCTAAAAGCGCACAGAAATCCATATAAGGCCTTTGTGTAGTGTCCATTATTGCTGTCCGATTTTGATAAAAATTCAAATGGTTTGACGTGCCCTACTAACATGGCCCAACCTCAAATGTAATAACAATCCACTCAGCAGTTACTCAGTTGCCTATCAAGGAAAAAGAGAAGGACGGACCGAAAGATATAATCAGACAAACAGCTCTGTTACGACCGCAGCCCTTTATTTGGAAGTGTGTTTGGCCGTTTGTCTATTACCTAGCAACGGCGTACAATTGATTAGACGATTCCCATTTAATTCGAAACGCGAGACTTTTAAAAGTGGTCATGCAATTTCGATTTTCAATCATATTGATCCACAACAAATAACCCTTTATTTGATTTCACACAGGGACAGAAAATCTCAAACTTAATGAACCGCCAAGAACGACGCTTGGAGTTTTGTCCCTGACATTTTGGAGCATACGTTAACTAGTCAGTTAAATTAATTTCAGGGCGTAATATTACGAAGAGAGAGGCGAATTTATTTTGTAATTGTATTCTACGTAGGTAAGTTTGTCAGGTTACCCACGTTACACTGTAAAATGTGAAGCCTTATGATGAATGGCGTAATAACAAGCAAGGTGGGAAATTTGCGACCAGCATTTGCACGAGCATTTGAATAAAACCGCGAACAGTTCAGTACGATCGGTCCCTGGGATTATGAAAACTGAGTTTAGAGCTGTCCATGACATACGTATTTCAGCAGTTAAGATATTTAGGTCACATAGCCCTGTTTTGAAATACAGCATGAATTATGATTGATTGTTTCCATCAATATCGGACGGGTCTCGTGTAAAATAGAAACAATCCGCATGGCCGCCATTTTTTTCCCTTTAAGTTCTTCAATAATACTACCTTACAGAAGTCGCGTGTTTTGAAAGCTCTGTTGCCATATTTAATTCTAGGGCAAAGTACATGCAGCCAGTATCGTTCACGACCCACAATTTCGCGTGTTTGTCACATTGTTAATACAGTTTGTGGGAAGTTAAAGTATGGCCTATCCCAGCTTCATAATATTTATTCCAGTTTGTGTGTAAACCTCTCAAGTTCTTCAAAGGCTGAAAGAGGGGACACGTGTATAGGCACCCAAAGAGTGCAGTGAAACAATCCCAATTTTCCTGTAGTTAAGGAGAAAAGCAGGCTAATACGGAACAATTCACAACGTTCTTTCTGCAGTATCCCCCAACAATTGCTGTAAGCACTGAACTTTATATTATTTATGCATCCAGTAAAATAAATCCGCCCAATCTGCAAAGCACAATGCTGCCGTTACTGCTTCTCTAAAGAGCACACACAGCTCTGAGCAGGCGAGGAAACAATTCGGTGTTGAACTTTGAAATTTCATGTGTACTGTGCCAATGGATCTCACTGCAAGGACAGCCGGCTGCAGCGATATAGTTCAGATTAACCGTAGTCCACAGCTACAGCCATGTTGTGGACAGCGTTTGTTGGAAATACGAATTGAGAGACAGCAAGCAAGAGTGACTGGAATGTCAATAGGCAAATGGCTGCTTCATCATGGAATTAAAAATGCGTATTGAATAGGCCTACCATAGCACAAGGGTATAATCCTTACGTCTCTCGTGCTACAGGGTGAACCACTTAACTTATTCATCCATCCAGCCATCCATATATACCAACATATATGTATATATATATATATATGTTGGTTTCATAAAGAAGCAACCATTAAAAGATATCATTTTGATGAAGGTGTTTACTGCTTGCCAGGAATTGCAACTTTACAGACGTTTAAGCAATGATTCAACCCACCTTCCTCATTATCACATAAAACATACGGTATTCTAACACAATCGAAAAACTGTCAGTACCCTAGAAATATGTGTAATGAATGAAATGCTTCTGTCGAAAAAAAACTATGCAAATGAAACTGAACATTATGTAGCCTATTTAATTTCAATCAATTTATTTGCACTTACAAACTTTTGCAAGACTGTCCGCAGAGTACAGGAGAAATTCTATATGTTGGCCAGGCTGTTAATATGGGCTAGGAAGGTTTCTGATGTCTACGGCACAACTGCCGTTCAGAAAACTTCTGCAAGTCACATCACATCGCGGAAGAACACTGCAGTGGCGAAAGAGCGGCGTACAGTGTTAATGAATGAACGTATACAGTTCTTGGCATGGCTTTTTCATTTAGACTTCTCTGAAGGGGCGTGAAGTATTTAGGAGCGTTCGCAAAATTGTGAAAGGTGACTATTAGCTTCGTCATGTCTGACTGTCTGTTCGTCCTTCCGTTCGTCCGTCCGCATGGAAAAACTCAGCTCCCTCTGGATGGATGTCTATGTAACGTCATATGTGAGTATTTTTCGAAAAACTGAAGAGAAAATTCAATAATTCAAATATGACAAGAACAACTTTTACTTAACATGGAGACATAACTATATTTATGACAATAACTCGCATATCTGAGAATGAGAAATGTTTCAGGCAAAATGTGTAGATCAAATAAAAACACACAAATTTTATTACATGACTTTTTCCAAAAAATCATACCATTTGTGAGATAATGTGGAAAAATGTAATACCGCCGGACAGACCACAGATGACAACACATTACGCCTCATTTGCATTGCATGCTGGATACCTTAGGCTACAAATACACATTCTGCATATACAATACATACTGATTTCCCACTGCAACAATGGTTGCACAAACACGCCGCGCTGTTAAGCTACACGCACATGACCTATCTTGTTGGGTATTGTAAGAAATCTAACAATACGTTTGGCGTGGCATTTACACTGGCGTATTTTTCATAAAAAAAGCTTCCGGTGTTGAAGAAATCTTGTATAACTGGAAGTCCGTTACAGGTAAATAGCACTCAAGAAACTTCAGGTGGCGATGTGGGAAACGTAAGCTACCTCTAAAATTAGCTAAGCCCGCTGACAACTTACTTACTTACTTACTTACTTACACCATGGTGCAGAGTCCTTCTTGAGAAGCTAACTGATTTGCAGATAGTCAAGAAATTCCCCGCATTTCACCGAACCCGAAGGTTCATTACCGCACTCACAAGCGTCCGCCA
>Ga0123357_10003662_pt1 | contig 17726 bp, 11 predicted proteins | sample TergutEmb28metaG_FD_89873 | JGI IMG/M metagenome (GOLD analysis project Ga0123357, IMG submission 89873) | Embiratermes neotenicus P4 segment gut microbial communities from Petit-Saut dam, French Guiana - Emb289 P4 | ecosystem: Host-associated > Arthropoda: Insects > Digestive system > Gut ... | reverse complement strand
TTGTCATGTTGTTTTTCTCCTTGTCTCTCATAATGTCCAACAGTTTTGTTTTTTTATCTTTGTGTTTTCTTCTCCCGTTTTCTTCCCCTTTTCCCCCCCCCCCCCCCCCCCACAAGTTTCAAGTTACTGCCCTAAACTATTTAGAAGACAGTCTGGAGAAATTAAGAGTTGCACAGTTTACCAAGGTCATAACTGAGCTGTTAATGAATTGTCAGATGAACACAACATTACAGTACAGTTTTTAATTATCTTAACTCTCTAGTTCACCAGTGAAGTAAGGGGAAAGCATCAGTGTTTTTAGTGAAAAGAAAGAGACCAATTTCCTGTAGGTCCTAAGCAGAATATAGCCAAACATTTTGCCTTATGGGACAAAACTATTAGTCAACATATTGGTGACACACTTGGTGAAAAGAATAAATGGGAAAATCTATAAAGAGCTAATATGAAAATGTGAAAGGTGCAAAACAAAAAATGGAGGAAGAATCAGCATATGGATAGTGCAGTTAAATGCAAATATATTATAGTGACAGATGTGGTTACTAGGGAAAGGGCAAAGATTTGCAAGTGTAAACCACCTCTATGTATGTGTGATGAGCCACAAGCTGTAATGTACTGATATTTGTCCAACATTATATGGATTTATAAGTACATGTGAACATAATGAGTTTCATGTCTTCTTTAAAATTCCTAGCACAGCTGACCCTCAATGACAGCTTGTGCATGAAGCATGAGACTGCTACCTTTGGCAAGGACAACAATGTGTTCCCTATAGCTAACTACCTCCTGTTAGAAAAGAGACAGTGTTGAAGGTCAAGCTTCTCCCTTTGCCTAATGGTTACAGATGTGCAAGACACCATTATTTTCATACAGAGTTATTTAATTGCAGAACTAAGTACTGCAAAGTGAGGGCCATCACTGTTTGCTATGCAGCAACCAATGGTGCCCACTCTAAAGTGCAAATTTCCAGGTTGACAAAGGGATTCAGTACTGCACAGAGGGCAGTGTTATTAGGCAATACAGCTATGAGTCGGTTCTGCATCCAGCTGGAAACCCTGTACATCCACCAACAACTCGCCAGTGCTCCCACTGCCCCAACTCAACTCACTCTCCTAAATGCAAAAGTGCAAGCTGTAACCTCTGAATAGGTCCTCATAATGACAGTTCAAAACAGTAAAGTTTCTGGGGTAGCATTTATGTGTATTTCAAAGACATACTTGCATGACTTCATGAAACCAACAAAATCTTCATCTGTGAGATGTCCTAAAACCCACTGGCACCATATTACATCATATGTTTTTGGTTCTGGTGAGAAGTCCTGAAGACCTGCAACATTATCAGCAACATATCACAGAACATCAGTACACGGAACAATCAAACTTGGGAGAAATTGCAGAAGCTTTAATGCTATGAGTTCCAGCCCTTTGGTGTTTTGTCGGGTCCAGAAACCTGGGCATTGTTGATATTTTTTCATGCAACCCAAACCTGCGGTCAAGTTGTGAATGTTATAATACATACACGTATACCCAAATTGTGCTAGGGTATGGAATGCACAGAAAGTTGGCAGGGACTGAGCCTTGCTCAGGCTCGGGCTTCAGTGTTGAACACTTTTACTGTAAGCAGAGTTGATGTTGGTTAATGTAATGTGCTAATCCACAGAAGGACTAGTGCAGTAAATAATATAAACCTGGATTATTGGATGCAATATTTGTTTATTTATTTAGCTGTTAGGTCATTCTCCAATCCATATCACTGATCAGTGAAAGTTACTTCCCATGGCCAGCAAGCATTAAAGTGGCAACCTGGCCAAACACAATATCAACAATGTGTGTTGGGTTCTAACCCTGAAAATCCAATCTGCACTGAAGTGGCTCAGGGTACAATCTAACAACAGTATTAAGTCAACACAGTAATGGATGTGCTGGTTCCATTAATAGGTTTCTTCATCAGTTGCTAATGAATTCTTTACTGTGGGCTTAAAATATGTTATAAAATTAATACATTATATACCATATATGCTGGTCCACATAACTTCCTTAAAATATAAAAACCTAAATATTGAACTAAAAATGAAATTTTTCAATACCAAGTATTTTTGAATAGTACAGTTTGTAAAATGCATACCTTGTTACAGAATATCAAATTCATTAGTACTATCATAAAAGCCTACAACAATCCCCTGGAAAACATAGTACCCTGCTCTAGTAACACTGCCAGGTATATACATATCTGCTCCAGCGACAGAGTCAGACATTAAGGAGAGGTTCTTCACATCTCCACTTCACAGAAAGGTTGGGCTGATGATAAATTCTGTGATGGCCATGAATGAGAAAGGAGAAGGGTGTCAGTGCGTGTAATGTTTCCATGGACCAGCATTTCAAAGATAAAAGAGAGGATCATCATTTGTCCTCACATAAAGGACCTTATGGGAACTGTGATGCAGTCCTAGTATGAACTTGCACCAAAGTGTGGGAAGCATTCAGAACAGTCGACAACTTTCTGGGCAACCACAAAGTGCCCAAATGCTGGCATCTGATTGAGACAATAATCCAGACCTACAGAATGAAATGTGTTGCTGAAAGTTCACTTCCTTTATTATCACTTTTGATTTCTTTTCATAAACCTTACAGACAACAGTGACAATCATGGTGCAAATCTTCATGAGGAATTTTCTACCATGCAAAAATGCTACAAATGGAAATTAAATGTGACTTGGTTGGCTGACTACTACCAGTGGCTTTAAAGAGAAGCTCTAGATATGCTCAAAAGGAAATGAAGTGGACAAAGATTCTGAACATGCTACATGGCAATGTGTATTATTTCTGTTATGCAGTGTTACAACGAGCAAAAGTGCAAAAATATTTTTATAAGTTTACTCTTTTTCATGTGTATAATTTTACCCTGACCAAACTAAAGAACTATTTACTACTACATTTCTGTATCAGCTGTGTAACATTACAGTAAATAAGTGTTTTTGTTCGTAACATTTGGAATTTCATTTGCTTATTTCTCAAAAACCCTACAAGATACACAATTTCTGTTGACAGCTCAAACACACAGCAGCACATATAATTCAGGAAGCAAAAACAGAAGGTTGGAATTTGTTGTCCAGGATAATCTTCGAAGGTGCTGAACACAATTAGTTTTATGCCAGCCAAATGCAGCTGAACAGATGCTACATTACCAACGTGGCAGCAAATGCATTAACGTTACCTCCCACCAACATGTTAATTCTGAATATTCTTGATCCATATTACTGTATGGAATATAATTTTACTCTCTCTTACCAACACAGTACATGTTTCCAACTTTGCGGCATTTTCCAATGAAATTCTTTGATTCTTCTAGGAAGGAGGAATTCTGCTCCACTAAATCAACTTTATCAAAAAATCGCTGAAGCAGATGTTTTGTGATTCTTCCAATTCCAGCTCCACAATCTAAAGCTCGTCCATGACCTGGAGGATTCTGTAACTACATTATTGTGCAAAATTACGTCAATATGATATTCATTTTACTTAGAATATTCTGTAATGTAATAATGAAAAAAAGGATACTCTTTATGTTTTTAAATAATGGCAGGAAAAGAAAGCATGAATGAATGAATGAATGAAGAATATACATGCTCAAATGAATGTTTTTCTAATTTTAAATTGCACATATGTCATATGTTATTGTCATGATAATCACTTTGGCAATTATTTGTTTCAAAAGAACTCAAGAGGAGGGTGTGCAAAATATTTAAATTTAACAAAAAACAAAAACTAGAAGTAAGAATGTGCACACACAATAGAGAGGATGAATAACTTATGCATAAATGATCTGGAGTGTACTGTATCTTCATGAGCAAATATCGTTGGTTGTCATGAGTCTTTGTCATGCCACCGAGACTACTACCGCAGCAGCATGTGACACTGCAAGTCATGACGCTATTTGCAAGTTATTTATCAATGCTTTAATTATATTGATGTCTGTGTACACAGGTAATGCAAGGGTGCTAACAAATCTTCAATTAGCACCAATCTGGAAGGGGATATTTACCTGGAATACATTAAGTAAAACGTAAAATATACAGGCATTTGTCCTATTAACATTTCCAAATTTTGGGATTGAAAAATTAGAAATGTAATAAATGGCATCAAATAATGAACAGCTCAGAATATTAACAAAGATACATAACACTTACAGCTAGCATTTACATTCTGAACTTGCTAGTATATCATCATCTATCTTGACCAGTTAGCTGACAAAGGACAATAGCTGACATTTCAAGAATTGCTCAATAAATGGGTTGATTAGCTTATGCAGTCCTAGATTTAAAAAAAAATCTATACACACACACACTGGCACAGTTAGGTTTTTGGCACCCAGAATTGCAGCCCCAAAGGCAAACTATGAAATTTAAAAAATCACAATTATTTACTGAATTACCTTGTATTTGACTCAGTAATTTAAAATTTGTTGAGTGCAGCAAAACACGTTTTTATTTAAAATATTAATTTTGCCACCTACCTTGGTGGTACAATTCACTACCCCAGCTAGGCCCCTGCATACAAAATCTGTACTGAAACAGAACACTTATATTGTATGCAGCCACAATTTCTTTTCCTTTACCACCAGCAGTTTCTCACATTATCAACAGAGAATGGGAGACATCTGATGCAGAACAGAGATCTAACTGCTTATGGTGATAAAAGGTCAATTAATTTTAACAGCTATTTCTGTATTTCAGCGGTGAAATTACCAAAGAAGTAAACCATGTATTTAATTTGTATAAAAATTCAGATTATTTCAAAACTATATAATGAAAATGAAACAGCCTGAAACACAAAGTTACCATTAAAATGAAAAAGGCATATGCATACCTTAAATAGTTGTTTCAAGAAAGACAATGATCCTTTTATGTCTGTCTGGGAGATGAAGCCGAAACCACCCAGCACTCCATCAACAGTTGCAGGAATTGATGACCAGTATTCAGCTGCACTGCCATAGAAGGAAGTTCTATACTTTCTTTTCGTTTCAGCAGCTTTCAGAACAGTTGGTTCCATGTCAGCCATGACACACTATAACCACAATACAATCCATCCATCATATGATATTATTGATAATGATGTCTGGTAGGTAAGTAATGCTAATACACAAGCCTGCCTGCCATTAAACATAATTCATTCCTACCCTCAAAAACTCCAAATCATGACAGAAAAGTGCTAAAGCCTATATGAAAAGAGTATCTCTTTTTCTACATTGTACAATCTATTGATAAATTTACTTGAATTGAAAATTCTTAAGCTATATACAGTACAGTTCCCATATATTGAAACGGGTGGGGTCAGGAATTGGGGAAGATAAAAAAAAAGGGGAGACATAGGGTATGAACCTTGTACATGTCTTATGGCACAAGATGTCAGTGGAAAACAGCAGCTGCTAGAGTATTAGGAGCCAGCACAGTCATTGTAATGTAAATGGTAAATATTTTTGTACACATAGTATCTGCTGAGTCATATACGCGCACCAGAAGAAAACCCACCCGTCCTGCCTACATTCCTTAAATACCTTCCAAGTCTCTACTCACCAGACTGAACAGTACAAACATAACTAAAATATTTCTTGGACTACTTATATTTATAATTGTGTCAAAACAATTACTTCAGTTCACACGTGAAACAAGTTTTTCACTTGCATTACAGGATGTTCTACATCCTCTGCATTAGCCCAAATAAGGATCTATGGAATGTAAATAAACTCTGTTCCATTCGTCTACTCTATTCTATGCTATACTACTCTATTTTACTCTGTTCTATTCTATTCTAGTGGGTGATTATGAAAAATTAATCTGGGTTAGAAAGTGGGCATGGCCTATTTTTAAATACTATATCAGTACTAAAATGGAGAGACTAGAAGACTGTTTAAGACTTCACTTCAGAAAACAGACTTGTCCTACTGAATGTGATTCAGCCATGTCCTAACCAAGTGCCAATGTGGATCAAAACTACAACAAGCAGCAAACATATGCTGAGATAAGAGATTAAAACGCTCACTGGATTGCACATAATTCAGTTTCGTTTACAATATATATAACCGTTGTTTTTAAAAGTGACATTTATTATTCATTAGCATAATAAGTTGTCACCAAAAATTTGCAAAAAAAAAATCTTGCAGCTCCAACTACACTTTCAACCAACACTTTCTAAAATACTTGAGAATGTTATGATTAAAAGGGTGAGTGATTTATTAAATTCAAACAGAATCCTTTCAGAATAATTTGGTTTTTAGATAAGTTCTCTCAATATATAAAGTGTTGTGTAAATTCAAAGATGCAATCTCATGTACCCTTAATAATAAAATGTGTACTGCTTGGTAGAATATCTTGTTGTCTCAGTAAAGAATTTGATTTTATGTCTTCCATGTTCTGTGCACTGATCAGGTACATAAAATTTTTACAAAGGCCAAAAATACACTTGAGTGTATGAATGTAAGTTTATTGTACAGTAACCACCGACATGTTTCGGCCACTCATGTGGCAATCTGGGAGGTAATAACAAGAATACAGCCACAAGTATAATGTGTAAGAGTGAATCCACAGATAAAAACCATATAATTTTGACTGAATGAACAGTTAAAAGAGCATCTTGTGGATAGGTATAAAATATTATGAGGTAAAAGATTGTTGCACATGGATTGTAGTGCGGTGGATGAGGTACACAGATTATACACGTACATGTAGTGAATTGTGGTTCAGGTTCATAAGTAATTATAGAACCATTTAAAAAAAAATCATATGAGGATTTGATTATGTGAATCATTTAGAAACTTTTTTTTTTAATTTTGAGGTAGATCTGGACAATAGTTTAATGATGCCTTAACCTTTTGATGCCTAACGACGACTATAGTGGTCGTACCGCACCGCTAACCTCTAAACATTGCATTTTATATATTTATTCAACAAATATAGGTACTGAATATTTTAAACATGGTATATACTCTCCGTTTTCTCCTCTTCAAAATGCAGTTTGTTTCATAAATCTAACTTATTTGGTTCCTGTATTATTCACATTTTATATACAGAATGTGCTAAAATTAAAAAAATAATTCCGCCGCCAAAAGTTTAATGACAGGAAACACAGTAGAACTAAAATGTCCAAATTCAAGCTGTAAATCCTTTCAGACTGGAGTATGGTACAACATGCACATTCATGAAGTTCCCAAATTTGGTCCTCTGCCTTTTCCAGTATATATAATTAATCTGCCACCGATGACCAACTCTTAAATGAAACCTATACTATGGTGATGATAACAGTATTACTGTTTTACATCCATAAACTGAAAACTATTGTGATTGCATGGAATTATAACTTTGCTGTGATAAACAATTTCACCTTTTGTCTATTTCATTTTAGAACACTAATGTCTGGTAATATCAGCCACACTCTTTTTACAGGCATTAAAATTTTAAATGATAATCTATACATTTTACTGTATCCAGAGTGGCAGGTCTTTCTAATTTTGTTATGCTAGGAGGAGCAATGGGTTACAACCAAATAATGTGACATACGTTTGTCACACAAAAAAAAACTTAATAAAAATAGCTACATGTGTTAATAATACCATGTATGATAATAAAACAACTGAAGCAGAAACAGCTTGGCCTAAAAATTGGTAACAATTACCGACAACACATTGATTACATTCTTCTTGAACTAACTTAAGTATGTCTTCCTCAGAATACAGCCAAATTCATCTTTCAAAACTACACTTCAAAAATTGGTTTACTTTGTTTATACCCACTCCATCCCACTTTAGTAATGTACAGAAATTCAAGACAGCAGAAAAGTATTTAATACCTATATGATGTTCATTAAAATACATAATGCCAAGCATTCAAATGTCTCTTGTAGAGAATCTGTGTGATACACTTCCCTGTGCAAATGAATTCTTACCCTCACTCCGTCATTCATTGTGGACTGCATGCAAACATTACAAGTACTTTCACATATACAATATAATGGAAAGGCACATAACCTTAACACCATATCTCAAATGCTAACCTTAGCAGATATTTAAAAAAAAAATTATTAGAAATTTTCCATATACCATTAAAGTTGGAATCATTTATTAAAAAAGGTAAATCAGTCCAATTACAGTTCCAGGAAGTTAAGGTTCCCAGATTACGTGACAATGGCCCAGGATGGTGGTAAGGTTGTCAGCCTTATGCACCAGCCACTTTTACTCCCAGGAAATACTCCTGGTACTCATTTCTGTTAGAGGCTGAGTCGACCCCAGAGCCATAGTGCGATCCGAAGGATTATGTCAATGAAAAATTCCAATGACACCACCTGGAATCGAACCAGCGACCTTCCACTTTGTAGCACGAAACGTTAACCACCGTGCTACCGTGGGAAATCATATAATACTGCAGCATATATTAAAAGATTACCTATTATCCAACTCAACATACTCTTTTTTTAAGCTCATAGTTCCGTGCATCGTAATTCAATGTGAATAAAAATCCAACAGATGCAACAGTATGCAGATAACTAGTTTTGCAGTGAATAAATATCTGCATACTGTTGCATCTGTTGGATTTTTATTCACATTCAACATACTCTGTTTAATGTACTTCAATTGTTGCTAAGTATTGTTACTATTTTTGAAGATAGTATTTTTCAACACACTTGCTCTGCGTTGTAAAAATTCCACGAAACGAGGCGTTTGTAAATTTACAGTTATTTACAGCTGTAAGGACTACAGGCATATATTAGCATGAAGTACATGTGACTTTTTTTCAATAAATGGCTCTAACTTATGAATCATCCATGTAATTTAGTACTTCAAAAATGTAATTGTACTGGTTATCACCTGTCATGGGTGGATTAAGTCGTGCAGATTGAAGACTTCTGGAATGTTACGCCATGTGGATTGATAAATAGTTACTCGAAACTGAAGATGAAGGCAGAATCCTCCTTAGAAGCATCGGACCGTCTTCAGTGTACCGTGACGATGAAGGCACAACACTCCTTCTAAACGTCAGTAACTACTTACGAGTCGACACGGCGTAACATCACACAAAATATTCATTTTCATCTACAGGGCTGCGAGCACCTGAAATCTCGACTTAGGTTATGTTTCCTAATATAAAAGTCTTGTAAAATATTACTTGCACATTACAGATATATCTTTAATCAAGAATATCCTTAGCATATGCCATATCAGACTTGTTAAATAAAACATTCTACGTCCATTACTTACACATTTGAGAATAATGTAACTGGTAAACCATGTGATAAACAGATGACAACTAACTTGTTTTTGTACATTCATTTGTCTTTCCACTCAGTTCTGCCAACTCCGTGCCCAACGTGTTATCATTGCCCCACCAAGTTTTGTGTGAAGCATTAAAACCTAACCTCAGATTGTTTATTATTATATTAATTATTCATCTACAAGGTAAAGCAGTTTATTCTTATCTTAGAGAACCTGTCGTGTTGCATCAATTACAATTATTTAGCATCAACACAACTAATTATATGATTGTATCTGTGGGTCGGGATAGCGACTCGCTACGGGCTGGGCTGTCCGGGGAGCAAATATAAAGAGGAACGAATTTTCCACACCGCACAGACCGGCCCTGAAGCTCATCCGGCCGTCTGTACTAGATGATCTGTGACAGCGAGTACCGGATCATTCCCGTGGATAAAGCGAAGGGGGCGTGGCGTTCACCACATGCATCTACCTAACGCCGAGGTTAAAGAAAGAGTGGAGCTATACCTATATTCACCCTCTGGGCCTTCATGGCCTGTTCTAGGGCGAACTTTGTCGCGTATTAAATTGTATTATATAAGAAAATCCGTCGTGATGTTGGTAAATAATAGCTATTTTGTAAGGTAAAGCACTATTATTAATTTCAGCACGTTGGTGCATTAGGACGATTATTGTTACTATTTGTATTATAATTTAAATTCCACTACATGCAATTGTATTATAATTTAAATTCCAGTACATGCAATTTATAATTGTACACGTCAAAACTGCATTCGCAAACATCGTCATTGGATGGTCGACTGTTACGTCAGGAGTTGCCAGGTATGAACAGTGAGCCAACATGGCAGATGGAAGTAGAGCGGAGAAATTAGCAGCAGCTAGAAGGATGGTGAGTGATGTGTGTAATTAATTGTTTTAAGATAACAATAACATGAAACTATAACACAACGTTCATAATTGTGAACGGCGTTAATAACTGAATATTTCATTGCCTCGTATTTGTGTTTCCGCTGCACGTCAGATGCATGGTTTCAACTGGCGGATCGAGGGGGCCGGGCAGAGGTTCCATAATAAGAACTGTGTACGACTATTGTTATTTGCAGTTTCTTTATGGTGTACTGTTTTTACAATACGGCATGTTGGGCTGTCATAATGTACAATGTGCCTTGTTTTAATGTTACTATGCAAAAGCATTATTTATTTTTCAATATTGCTAAATTATGAGTAACAGTAATGATAAAGGTAATAGTGAAAAAGGACGTGTTACCAATGACTACCCTACCACTTCTGTGGACCCACTTATTCATAAAATGTCCAGGACCAGGGATTTGGACAGAAGTATTGATGTGAACCCATTGTGTATTGTGTCTGTTCCTTATGTAAGAGGGGTTTCTGAAAAGTTTGAAAAGGATTAGTGAGCGTTACAGCTTCAGCACTACTTTTAAAACTACACATACTCGTGGAAGATAACTGTCGAAAACTAAACTTATCAACGATGTGCAGGAGAAGACACAGTTTGTTTATAAGATTCATCCTGAATGTGGGGAATTGTATATTGGTGAAGTGGGTATGCCAATGGCAGTAACATTGAGGTAACGTGAAAATATATCAAGTCAAATCTAATTGGGCACCGTATGCTTTTGAAGAAGTTCATAAGATTGAAGCTTTTGCATTTAACGTTATTTGTAACATAATGCTGTATTGAATTGATCAGAGAAACTGGGATGTTATTCTGCATTTTCATGGTTAAACTTCTAATATTGACACTTAAAAAATGGAAGAATTATGTGAAATTCTTTCATGGTTTTCCAGCTTAAACAATTTCAACAGAAGAGTAAAGATGTTCAGCCTACAGGCATAAGAAACTCAGGGAAGAATATTACACCTAAGCCTCAGATTGTAGAAGATGGGAATTCTTTGGAACAAAGTTTAGTTTTTCACTCAGGACCTGTGACTTCTGAATGCAGCAAGGTACACAGTACGATAAGTGTAGATAATGTCTTTAATTGCACTTATTTATAGTTTCTTGGATGGTGTAACTTTTTCATTATTTTTCATTACAGACTGGCATTGGAACAAGTGTGGATAGTGAATTAGAGACTGTCATTGAACCTTCATTACAGTTACAAGGAAACTTAAATGAGCAAGCATTCATCATACCTGAAAACACTGATACACATAACTGTACAAGTCATAGTACAAGTAATGGATCAAATGTGAATGAACCTAATATCCCTAACAATGGACTAGAGAATGAAGTGGAGAAAATTGTAGTTAATTCCATACCTGCAGATGTACCAGCTGCCACTTTCCCTCCTTTGACAGATTCAGACAGAATTCTGTTTGGTCATTTGCATTCCTCGGATGTTGCTACAGCAAGGGATTTCTTTGACGGTTTTTCTTCTTTCAATCGCAGTCTACAATCTAATGGCAGTACTGGCATAACTTCAGGTGAAAGTGAATCAGAACAAATCGTAACAACTCATCAGCTCTTTCCGATGTCCAGTTGTGAAACTGTGGATGTTGCAGATGATTCACAAATCAGTGTGTCTTCCAGCATTAAAGGTACAGACTTTGGCCAAAGCGTAGTTCTTCAGAATTTTGACACTGCTACCTTCAAAGAATTTGTACAAGTCACTGACAGTAAAGTGGACCAGAATGACATTGATAATCAGCATGTCATACAAAACGACAGTGTTGTGTTATCAACACCAGAACACACCAGCAATGCTAGATCTAGCACTGAAAGCCTTCGCCAGTTGTCGTTGCAGATGAGTGGTCTTATTGAAGAATCTGCACGAGATAATGCAACACATAGAGAAGACAGTGAACTTGAATATAGAAATCAAGAATTGGCCGCTCTGTTGGCAGCTGAATGTCAGAAGTGTGAACGACTTAATCTGCAGTTGAAAGAATATGTGAGTAAACCTCATCTCTGGCAGATTTTTGCTATTCACCTTACATTTTCAGTTTCCTGGTAGTCAAACACCAACTCTGTCTTTGCCTCTAACTTCCTGCTCTGTCCTTCACTTTTTACTATAAACTGTACTCCAAGTATACTTTAACTGCATTCTCATTAAGGTGACATGTCATTCGAATTTAGCTGGCATTGATTTCAATTAAACTTACTGTCATTTTAACCTCTGTAGCAGTTTAGTAAGGGACTAAATATTGAACTTTCTTAGCTTCTGAATGAGGAGAGTATCTTTAAGTATGAATTTGAGTCCTTTATAATGGTAACTTCAAAAATGATTAATGTTTGCCAGCAACATGAATTGCTTTAAATCTTCAAATAGTAACCTTGTCAAGATAGTGCAGTGTAAAGAACATTCCTGGGAAATTATTTATGAAAATCCAACCAAATACACTGATTAGGTTTTATACGTATGTCTTGTTATTTACATTAACATTTCTGCAACATGTTTTGGCTTCTACCTATCCATCACCGAGGAGATATATATAAGGGAGTATACATATATGTTGCGATTATTCAGCTACTTTTGAGAGCAGTACGTATGCATCATATATAGTATATATTTTTTTGTATCATGGTGTAGATTGGCCTTTTGTAGGTTTGGTCGCCATTTCTCATTCATCCTGCAGATAGGCATACCATCAGACAGTGTGTGTGTGGGAGAGTAACTGATGTGATAATCACTCTGCCTCATGGATATAAGGTCCCCCATTACCCCAGATTTATCCACCCAGAGGATGTTTACTGCATTTCTTGCAGAAAAATCTGTAGACCTTTCTGCCATTGTGTGGCCCAACCATGAAAGGCAGTGTTTTGACACCTGTACTGTTGCCTCCTGCACTTCATCACAAAATTGTATGTATTCAAAACAATTTTCCACACATGCCTGTTTTCAATAAAGATTCTAATTTCAAATGTGTCAGTTGCTCTAACTGATTTGACGTAATATTTGCTCTGATTGCTTGACACTAGTCTCCTTTTAACTGCTGCTGGAAGTATTCTTATAATGAAAGCCAACGAGATGCACTCTTTCTCAAATTTATTTGATAAAATACTCTACATTTTTTGGATAAGTCCACCGTCCATTATCAGGAGTATCTCAACACTGTATACACGCAGTAGGTTATTTGTCATGCTAGTTCTGTTGGCGTCTGCTAGCGTGGTCAGGATGGAGGAACTTATCCTGACCACACTAGCAGACGCCAACAGAACAAACATGACAAATACCTGTTGCATGTATATAGTATTGAGATACTCCTGATGATGGACAGTGGACTTAACTGAAACATGTAGAGCACTTTATCAAATAAATTTGAGAAACAGTGCATCTCATTGGCTTTCATTATAAGAATACATCACGATGCACAGTCCTTTGAAAGTCAAATTCGCTTAAAGTATTGTTTGGGATGGGACCCTACAGATTGATGTGTGAATGAAACATAACAAATACCCTTCCTTGCCCTCTTACATATGCATAGTAGATCTATCCGCCATTTCCATTGTGTTCTTCACTGGCCAGAACATTTTGCAACCACTGTACCTTAGATTGCGTTTTGTTAGTTCTCTGCACTCTACCCCATCATTTGCTTCCTCCCACTTCCTCCTCATTCATTGTGGTTGTGCCATTTTATGCTGTAGTATGTGTACTGTTGAGGACACATAATTAAATAATCTAAGAAATACTTAGCCCTGTGCATTTACATTTTATGTTCTATTAGTCGTGTACAATTCAAGGCCCATTATTACAGTTTATGTGTATGTAAGATGAAGCAGCTTTTAAATTGCAGCAATCCAGGATGTGTCAACTGCAGGTGGAAATGGATCAGCTGCGGACTGAGTCAGAGGCCAGGGTGACACGAGAAACAGGACCAATACAGGAGCAGCTACAACTGCATGTGCAGACAGTTGGCATCCTTGTAGGAGAAAAGACAGAACTTCAGGCAGCACTCATGAAGAGCCAGAATATAGCAAAGCAGAAAGCTAGTATGTACAGTCACTTGTTTCTGATGTAAAGTTTATGCTTATTGTGTACTAAACATGCGTACTGATATGGTTACAGTGACTGTTGGTCTTAGTGCCAGGTGGTTGATGAGTCTTGCACATCGTGCCAGAGGGCGATCCATCAGTTACCATTTTAAGGGTGTTGAGCTTACTTGTCATCCATGAGATTTCAGCAGCAATCACATTACTGAATATCATAACTCTTGTGCTTGCTACATACCTCAGTAATTCTGTATTTCCACATGATATCAATTTTTATTATAAGCTAACAATACAGCCTGGTTGTAAGAGGGCTGAGACCATTCCTTTCACCTATTGGTTGGACATTCCTGGCATCTGTTGCACACAGCACTATCAGATATCATTTTTCAAGCTTCCTTTCCAAATTATTAAGGACTCTTCTTCAGGCAGTTAGTTTTATGTTCTGGAATGCAGACGGAACGTACCACAGTTATTTATGAAAACTGTTTAGCAGTGGTGTTTCTGGATTATACAGAGTGTTTCCCCAAAGTACACTGCACCTTAAATTTTGTGCACACAGACTCTGGGTATGTGTACGACAGGCATGGGTCCTTGGATGTTGTTTCCGTGTGTTATGGCCCATTTTATTTTAGAAGGAGGAGGATGAAGAATAAACTGTAAATCCATCCACAAGAGAGCAGTTACTTAGAAACTGCTAAGTCCACCCTTACAAATCACTGTTTGTCAACAGCAAATTCTGCAAAGTGTGCACATTGGTATCTGTATGCTATCACACATCATGATTTGTTGAAGACTATTGCACCCACAAACAAATTCTGGGTGTTTTTATTTTATGTTTTTTTGCACCATGCATTGTAATATAATTGTTTGTAGATTTATATTATGCAATTAAATTCTGGATTTGTTACAAATTAATTTGCTTTTATCTTCTACAGTAGGTTTTACTTCTGTTACGTCATGAACTGCTGTAGTATACATCGTAATATTAAGATGGCTTTATAAATAAAGGGTGTTAGATCAGATTTTATTTGGGTGATCTTGTAAGGCATGCAGTTGGTCTGCCTTGACTTAACCCATTGTTGTGGATGTTGGTCATACAGAACCAAATTAACTGTCATTCCAAAATGATGTGGGGTACCATGGTGCACAAAGGACTTGCTCGCTGTTGTCTGTAGTCCTTTAGTTGCTGTGGAATGGTGTTATATAAGTTAATGTGTGTGTATAAACTAAGTTAAGCATTGGGTTCCTGTTTGAGAGAGAGTGTGAGTGAAGAAAACAAAACTGTGCATTGGATTAATTACTCCCCCACATGTGTTCCCACTGTGCTTCGTTTACATTCACATCTGCTCATACTGCAAGTAGTGCAAAAATGAAGTAGTAGAGGATGAACAAGTGTAGATAGTATCTGTCATTTGTGACCACCTTCACCCATGTTGATAACTTACTTTGAAGATGGTTTAAGTTAGGCAAGATGTGAATATCAGGGGTCTTACTCAGGTTATGTTATCTTTCTGTTGGCATGTGCACCATTGATGTTGCTTCACTTACATATTCCTAGTGTCTGTGGAGGTGATTATCAGTAAACAGTTGCAAATGATGTTGTCCAAATACAGAGATGTAGATTTATCATGTCTGCATTGTAGGAGAGTAATTAGCATCTTTAGATGCAATAGCTGTCATACCTAATTCCTTTCCTGTGGTATGTGAACAGCTGGAACAGACCATTTGTTTGTCTTGTCTTGTTACACATTTATAATTGTCATAATTTATTGTGTGTATAGGTGAAGCTGAAGAACTTCAGGGACGCCTGAAAGCATCCAGATACAGAGTTACGGATTTGGAAAAGGAAGTTTCTTCTTTACAAGGAAAAAATGAAGGTTTGGAGAAAGTTGCCCATGAGCTGTCTTGTGAATGTGAAAAACTGAAACTTGAAAACAGCACAATCAGTGGTCAGCTTTTAGAAAGACAGGAAGAAACATCAGAACTACATCAGAAGCTGAATGCCAGAATGAATGATTATGTGATATTACAACAAGAACTGCAAGAAAAATCATCTCAGTTGTCACTAACACAGCTGCGAGTGCAGCAGGTATGTTTATTTCCTTTCATATTCTGAGAACAGTCTGTAAACTGATAGGCATTTACATGGGTATGTACATGTGCATGTATATGGGAGGGTGGATGTATAGCTCTGTTCGTTCTTAACTTCAGCACTAGATGGAACCGAGTGGTCAGTTTCATGCCCCGGCTGGTTCAATTCTGGGAAATAGGAAGTTGACACCGTGTCACCTTTCATTAAATACATAAGCTGCCCAGGATATACTGCCTATTAAGACTCCATTTCACTTATGTACACAGCCATTTTACTAGAACTGTCTACATTTTACTGCTTGACTCTCAACACCTTGCATAATGTGTGAATTATGTGTGAAAGATAGCTATAGCATGTAGTATTACTTACTGTAATGGAGCATGCTGAGGATTTAATTAAAAAATAAATAAATAAAATAAAAAAAAGATAGCTAATTAAGTTTTAATCCATATTATATGATACTTGTTCCCTAATGATGATAACTTGTGGATTGAAAGATGTAGGAATACTCAGTGTCATAATATAACATAATTATCCAAAGAAGAACATTGTGCATTTTGTTGGTTGAGTGTTGTGATTTTGTTTATTGGTAATGCATGAAACAAGCAACAAAGTTCATTGGTACATTTTTTTATTTTGTGCATTGAACCAACAAATGCACAATTAATTGACAATTTATTTGACTGCTTCTTATTATACTGCTGCTGTTTGTTTTGGCACTATTGTATCATCTTCAGGGAGCGCGTAGTCAGTACCTGCTAAGTTACGTAATTATGTCAATGCAGTCTTGGTGATGCAATTTAAAATTTTGCATATGTTTTTTGTTGTCAATATTTAAAATCATTAAAAATATTAAAATTGTTCTAATTATAATAAAATGGCTAAAATTATTTTGTCATTACATTTCTTAGGAAGTCCTGTATGGTGGCCTTCTGTACAGTCTGTAATTAATATGGACTATATTAATAGATGTATAAATGTAATGTAGGAGGAGTATTATAAGGAGCACTATAATAAACTGTCAATTAATTGTGCGTTTGTTGGCTCATTGTGCAAAATAATAAAAGATGCTTGGTGCAAGTGTTAAAATAAAAAAAAAACATTGGTAGATATTTATATTGTGGTGCCATTGTGTTGCAAAGTTTGTCTTGTACACTAATCAGAAAGTGCCGATGAATCCACACAGACATCTTTATACACTGGTGACAGAAAACTGTCCAGATGCAAAATTTTTGGATGGGCCACTAATGCAAAGAAAAGTTTGTCATGGCCCACATTAATGTCTTCAATTCATGTAATGCTACAGACATTGAAAACATAAATTTGTCTTTTTTTTTTTTTTTTTTATTTTTTTTTTATTAATATTTAAAATTATATTAAAAAATTCCATTTTTAAAACAATACAACTGAAAAAAATTTTATTTT
>Ga0123357_10003661_pt1 | contig 17727 bp, 17 predicted proteins | sample TergutEmb28metaG_FD_89873 | JGI IMG/M metagenome (GOLD analysis project Ga0123357, IMG submission 89873) | Embiratermes neotenicus P4 segment gut microbial communities from Petit-Saut dam, French Guiana - Emb289 P4 | ecosystem: Host-associated > Arthropoda: Insects > Digestive system > Gut ... | reverse complement strand
GCGGCGCTGACGCCCGACGACAAGCCCGTCTCGGAATTCGACGAGGCCTATTGGGATCGCCTGATGGCCGTCGACCTGAAAGGCACGGCGCTTTGCCTGAAGTACGAGCTGCGCCAGATGCAGGCCCAGGGCAAGGGCGGGTCGATCATCAACATCTCGTCCGTGTCGGGTTTCCGTCCGCAGCCGGCCAATGTCGCCTATGTGGCGGCCAAGCACGCCGTCGTCGGCATCACCAAGGTGGCGGCGATGGAGAACGGCTTGCAGGGCATCCGCGTCAACTCTGTTGCGCCGGGCGCCATCGACACGCCCATGCTGCGCGGCGCCATCGAGCAGTTCGGCCTTGACCCCGTCGAGTACCCGAAGCAGCTTTCGGAGTTGGGACGTTTCGGCCAGGCCGCGGAAATCGCGCAGGCGTCGATGTGGCTGGCCTCGGACCTGTCAAGCTACGTGACGGGCACCACCCTGCACGTGGACGGCGGCTACACCGCCATGTGACGCTCACAAAAACTGTTGTCATTCTGCATAGAGCGAAACCGGATACTTCCCCACCGCTGGTGACCACTGTCCTCGATCGTTGTCCGCCAGTTGCAGGTCGTAGTCGTGAGTGCTAGCCTGACATCATCGTGTATTGCCTATCGATTAGCGATGGCAAGTGGAATCAAGGAGGATTACCTCATGAAAGTGTTGCTGCGCAGACTAGTCCTACTGACAAGCGCAGGAGTTGCGCTCGCGTCGATGGCAGGGTGCACTTCAGCATCGCCGGGCGCTGGCGGCTCCGCATCCGACCAACCGGTCACACTCAGAATGCTAGTGAATATCACTCCGGTTCTGACCGAGGACTACTACAACAATTTGGTGAAACCATGGGTTGCCCAACATCCGAACGTCACCGTAACCGTCGAGGTACCATCCGTCAACGGCAACGTGTCGCAGACGTTCCAGCAAGAGATCGCGGCTGGCGACGTACCCGACCTGTTGGGCGGTGGGCTCGACGCTGGACCGGCTGTATACGGCGCGCTTTCGGATTTCCCGAACGATGACTGGGTCGTGAACACACCTGGCGCCTTGTACAAGGATCAAAACGGTGTCGTCAAGGGAGTTGCCCCAGCCGTCCAGATCCAGTCTCTTGTGTTCTATAACAAGGACGCCTGGACGAAAGCCGGCATCACTTCGACTCCGACAACACTCGATGATTTCACGGCTGATCTCCAGAAGATCAAAGATATGGGCGGAATTCTGCCGTTGCAGACGGCGGGTGACTGGGTGACAGCTGCCCAATTCAACATGATGGCATATCCGTCTTTCCTTGCGAATGGACAGCCCTGGGACGACATCACCAGCGGCAAACAGACGTTTGCAACCTCGACACTCAAGCCGTATCTGGATGCCTATTCCGGCTGGGTGAAAAGCGGTTTCGTCGACCCGAACGCTCTCGGGGTGGCTTACGAAGACTCCATTACACAGTTCACGTCCGGTAAAGCCGCGACTTACATAATGGGATCCTGGATCGTCCCGACGGTGGATCAGGCAAACCCAAGCTTTGAAACCGGCGTCTTTGCAACCCCTTCACTCGATGGCCAACAGCAGGCGCAGATGGGTAATCCCGCGCAGGCTTGGTGGATACCCAAGGACTCGAAGAACCAGGACGTCGCCATGGATCTGATCAAGTACCTCGTGACAGACAAGGCTGCTTTGACAGCGGCATGCACGTCCGAGGGCAATTTCGCAAAAGGTATCACGTACGACGCATCCCCGCTGCAGCAGCAGGTCATCGACATCTATCAGGCCAGCTCTGGCATCGTCACGCCGGACTTCCAGCCAACCGGCTACCAGCCCGAAGAGGACTCGCTGATTCAATCACTTTACACAGGAAGCTCAGCCGATGACGTGGTGAACAACTTCCAATCCTGGTGGGCGTCGAATGTCAGTTAGCGATCCCGTGGTCTCCCGGAACGCTGTTGGGGTCAGTACCCCGACAGCTTCCGGGCGCCAGGGCGACGCCAAGAAGCCAGCTAGAAAAGGCAACCACTTTCGCACCAGTCGCCAGTTGACATTCCTCTCCGACGTCACGATGGTGACTCCTGCGGTACTGGCAGTGACAGCTTTTGTGGTGGCGCCAGTCATCTACTGCTTCTACTTGAGCATGACGAGTTGGAACGGCTTCTCAGCAGTTCAATGGGTCGGTTTTGCCAACTACACCAAACTGTTTAGGGATGCTGAATTCCTCGGTTCTATCAAGTACACGGCATTGGTGGCCGTGATCGGAACCGCAGGGTTCAACGCGTTTGGGCTCGCTTCGGCGCTACTCCTGAACCGAAACACGCTGATAAACAGGATATTCCGGTTTATCATCTTCTACCCGTATGTGATGGGCGCCATAGTCTTAGGGTTTTTGTGGGCAACGATACTTGGTACAAACGGCATTGTTAACTCCGTTCTTCAATCGGCGGGCGCAGGCAATGTGCCGTTCATTGCCCAACCAGCGTGGGCTCGGTGGACGGTGATCATCGTAATCATTTGGGCGAGCTTTGGTTTTCACGCCTTGCTATACCTCACCGGTCTACAGACCATCGACCAGTCATTGATCGAAGCAGCCGTGGTGGACGGCGCGTCCCCGTGGAGGATTTTTTGGCGTATAAAACTACCCGTGATTGCGCCAACTGTGACACTGAACATAACCCTTGCGCTGATTGGCACGGTGAAGGTTTACGAGTGGATACTCACATTGACTAACGGCGGCCCCGCTGGGGCGACACGCTCTGTTACATTCGAGATTCTGTCGGTTTCGCTGAACAATTCTCAACTCGGCTACGGGTCTGCTCAGTCAATTGTTTTGATGATCGCCATTATCGCTCTCACAGTGGCCGTAATCCAATCCCGCCGGAAGTCGGAAATGGACGTCACGGCATGAAGTCATTACCAGCAGTGGGGCGCGTATTGGCATATGCGGTAATCGTGTTGTTGATGATTGTGCCGTTATACCTTCTTGTGGTCAACTCATTCAAGGATCAGCAGGCAATACTCAGCTCCCCCTTAAGTCTTCCGATTAGCAACTTCTCGTGGCAATACATTCTGCAGGCGGCAGCAAACCCTCGATTCAACATACTCAAGTCTTATCTGGTCACGGTGCTGCTTGCTCTGGGAGTAAACGCCCTTTCAGTGGCCGTATGTGGACCAGCTTCGTATGCGCTGGCCCGCGGGATGGCGCGGTGGCACCAGATGGTGAGGCTATTCCTTATGATTGGACTGTTCATCCCAAGCCAAGTAATCCTAATACCTGCGATATATGTGCTTCACGGCCTTCACCTGATGGGGACGATTCCTGGTCTTCTCCTGTTCCAGACCACGGCCATGATCCCGACAACGGTCTTCCTGTTCACCGCATATGTGCAATCACTGCCACGAGAGCTCGACGAGGCCGCCAAGATCGACGGCGCATCGCGCTTTGGGACATTCTGGCAGGTGATCTTCCCGCTCATGCGTCCAGCCGTCGCCACCGCCGTTGTCCTGAACACCATAAACGTGTGGTGCGACTTCGTCACGCCGCGGATCATACTTGGCCCGGCATCCACCATAAGGACAGTAACGACCGGAATCTACGCGTCCATCAGCAAGTACACCACAGACTTCACTGTGGTCTTCCCGAGTATGTTGTTGGCGGTAGTCCCAGCGATGATCTTCTACGTGATGCTCCAGAAGCAAATTATTGGCGGTCTGGCCGGTGGAGCGGTAAAGGGGTAGAAGAATGAGCCCGGTTATTGTTGGCGTGCCCATACGCGAAACACCGAATTGGGCGGTGCTGGAGCGTGCTTTGTTCGCCAGGCTCGACTGGTCATGGCGGGAATTCGAGCGGAGGTTCTGCCTTCCCGACGGGCGTGTTCGGTATTCCGGCACCATGGAGGGCCGGGACGGCGTAGATGACTTCTACGAATCGTTCTTTAATTGGCCGACGCTTTACCGGCTTGGCGGAAGCGATGATCTGCTTGCCTCCAGCAAACACCATTGGGAAGGCGTCACCCGCCAAATGGCCGAGTACGGTTTCGTCAAGGACGAATACGAGCTGGGCTACGACTGGTTTCACCAGGCGGAGTCGCTGGGACTTTTCCTTGGGATCTGCGCAAGCGACCCGGCAGACGTCAACTTCCGCAAACGTGCGGAACGATTCGCCGGCTTTTATCTACCCGGATTCGGCAACTACGACTCTTCAAAACGCATGATCGTTGCACCCCACACCGGTGCTGGTGGACCGCGTTGGGGGGTTGGCGAACCATGGGACAGGTATTCGGCCGACCAGCCAGGCATGGAGATCTACGGCTTGCCGCTGATGGATTTGCAGGGGATCCACACATGGGACGATCTGCGTCGGCCGGGTGCGCCAGAGACGATGGGCCAAGCGATGAGACAACGCATGGGCGTGGGCGATACCGCAATCAATCTCATCGCCACAACATTGGCCGCTAATGCGTGGCTGTATGACCATGACAGTAAGTATTCGGATTGGTTGCTTGATTACATTGATGCCTGGCGGCAACGGGCCGCCAACAACGGCGGTATCGTGCCCGACAACGTGGGCCCATCGGGCACCGTCGGTGAATTGCATGACGGGGCATGGTATGGCGCGCTGTACGGCTGGACCTGGCCCCACGGCGCCCATTGCATCGTGCCGGCGCTGTTGGTCGCGGGATTGAACGCCGGTATTGTCAGCGGCAACCTCGCAAATCTGGACATGGCTCGGTCAACATTGGACGCGCTGTTGGCCATGGGGGAAGTGCGGTCTGATATCCGCCACCAAGGCAGCCTCGGAGTGGGCATGGCCGACCAGCTCGGCGCTGGCGACGGCACCAAAGAACTGCTGATACCTTATCGTCGCGGGCCACAAGGTTGGTTCGACTGGCACCCTGTTCAAATCGAGTGGCTGGAGTGGCCGCTCTGGATGAGCGGAACCCGCGAAGATCTCGAGCGACTGGAACGCGTACATGAAGCTTCCCAGACCGACTGGGAAGCTGTGCGGTGGTTCCGCAACAAAGAGGAACAAGGGCACCTCGCACCATGGATCAGCTGGCTGTCCGACAACAACCCGGACTATCCCGCCGAGGCTCTCAACATGGCTTTAGGGCAGGTCGAGCGGCGGCTGTCACTGATGGCCGCGGCCCCCGACGAGCCGGCAGACCTCGATATTCATTTCTGGCAACGACTGAATCCTGTTGTAACCGAGGTATTAACACAGCTGACCACTGGCGCGCCAGCACCCATTTACTATGGAGGCCTAGCTGTCGCGCGTGTCGTCTACGGTGATGCCGACGTTGGTCGGCCGGGTCTACCCCCGGATGTCGCGGCCTTGGTCTCAGGTGGGGTAATGAACTCGGGTTCCGATGTTCAGGTTGAGTTGATAAACCTCGGATCGCATGAACGCCGAGTCGTCGTACAAGCCGGAGCTTTCGCCGAGGACCAAATCACAGAGGCCACCTACCTTGCCGGAGACAACTCCTACCCAGGCGACCAACACGCGTATGACGTGCCCCAACTTGTCGAACAGCGGCATAAGATCAGACTAGATGATTCACGTCTGGTTGTAAGCCTCCCTCCGCTCAGTCGCCAAACATTGAACCTGACAGTTAGTCGCCGCGCCTACGCGGCGAAATACACCAATCTATGGAGATCAAATGAACACCAACCCAACCTCGTCAGGTAAAGACAGCACCGCTGCCGCCGATGGGACCATTTCGGCGGTATACCCGCTACCAGTACGTGGCCCCGAGTTTCAACGGGCGCAACCTGGTTTGGTCCGTCGACTTGAAGCGATCAGCGCGGCGACGGCTTGCGCCAAGCTCAATGGACTTGGCATTCGACGCACCTTCGTCAATGGTCCACGTCCACTTGAAGGGGGACATAAGGCTGTCGGTTCGGCTGTCACTTTGCAGTTCATGCCGCAACGCGAAGACATTGCCTCAGGCATGACCCAAGAAGATATCGAACGACACACCGCCCTGTGGGAGGTTCTTGAAACAATCCAACCAGGTGACGTTCTTGTTGTGCAGGCATACGGCAGTGAATTGACTGGGTGCTTCGGAGACATGCTTGTCAGGTATTTCAAGCATCGCGGTGGCGCCGCTATCGTGGTGGACGGCCGCATTAGAGATTCCGCCCGGGTAAAGCAACTGGGGGTCCCGATATGGTGCACAGGCGTAACGCCGCACTATGCTTCGCAATTTGACCTATTTCCATGGGCTTACGATGTGCCTGTTGCTGTCGGTGGTGTGTTATGCCTGCCAGGCGACATCGTGATCGCTGATGATGACGGGCCGGTGGTTGTTCCGGTTGCAAAAAGCTTGGAACTGTTGAGTGATGCAGAAGAGCATGAGAAGTGGGAAGAATTCAGCCGAATGCGCATCGACCAAGGCGGTCGTCTGTCGGACTACTACCCACTCGGGCCCCAGTCTCGACCGGAATACGATGCCTGGTGCGCGGCTGGTCGCCAGATGTCATGATAGACGCCCACGTTCACGTATGGTCAAAAGACGAGTTGTCGCAACCCTGGCTGGTCGAGCCTGCCAACGCCAAGATCGCACGAGCTTGGACCATGAACGACTGGCAATTGCAAGCCGGTCGAGACTGGCGAGCGATAGTCGTTGAGGCGGTAGATTCCAGCGATGTCAGCGAGCGGCTGCTTCTTGACCTAGCTGGCGATGAACGTGTCGCGGGAGTGGTCGCATGGGTGGATTTGAAACAGCCAGATGCGGCAGAACAACTGAAAAGACTTGCCGATGGTCTCGGCGGCGCCAAACTCGTCGGTGTAAGGCAACCTGGCAATGTGCCAGATGCCCACTCCGACGCAGTCGACGCCATCGAGCGGGCAGGGTTGATCCTGGAAATTCTGACAAGCCCCGAAGGGCTTCACCAGGTGGCTGAGCTAGCCCGCGCGCATCCACACCTTCGCATCGTGATTGACCACCTGGGTTGCCCGCAATTCTCCAATGAAGGAATGGCAACTTGGCTTGACGCACTGCATGGCTTGGGTGACATGGTATTCATGAAACTCTCGGGGTTGTATGGCAGCAATGCAATGGTTGCCAGTGCATTGGATCAGGCGCGTCAAACTTTTGGCGCGCAGCGGCTGCTGTATGGTTCCGACTGGCCAATCCTGCTGTTGCGTGGCGACGATACCTACACGCAACGGTTACATTGGCTGAAAAACGCCTTGGCAACCTGGTCGGAAAGCGAGCGCAATGCCGTCTTCGACCGTACCGCCACATTCGTGTATGGGCTCGACAGGACGGAGGCTAGATGAAGACAAATGACGTAGGTCACGGAAGGGTGAAGTTGACCCGCATCGCTCTGGGAACAGCGGAACTGGGTGACCTGTATACAGAGATCAATCAGAGTCAAGCGGACCGAACCGTTGCTCGCGCGTGGGATTGCGGAATTCGCTATTTCGACACAGCACCGCATTACGGGGTGGGACTGTCGGAGATTAGAGTCGGCCGCGCCCTTCAGGCCTATTCGCGAGATGATTATGTTCTCAGCACAAAAGTCGGGCGGCTTCTTCGTCCGAACCCGGACGGACAGCAAGAACGTGTCTGGGATTTCAGTGCCTCGGGTGTGCGTCGTTCACTCGCCGAATCAATGGAGAGATTGGGCTTGGGCCGAATCGATATCGCTCTCATCCATGATCCGTCTGACGCTGGACCGTCTGATTTGGATCGGGCGATTCAAGAGGCTGCGCCGGCTTTGGCGGAAATGCGGGACGCTGGAGAATTGCGCGCCATTGGTGTTGGAACACGTGACGTGACGGCCCTACTACGCTTCGTTCGAGAGACAGATGTGGATGTCTTGATGGTTGCCGGGCGTATGAACCTGGTTAATCATTCGGCTTTCCAAGAATTGGTACCTGAATGCGAGCGTCGCGGGGTTTCAATCATCAACGCGGGCATATTCGCCACGGGCCTGTTGGCGCAACGTCAACCAACGGATGCCGACCATTACGAGTACGACAGCGTTCCAGTCGACGTGCTGCAGAGAGCACGCCAATTAGCTCATCAGCTTGGCAACGTCGGAATAACCCTGCCTCACGCGGCGGTGCAGTTCGCTCTGGCCCCCGCCGTGGTGGCAAGCGCCGTGGTGGGCGCGTCCAACCCTTCAGAAGTGAGTGACGCAGTTAAATGGGCAGACCAAGAGGTGCCAGTCGGGCTGTGGGGGGATTTGGGGCTGCCACATAGCTGACGACCAACGACGGCCCTCTCGGGAGCGATAAGGGCTGAGCCCGATCGGTTGGTCGGCGTGCTAATGTTACTCAGCGTGGCTACGACCGGAACTATCGACAGGCAACTGCTGTCCGACCAGGTTTATGACCTGATCTTGGCATCGATTCTGGATGGCACCCGCGAACCGGGATCTCGGGTTGTCGAGTCCGAAATTGCCCGCGATCTCGGCGTCAGCCAAGCCCCGGTCAGGGAAGCTGTCAAACGTCTCACCCATTCAGGATTACTTGTCGCTGTCCCGCGCAGCGGTAGCTACGTCACCCAGATCTCACCCGAGGAAAGGGCGGTGTTGCGGGAACTCCGGGCCGACCTTGAGGCGATAAGTGCACGCATTGCCGCCAAACTCATCAGCGAAGAGACTCTTCTGGAGTTGCATGACATCACTGCCGCTATGCATAAGGCCAATCAAGCTTCCGATTGGGCGACCTTCCGCGCCCTCGACACTCGATTTCATCGCACTGTCGTGGCGGCCTCGAACGTGCCGGTACTGCTTCATGTCTGGGACGTGTTGGAGCCGACGCTGCTATCACAGCGCGTGCTAGGCGATCCGTCATTCACCGAGCCGCAACACCTCGCCGGGTGGCATGAAGAGCTGATCTCTGCCTTGACCAGCGGGGATCCCGTCGCAGCAGCGAAAGCATTCCAGGAGCACAGTACCCGCCCTTCGACGAGCGTGCTGAAGTAGCTCGGGGTAACGATCATACTGGCACTTCAGGGGATCGCTTCCGCCATGTTATGATCGATAAACGATCACAGTAGAGAGGCTGAGCAAAATGCCAGGAACTGACGCTGTAGCCGGTGTTGATCTTTCACGGCTGTTGGCTGCACTGATGACCCCCTACGACACCTCCGGTGCCGTAGCCTATGACAAGTTGTCGGCATTGGTGCGAGCATATGTTGCCAAGGGCGTGGAAGGCCTCTTCGTGTGCGGTACAGGCGGCGAGAGCCTGTTGCTATCACTCGAGGAACGCGAAAAGATACTCGACGTTGTGATCAGCTCCGTCGAAGATGCCGTGCCTGTCGTAGCACACATTGGAGCATTGAACACTGCCGATTCGGTCAAGTTGGCTCAGCACGCGCAGAATGCTGGCGCACAGGCCGTGTCGGCGATTCCGCCTGTGTACTTCGCATATCAACGCGGTGAGATAGTACGTCACTACACAGCCATCATGGATTCATGTGACTTGCCTATGGTCTTATACAACATTCCCAGCCTAACTGGCATCGAGTTTTCGGCCGACTGGAGCGAACTTTTCGACGACTCTCGCGTCGTGGCCGTCAAGCACACGAGCACCAATCTTTCTGTGCTGACGCAATGCCACGCTGCTTACCCAGACAAAACCTACCTGTCCGGGCTGGATGACCTGTTCCTGCCAGCCATGCTTTGCGGCGCCAGCGGCGCGATCGGCGTGACGGTTGGGCCCTGTCTGGAGCTGTTTCAGGCCGTGCGGCGAAACATGGTCAATGGCGACACCGCTTCCGCCGAACGGGCACAAGCATTGCTTACCGATGTGATCAACACATTGTCCCAGATCAACCTCTACCCTGCCGCGAAGTATCTGGCCGAGCGCGACATGCCGTCACTCGGTGGGTGCCGTCCGCCATTTCGTTCGCTGACCGACCAAGAACGAAACACCTTGGACCAGTTGAATCTGAAACTGGACGGTTGGTTGTCCGAGGTGGCGGACGCCTAGCCGAGGAAGCTGGGAATCCCCAATCCTTCTCAGTCTCAACTGGACGGCGGCTACACCGCTATGTGATCACTGCATCTTCATGACGATTCGGCCGTCGATGTGGCCTTCGTGCATTTCCTCGAAAATGTCATTGATGTCGTCCAAGGGACGCATTGTGTAGGTGGGCGCCACCTTGCCACGGGCGAAGAAATCGAGGGCCTCGGACATGTCCTTGCGGGTGCCCACGATGGAGCCGCGCACGGTCAGCCCGGACAGCACCGTCGTGAAGATGTCCAGCGGGAACTGCTCGGGCGGCAGACCGTTCAGCGCCACAGTGCCCCCACGACGAAGCGCACCGATCGCCTGTGGGAAAGCGTGTCCATTGACAGCCGTCACCAGTGCGCCGTGCACGCCGCCGCCCGTCAAATCTTGAATCTCGGCAGCCGGGTCGGCGGACTTCGCGGCATTGACGGTAACCTCGGCGCCGTGCTTGCGGGCCAACGCCAACTTGTCTTCAGCAATATCGACGGCCGCCACACGACGCCCCATCGCAATGGCATATTGAACAGCCAAATGGCCGAGCCCGCCAACACCTGAAATCAACACCCACTCGCCGGGCTTGGTATCGGTCATCTTGAGCCCTTTGTAGACGGTGACGCCTGCACACAGCACAGGCGCCGCACCAGCCAGGTCGACGCCGTCCGGTATGACGGGGCAATACCGTGAATCGATCAACATATATTCAGCAAATGAACCGTCGACGGAATAGCCGCCGTTTTGCTGCTTCATACACAACGTCTCCCAGCCGGTTTCGCAGTAATCACATTCACCGCAGGCCGACCACAACCATGCATTGCCCACCGCGTCGCCAACCTTGATTCGCGTAACGTCGGCCCCCACTTCCACAACCGTCCCAATGCCCTCATGGCCCGGCACAAACGGCGGCGTCGGCTTCACCGGCCAGTCGCCCCGTGCGGCATGAAGATCGGTGTGACAAACACCCGAATACTCCACCTTCACGAGGGCCTCGAAGCCCGTCGGCTTGGGAATGTCGATCTCGCTGATTTCGAGTGGTTTCTTGAACGCCCGCACCACTGCGGCCCGCATCTTGCTCATTACTGTTCTCCTTTGTATTCTGCTTCCATTTCCGACGGCCCTCTTGGCCCCAGTGGGTGCAGATCGCATTTTCACGCTAAACAAATCCGCCGAGAACGTGGCCCAGGTTTCGCTAAGCGCGAACAACAACCCGACCGCGGTACCACCCAAGTAATGCCGCCGTCCTACTGCAGTTAGGTCTCGTCAAACCACTGCCACACCCGGCCGTTGCTAACCCGGTCACCCTGCTGGCCTGAATCCGCAGGATCTTCCATATCGTGACAGTCGCTTTCGTCTTCTGCCGCGGCTGCTCCCGCGGCCGCCTTCGCGGCCTTGTGCCCCCACACCACCTACGGGGCGCGGCAGCACAAGCCGGGGAAAGCCGGCGCGGAAGCACCCACGGCAGACCGCAGACGCAACAGACCATCCCCGATTCAGAGACCGCCGCCTCGACAGCCCAAAACCGTCCTCCCACCATCGAAGCGGCGGTTTCTGAACACGGGACAGGCTCAGCCCGGAACGCCCCAACCCCCCGTCATCCTGCGCGTAGTCGCAGGATCTGGCCACATGTTTCCACATGCTGAACGGGTTGTGTTTGGGCTTGTGTTTGTGCGTTTAGAGGTGTAGACTCGAACGTATGTTCGACGGTTTTGATTCATGGAGGGGCAACGCCACCAGTGTGATGGCCCGCTATGTTGCGCTGCGGCAACAAATCGAAGCCCTTGAGACAGAGTCAGCCATTGTTTTGGCTGAAGTGATGGAGGCATACACCTGGCCTAAGAGTGTTCCGGAGCCGGAAACACGTGACCAGTTCGGTGTCGAACACGTCGGCGGACATGTGTTTGGTGAAGACATGACCGGCGAGTTGGCGTTGGCCAACCATATGTCGCTGGCCGGTGCGTTTCATCTGGTAGCCGACATGATCACTTTGACAAGCCGGCTACCCGGGTGTTGGGGCAAAGTCGCCACTGGTGAAGCCACGCTACGACAAGCCAGACGTGTCGCGGCCGAAACCGAGCCGTTCATACCAGAGGACGCCTGGGGCCAGGTTGATCGGATGATCGCACCCGTGTTGGGGGCTGTCAACAACACACGGTTGAACGCCATGATTTCCGCTGCTGTCAAAACCGTCAACCCGCAACATGCGAAGATTTTGACAGAGTGCCGGCCGCGTCACGCCTGGACCGGTATCGACAAGGCCGATCCCTTGACGGGTTGGGTCTCGGCCCGTCTGGACACCAAAGACGTGTTGTCCCTCGAATCGACCATCCAAATGGTTGCCGACCAGTTGGCCAACAACGGTGACCAGAGTGACGCCGACACACGTCGGGCGAGGGCTTTGGGTATGTTGGCAGACCCCGCAAATGTGATGGCCATAGTAGACGGCACTTCGACCACCAATTCTGCTTTCACTGCGAAAACGCAGGTGTACGTCCACATGCACCTGGACAATCTCGATGACTGGGAAAACCTCGCCCGAGTCGAACTGTTAGGCCCAGTGTTGATCTCGCAGATCGCTGCGATCACCAAAGGCTCGAAAGTCCGGTTGACACCCGTCATCCACTGCGGTGGCACCGGGACGGCGGTTGACAGTTACGAAATCCCCGACCGCATCCGAGCCCAAGTATTGGCCCGTGAACCATACGACGTGTTCCCCTGGGCATCAACACCATCCAGAAACCTCGACTTGGACCACACCAGCCCCTACGTCCCAGACGTCCCCGGGCAGACCCGCCCAGACAACCTCGGCCCCCTGTCCCGCAAAGCCCACAGAATCAAAACCCACTGCGACTGGTACCTGACCCAACCCGAAATCGGCGTCTACCTCTGGCAAACCCCAGCCGGCCAAAAAGCCCAAATCGACTACACCGGCACACACCCCACCAAACCCGACCCATAACGAGCAGTGTTGGGGTGGTCAACACGCACACGATTTTCTCATTCTGTGTATGACGGCCGCCAACCGTTGTGCTACAGTCCGCATTTCGAAGTCATCAAGCAATTCTGTCAGCGCGCGCGGCAGTCTTGATCTGACGGCACCACGGTATTGTCCAACGGAATCCAACTCATTAGGTATGCCGAAGAATGGTTCAGCGATACTGCCGGCGATGGCGGCCCGCGTGTCGGTGTCGCCACCAAGCGAGATCGCCAGACGCAGGCAGTGCTCGAAACTGTCGGCTTGCAAGAACGCCTCGATAGCCTCGGGCACAGTTGTCTGGCAGCTCAGGCCACCATTATTGCCTAATGCTGCAATCTTCCAAGACAACTCTGTGTTGTACCCGAAATGCAACTGGGTGTATCTTTTTATCATCTCTTTGGTGTGGCCAGTGCGAGCCATGAATATTGCTGCCGCTGTTGACTGGGCACCCTTGATACCTTCCGGGTGATTGTGTGTGACAGCAGCCGAAATCCCGGCCCACCGCTCAGTTTGCTCGATCGTCGGGAAGAGCCAACCAATCGACGAGACACGCATCGCAGAGCCATTGCCGAAACTTGAGAGTGGCTGTAAGCCCGGCGATAGTGCCCACTTTGTGAAAGTTTCGCCGTAGCCACCCCTCCCTAGCTTGAAGTCATGAGAAAATGACTTAAGCGCCTGGGCAATTGCCTGTGCTCCTAATGCCTCATTCCCGTCGGCGTCTATGACGCCCCGATAAACCGCCAGGGTCAACAGTGTGTCGTCCGTGTAATCGGCGTTGGGTGGAAACAGATCACGGTCATCAACAGGAGCCGATATTCCTGTGAACTCGTATGGGCTGCCCGCAATATCACCAACAATCGCTCCGTACATAGTTCAATACTAGACAGTTGCGTCGGCAGTTCCAGTGGAGCCGACTCGCCACAGAATCGCAACACACTGCGACTGGATATTCACCCAACCAAGAATCGGCGTCTGCCTCTGGCAAAGCGCCGCTGGCCATAAATACCAAGTAGACCCCACCGGCACCGACCCCATCAAACCCGACCCACAAATCAGGAAAGTCGCCCATCGCCTCAGCGTCCGTCCCGCGCGGTGCGCTCCCGCGATAGACTATGTCTTGACCGACTTATGCACTGGAGGTTATACCGTGCGCGACATGCCCAAATGGAATGACTTGCTCCTTGTCACCTTGGAGGCATACCGGGATGGGCAGCCGTGCAACAATCGCGCAGTTGGGGTATCGGTTGCTGATTCCCTCGGGCTTTCTTCCGAACAGCGATCGGAAACATACGAGCGCTCCGGCTATAACAGGATTGAAAATCGCGTTGCCTGGGCTGTTTCGGCACTCAAAACCGCTGGACTATTGGAATCACGTGCCCGCGGCGAGAACTCCATCACCGAGGTCGGCAAAGACCTATTGCGTGAACGGTCCGGTGCGAACTTCGACGAACATTACCTGATCGACCACTACCCTGCCTACAAAGAAAACCTGAACCGCAACCGAGAGAACTTGCATGATGGCGGGTCGCGACCACGTCGAGAACCATCTGACGGAGAATCAGCTCTGGACGACGCGACTCCTGAAGAACTCATCGACAATGCCTTTGGCCGTCTGGACGCCTTGCTTCAGGATCAACTCCTGGACCAGCTCCGTGGCATGGATCCGTACAAGTTTGAGCAAGTGGTCGCTGACTTATTGGCGGCCATGGGTTATGGCCAGACAACCGTGACGAAGAAGTCGGGCGACGGCGGTGTTGACGCCATAGTCGATGAAGACTCCCTTGGTCTGAGCAGAATCTATGCGCAGGCCAAACGTTATGCTGAGACGAACGTCGTCCACCAGCAAGAGATGACTAACTTCCTGGGTGCCATGGCACGCGACAACATTGCGAAGGGAATCTTCGTGACAACCTCCAGCTTCGCTCGAGACGTCAAGGATATGGTGGCGGGCCGTTCCATCGTACTCATTGATGGTCGGCGACTTTCCCAACTCCTGATCAGGCACAATATCGGCGTCGCCGTTAGCAAGACCTACCTCGTCAAGAGGATTGATACAGACTATTTCGACGACTCCCTGACCTGACGGCTAGCTCGTTGACCTCCGTTCTTGCGACAAACGCCCAGCCCATCGGTATGTGACACGTGGCCCAAATCGGCGCTGATCTGTGAAGGCGTTGCAATCAGACTTTATGGACCATGATGCGCAACGCTAGGCACCAAGTTGTGCGACAGAAATGACGTGCACCCCGTCCGGCCTGGTGTATGTGGTGCCGTCGGCGGTGACGATTGCCAAGAAACGCGGCCGGCTGGTCATCCTGTTGGCCAGTGCCAAAAGATTCGCCGCCGCCGCGTCCAACACGTCAGGCATCGCGGAAAGCTTCGTCTCGACGCCAGCCCAATCGGCCCCCTTGACGATCACGGCGTCGATTTCCTTGTTACCGGCGTCTTGAAAAGCTCTGACGCTCATCGAATTGGCCTCAGCGTACGAACTCAAATCGCGGAACACCAGGCTTTCGAACACCTGGCCAAACACGTGATGATCGCCCATCAAGTCGCTTGGCATCGCACCCATCGCAGCGGCCGCCAGTGAAGGGTCCGCCAAGTGTCGCTTGGACGCCTGCCTGGCAGGTGTGGCCGAACGCAGGTGGCCGCTCCAGGCAAGTTGCGGCGTTAAAATCCAGATGCGTTCCAGCGCGTCAAGATAGGACGCGACAGTCTTGACGTCGACCATCGCGCCGAAATTCTCCGAATCCGTCTGGAGCACCCGGTTGGTCACATACGTGGCCGTGTTGCGCCCCACCGCCTGAATGAGCGCGTTGACCTTCATAGGGTCCCGCCGCACGCCGTCCACCGTCACAATGTCGGACGACGCAACTGCTTGAAGATACGATCGGTTGGCCTCAAACGCATAGTCGATGGTCTCACTTTGAAGTGCCGGCCAGCCCCCTTTTACACACCAGTTGGCAACCTCGTGCAGACTGGCGCGATCCAGCGACGCGTCAAGTTCATTGCTCTGCCACAAACCCAGAAGGCCCACCTTGCCCGAACTGTGGCCGGACTCAGCCAAAGACATAGGGCGCATGGAAACTCGGATGAAACGTCCGGCGCCAGTGTGCCTCGTCTGGTCGTCGAGAGGCGTCGCCGAACCCGTCAAAATGTACGCCCCCGGCACCGCGTCGTCGTCAACCCTGCCGCGCACGGCGTTCCAAACCTCGGGGACGAGCTGCCATTCATCGATCAGCCGAGGAACGGGACCGTCCAAAAGCGCATCGGGATTGGACAGCCCCAGCACCCTGGCCTTGACGTCCCGATCAAGACGGACAGCGCTTGCCGCGAACTGCAGGGCAGTTGTCGTCTTGCCGCACGCACGACAGCCCTCGACGACGATCGCCGCCGGGCCTTTGAGCAACGCAGCGATCGGCCCGTCAACAAGACGGGGACGGTACTTGGCTGATGTCATAAATTAATGGTAATACAACTCCATAAATTATGGTAATAGACTTCCACAATTTCTGGGCGGCCAGATCCTGCGAGTGCACTGCCTTTCGCGCAGAGCCTGCCCTGCGCGCAGTCGCAGGGATGACGTTGTAAAGAGCACCACCCACACACCGCCATGTGAGACGCCGCGCACCGCCGCGCTGATCTGTGAAACCGTTGCTCGGTGAGCTTGGCCGATACATTCCGCACCTGGGGGGCGTCCCCGGCTTGGCGCATGGGTGTGTCCATCGGCGTCGCCACCGGGCTTTACGGGCCGTCATTCGGGGCGCTGGCCGTGTCGTCCGGGCTAACCGTCTGGCAGGCCTGCGCGCTTTCCGCGCTTATGTTCACCGGCGGGTCGCAGTTCGCGTTCGCCGGCGTCCTCGGTGGCGGTGGGACGCCGATCGCCGCGTGGTCGGCGGCCAGCCTGCTCAGCATCCGCAACGGTATCTACGGCATACAGATGAAATCCATGCTGCGCCCGCCCACCGCCGTCATCCCCGCCATGGCGCAGATCACCATCGACGAATCGATGGGCACCTCGTCCGCCCAAACCGAGCCCGCCGAGCAGCGCCGCGGCTTCGTCACCGCCGGCGTGGCCGTCTACATATTCTGGAACATCGGCACGCTGCTGGGCGCTCTGCTCGGCCAGGCCATCGGTGACCCCAAGGCCTTCGGCTTGGACGGCGCCGCCGCCGCCGCGTTCATCGGCCTGCTCTGGCCGCGCCTAAAGGGACGCGACCCCATCACCCTGGCCATCGTCGCGGCCGCCGCCACCATCATCGTCGTGCCGTTCGTGCCGCCCGGCGTCCCCATCCTGATCGCCGCCGCCGTCAGTCTCGTCGTCACGTTGGCCCAACAGAGGAGGCAGCCATGACCATGTGGGCTTGGGTGCTGGTCTCGTGCGCGACGGCATACGTCATCAAACTGGCCGGCTATATTCTGCCGAAAGCGGTGCTCGACCGTCCCGTCGTCCGCAACACCGCCGCCGCCCTGACCGTCGGGCTGCTGGCGTCCCTGGTGGTGACCAACACGATGACGACGGGCCAACACCTCGTCCTCGATTCCCGCCTGCTGGCCTTTGCGGTGGCAGCGATCGCGCTTTGGCGCAAGCTGCCATTCATCGTCGTCGTCATCCTGGGTGCGGTCGCCGCCGCGCTGGGACGCCTGGCGGGCCTGCCGTGACACCCGCCCCGGCGACGCCTGCCCGCCCGGTACGATAGAACTGCCAATAGGCCAGGAGGAACCAGTGACCAGCCGACAACCGAATGCTGCCGTCACCATGCCCCGCCTCAAACGCAACCTG
>Ga0123357_10003660_pt1 | contig 17728 bp, 6 predicted proteins | sample TergutEmb28metaG_FD_89873 | JGI IMG/M metagenome (GOLD analysis project Ga0123357, IMG submission 89873) | Embiratermes neotenicus P4 segment gut microbial communities from Petit-Saut dam, French Guiana - Emb289 P4 | ecosystem: Host-associated > Arthropoda: Insects > Digestive system > Gut ... | reverse complement strand
TGAAAGTGCAACAGGTAAAAACGTGTTCCTGACCTTCAGAAAATCACACCATCATATATCGAGGATTAGCTTCATATTCCTTCAGCTTTATCACCTGTATTCATTTACTTAGGAACTAATGAAGCCACAGCCGGTCAGAATGTGTTTTGGAATGGATAAATCCCGGCCTTCGCTAGGTATCTTTCCCCTGTCCTACTTTTCGTAGAAAGGTCCTTAAGATATATACTGTAACAGTTCATCGGTTTTAATGCGTAAGTGTGGAAAGTGATATATTTTTGTGTGAGAGGAACTTAAGTGATAAACAGAACGTACGTAAGGGAGTTTGAATAAGTTGATACTGTAGCATATTACGCCTACGTGACAAGTAACCCTGTAATTTGTATAGGTTTCCTGGAACTGTTATGGCCGTAGAATCGATGAGATTAGAAAGGGTTAGACATGTAGACAGACTGGGGAGACAAGGAAAGCACACAAAATTGTGATGGGAAGTTACTGAGTGTTCGGAGAATATAACGTGAAAATTTGTATTTTCGCCTGCCCATGCAGTGTAATACATTTTTACATGTGACACTGAGCGAAACAAGATAGGGAACGATAAAACAATCCTTGAATAGGCCTGGGCAGGTTCAGTGGGTTCCAGGAGATTGAGGCTTCCTGATTTCGAGACAGTCGGCACATGAAGGTGATAATGTCAGCCCTGAGCACTGGCCACCCGTACCCCCAGAAAATATTCCTTGTGACCATTTCTGTTAGAGGCTGATTCGACCCCAGGGCCATAATGCGGCCGGAATGATTATGTCACTGAAAAATAACACCATCGGGAATCGAACCCGCTACCTTCCGGTTTGTAGAGCAGTGTCTCTCAACCAACTGCGCCATCGCGTGCCCCCGGCTTACAGGATACTTTATAAAATATACCGATGAAATTCTTTTGCTTTTAAAAAAGATAACCTGGATCGATATGTAATGAGCAGATCTCCTTGCGTTTTACATGCATTTAGGTTGGTGATTTATAAATGAGCTGAAAAATGTACCAAAGTGCTGCTGTGTATAGAGAGAACATTTTATGTCCAGATTGGTCTTATTAGCCTAATGCACTATAAGTACAAGAAGTGTGCGTTCCTGAGACGCGGTGTGCTTTCTCCCAATCTGTTGTTTCGGAAAGTCGGTATTCTGAAGGATTGAAGTAAAAGTTTCGCTGTGCTGCTGTAGGTAGGACCTACCGTCTCAGGGACTGTTTACGGTTGTTGAAAATAAGTCTTTATTTCAGGTTTAATTCGGAGTGGAAACATGGCAGAAAGCCGAACATGACAGCTGAAATCTAAACGGAAACTTCCAAACCCCGATTTGAAATGCTATTAATGTTGCCGGATGATAATTTGATCTGCTCGTGTCCATAGTTAACGCCGAGTATACAACTCACGACCCTCACCCTGTGTGTGGTATAGTGCTGACGTTTAGTGGAACAGCTACATAAAGAGCTTTTAGGTCGCACCATGTAAGTCTGCTCAAAAACTGAGTGTTTCTTCGAGAAGCCGCCATGATTAGTGCATCCTTTTCCTGGAATATGTGGGTTTTCACTTCATTGTAGATACAGAAGTTACAAAATAATCACAGAGTTTCTGTAAGTCCGAGTATTTCACTTTGCGTGTTTTCTTTGTAAAGAGATCACTATTTTTATTCGGTTAAAATTTCAGGTTTCTGTATAATGATTTATTATTATTATTATTATTATTATTATTATTGCAATTGAGTTTTCACTCGGTGGCAGTAGTCCTTACTAGTAACAAAGAAGAAAAAATATATGTAAACAAAAGAATACAATAACACAGTAAATACAATTACACGTATTACCAAATCACCTACACAATTGTCAATTTTGGATAATGGATGATTTATTTGTATTTTTATTATTATTCTTATCATCATCATTACCACCATAATCACTACTTCCATTTGGTACTACTACCGTCATCAGTAGACTGGTTTTAGCCAAAGCCTTTTCACTAATAAATAAAAATTATAAGACATCTGTCCGTATGATAAAACCCAGTCACCCAGAGATGAGAAAAGAGGCATCTCACGCGTTAATGTACTTCTACCTCGGACAAGATAAGCAAAATACGAACAAAGTAACATTGTGACGAGTTCTGATTTTATTAAAACAAAGTTGTGCAACTGCTACGTGCGGTAAGGCCACAATGTAGCGTTATATGTACAGTGCCTACCTCTTGGGGCGCTTTTCGAAATTTGCCTAAGGCGGCTAAGAATAATTGAAGTTATTTCACGAATTGAAAGGAAAAGCAGCGAAATTCAAAATTTCTCTCAATAATGAAATATTCATTGTAATTCATAATAGAACCACAAGTTCTGTGTGTTCCACTCGTACGAGGTGCTGCGTTCGGTGCACGCTTTGGTTATTGTGAGAAGACAGTGCCGCTTGACTTCAACCTACTGCTTTTATTTAAACAAACGCGAAGAGAACTGGTATTTAATTAAGGCCTTATTACTAAGGCGTTTGACAAGTCTGCTTTATATACAAGCGTTCAACCCGCATCTCACAAATAATACCATAAGCTTAAATAGGCGCCTTCGCAAAATGTTGTAGGGTGACTGTTAGCTTCGTCAAGTCTGTCCGTTCGCCCACATGGAAAAATTCGACTCCTACTGAATGAATTTTCATGAAATTTTATGTCTCAGTATTTTTCGCAATTCTGTCGAAAATATTCAAGTTTTATTGTAATCTGACAAAAATTACGGGTACTTTACATGAAGACCAATATATATTTATGATCATATCTCACTTAGGTCTTCTTAGAATGAGATATGTTTCGGACACATGTAAATAAAATCAAAACACAAATATTATGTTCAATAACTTTTTCGAAAATCGTCCCTTTTACGAAATAATGTGGAAAAGTATTGTAGAGTCGGACGGGACAAGATGACAACAAGAAGCATGCGCATTCCCTGCTGGATACTAGAGGCTACAAACACACACGCAGAATATGTAATACTTATTGCTTTTCCACTGCAACAATGGTTGCACGAACGCGCCTCAATGTTACGTTTATACGTACGTTGCCTGTCTTTGTTTGGAAACGAAACTGTTCATTCCCTTTTGTATTTTTGGTGACCTACAGATGTCGTTCTCAGCAGACGAAAATGTACAAGTACTCCGGTCTGCACGTCAAGCGTCAGCTTTTTCTGTTCGATTTGAAATAAATCGGATTTTCTCGACAGACTGTAATAACAACTTCCAATATCAAACGTTACGCAAATCCGTCCAGCGAGTTGATGCATGCTTACCGACAGACAGACATGACGAACGTAACAGTCGCTTATCTTGGTTTTACGAACGCGCCCAAAATTATATGTAATTCAATTTGTGTGTAACAGAAATGGTTATGTTCCATCCCATAAAATTATTTCACGACTTTAAGGTCTTGAGAGCGAATTACGTGGACGTGATCTGCGCTATTCTGGGATATTGCGCAAGGTATGGTGACAGTTCCTTACTGACGGTTCGGGACAACCTATCGGTCCCATATTCAAGGGTCAAGAAATCCATAGCACACGTGCAGATGGGACCGATAGGTTATCCCGAAACGTCGGTAAGAAATGGTCACTATACGCTGCGCAATATCCCAGAAGAGCGTAGATTTCATCTACTTCGCGGCAAAAACATGAAATTACGCGGATGTGTTTCTGTGTTCCTTCTTCCTCCCCATCGACCCTTTGTCTGTTCCGCCATCGCTCACGGACAGCAATGATAAACGTAGAACGAACTGGAAAATCAAGCTCAGTACAGTATTGAACAGCGACAGAAAGTTCAAACTTTACTGTGTGTGTAATGATAATGATAACACAAAACTGTATACACGTACACTGAATCGGCGAGTTGTAACTGTCAGTTCCATTTGTAACTGAGTGACAAATACTTCAGTGTTCGGAATTAATTGTCCATTGATGAATAACATTTTTTTGTGCGAAAGGTCATCCTCGCAGGGCCATCTCTCCAACGCTTGCCCGGAACATAATGAATGTTGCTGTTGTCTGTCGTCATGGTAAACTGTGTTGAAACGGATGGATTTGAATTGTTTCTCTTTGTAATGCTTCTACGGCAGGCAAATGTTCTAGTTTTGGTGTCAAAGTAAATATAAAGATAGAAATTTGCATTGTTCGCATAAACGCACTTTCTGAAATCGTTAATGAGATTAGAAACATGTAATTGTATACAGAGTCAGCTCAAGCCACTGAGCAAGCTAGGTGGTCGCTCAGGACAGCAAAATATGGGTAGGAAAGGTTAATGATGAGAAATACAGTAATTATGCGGCTACGCTTCACAATAACGAAGAATAAAATCTGTTATTACAGTTATTCTGTACTGTAAATGTGCAATCGGCGATGAGGTTGATAAGTGGGGAGGAAGGTGGTATGTACAAGTTTCACATAGGGCAGCAGAAAATTTCGAGCCGGCCATGGACTTGTAACAGTTTAAGTGACCAAAAATAAGTTCGAACATACCGCTATTGTGGTATTTAGTAGGTTTATATAACATCGAGGGAGAAACAAGCCAGATGAGAAATAAGTGACAGAACTTATCATGCTAGAAATAAAATGCTAGCCATAAGGAAGGTGAAGTCTTCACTAGCTGAGCCACTATTAGTTTCTCAAGAAGGACTCTGCGCTGTGGAATTTGTTACACTTATGCATCAGTAATTCGGTTGTCGTTAATCGTTTTATTAATCACCAGATCGCTCTTTTTAGCAAGCTTTGTTAAGAATACATTATGTCCTTTATGTCTTTTGAAACATTTGTGTGAAAGATCTGGATCCGTAGATTCGCTCTGCTGGGACTTCGTAAACTCTGCAACACGTTGGTATTACTTGCTACGATGTTGTTGAAGGCAGTAAGAAATTACGGGATGTAAAACAGTACAACGCCAAGGCATCAGAGCAAACAATGTGTTCCCTACCTCACCGCCATGCGTAATGCCCATTGAAGTATTGTGGTTGCCGTGCGTGTGTTCTAGCCAGCCCTCACATTTCAGACTGCTTCACGCACCTCCGTGTTCCCTGACGGTGGTGTCACCTATGAACAGTTTAACGAACCTGAGGAGTACCGCACTCCGAGTGAGGACTCGGGAGTGGGTATGGGACCCACAGAGCTCGTAACGAGGTGAGCGCAAAGTCAATAGGTCAGGAGCTGACTCCGTTGTAGGGCGTTCCTGGACCAGGTGAGATCCTCAGTAAGACAGACTCTTGGCTTTTTAAATGTATATTGCTGCATTTTCTTAATTTCCTTCTTCCCGCGCCGAAGAACACACACGTATGGCATTACTCTTGCAGAAATATTACCGCGGGGAACTCGCAGGGGGCTTCCCCTTCCACCTCCTCACACCTCGACAATCGCACCTCGGACCTGGCGCTTTCCAACGACGAGGATTTTGACACCGGCCAACAGGTACCGCTATCAGCCACTCTATCATGCACAATCCACAGCTAATATTCAAACAACATTGTATATTTATTGTGGTGAGCACGGCTTTTGGATTTTTTGCACAGTAATGTAAGTATTTCGTTATGTAGCCAGTCTTAAAACATGTCAGCTCTTAGTCTGACGAACAAGCTTTTAACAGGTTCATTGTATCGACGTCCTACAAATTGACATACAGGGAGTGCTACAAGATTGTGATGCTGTGTCGTTATGTAGCCAGTCCTACAACATGTCAGCTGTTAGTTTGACGAGCAAGCTTTTAACAGGCTAAATATATCGACGTCCTACAAATTGACATACAGGAAGCGCTACAAGATTGTGATGCTGTGTCGTCCTGTCGTCGACGACGAACGTCTTCGGCACGATGAATGGCAGACGAATATGGACTTGGTAGTAAGTTGAGTATTTACAGTGTTAAGAGAAATGTTTCGGTCGTATTCTGTAAATAAAGCCGTTTCTCAAATACTTGAGCTATTGCTCAGGATCATGATTAAATGCCGTTTCGCCAGCTCTAATGTAAACTGAATACGCAAATCAAAGGATTTAGACCAGTGTGTTCCTGCCCACAGACATCAAGAATTTTATTACGCGCTTGCAGACACGGCATGCTTTTAACAAATTCTGTAATTCGAATTCGATGAAAAGAGTTGCGGGCAACCAGAAAGTTTTGACGGAAAAGAAATAAAAAAATAAAAAAAAATAAAAAATAAAAATTAAAAATTAAAAAAAATTAGCATAGAGTCGTAGCTGTTTTCTTTAGTCGGTTTAGTTCCTAGGTTATGGGTTGGACGACCCGGGATTCGAATTATGGATGGAGCAAAAGATTTTTCAGTTAAACTCGGATAAACCAACCAACCAACCAAAGAGCTAATTGAGGGTGGAGACTTGCGTAAGAGCGCAAGTCGACGTCCGTCGGTATGTTTCGCCATTCCTGCGTTAACCGCATCGCTGGACTCAGTAACAGACACCTTAAACCATAAATGGAATTGGGCTTACGCTAGCGATTTCCCGTCGCGGTTGAAGAACCCGACGTGGGCAAATTAAATACGTTTTCTCAAGAAGCAATAGGCCTTATGAGGGATCTTAACTTTGGTTGGAAGGCTTTCTGGGATTCAAACCCAGAATGGTCATGTTTAAAGTTGACGTTAGACTAATCACGGTAAAATTTAGCCGCCTTACTTTGGAAGAGTGCGGGCCGTGCCCCGTCCTTGCGTTTGCCTTACAACTGAGGAAAAAGCACGGAAAAAAAACCTCAGTCAGGGAGGTAAACTCGGATGTCAGTCCGCGTCAAATATACACATACCTGCCCGAAAGTTAGACTCGTTGTTAGTCGCGAGCCATTGATCGTCGGTAGGAGGAGTGAAGTGATCAAACTTCTTTATCGGACGTCGTGTGTGGTTAATAAGTCGGTTACAGGATACTAGGCCCTGCTTAACTTAAAACTACCATCTCTGTTACAGCCATCATTAAGCAATCCTATATCGGCTGTTTCCGTTAGAAAACTGTCCATTCAACGAGCTGACGCGCCTGCAAGCCAGAAAAAGTTTTGTTGAATTTAGTCGCCATGAAAATTTCAGATTAGGTAGAAGATTTTTTTTCCTGTTCGAAAGCATTGAGACCGGCTCTGTGACCCAACAAATCTCCAGCTCAATGGGTAATTGATGGGGGAGGGGCCGTGGCGTGAGGCTACCTCTCACTCCCATCGCCTGCCGAGACTAAGTATGAGTAAAGCTATAACACCGGTCGCCTGCATACCTTCATGGCCTGTGCAGAGAAAAAGTTACGTTTGTTTGCCATCAGATGATGTCCCGGTTAACCAACTGACATTACATGGACTAATGCTGACCTTCATTTGTCTTGAACACACATAATTATGTCTGAAAGTTTACCGTATCAGCGAAACTTCTGGAATTTGATGGCAAATATTTGTTTTCCCTTCTTTGTGAGTATCCGATTCTCGATTTTTGATAGCTCCTATATCAGAATTAACCCAGTACGTATCTGCAACTCGTCAATATTGAACTCTGCAACATGAACCGAAGTACATGTTAGAGCAAGTGGTACATAGATATGCCACTGGGCTATAAAACTTTTGGACTGTTCCATCACAGACATGTACTCAGCTTGAAGTGATAGGATGTGCCCTCGACAGGTTCAGCAGCCCAATAGTACCGTAAAAGATGTTTCTGTAAAAAGGCAAAAAGTTTGTTATTTTATGAAAACACGCCGTAAAACATTCTTTACAACGCGGCGAATTAGAAAAAGACTTAAAATATGACATCGCTTGTGAAAAATCTTTTTTCCCATTCTGTCGTGAAACGTAGACGGACTCTTTTGCGAAGTTGACTGCCGAATTTTTAGTGGAAAATTGTCACGAGGTAAAGGGATGAAGAGGCCGTCAGTCACAACTAAATTTTATTTTATATTATTATATAACTTTAATGCAACATGTTTCGGCTTAAGTACAAAACGCCATCATTCGGCGACATTACATACCAAATAAAAGTTACGATGTTAATTAAAATTGCACTATTGTTCATATCTATGCATATAGTTGCAACATTGCCATCTTTTTGCTACGTAGTCTTGATAGACAATTTTTCTCTGATTGCAAATCTAAAATTCTTAAGTTTTGGACTGTCATTAGACCTGTTTAACCTGTATTCTACATGCATTTGCGTTTTAGTGCAGATCTATTTTTCGTGCGTGGAATATTTTCTGGCACAGGAGGTACAGAGCACAGATTTTCAGCTTTATTGTTCTTGCGACCCACATAGCCACAAGACCACGTCACCGGACTACTGACGGAACAAATAACTGGTTAAACTGAGCAGTGTCGCCAGCTGTTTAGAACTGAGAGTTTGCAGCCTTATTCCTTGCAAGAGAACAGACCTCTGAAGAGGATATTTATGTTCGTTGTGCAAAGAGTAGATAGATAACTTGAGGGTTGTTTGACCGTACATCTTCCTCATGAAATAATGTGAAATGCCAACTTGATGCAACGAGGTAATTTTATTGATGTATTCTTAGTTCTACATGTTTCGGGCGCATACGCCCATCATCAGGAGCATTAGATGTTGAGATGCAGCATATTGTTTTCTGCACCGAGTTTGTGGATGAATGGTGGTCTTGAGAGCCGCTACGTAAGTTGTGTGTATGGTGCGGATGGTGCCGCACGGCACCGTCCGCACCATACACAACCCACGCAGCGGCTTTCAAGACCATCATCCATCCACAAACTCGGTGCAGGAAACCATATGCTACAACTCAACATCTAATGCTCCTGATGATGGGCGTATGCTCCCGAAACATGTAGAGCTAAGAATACATCAATAAAATTACCTCGTTGCATCAAGTTGGCATTTCACATTATTTCTGATAGACAATTTTACAAATACAGCATATGATAGTCATTCCTCGTGCCTCACAGTTCACAGAAACTTTTATCCTACTCTATCGTGATACTTTTTAGGGAGTATAATTTCTATAGAATACGTAATCTGGTGCCGACAAATCTGTACGATTATGTCGGAAGTAATTTGGATTATTCGATATCGACAAAGATTAAACACATTGATATATATCACGTAATTTCTCCATGGTGTAAAATTACTCTTATTTATTTGTAAGTACTGGAAGTCCTTCTCTTTATAGTAGTACATGTGGCTGGTAAGCGCTTCTAATCAACGAACGCGAGATAGAAGTTTATTAAACCCTTCCAACTAGATTGACGGCACAAACACTGGACAAAATGCAAAGCATCTTCTGCACTGCTTCTCATTCGTCACTCTGCAACCCACACAGCAATTCCAGCACTTTCTAGTTCCTTCATCGAAGTCAACCAGAATCTGTCCTTACGGATTACCTTCGGCTTTCAATCATGTCTAGTGTTTTTATGATTTGTATTACATTCTGACTAGTCGTAATTTCGTTTACACGATCAGCGTTTGTCCGTGATACTGCACTCTTTATATCGAGGTACGTATATTATCTCAGTATTCTGCGTTGGTATTGTTGGTGTATTTCAAGCAGACATAATTTACGTAGAGTTGGCTACAAACCGCACTTCCATACCGTCTGGTGCAAGACTGACAGTTTGTGTTGAAAATACTGCATTTATTTATATACTTTATAATTTATTTATATATGCATTTATTTTTCATTGCTACTAGCATTTATTATGTATACTTGAATATTTTAAAATATCCAGAATACCTTTTATCAATATTTTATCTCCTGAACATTTCCAATTTTGCACCACATGATACTGCTTCTTACAGTGAGAAACTTTGCCGAAAATAATTGTAGAGAAAATCAAAACATGCATTTTATATTCAATAACACTGTTTCGAAAATCGTGTGTATAAGAGATAATGTGGAAATGTTGTAGAGCCGGAGAGGTCACATATAACAATATGACGCATGCGCATTGCATACCGTATAACTAAAGCTACAAACACACCCTCAGAATATCTATTAGTTACTGCTTTACCACTGCCTGTCTTGTTTACTTTCGTTACAGTAAAAATAAAACTAAGGAATAGACATTCTATGCTATCCAATTTTAAGCAGATTTAGCAGTTGGTACAACGATATAGTAGCGATGTGTTCGAACATTGACAAACATGTATTCATTTCTGTGGAACAGCACTGCTATGAAGAGGAATTACAGATGTAGCGTAATTCGATGGGTTATGCATGCATACACACACACACACACACACACACACACAAGCAATCAACGAAGCAGTGACACAAACAAATTTGGAGTGCGACAGAAACTGAATACAGCTTGGTTACATAAATATTCAACGCTTTTTTTTTTTTAGCGGGCACCGCCAAACTCACGACGAATTGTGACAAACATGTTGATATGGGCTGTAAGTCTTCTCACTGCATCTTCTAAAACAGTCAATACCTACCGTCAGCGCATAACCAGAATTTACACGCAGTACACTGCACAGCCTCCCTGGAAAGTCAAGGTATCGGAGGGAATCAGAATTTAAAACGTTGTCAACAGGGATCGGCTGACATTGTGGACAGATAGAACAGGAGTGTGGAGGGAAGTGCAATAGGAGAAATGTTATAATATGTTGGTAATGATAATCAAGGGTGTGAGGTTATGGAGATTGTAGCGCGCATGGTATAGATGAGGTATGAGTATATTTTCGTTGGATAACCGTAAGGGAAATATAGGTGCAGATGGGGGATAATACTAAAACGTGTCTTCAAGAAATAGGGTGTAACGCTGTATGTGTACAAGATCCGGTTCAGGAAGGGATCCAGTGACAGGATTTAAGGAAGAAAATAGTAAATAATTAATTTATGTAAAATGAGGAGTTTATTTTGCTGAATTGCATAAAATAGAATAAGAAATTTTGCTCTGCGTCTTTCTTACAAATAAATGTCTGGGACATACTTATGTAACAAGAACCAATATAATGTACACTTTTTTCATTAATGTTTTAATTTAATTATAGTGTCTTCGACATGATTTGAACATCCAAGTGTTCACCCTCAGGAAGACTTGTGCACGCATAAAACACTAATAAAAAAGGGTGCATTTTGTTGACTCTTGTAACATAGGTATACCATAATGCACGGTTCAAAAACGTAAAAAAAAAATCTGGGAGTAAATTTGGGGTTATGTGATTTGTGTGTGTGTGTATGCTAATTATGCTTATTTCATGGGCGACTACCTGAGAAGGCACTTGATTGAGTGAAGACTATAGTCTTGATGATTTGGTGGGATAACTTATCCTAAAAATGTTGCTAGAGATTCTTCGGCGATAACGAGTCCATTACATAGGGCTGTAATAGACACTTCGGAGAATTTCTGATGGGCTTGTGAAATCCAAAACTGCAGTCTTTGACTTTTATTAGTGTCTGAAGGGAAATGCATTTTGGTATGATTGTTATGATTTAGTCTCAGGCTTTTATTTAGTCCTCGGGGATAAATCAAAAAGAGTTTTCGTATAAATTTCCTATGCCTTGTTTAAAAGCTACATAACTGTTTATTTTACTTCCTTTTATCAAAAAACTTCTTTATTTTTAAAATTGGTTAGAACAGTAGTTCTGTCAACGGAAAAATTAATGTAAATGTTTATTTTTTACCCCATTGCTTGTGGAAGCTGTTTATTCGAAAGAAAAAAAAAGTTATGTTGAATATTTACTTCCTTCGTATTTTCAAAGTAAGCAATATGAGGAGATGGTTAAGGACTGCCATGCGACAGAAAGTGCACGTGTAGGTACGAATATAAGAATGAACTGTCTGAGAAATTTTGCTGTTATATTCAACAATGGATTATATTCCAGCTGCACTTTTAAAGACTTATATGTTCAAATTATTTTCTCGTGTGTAAAATCAACGTCAGTAAAAATTACAGAAAATTTATTGTTTCTTTTATATTCTGTCGGTATGGTTCGCTCGCGGACTAAAGCCACGGAGTTTATATTCTGCTCGAAGGAAAACCTTAAGTAAAATATCATTAGGATGCTTTTTGTATTGTAGCGACATACCATTATTTAAAATAATGGGATAAGAGTTTGACTTTCTTTAGCCTCTTATCGCCAAGGCATAGTGCATTTTGAGGTTTCAGAGGGAGGAGATGGCCTCCATGTATGGAGAATGACTGTGAATATACTGAAAAATCAGTCGCTAATAGCCAACAGGGGGTAGTCCTCCAAGTTGGAGGTTGCATGAGGAACCAGCACCTCCTCACTTTAAAAAATCATGTTACAAAATGTTACATAACTCTTCGGAATTTAAAGGATTCTTTTGGAAAATGGCGGCGAGAATGATTTTGGCGGACCATGTGGCATGAATGGGAGGGAGTAAAACAACATACAGGCTTTAATGGTGGAATATGAAGGAAGGAGACCACTTGGATGATCTGGACGTAGATGGAAGAATACTATTCAAATGGATCGTAAAGGAATAGGAAGCGAGTGTGTAGGCTGGATTAAACTGGCAAAATATAGGATCAGTAACAGGCTGTTGTGAACACGGCAATGAGCCTTCGGGTTTTATAAAATTCGGAAAATTTATAGTCTGAATGATGAACTGTTAGCTTGTCAAGAACGGTTCAGCTACATGGACTTAATTAGATAATTAACTGTGTTTGAGTTTTGTTTTTAAGATAGCGCTCGAACCCGGTCATAATAAAAACATTAATTACTTATGCAGAGTGGGCCACGAAAAAGTAGCGCGCCTTCGGTTATGCACGTGTCCTTGTGATATTCTGTCTATTGTTAGTATGTATATTGCGTAGTGTTTGAACAGTCAGTCAACAGTCGTGCTGTCACCATTTCTCCCCCTTTATCCTTTATCCCCGTTATCCTTTCAGCAATTGGCTACTGTATTAATTTCTGCATTTACACTACGCTATGGACCCAGGTTATTTTTCGTTTATGTGACTTACATTTACTTTTACTTCTAGAAGGAAAATATCCTACTGTGTGTATACTTTACACCTTAATTAATTAATTCGAAGTCTCTAAAGAAGTACGTTTTCTGAATCAAAGAAATAAAAGGTATGCCGGTCGTATGATTTTACTTAATTTTTATTATAAATTTTATTGGCACAAAAAACCCTTTGTTACGTTTTTTTTACACAACAATTTAAAAACGTTTCCTGCTCTTCTCTTTCAGCCAGGGTCTAAATAATTCACTCATATTCCAAAACTTTACCTGCCAGTCGTACGATTTTAATGAATTTTTATTATAAATTTTATTGGCACAAAATACCTTTGTTACGTGTTTTTAATGCAAATATCTCAAATTTTTCGCGCTCTTCTTTTTTTTCAGCTAGGGTCTAAATAACTCACTCATATTCCAAAATTTTACCTGTCAAAAATTTTGCTGTGAGAAGAACGGGGAACAGTGTTTTGTCGCTTTAAATATTCCGCGGAATTCTGAGGTTTTTGACACCATATGTGCTGTTGCTTGCTTGTACTGTGATGCTTCAGTGTGTTCGTTTGGCTTTTTTCCGTCTTCGTCCATGAAATTTTTGTGTGATGAATAAACTTTTTCAGCTGTCACTTGAATTGAATATGGTAACTTTGGACCGGAGACCAGTTTTGACTCTGTTTATGTCTCATCACAATTTAGGTTTAGAGTTTCTTTCTATGGGTCTATAATACGGAAACTGATGCAAACTTAATGTCGTTCATTAAAATTCGATATATTTCATCGTTAGAGTATTGGTTGTAAAATGTGACATTAAAGAATCCCTGACAGGCTGTTGTATCGAAACAGGCAACTACGAATATAGCCAGTTACGCTGCAAAGCGACGCCTTCATCAGGATCGATGAAGTTTTTCCCACACTTATTTTAGATGTATCTTTGTTTAAGGCTTTCTATTTTGCAAAGAGAAAATCGAATAATTAACAAATGAATTGCAAGTTTTATAATAAGCGTAGCTTATAGATTGGGCAAAAAATGTTGCCCGTTCAGTAACAAATTTATTCTTTACTTTATGGCGAATAAGATGTCTTTTTGGGAAGTTCAGGTTTTCCTGTGTGCATTATGGATACTGACGCATTATTCCAACAATAAAGCCACACATCATTTCTCTAACTTTATTATTACTCTGATTTTTGAAAATTTATAATTTTATTTTTGGCAATTTTTATAAAGTAGGTTTGCTTAACATTTATTGAAGAAATAGGAGATTTGTGATTGGATTAGGTTTGGAATCCCAGAATGCTATTTTCTTGAGTTATCATTTTAACACAGAAATAAAAAATTAACAGAAAGATGTGTTCAAAGTTGGTAGGCCTCTTATCCATTCACGCTCACCAGTGCAGCTACCATTCCAGTTGAGAATGCATACTGTCTGCAGTTTAAAAGTCATTGTTGTGTACCCCACAAATGACACTCGAGTATTGATATTACATTCTGTTTGTTGACAAGAGAAGCTTTCTTAGGCTCGTTCGCAAAATTGCGAATATCGACTATTCGTCGTGTTGCTCTGTACGTCTGCCGGTCCGCATGGAACAACTGGGCTCAAACTGTACGAACTTTCATGAAATTTGACATTTGAGTATTTTTCGAAAATCTGTCGAGAAATGTCAAGTTGCATTAAAATATGACAAGAGTAACGGGTACTTGAAGACCAACATGCATTTTTGATCATGTCTCGCTCAGGTATTGCTTAGAATGAAAAATGTTTAAGGAGAAATTTGTGGAGAAAACAAAACACACATTTTATGCTCAATAACTTCGTTTCGAAAATCTTAACTTTTATGAGATAGTGTGGAAAAATACTGTACAGCCAGGCAGGCTACAGACGACAGTATGGCGCATGGCCATTGCATGCTGGATATCAAAGGCTACAAACCCACACTCAGAATATGTAATACTTATTGCTTTTCCACTGCAACAATGGTTACACGAACGCGCATCAATATTACGCGATACGCACATTGGCTGTCTTTTTGAAATAGTATCTTTCAATGTCATTTTTTAGACGTTAAAATGCGAAGGTTATTTGAGATTTGCGTGGCAGCGTGTTTCTCCCAAGCTGCGCGAGGGTTTGGTAACCAGACACGACGTAACAGATATCCGCCGCCCTGCGGTTGTTTTTCCCTCAGGACTACGGCAGCCCGGACGGGGACGCTCCGGGAATGAGATCCCGGCGCCACTCCAGCCCCGGCGACAGCCGCAGGGGAAGTGGCGCCGAGCTGGAAGAGCAGGCCTACGCGGAAGACGCCAACATGGTGAGTGCAGCACCGCATCCAAGATACTGCGTCCACAGCCTGAAACTGAATTTTAGGGCTCCCGAATTACTTCATGGATAATATTAATAGTAAAATAATAATAGTTCAAATTTTGTATACATGCTGGCCTACCTGCTTTATAGTCAGCTGCAAAGAGAGCGCATGTGGACAAGAGCAAAGCTAGGAACATGATGATGATGATGATGATGATAATGTCTGTAACAGTGGCGTATTGTGCATGGTTTTGCACCATGCAAAGCAGATAAATACGCTTGTTATATTTCGACCAATATCATACCGTATTACAGTCCATGGAACAGGGTCCGTATTGAGAAGCTACGAGAGACAGTCGTTCAGCTAGATAAGAAATTCCCCACCATTTATGTAACCCCGCATGTTCATTGCCGTATTTCCAGTGGTCCCCAATAGTCTTTGTCTTGAACCAAATGAACCCAGTCCATACCCTCACGCCCTGTGGATTTAAGTTTCAGTTTAATGGCTTTCTTTCGCCCATGATTAAAACACACGTTACTGTGCGAATGCTCTCCATGTACTCGACAAACACCGATGGCTTAAGCAACTTGACTTGTGTACTTTAAATTGGATTAATTCTAACTAATGCCAGTTTTGCTGTAGTCGTTATCGTTTAATCCTTTGAATAGCATGGTCCATTTCTAATAATACACTTTTCTAAGGTTTGCTACTACTACTACTACTACTACTACTACTACTATTATTAATACTACTACCACCCCTACTACTACTACTACTACTACTCATACTCATACTACTACTTCCACTCCTACTCCTACTACTACTCCTACTCCTACTACTCCTACTACTACTACTACTACTACTCCTACTACTACTACTACTTCTGCTCCTCCTCCTCCTCCTACTACTACTACTACTACTACTACTACTACTACTACTACTCATACTCATACTACTACTTCCACTCCTACTACTACTACTACTACTACTACTCCTACTACTACTACTACTACTACTCCTACTACTACTACTTCTGCTCCTCCTCCTCCTCCTCCTACTACTACTACTACTACGCTAGTAGTATTAGTATAGCATAGTAGTAATATCCTATAAATTCTACATTTATTGTAATCAATAATTTTTTCTCGTATAATTGGCACTGCTTAACCGTTCTGGTATTTACATTTCCATGTTACACATAGATACGTTTTGCGATTCTGTTTTATTTATGTTAAATATTAGTTCCCCTTTATTTAAATGAGCGGTGACGATTGTGCTTGCAGAATAATAATTTACTGGAAGAGTAAGGACATACTTCTTGGTCTGATTCGTTTCAACAAAATGCTCGCATGTCTAAGACCTGTTGAATAGATTTTTCTTTGGGAATGAATTTTGTTGCCCATTTATTTTAAATTTTTTCACCCCGAGTTTCATTTTAGAAGACGAATAAGTATCTAACGATAAAATCCTAGCTTTAATTTAATTTTTGAAGCTTCGTAATTGCACATTTTTCAGTTTCTTTAACCCTTATCCTGCTAACGTGGAGAATATGGTGAGCTCTTAATAATGCCAGCAAACGGCAGATGGGATTTAATTCGGCGTTTAAATGGTTAATTCTATATAATATGCTAGTTAAGACGTAATTTGGGCTGTGTGTTTCTTGGAGTGCATAAGGGAGGCAGATTGTCTTTAGCTCTAAAGTTATCAAAAATATCACCTGACACTCTCCAAGTTTAAGCAAAAATATGATTTATTTACTTCTTAATGGGTGATAACTTGTTTCAGTAGATTGCTACCAGATGTGGTGGAAGCAAGATGAGCGATTGTTCAGCTAATTATAATGTGAGTCATCCTTGTTACTAAATTTATTAATTCCATATTACCTTTAAAAGGTACGAAGTCGAGTGTAGCATCAGGTGAGATTTATACTGTAACGTTTGGCTTGCACGCATGCCGCTCTTGACTTGTCGCATTCGGCGGTAAACAGTACCCACCTCTGTACTGTCACAGTCTTTTTGTCTATTGAAGCACAATAGTACGCTGCAATGTGCATCTAAGATTGCATTACCACGGTATATTATCTATATGTCAAGTCTGCGTGCATTTAATGATTATTCTCACTGCACTTTCTCAGAATTCGGACGTTATATGTCGATCCTTAATATCACTTCAAATTCGAGTTCCCGATATGCGTTTCTCCGCGCATACGGAGACAAATGTTGGAGGAAAGAGCACGTAAAAATTCTGCGCAACTACGACGGTCTCATTCGTGGATCACAAAGTGGAAAACGGAGAAAGTGTACAATGATTTTTCTACGCATATACTCATGGGACCAAATCATTGAGCAACTATACGCAAGATTAACCCACACATCCGGCTGTCACATTCGTGGAGAACAAATTTTCCACCCAAAAAAAAAAAAAAAAAAAAACACTTGTAATCAGGCCAACAACACAAAAATAATTTAAAAATACAAATATAAAAAAAAAACAACAGACAAAAAACACTTTATA
>Ga0123357_10003659_pt1 | contig 17729 bp, 16 predicted proteins | sample TergutEmb28metaG_FD_89873 | JGI IMG/M metagenome (GOLD analysis project Ga0123357, IMG submission 89873) | Embiratermes neotenicus P4 segment gut microbial communities from Petit-Saut dam, French Guiana - Emb289 P4 | ecosystem: Host-associated > Arthropoda: Insects > Digestive system > Gut ... | reverse complement strand
TGCGACACGGGTGGACAAGGGACAAGAGCAACGATTCCGCGACATCACGCTTCGTCTGGGCACAACCCCCGCAGATGCGATGCGCGTATTCGTCGCCGCATTCAACCAGCGCCAGGGCTTTCCATTCGATGTGCGGTTGACACAGGACATCGAAGCATTCACAACCGACGCGGACGCTACTGCTTTCGCCACACGCATGGCCACGAGGACAATCCATGAAGCGCGGTGAGATCTGGACGTTACAAGATGATCAATACGCCAGCAAAGCACGTTCTGTAGTCATCGTACAGTCGGATTCCATCGGTGAGTTCGACTCGGTGATTCTTGCGCTACTCACAACCTTCGACAACGTAGACGTGTCCACACGCGTCATGATCGAACCATCTGACAGCAACGGATTGCACCAGACAAGTTTCGTCATGACTGAAAAGCTTGTGACTGTTCGCAGAAGTGAACTCGGCCAATGCCTTGGCACCCTGACAAATTTGCAGATGGGCGCGATCTCGCATCAACTAGCAGTAGTGCTGGATATCGCCTGCAGCTAGGCGGTTTGCCCAATATGTTGCGTCACGCCCGCCCCCACCTTTTTACGGACGAAGGATGAATTATGAGTGCAATCGACCTCAGCCGTTACGTCTGCCAACCCGGCGTCAGCCAAGTGCTAGACGCTGGCGATCTTGACATCGACGAAATGGGACTCCATGACTTCAGCGGGTGCCCGATTACTGAGGCGTCTCTTGCTGCCGACCACGCCGAAGCCGAATTTGGCCACCAGGAGGTCGAGATCCTCAGCGCCTGACCAATGGGATCGGCAGCAGGGAATTGGTTTGACGGCAATATTCGTCGAACCCATCCCGGCGCCGGCGGTTGCGGCGGTCGGCCATCGGGATGCTGACGAACAAGAACATGGCCGTGTTGACCAGCGCGCCCACACCCGTCCACCAGTAATTGGGGACGGCCGACATGGCCACGACGAAGACACCCCACCACATAAGCATTTCGCCGAGGTAATTGGGGTGACGGGCGTGCGTCCACAACCCCTGCCGGATGAGCCCACCGGCGGGATTGGCCCGACGGAACCGCTGCATCTGGACGTCGGCCACCAGCTCCAAGCCCGTCCCCAGCAAGCAGACCGCCAGACCCACCAGCGTCAACCACGTCAACCGGGGATGCTGCAAATAAAAGACGGCCGGGATCACGCAGCCGTAGACCACCAGTGTCGGGAACAGCATGATCCCACACAGGCTGACAAGGGGAAACGCCCGGGGAAACTGACGCTTCAGGTCATCGTAACGCCAATCCTGGGTGCCGAGGTTACGAAACGTCACAGCCCAATTGGCCGTCAATCGCACGCCCCACAACCAGACGACCGCCAGCAGCAACACCGTCCCCCAGTCCCACCGATGCGGCATCAGCGCGGCGCAGATGACCGGCGGCGCGACACTCCAATACGGGTCATAGACGGACGCATTGCCCACCACCAGGCTCACCACGAACACGAAGACGGTGGCGGCGACGTCGGCCAGCAGCAGGCGCACCGGCCAACTTGGGGACGCCACCACCAAGTAGGTGACGACGCCCACCACCAGTGCCGCCACATAGACAAGCGCGATGAAGGCGAACCCCGCAGCTCGGTTGTGTTTCACAACGATTGAGTCTAGTGCCGACACAACCCACCCCAAGGCGACAGCCTGACCGGGCTGGATGACGACTTGGGATGGGTCGTGACGTCATTCAAGCCGGAAATCATGACACAAGTAGCCCCACATCGTTCTGCCAGCCCACTTGCTTGACTGTTTACGATGGGTCGTGACGGGCTTCCACTTGACAGGACGCCACAACCCGTCCTTCATCGTCGTCCCACCCACGTTTGTGGGGTATTCAGGGTCCAGTCCTGTTCATCTGCCCCCGATTTTCAGTTCACGCGGGGTTGGTTGCCGTCCGTGGCCCACCCAAAATAGGCCATTTTTGCATACGCGGCCGTCCCACCATTAATCTTGTAGGATAATTTTGTATATATTTATCCTACGGAAGGTGGCCATCATGTATTTTGCCCCAGTGAGAGACTTCCGCGTCAACCCGAAGTCCGTTTGGGACGCCGTCGCCACCGACGAGCGGGTGGTGGTGACGACGCATGGACAGCCAACTGCCCTCTTGCTCAAGGTGGACGGGCAAACGCTCACCGAAACACTCGCAGCCGTCGAACAAGCACAGTGGACCACTTTGCTGACCCGGATGCAGACACAGGCAGCCGCAGCAGGAGCTGAGACGATGACACTTGACGACATCAACTCTGAGATTGCTGCTGCGCGAGGCGCCAAATGATGACGTCCGGCTCCCCCATCCTGGCGGTGCTCGATACCAACGTCGTGGTGTCAGCGCTGATCAGCCCCGGTGTACCACCAGCCCGGATTCTGGGCAGTGTCGGACGCAAGGTTTTTGTCCCCCTCTATGATGCCCGCATCATAGCCGAGTATCGCGACGTCCTCACCCACCCACGATTCGGTTTGGCGTCTGCCGATATCGAGCGCTTCATCGGACAACTCATGAACTTCGGCTGGGCTGTCGAGCCGACAGCCTGGGCTGGACCAATGGCAGACGAGTCCGACCACAAGTTCATCGAGGTTGCCCGGGCTGTTTCGGGCAAGTTGGTGACGGGTAACCAGCGGCATTTCCCCGACGAAGCTTGGGTTGTGTCACCGGCAGTTTTTTGGACCATGCTTGAAGACGGCGCCTAATTACCGCCGCCGCACCGGCAACCTCATCGCCGCTGCCCCGGTGACGGCCGTCATAGCCAGCACCATCCAGAACCCGGCGTGGAACGACCCAGTCAACGACAACCCGCCAGCCGAGGCCGCCCACTCGAGGGCGACGGCCACCACGGCGACACCGAAGGCGCCGCCCACCTGCTGCACAGTGCGCACGATGATTGATGACGACGCCACCTTGTCGGCGTCCACATCCAAGTAGGCGACCGTGGTGGCGGGCAGCAGGATGCCCGACAACCCGCACCCGCGCAGGAACAACCAGATGGCGTACACCCACCAGGCGGTCCGGGCGTCCGCCAGCGCCAGCGGCACGGTTGTGACGACGGTGACGACGACGCAGGCGATCACCACCCAGCGGGCGCCGATCTTGTCCGTCATGATCCCGACGAGGCTGCGCGTCGCCAGGCTGCCCAGGCCCTGCGGTATCAGCATGACACCGGCCATCAGCGCCGTCGTCCCGCAAACCCGCTGGAAAAACAGCGGCATGATCAGCGCGCCCGAGTTCAGCGCGAACCCGGCCAGCGCCACCGTCACGCAAGCCGCCGCGAAAGACGGGACGCGCAGCAGGTGCAGGTCGACAATCGGGTGGGACGTCCTTAGCAGCGTCCAAAACACGAAGCCAGCCAGCAAAACGACGCCACCGGCGATGCAACTGATGACGACCGGATCGGCGAACGTGCCGTCCGAACCAGCCGACGCCAGCCCGTACAGCAGCACCGCGCTGCCCACCCCCGCCAGCGCCAGGCCCGTGACGTCCAGAGGTTGGACGGCCTGACCACCGGCGCCGCGCACCAACTTGGCCGCCAGGAAGAAGCCGATGGCGCACAACGGCACGTTGATCCAAAACATCCACCGCCAGGTGGTGGCTGTGACGATGGCGCCGCCGATCACCGGGCCCAACATCGGGATGACCAGCGACGGCAGCCCGAGCAGCGCCATGAGTTTGCCCAGGTTCTTGCCCCCGGCTGCGCGCATCAACAGCGTGGGGATCAGCGTGACAGCCACCCCCGCCGCCGCGCCCTGGACGACGCGGAACGCGACGAGCGACCCGATGTTCCACGACAGCGCCGAGCCGACTGACCCGACCAGAAACGCCACCAGCGCCACCTGCAGCAGCTTCTTGCTGCCCAGCCGCTGCTCGGCCCAGCCGATTGCGGGGATGACGACGGCCATGGCCAGCATGTAGGCCGTCGACACCCATTGGATGGTGGCGATGCTGGTGGCGAAATCGCGTGCCAACGTGTTGAGCGCCACGTTCGTGATGGTCGAGTCGAGGATGAACGGGAACATGCAGACGATCAGCGCGTATCCCAGGCGGACGACCGCGCGATCGGGCTGGGCAGGGTTTTGGACGGCGGTTTCGGCTGTCGATATAGTGGACATCTCGTCTCCTATTAGATTCGATTTGTATCTAATACATTATGCTAGACCACTTTCATAAGAAACGCAACGTCTCTTATACTGTATTTGTGGACAACCGTACAGCATCCGCACCGCTACGCCGGGCCGGTCAGGTGCGCACCCAGCGCGCCGCGTCCCGACGCCGGGGCGACGCGCTTGAAGACGCCATACTCGGCGCCGCCTGGAGCCTGCTGGCCGACGGCGAACTAGCCGACCTGACCATCGAATCCGTCGCCCGACAAGCCCAGACGTCCCGCTCGGTGGTATACCGCCGGTGGCCCACGCGTCGCGATCTGATCCAGGCGGCTGTCGTCTGGCAACACGCCCAGCGGACCCCCGAGGAGATCCCGGACACCGGCTCCCTGCGCGGCGACATGCTCGAGGTGCTGACGGTCTTCTCGAACACCCACGGCGAAGTCCTGATGGCTGCCCTGCTGCAACTGGCCACCTACCTGCGCTCCGAAGGCTCGTCCATCGACGACTTGCGGACGGACATCTTCCGCGACTCGGTCACCGCCTCGATGCCGACCGTCCTGATGCGGGCCCAACAGCGCGGCGAGATCAACATCGCCGGCGTCCCCCAAGACGTCCTCAACCTGCCGATGGATCTGCTACGCAGCCGCATGATCACCTCGCACCACGCCCCGGGGGCCGACGACGTGGCCGCCATCCTGGACGACATCTACTTCCCACTACTGCGGGCGTACGGGGCACTGGGTGAGTGACCATCTATGACTAGTTTCAATCGGCTTATGCCTACTCAGTGCATCATAACCGAGAAAAACGTCTTGACGCGGCTCGACAATGTGTGCTTTAGTAGAAGCGAACTGATTCTCAGTAAGCCTGGCCTTGTTTGCCAGGTTGAATGCTCCAACCGGGTACTCGCCTTTAGGTAGAGGCCCGGTTAACTATTTCCACAACTTTCGACTGACACAGTAGACTGTCAAGTTGCAAATCACGATTGCAGTGCCTAAAGTCATGTTGATGAACCTAACTAACTATCGGATTGGCATTGATGTTGGGCTTAACTCCGTTGGTCTGGCAGCAATTGAAGTAGACGACGACGCTACACCGATCAATATCTTGGTGCTTGAATCAATCATCCATGACGGTGGCATTGACCCCTCCGCGAACAAATCAGCTGGAACCCGTAAAGCCATCTCTGGATCTGCTCGTCGTATGCGCCGCTTGATCCGCGGTCGTAAGCAACGACTTATTGATCTTGACGTCTTGTTAGCAAATCTAGGATGGCCCATCGTCGATCTTGAAACACTGAAAGACCCCTGGGCACCATGGCAAGCCAGACTTCAACTGACTCAAGAAACAATCGCTTGCGAGGAGACTCGCAACAGGCTACTATCCATTGCACTACGCCATATGGCTAGACACCGTGGTTGGCGGAATCCGTATTCGTCGGTTCAATCCTTGAAGCAAGTTACTGACCCCAGTAGTTACTTCGAGATACTTGCCAGTTCCGTATCTCAAAAATTGGGAGTAACTCCAGAAACTACTCGTGAACTAACAGTCGCTGAGTTAGTCTCTTTTGCACGTCATCTTGACATACATGAACACACCGTCGAAGGCAATCCAGATCGTAGAACTGGAGAAATCCAGTACACAACATACTTTGACGTTTCCCGTACACTGCGCGGACAGCCCCGAACTGGTCGTGATGGAAATATGCGGTCTGGCTTACTAGAGTCCAAGATTCATCAGAGTGACAATGTCCGTGAACTCCGAAAGATCTGGAACACGCAAGATTTATCCGAAGCCTCTTTCGACTTGATTGTCAACTGTGTCTTCCAAGCCAAGTCCCCTAAAGGCTCCGCCGCATCTCGGGTTGGCGTAGATCCTCTTGACTCAACCCAGCATCGCGCCGAAAAGGCTTCGTTAGCCTTCCAAAAATACAGGATCCTATCCATACTAGCCAATCTACGAGTAACTGAAGGTGACAGCAAGCGCCCCCTCTCTTCATCGGAACGTCAGATTGTCTTTGACTATCTGTGGCAACATGGTAGCGACCTTACTGTATGGGCTGACGTAGCCAAACTTATGGACATTGATCGTCATAATCTCAGCGGTACCGCAGCGGAAACGGCTGATGGTGAACGTGCAAATTCGCATCCCCCATATGACGTGACAAGCGCTCGGATCATCGCTTGCGGTATCAAAGAGTTGTCAAATTGGTGGCGTGAAGCTGGAGAACCTGATCGTGAAGCGATGATAGAGGTATTGAGCAACGGATCTGGCTCACAATCATTGTCTACAGATCATATGGAACGTGTTGCATCAGCCCAGTCGTTCGTTGGTGAGCTTCCCGAAGATCTTATTGGCAAACTAGAGTCTCTCAAACTTCCTGAAGGACGTGCCGCTTACTCGGTCAAGACATTGCGCCGACTAAACGACCGTATGTTAGCCACAACAGATGACGTGTCTTCCGCTCGTCAAGCAGTGTTCAGAGTGGAGAACGATTGGCGCCCGCCTGCTGATCCCATTGGCATGCCAGTCGGCAACCCAGCAGTAGATCGGGTACTCAAGATTGTTAACCGCTTCTTACTTTCTTGCGAACGCGAATGGGGAACACCGCAAAGTGTAAATATAGAACACACTCGCAATGGCTTGATGAGTGAAAAGCAAGCTCGTCTCATAGACAATGAAAATAACCAAAAATTCCAGCGAAACCAGGAAATGGCCAAGGAAATCGGTGTCTACCTGGCATCACAGGCATCTCGCATCGAACAATTCGAAGACGACTCCCTCAATGACAGACCTGATACAGCACTCGACAGTTCCACACCGGGAGTGACGCGTGACCAGATTATTCGTTATCGTGCCCTTATGCGACAAGAATCTAAATGCCTCTATTGTGGCACAACGATATTGTTGGACACCCTGGAGATGGATCACATTATTCCACGAGCTGGGAACGGAGCAACAAATACGCAGGTTAATTTGGCCGCTGTCTGCCGTGATTGTAATCATTCAAAAGGTAAACAGCCCTTTGCTGTTTGGGTCGATTCAGTCAAACGACCTGAGGCCAGCATGAGCGAGGCGATTGATCGCGTCCAGGGATTCCGCTTCTTCGGAGTCGAAAACAACGGTTCGGATTCAAACCCCCGTACATATAAAACCCGCTTCCGTCGCGAAGTCATCGAGCGTCTTCAGCGAACGGACTATGATGACGCTATTGATGCACGATCTATAGAATCCGTAGGCTGGATGGCCAATGAATTGCATCATCGTGTTGAAGAATACTTCAACGAAAAGAACCGTGGCACCGATCGCAAAACTACAGTAAGTGTATTCCGGGGTTGGATTACATCTGAAGCCAGGAAAGCCGCTGGTATACAGAACAGGATTTTGCTCATTGGCGGCAATCCTGGCAAGAACAGATTGGATAGACGACACCATGCCATTGATGCGGCCACTATCGCCATGATACGTCAAGGAGCTGCACAATCATTGACTGTACAGCACCAAGTGGACCATCTGGTTACTAACTTCGACCTTCTGCAAGTACTTGTCGAAAGGGATAGCATGCGTCGAGCATTCGAATTGTCTCCCGATAGCTACTCGCAAAGTAGATCTGATGACGGGAAACTTTCCCCCATATGGAAGAGTTTCAAGGGGACAAATCCACAGTTGTTTGACCACTGGCAATTTCAGATGTGCCAGTTGGCCGAATTGATCCAAGACAAACTCAATGCTGATGAAGTTCCCGTATGGGAGTTCCTAAGACTGCGCCGAGGTAACTCGCAAGCGCATGAAGACACTGTCAGGAAACTCGTTCAGGCCCGTGTCGGCGACGATCTATCACCAGAACTGATAAATCGTTCAGCCACACCTCAACAATGGGTGGCGCTAACACGCCATCCGGACTACAGCAAACAGTACGGACTCGATGCTGATCCATCCAGATGTATCCGCATCGGACACGATTGGCTTGAATCGACCAGTGCCCTTGAGTTTTTCCTGACAGGTGCTGGATGTCTCAAAGTTCGGGGTGGTTATGTTGAACTTGGTGCAAGCTTTCATCATGGACGTATTTACAGATGTATCAAACATTCAAAATCTAGTAGTTCCAGTTTCTACGCAATGCTTAGAGTTTACCAGGTTGATTTGATACACGCTAACAACCAAGATCTATTCACAGTTGATATACCACCGCAGGCAATCAGCTGGCGATCTGCAGAAAAACGTCTTCGCGATGCCTTCGACAGAGGCGAAGCAGAATACATTGGCTGGATTGTGCAAGGCGATGAACTTCGCTTGACGATGGAGTCTCAGACAAAAGGGCAGATTTCCGAGATGCTCTGCCAGTTCCCGGCGACAGTGTCCTTTGTAGTTGATGGGCTCTTCACCCCCTCGAAACTGCGACTTCGACCACGCACACTGGCTGGCGAGGGTATCACAGACAACCCTGACGAAGCCCGGCACAAGGGCATGTTACTAGGTAATCCTGGATCTGTCACGACAATTGCAGGTGTTGGATGGCAGCCGTCTGTTGACGTCGTCTTCGGCGCTTGCCATGCGAAGGTCATCAGACGCGACATCCTTGGCCGTCCACGCCGAAACTCCACCACAAAACTGCCAACTTGTTGGGAAGGCTAATGCTGAACCAAAAGCAAACGAAAGGTGAGTGAGCAATGAGCAGTTGGCGTATTCTGGATTTCACAACATTTTCTGGCTGGTTGCGATATCAGCGCGGTCAATTAATCGCATGCAAAGATGATGATACACAACAAGCTATTCCACTGGCGGATATAGCCACCATATTAATCGGGCTAAATGTCGGACTTGGCCCAGCAGTTGCACATCAGCTAGCAGCTTTCGATGTTGTTCTGCTGGTTTGTGATTGGAATGGCGTACCTAGCGCATCAATGACGGCCTGGTCTGAGCATGGAAGAGTTGGCGCTCGTCATTTAGCCCAATCAGAAATGACACAACCTCGTCGCAAAAATGCTTGGGGTCAAATTATCCGCGCTAAAGTTACTGGACAGGCATCAACACTCCGAGCCGTTAATTGCAAAGACTGGCACCACCTTGCTGAGATGGTACAACTTGTGCGTTCGGGCGATCCTGACAATATCGAAGCGCATGCAGCTCAGTTCTATTGGCATCACTTATTCGATGACTTCTCTAGACAGCCTGGTTGCAGAACCAATAATCAAAACAGCATGTTGGACTATGCGTACGCTGTTCTCAGAGGCTGGGGTATCAGAGCAATAATGTCTGCTGGTCTTTCAGCTAGCCTTGGTCTGTTTCATCACGGACGGAGCAATGCGTTCAATCTTGTCGATGATCTAATCGAACCCTTTCGTCCAGCAATCGACTATACCGTGGCTACTACTCCATCTGAGATGTCTATAAACCACCCAAGCGTCAAACATCGCCTAGTTCAAGCCTCCACGCAAGTGTTTCAAGAAAATGGCTTATCTGTTTCATCCAGCCTCGCTGACCTTGCTCAAGAAGTTGGACTGTATGTAGAAGGAAAAATACCCAAACTCGAGGTACCGACCTGGCTTGGCCCAATTGAGGATATACCGTTGGAGTTAGCGGTATGAGTGAATCGAATGAACCCGTGTGGTCTCTGATCATGTTTGATCTTCCTGTGAAGTCTAAGATCCAGCGGAAGGAGGCCGCCGACTTTCGGAACCTTCTTCTTGACCAGGGGTACGAAATGGCACAGTTCAGCGTCTATGCTCGGTTCTCGCCTTCAGTACATACCCTTATACCTACTCTTGGTGCGATTAAGCGACAAGTGCCTGCTGGAGGTGAGGTACGAATCTTAACTGTATCTGATCACCAATGGTCGAAGACTCTCCGTTACACAAATGCTCTAGAGAATCCAGTCGACGACCACCCTCTACAACTGACCATTTTCTGAGTCAAGTCCTTGATAGATATGATATAATTGCTTGTCAGGGCAGCATTTCGAGTAGCTCGCGAAGGAGTAACATGACAATCGAAGCACAACCAGCACTGCGTTTTCACCCACCTGCTGCATGATGAGTTTCCGCTCATGTTCTGTAGCATAATTGCTTGTCAAATAGGCATTTTGAGGGTCGCTCAAGTATATCAGGGGGAATGTGAACTGATTCCCAGCCACCCTCACCACGTTTCGGGCGGCGGGGCAAGTATATCAGGGGGAATGTGAACTGATTCCCAGCGCTGGTGATAGCTTGCCGTGTCACAGTTCAAGTATATCAGGGGGAATGTGAACTGATTCCCAGCGGGCGGCACTCATGCCTTGATTCGCCATCAAGTATATCAGGGGGAATGTGAACTGATTCCCAGCAGGCCTTTCTCACTAGTTCGTCGAAATTCAAGTATATCAGGGGGAATGTGAACTGATTCCCAGCGTAGAATGCTCTAGTAAGAACGGCATCCCAAGTATATCAGGGGGAATGTGAACTGATTCCCAGCCTGACCCGAATGCTGCACCGGCTTCAGTCAAGTATATCAGGGGGAATGTGAACTGATTCCCAGCTGGTGCAAGGCTGCGCCCAGAATCAGAACAAGTATATCAGGGGGAATGTGAACTGATTCCCAGCTGTTGTAATCTATGGCATTCAACGGATACAAGTATATCAGGGGGAATGTGAACTGATTCCCAGCTAAAAAGCGTCGACGGATACACGCGCGCCAAGTATATCAGGGGGAATGTGAACTGATTCCCAGCTTCCAACGTGTCGCTCATGATTTCTGTTCAAGTATATCCGGGGGAATGTGAACTGATTCCCAGCATGTCTAGCCGCGCGCCAATCTTTATACCAAGTATATCAGGGGGAATGTGAACTGATTCCCAGCCGAGCATCCGGGACTTCGGCTGGCAGCACAAGTATATCAGGGGGAATGTGAACTGATTCCCAGCCGCTCGAACGACTCGAACGAGCGGGCGCCAAGTATATCAGGGGGAATGTGAACTGATTCCCAGCGTCGTGTCGTTCGGGACGCATCGCAGTCCAAGTATATCAGGGGGAATGTGAACTGATTCCCAGCAGAATCAGGTTTTCCCGTCAGTGGATCTCAAGTATATCAGGGGGAATGTGAACTGATTCCCAGCCTAGTTGGCTATTGGTGTCATCGTGGCTCAAGTATATCAGGGGGAATGTGAACTGATTCCCAGCCTACGACCTGCGGATTGTCACCCAACCGCAAGTATATCAGGGGGAATGTGAACTGATTCCCAGCCGTGATGGCATTTCGCGCAGACGGTGATCAAGTATATCAGGGGGAATGTGAACTGATTCCCAGCCTAGTATTTATACTAAGACAATGCCAGGCAAGTATATCAGGGGGAATGTGAACTGATTCCCAGCCTGGGCGGGGTTGCGAAGAAGCTCGGCACAAGTATATCAGGGGGAATGTGAACTGATTCCCAGCTAATGCGTCGTGCGCCCGCTGCTGTCTTCAAGTATATCAGGGGGAATGTGAACTGATTCCCAGCTGCCTAAAGTCCATCTCGTGACTAATACGTGAAGAAGTATACCAAGCTAAACTGTGACACCTGCAGTATCAGTTTGGTCCCACTTATCTCAATGCATCATTCTGTGCATCTTCTCGGTGTTATTTCATCTTTGACTGTTGACAACTGAACTCCCTCCCCACACGAATAAACTCTGAATAGTCACATCTGGGGTTACCCATCCGCCGATTCATAGGTTTATCTGATTACCCAATATCCAAAATTGCCTGCCACCCAGCGCTGCCACAATCGCGCAGACAAACCCATACATGTTGCAAACTCATCTTGATACCGTACCTTCAGTCTAGAGACGCAGTACGAGCAATCGTGTTATCGCGTTACATCAAGCGTGGTCAAGTTGCTATTGACAGCAATGCCACCTCTTGCGTTGTTTATAAATCTGTCGCAATGCAAACGCAGACAAACGCCTATCCAGGACTCGCATAGGATTCCCATCTTCACAACCTGCAGCCAGAGGATGATAGAGAGATCTATGATCAATAGATCCGACTATGATTTGGTGGTGTCAACAACTCAACCTCCGCTAGACCATCAAACAGGCGAACCGTGAAGTACCATGAATCGTGCGTTGATCAACACAGACACTCAATACCATGCCCGTAGTTCACACTGCTACTACCCTTCGATCACACTAGTATGGCTCCGACGACTACACTGAGATGGTGACGGAAAGGGAGATAACACACCTATGCGGATGACCAACAACACCATCGTGATCACGGGAGGTGCCACGGGCATCGGGCTTGCCATGGCCCGGTACTTCATCCAGCATGACAACCAGGTGATCATCTGCGGGCGCCGCCAGGACAGGCTCGACGAGGCGGCCGCCGCGCTGCCCGGCGTCCACACCCTTGGTTGCGACGTCACAAACCCCGATAGACGCCTGGCCCTGGCCGACCACATCCAGACCCACTTCCCCGACGTCAACATCCTGGTCAATAACGCCGGCATCCAGCGCGACCTCGACCTGACTCGTGGCACCCTCGACCTCGACCGCGGGGAGAGCGAAATAGCCGTCAACCTTGAAGCTCCCATTTACCTTTCAGCTCTGTTCACTCCCCTGCTTTCCGGCAAGGACAACGCCACTATCGTCAACGTTTCGTCCGCGCTGGCCTTCATGGTCGAACGCGCTACCCGATGCCCCGTCTATTGCGCCACAAAAGCCGGATTGCACGCCTTCAGCATCGCCCAGCGACTCCAACTTGAGCCTTTATCTATACGTGTGGTTGAGATAATTCCGCCTGCCGTTGAGTCTGAACTAAATCTAGAGAGTCGAGTGAAGCGTCACTTCACGTCGTCACCACATATGATGAAGGCGGACGATTTCGTCACCCAAGCCTTCGACCAGATGGCTGGTGACGCCACAGAGATCCGGGTTTCGATGAACTGGGGGCAGAAATGAACGAGCAGGACCTACTCGATCTCATCAAGCAACGCCATTCGTCGCGCGGTCCGTTCGACCCAGATCATGCCATCGACCCGGATGCCTTGCACCTGATCCTGGCGGCTGCCACCTGGGCGCCGACGGCCCATAACATGCAGAATTTCAAGATCATCGTGGTACGCGACAAGACCGTCCTCGCCCAGCTCGGGGACCTCGAATCGCAGACGTCCCCCACTTTCGTCCAGGAAAACTACCGGCAGCTCTCGTTCTCCGAGGAAGAGCTCACGGCCAAAAAGACCGGCCTGCTGGCGTCCCAATTCCCGCCCGCTTGGCTGACGGACGAAGCCCAACAGGGACAACTGCAACTACCACCGTCGCCGCTAGGCAGCCAGGTGAGCGACGGACCGGTGCTGCTAATGATCGTCACGGACCCCCGCCGGCGGGCCCCCGACTCCCCCGGCGACTTCCTCGGCCACATCAGCCTGGGCTGCATGATCGAGAACATGTGGCTCATGGCCACCGCGCTCGGCATCGATTTCCACATCATCAGCACGCTGGGCAACCAGCCGCTGGCCGACGACGTCAAGCAAGTTTTGGACGTCCCACCCGAGCTGGATATCGTTTTCGGTTGCCGCCTCGGTTATGCGACCGGCCGTCCAGCCAATAGTCCGCGCGTCCGTCGCGAGCTGGTCGATTTCGTCAGCCCCGACAAATTCGGCGCCCCACCCCTGCGGAACCGGTGATGCCCATGGAGTTGACTGTTCAAATCCGCACTGGCGGCTACACAGGAACGCCGTCCGACTTGGCGCAGGTGCTTGACGACGTCCGCAACGTTTTCACCCGCCTGCCGGTGAACCGCGTCATCATCGGGTGGGCTTTGTTGCCGGAGATCTATCAGCAGGTGGCCTCGCTCGTGCACGACAACGGCGCCGAGTTGTACCTGTGGCTGCCGGTGTTCTCCGAGAACGGCTTGCTGCGGGACTGTTCGCCGGTGGTCGGCCTCGGCGGGCAACAGGCCCAGCCATTCGAGCTTGACGATACCGAGAGCTTCGACTTCTATTGCCCCAACACCCCCGCGAACCAGAACGCCCTGCTGTCGATTTACGACGAGTACTTCGCGGGCATCGGTTTCGACGGCGTCTTCCTGGACAAGATCCGCTACCCATCGCTTGCCAGCGGCGTCGACAGCGGTCTCGGCTGCTTCTGCCCGCGCTGCCAGGACACCTACAGCGAGGCCGGCATCGACATCGACGCCCTGCAGTCCCGCATCAGCGCGCTCCCCTACTTGGAGACGCCCTTCGGTATCAGCGGATATCAGACCGGGCGCTACACTTTCACCGACAGTGTTTGGGACGCCTTCTTCAGCCTGCGCCAGTCCATCGTCTCCGTCGCTCTGCGGGACCAGTGCACTGCCCTGCGGCAACTGGGGCTGAAAATTGGCCTGGACGTTTTCGCGCCATTCCTGAGCCAATTCGTCGGCCAGGATATTGCGCTTCTGTCTCAGCTCGCCGATTTTGTGAAACCGATGATGTACAGCACGACTTTGGCTCCGGCGGGTCTGCCGTTCGAGACGGCAGCTCTGTTGCGCGCGACCGGGATGGAGGACGACCCACAGCCCTACTACCGCATCATCGGTTACGATCTGTCGATGCAGCCTTTCGATCTGTACTTCTGTGCGCGTGAGATCGATGGACTGCACAAGTCCTGCATCTGCCCCGTCCACCCCGGTATCGAGATCAACAAGATGCCGGGGGTGGCGCCGACGACCCCCGAATACATCAGCCGCTGCCTGGAGGTCTACGCCGATTCCCCTGGTTTGGTGCTGTCGTGGAACCTGCTGGACATGCCGCCAGAGCACTTGGACGCGGTCGCCGCGGGATTGCGGTGACCGGGCACTGCCCGAAACCAGCCGTCTGGCCATTTATGCGCCCTCTTAAGTGGTTGACGCACTCCGCCGCAACGCGAGATGTTAGTTTGGGTCCAGTAACTTGGGGTTTTGACGCCGCTAGACGGACCAGAATTAACATCTCGACGCACTACGGTGCCAGATCCACTGACACCAACGGTACTAGCATGAGAAGTAGTCATACCAACATAACTGGAGGGACCACCGTGGCGAAGAAAGACCAGAGATTTCAGGTTGTTTACGAGGACAAGGATGGCCTCGAGGTTGCCAACCGCGTGCTCCGAGACCGGGAAACCGGTGTGCTCTACCTGTTCAGGGTCGAAGGCTACGCCGGTGGCCTGACGGTGTTAATCGACCGCTACGGCAAACCGCTGGTGCAAACCTTCGACCAGAGCTGACCATACCTTCGCAGGCAGTCCGGTTATCTATGGCAACGCTGTGGTCGGATAGGATTTTCCCATGGCGAGAACTGTTGAAATCCTGCTGTCGAGCCCACGGGACGCCGGCCGGTTTGCGAAGACGATTCGCGACGCGCTGCAGTCGGATTGGCCGGTTGATTTGGGACGGGCCTTCGCCGATCGGGTGGCGTTGCGTGTCCAGCATTGGGAGACGGCTTACATCGAGTCACACTACTTGGAGGGCCCTCAGGCGTATGTGAACGACACGTATCTGGCGAGCGCGCAGGCGGTTATCGCCGTGTTCGATTGTGACGCGGGCACACCCTGGGAATCGCGTCTGTTACAGGAGTTCTTCCCGTCCGGTTCCGACGCCGAGCTGAAGCTGGCCGGACGCGCTCACAAGCCGGTGCATATTTTTGCGACGGTGGACACGCCCGCCCGCAGCCCAGAATTGCGCGCCTACTTGAAGGGCTTGATGGCTGACGGCTGGCTGGTCGATACCTTCACGAACGAGCAAGACCTGGCCGTCAAAGTCCAAAGATTGATGACGGATTTGTTGACACACCGCCACGTCCGGGTAGCTCAGAACACGAAAACCATCGTGGCGACATCCGATGGCAGCAGCTCATTGCCGACATGCCCCAGCCCTTACCAACCAAGACAGGCCGAGGGCGAGGTTCTGGACGCCTGGGTATCGGGCCATCCGATCATTGCCCTGTCGGGCACGGGCGGGTTCGGCAAGTCGAGTGTGGCTAAGTGGATCGCCCATGCGGCCTCGAACAACACGCAGGTCAACGACTTCTCGGCCGATCTGGTGGTGTGGGTGGGCGACGCCAGTGTTCCCGGTACCACGAGGGCTTATGCGGACGCGTGGGACAAGCTGGTCAAATCCGGGATTGACGTTGGTGCCTATTCTCAGGGTCTTGATCAGGTGGAAAACAAGCAGACCAAAGATGCGGTGTGTTTCGTGCGCTTCTTGCATGACACTGAATGGGATTGGCTGGTGGTCCTGGACAATCCATCCGATATCGACGCGCTTGATTACGGCATCACATTGCCCGACGGCACCCGGGTCAGTCTGCTGCCGGACGTCCAGCCGGATGTCGTCGGCTCGTCGGAGCGCTCTGGTTCTGGACGGGTGTTGATCACAACCCGGGAAATCACCCATCCACCTGTTCACCGTATCCCGGCTGTCCCCTACGCCAAAGATGAGGCACTGGCGTTCGTCAGGGAGGTCGGCCTGCAAGGCGACGGCTACCTGACCAGGGTCGATGAGCAGATCGTCATCAAGTTGGCCGATGCGGTCAGTTACCATCCACTGGCTTTGGCAATAGCGACGTCGACGATTGACCAGAGCCACCCGATTCAGGGATGGTTGGCAGCGTTCGCACAATCGAGAGGTCACATGGTGATGGACGGGTCGACGCGCACCTACGAGGGGACGATGGCAGGCGTGTGGCTGGTGACGCTGGACCGCCTGGCTGCTCAGATGGATAGGGATGTTATTCAGCGGGCAGCATTCGTTGTGGCGTTGCTTGGGACGGGCGGTCATTCGGGAAAGCTGTGGCTAGATCAAGGCATCTGCGATTGGGTCAATTCGAGCGGTATCGCACGCGATACCCCCAATGGCGTCCCCAAGGTGATCGACTTGTTGCGGCGCCACAGCATCGCTCCGTGGGACGAGACGCCCTGGCCATTCGGCGATGAGCCTACTGACTTCCCGGTAATCTCAATCCACGGTATGACGGCTGCCGCTGTGTTGGACACGGTCTGGCCACTGCTTGGCGACGACCAGATACACGGTATAACGGAATTGCTAGTGGGCTGGCTGAGCCACGAGCTCATGGAAATCCAGCCTGGCGATCGGCGACTGGTCGGAATACACCTTGATGCCGTGTCATCGCTCCTAGACGGACTGAAATCTCGCCAGCGCTTAACCAAACAAGACGCAGATCTGTTGGGCCGAGCGAACCGACCCCTGTGGTCATTGGCCAGCAAGGGCTATCCGGATCTCGTGATTGAGACCACAGAACAGGTACTAGATCTCGCCACCGACATACTGGGTTTTGACCACCATCTGACAGTGCTGTCTCGTGATAGTGCCGCTCACGCTTATGAATCGATCGGTGACCTCGCCAAAGCCATCCCCCTATACGAACAAACCCTCACCGACAGCGAACGCATCCTCGGACCCAACCACCCCGACACCCTGTCATCGCGCAACAACCTGGCCATGGCCTACTATTCGGCCGGAGACCTCGCCAAAGCCATCCCCCTACTCGAACAAACCCTCACCGACCGCGAACGCATCCTCGGACCCAACCACCCCCAAACACTGACATTACGCAACAACCTGGCCATGGCCTACCAGTCGGCCGGAGAC
>Ga0123357_10003658_pt1 | contig 17731 bp, 7 predicted proteins | sample TergutEmb28metaG_FD_89873 | JGI IMG/M metagenome (GOLD analysis project Ga0123357, IMG submission 89873) | Embiratermes neotenicus P4 segment gut microbial communities from Petit-Saut dam, French Guiana - Emb289 P4 | ecosystem: Host-associated > Arthropoda: Insects > Digestive system > Gut ... | reverse complement strand
TTAGTAGAAATTAGGTTTAAGGGCCCTCCTGGCACTATATCCTCCTATATCACCACTCACATCATCGGGACAACGTAACTGCGCCTCATGGGCGTCCCAACCTCAGAAGTCGGTTACACTTCTGTCATGCCCAGGACGGAAGACCACGAAGTCCGTAAAGGACATGTGGGGCATTGGAGATAAGAAGACAGTGACGAACTATGACAGGAGGTTCGTAAATATTTGGAAGGAGACAGAAGTGTCCTTCAAGGTCTTATTTCGAAGTTCGCCTGAAGATAGACAATAATACAACCTCGGCCAGAATGCCCACAGTCAAATCGAGACTGGAGGAGACGACTGCTCCCCAAATGCGAAGTTTAAAGTGTTATGGCTGCAATGACGTGCTGCGATCACCGCAGGAGTACAGGCTGTCAGAGGGTCTCTGTGTCAAAAAAAGCTCTATACTTCGCTCGTTTGAACCGTATTCTGAACCTAAAAGCTAATTCATTCAGGCACTCGAATGAGACCGACCGCTTGCTTTGAGATATGTACTTCCCTAGAGACGAATCACATCCGCTTTCTCCACACTATTTATGGAAGGAAGTTGAGGACGGTTTTTATGGCAGCATGGAAATCCTTCTGGAATTACTCAGAAGCTACTTTGCATAAAAGTAGAGCTTGTTTCACGTTCCGGGTTAGGGCATCTGCAAAGTTAGGTTTTAAAACCTTTAACTCAATTTATTTTTGAATGGCTTAGAGAAACCGCAACGACGAACCAAAAGATTTATTTTTCTTAAGAACGAAATCCATTTTAGCGTAAAGACGCTGCCAGATTCTCCACATCTACACAGATCCAAAGGGTAATCCCTCCACGTCACCGCAGATGTTCCCAGATCCCGCTACCGTCAGGTACTGTGACAGTTCCATTTCAGATACTAGCTTGCTCATGGCCAGATTAAAAAGAAAACATCTTTCTTACACCATTTTTAGGACACAAAGAACTTTTCCCGCCCTGCAGTCTCGCTTCCCCGCGGATCAACAGCTGCTTGAACTGTAAAGCCAGGGACGCATTCGCAGCGACAATACAGACATGGGGGAGCTCGCGCGCAACACATGCGTGTCTCCCTTCAGATGCGGCGAAGATTCGTCCTTCCCTCTGAATATATTTGACTAGAAATGAAGCAGGCCGAGAGTCTTAAGGCAAATACAGAAGGCATCCACAATGCGGATAAACCAACACAAACTTAACAAACCCCAGGCTAGGTGCAATATGCAATCAAAGTGGCAACCAGTAACACGCAGTAATGAAACTTTCACAATGAATATTTAAGCAAGTATTAACAAAAATATGGACTAAGCTGCTTATAAATTAATCACAACAAAATCAACACAGCGCCAGTCTCCCTTTTGTCTTCCTTTTGTTTGTCTTTCAGCTTCATTCCGGGCGGTTTTCACATGAACTGGAAGCATAAGTAATGCACAATCATAAACCTTCGAAGCCGATATCCCTCAATGCATATTCATATGCGTAAAGATCTGTGAACTCTAAACGAACAGCTTACACGGTCTTGCTGCTGTAGCCTACAGGCAATCGAATTACGGCCTAATATGAAGACAATATTCAGTAAATTCTTAAGCATGATTGAACAGATGTTCACGCATGTGACAACTATAATGCTGTTTCATCAGACTCCAGTAGTTAAATCTCGAGGCTGAGTAAAGAGAGCAAAATTCTTATTTCTAATTTGTACGTATTTTAAAATTGTAAAGGTAAAGGTACAGAAATTCCGTTACAGGCCTGGAGTGGCCCAGAGGGTTCCAGGAAGTTAAGGTTCCCAGATTACATGACAACGGCACAGGATGGTGGTAAGGTTGTCAGCCCTACGCACCGGCCGCCTTTACCACCAGGAAATGCTCCTGGTACTCATTTCTGTTAGAGGCTGAGTCGATCCCAGGGCCATAGTGCGATCGGAAAGATAATGTTAATGACACCATCTGGAATCGAATCAGCGACCTTACAACTTGTAGCACAGCACCTTAACCACTGTGCCACCGCGGTCCCCACTTTAAACTTGCAATATTTTAAAATTATAATAATTAGAATGATGAAATAAAGGAGAATGCATGGTCTTGGTATGTACCTACAGAGTTTTGCAGAGATAAATAGAAACGTCGGATAACCCGATGGTGAGGTACGTGGGAGACCTTGACGCAGACCGAAGGATAATATTAAAATGAATGAGGTCTTCACTTTTTGGGATGTTACGCAGCGTTGATTGGTAGTTAGGTAACGACGTTTCGGTACATCCTATCGGCCCCATGTTCAAGGGCCAAGCAAGGCCAAGCAGCCGGGACTCAATGAAATGCGATTAAACTGGGAGTGGGAGATCTTCACTAAAGAGCGATAAGGAATTTTTATCTGCGTTTCGCGTTCTTCTGCTGTAATGACTGCATTACGTGCAACCGAAACTTTTCGTGGAGCTGCCATTCGAACTCCGGCAAAAGTTGACAGTTGTCGAACCGAACAAACATTCATTTACAACAAAACCTATTGGTTAAGCGATAAAGGTCATAGCACGCACATTATAGTGTACACGTAAAGCAATCACCGATCCGAATGTACGGCTGGTCGCGTTACATGAGCTTCGCACACAGAAATGTGTTGTACAATGTAGTCTATGCATAATCAGTGTGTGTGGGAGGGAGTGTGTCGTTGCTAATTGTAAATGGGTACATGTTACTGGAGGTTTGGTACAATAACATACAGTGAACTGGCCACCATGTTCTGATGTTCTGCAGTGCATTATTGTGATGTTCTGAGTCATGAAGGGCAATGCTGCAGCGTACGAACAATACGCATATATACATGTATATGTGCGTGTGTGTTCTTATAATACAACCAACTAGATGCATTAATTTCTCAAATTTATTTTTGGAATAAAACTCCACATGTTCCAGACAGTCCCTCAGTCCATCATCAGGAGTTTTGCACTGTACACAAAGCAATGGTATATATATATGTCATACAGGTTTGCTGGAAGCTTGCGAGCAGGATCAGGACGGAACTGTAGTTCCGTCCTGATCCTGCTCGCAAGCTGTAACTGTAACCTGTACGACACACACACACACACACACACATATATATATATATATATATATATATATACCACTGCTGTGTGTACAGTGAAAAACTCCTGATGATGGACAGAGGGACTGTCCGGAACATGTAGAGTTTTATTCCAAAAAGAAATGTGAGAAAGTAGTGCATCTAGTTGGTTTTATTATAAGAAGTTATCACGATGCACAGTCACCTGAACGTCGAATATATGTGTGTGATTGTGTATTGTGTTACACCTAACATTTAACGTGCAGCTACACGTGGCAACATAAGAAGAGTAAGAGTGAGATCTACATTCCTCTGGGATGTTAAGCAGCGTAGACGGGTAGTTAGTTGCTGAAGTTTCGGGAAAACCTGTCGGTACCATCTTCAAGGGTCAAAAAATCAAGGAAGAAACTTCGACGGCTTGACCCTTTAAGAAGGGACTGATAGTCTGCCCCGAAATGTCGGTAAATACCAATTTATGGTGCGTAACATCCCAGAAGAGCAAATGTCTCATTTACACCGCGGAGAGATCTTGAAATCACGCAACAGTGACGGTGTTACACATTTTACCAGTTTTTGCATAACTGATTTGCGAACAAAAATCTGCATATAAACGCAGCTCATCTATTTGGACAGTGCATAATGTGGCCGTCACTGCCTGCATATGGCGCTTGAGTCAGAGGACTGTTAAGACTTCCACTTTCAGTTTTTACGTTCGATACAAAGAATAACAGAATAATGAGTTTATGCACGTGTAATTCACTAATGTCTTACTTTCTCATACATTCAACATAATTTGACCTTCTGTAGATCTCGGTTACACAACCTATATACGTACTACAGACCTGCTCTTAAAGTAAATCGACATAAATACAGAACAAACGTAGGCACCATGTGACACGGGGAATACATTTCATCGTTTTCTGTAATGTCTGGATGAAAATCGACCCGAAGGAACAGAACAAAGGTACCAACTCGGCCAGTCAAATACAATTTGAATGGGAATATTTACCTGAGTTTAAACCGAAAACCACCAACTTATGGAAGTAGGATTTGTAACTTCGAAGCGAGAACTCTGTTAGGCTTGTCGATATAGAAATATCGTCTCTAGGATACAGTACTTTCTCAAGCTGTGGGCCGCGGAACGCCGTCTGTTCACGGCTCTTTTACAACAGTCTGCCAAGTACTGTAACTACCAGACTGCTGCTGTATGTGTAATACTGAAACACATACACTTTTCATTACTACTGGTAAAATGTGGCACTTGGATTATGCTGACGGTGGCTATGAAGAATACTGTCACCTGGGATGTGACGCCGTGTAGGATGGAATAAATTTATTTACATGTCCTAGGAACGTGCTGCCTCCATTCTCAAGGCAAAAGACTATACGTCACAATTATGCCAGGCATTCGTTGTGCTGTATCTGTAACGTAAAGAAGTTCAATTGAATGGTAAGCTGGCTAACCGATAACCGGCATGCAGAAATTTGCGAATGGGTGTGCCGGTACGCAATACCATGATTCTCAGAAAAATGCGTTATATGGGCCAGAAATTCTCCAGAAGAAACTATTTTCTTCGAGAAACTTCACGTGTGTGATAAATCCAGGGGGATTTGAGGACGCTCCTGCGGTTGGCAATAAAACACGAGAACGATATAAGCTCGAATATCACTCTGAAGAGTCCAGCAAACGGCGTCACCCTTCGAAAAGGTCAGAATCAGGTATCATAAACTTCAGTAAGATCATATCAACTGACGTCAACGCATGAAGCAAACTGGAATGGATGATCACAATGACTTTAAAATATTCCAATGTCACTACCCCATGCACTATCATGCGGTGCTAACTGCAAATCAAACACCGCTGCTAACAACACAAAAAAATCATATGGTGCTGGTATCCGTACAACAGTAGGTAAGAGGTAAATCAGTGCCATTACAGGTCCGAGGTGCCAAGAGGATTCCAGGAAGTTAAGGTTCCCAGATTACGTGAAAATGGCCCAGAATGGTGGCAAGGTTGTCAGCCTTACGCACCGGCCGTTTTTACCCCCAGGAAATACTCCTGGTACTCATTTCTGTTAGAGGCTGAGTCGACCCCAGGGCAATGGTGCGATAAGAAGTATTATGTCAATGAAAAATTCCAATGACACCATCTGGATTTTTTTTCAGTGTTCTCATTTGTTTACATGGATTCTATCGTCTTAACAGAGCGAGTTACCACCCTAACTAGATTAGCTTGTGGTCATAAAACATCGAACCAGCGACCTTCCGATTTGTAGCGTAGCACCTTAACCATTGTGCTACCGCGGTTCCCCCACAACAGTAGGTATTTGAAGTTAAGAAGGATGTGGACATCAGGACACAAAGTGTAATAACTGACTGTGAGTCAGGCCGGGTGGATCGGGTCCTCAGTCAGACGGCCGAAACCTAGTTCCATTTCTTTTTTTGAAGCTAATAAACCATGAAAATGTTAGGTCCAAGAGGCAAAGAAAAAATTTTACATTTCTTTGCTGGAAGGCTGCGAAATGATTTGGATATACAGTGAGTTCGTCTACGATGAGATATCTTCAAAGGAGAAGGACACATTGTGTTCAGAAGGGTCTGACGAGGAAACATAAACACGAAACGAAGGTTGCTATGTATAGGCTTTCGACACGTAACGTAGGCAAAGTACTGTCACTAAACGTAAACATCTACAAAGTAGAATCGAAATATTTTCGTGTTACCATAGTTGCCGTGTAAAAGCAATATGTGCTACATATTCTAAGTACATGTTTGTAGTAAGTCATCCAGCATGCCAAGCGCATGCGCCGTATTATATCGTCTCTGTGGCCTGTCTGGCTGCATAATATTTTCCCTGTTTATCTCATAAAAGGCACGATATTCGAGAAAAAGTTATTGAACATAAAATGTGTTTTGATTTTCTATACAATTTTCGTCTGAAATATTTCTTATACTAAGAAGAATGCAGCGAGATATAGTCATAAACGTACCCAGGTAGTCAAGTCAAATGCCCGTTATTCCTATCAGATTTTAATTGTACACGATCGCCCTATGTAAGTTTTGTGTCCCTGTCGAGCTCAGTAGAGTAGGTGAGACTTCTCCCGGATACGGGTGGGGTTCACAGACTCTGAGAAATCTTTTTTTGGTTACATCTGAATTTTGATTTTATTACCATTGCCCTTCTGTTTATGGAGTCCAGTTACCTATTTTAGGAATGGTATGGTATATATCTCAATCACCACCACTGTTTGTCTCTTGATCCGACCACAAGCACGCCTCATCAGACACCCTTCCTCCTCGACCGTTAATGATGAATCATACGCACATTCTTATCAGGACAACTCACTGTGGTATACACCTGACTTACGAACTCGGACTGCCTCCTTCTTACACCGTAACGTTCCATCATGGTTAAGATCTTTACTTGCACAAGGGCGTCGAGTTCTCATTGGTCAGTATGGAAACTTATTTTTGTCGCCTTGGGTTCAACGTTTGCTAGAGTCAGTGGATTACTCTTGCACCCCATGTTATCTTACGAGTACTTCATGTTGTGCTCATCCATTTTAGGAATTATTCACCTACACTATTATTTCCTTTGTCGGTTGCTCACAGGGTATTCGAAACTCAAAGATTTTCTGGAGAAATGACCTTCCGCCCCTCAGTGAAGATTTCTTGAATGGACCGCTACTGTGAGTTGTATGACGGATGGCAAGGACTCGAGATGTGTGCACTGCATTTAGTCGTCATTCTAATGTATATAGATGGCTTCGACACGTCCGTAAACGAGGGCTAGCAATCGTGTTGCCTGACGAACTAATGAACAATGTTCGGCTGCCTAATGAAATTTGAGTTTTCTTTTTGATTTTTGAATGAAGTCATCCCGTTGTGTATCTATATATTCACTTTATTACTATATATTACCGTCAACACAACTACAATAGAATATAATGCTAATCCAACATGTTTCGACTTACAACAGTCATCTTCAGGCTAAGCTAAGAACCGGTGGGATCCCAAATGCGCACAACCATCCTGTAAAATATTAACGGTTCTTAGCTTAGCCTGAAGATGACTGTTGTAAGTCGAAACGTGTTGCATTAGCATTATATTCTGTTGTATTTGTGTTGACGGTAATATACAGTAATAAAGTGAATACTGAGCTTTGACAAATTTTCGAAAAATATTCTAATTTCATGAAAATCCGTCCAGTGGGAGCCAAGTTGTTCTACGCAGTCAGAGATGGACGGAAAGACGTGACTAAGCTAACAGTCGCTTTTCGCAATTCCGCGAATGCGCCTAAAACCCCTTACCGAAGGTGATTACGCCAGCACTTCCAAAGCCAATCTGGAAAGCACCGTTCCTTACCAGTCCGCTAAATGATCTTCGTTTAGGCAGATGTACGCTGACAAAATTAATGTCAATACTGTGTACACAGAACCGCAATTCTGCGGGGCTTAAGGTATGGAAAAGCTCCCTGTCATTATGTCAAGCAGTATGGCATTTTTCGAGGCTTAAAATTTAATGTGTTCATACACACGGCCGTTACGTGTGACAGAAATTGGAACAAACCGTGTCACAATTAGTGAAACGTTACCGAGGTGTGCAGCAGGTGAGACAGCGCTACACTTCTGCACGTAACGAGCAGAAATGTCTAAAATAAATTGAAATAAGCGTCAAGATGTTCCCTATTCTGTCCACATTTTTAACCTTTTTCTTCACAGCTTTGTAATTCATATACCGCTTCGTACGTTTCGTCCACACTACACTCGTACTGTAAGTTACTAGTTTACACGTTAAGGTACATGATGACGAGATGTATAGTAGCAATGCACTGATACACAAAATTAGGTGACACTGCATCATTCGACTGGTATTAAGTATGCAAAGGAATTACCTTCATAACTGACGTAACCATGCTTTCAATATTCTGACAGCAGCCACCCCGTTGTGTTACACGAAATGATAAAGTATTCTTATAATAAAACCAACTAGATGCACTAATTTCTGAAATTTATTTTTGGAATAAAGTTCTATATGTTTCGAACAGTTCCTCTGCCCATCATCAGTAGTTTTTCACTGTACACACAGCAATGGTATATGTCATACAGTTTACAGTTACAGCTTGCGAGCAGCTGCTCGCAAGCTGTAAATGACATATGCCATTGCTGTGTGTACAGTGAAAAACTGCTGATGATGGACAGAGGAACTGTTCGAAACACGTAGAATTTTATTCCAAAAATAAATTTGAGAAATTAGTGCATCTCGTTGGTTTTATTATACGAATTTATCACGATGCACGGTCACCTGAACGTCAAATGACAAAGTAATTTATTCAGTTAAACACAACAAATACATAGTCAATTAAAACACAGCAACAAGTTGCGGTTCTAGTGAACAATCTTCAGGCCAGTTCTTAGTATCAGGACATGGTGTATTCACTGAATGCACCATTTCTTGGGAAGTAAGAGGTCTACATCGCCAAATTCATAAAATCGAGTTCCGTAAAAGAGCTGTGTACCAGTATAGCGAGCAACCGCATGCTGCTGGACACGAACATCCACTTCATATTTCTCCCGTCGACTCCTTCAGCGAGACAAAGAGACGGAAATCTTGACTGTGACAAGAATTCTGAAGTACCTACCAAGACCATATCTTGATAAATCTAACTTTACAGGACACACATCTCGTCACCGCGAATGTCTGCAACTGTGACAGACGAGTTGTACAGTTCTGCCAATAACAAGGAACTTCGTATCTTCCCAGAAATGCGCACAATTTTGAAATACCCCGGACAGTAACTTTTATTCTGAACATCTCGTTGTGATAACAAAGAAAGTATTTTGAAAAAAACCGTCATTCACAGCTAAATTTCTATTGTTTCCAGAATTTAGTATTCAGTACGACATGTTTCGGCCAACCTGACCATCTTCAGATAATACACAGCATACATACACAAAATACATGGGAGGACATTAACAACACAAAGTTCTATAATGGGAAATGAGATCTCATTTTTACGTATAGGATAATAATATATAGGACCTTATGTTATTGATATAAATTTTGTAGAAGTACGTATTCCAGCTGTTATGAAGTACTGGACTGTGTTATACAATTTTATTGTTTGATTATTCTGTAGAGTATATTCATGGTTTTAAAATTTCCTTTTTTTTCAGTATAGACTGGCTTAAGGGTTAGTATTACAGAGTACATGTACAGCGGGCCTGTAATTTGTAGGCTGTGAGCTTAATTTTTATGGTGAATCGTTTTGAATTATTCTTGGAATTTTCATTACTGCCATGTCTGTGATTTAGTTGGAAAACATAAAAAGCGGTGGTGTTGAACAGATATACTGGTACGTGGATGGAAGATTTGTTTGTATTATGCAGAAACAGATGGATTGCTGAGTACTGGGACAGGGTGACAATCTGCTGAACCTCTGCAGACAACCCGTCATTGGATGTTAAAGAAAAACGCGGTGCCTCAAACAAGAAACTTCAAGACAGATGCCTTGCCCAGCAGCATCTCAAAAGACAAAAACATTATTTAATGCTTACAAGACAAACACTTCTGACGCAGCACGCTACAAGTAATGTACCTGCAATCGTCAGTTAATTCTACGGACAAAAATACAAAAAGAAATGCGGTAATGGAATTCAGTGCCTACTACTGGTAATTTTCATCGTCAGAATTTAAAGTTCAAGAGTTGATTAAAAATGGTGCGTCAAGCACATTAAGTCAGTGACGGCACCGACGATTTTAAGTCGGTTTATTTGGTCTCATGCAAGGTAAAACTCTGTAGAAGACTCGGGAACACCAAGCGTTGCGCCGAAGGATTGACACTTCTGCTTCGTATTTCAAATATCCTAGTTTGAACCCCGCCATGCAGAACGACAGACTGACTTACACCGTTGCCAACCATCAATCATCCTTGGGGGGGAAAAAAAAACCGACGCACCACCTTAAGGAACACCCTTTTCCGGTTTCACGTACCCACTCCACGCAAACTCACAGACAGTCCGATTCCCGAACTTCTAAAATTCGTCCCATTTCATTTGCATCTGACAAGACATCATTTAACACACTACTACTTATGCGTAAACACAACACCATGAACGCGTATAGGGATGTGGAGGTGGAGCTCCATGCATTTAACTCCGCAGTAATTTGAAGAGACTGGTCGGCTCTATGCTCAATCTGATACCGGACTAGAGCATTATCGATAAGTGAATGTTAATGAAAAACCAATTAGATGCAACAGTATGCAGATATTTATTTACTGCAAAGTCACTTTACATGCTACTTCCCTCCTACGTGGCCCGATAAGGCCACATTGGAGGGAAGTAGCTGTACCGATATTATGACCTGTACCGGAGCCTGCGGATACAGTTTTTAGTACTCCTGGTGATGGGTGCTGTGACATCCGAAACATGTAGAGTGACTTTGCAGTAAATAAATATCTGCATACTGTTGCATCTGGTTGATTTTCATTAACATTGAATTACGATGCACGGAACCATGAGCTTAAAATATCGATAAGTTCGAACACAACCATTTTACTGACCGAAATGTTCCAGCGAAGGATAATATAATTAATATATGAGACTAAAAATAAACGTCAGAATGTATAGGCATGGAAATAGGGAATAGGTTTGGGTAAATATATTAGTTTTTGTATTCACGGCATCTCATGCATATTCCGACCAACAGCTAATCCCCAACTCCCCAACCTCTTCTCAGTCAGTCATTCACAGAAACTTCAAATTTAGAGTTGAACACCTGTCCACAAGCTTTTTACTTAAATGAAAACAGACCGGCAGCTTCTGTAATTATCTACAAACAGATCTACATTCCTAGATTATTCACACATGCTGATTTGAAAGTAAATCCAGATTCCTTGTTAAGCAACTGACTTCTACTCTTCTCTCTCAGTCCCCTAGATTCTCACGCCGGTTAGTACAGCCCAGCCCACATTCGATCTACTTACTGCTCTTCCTAGTAAGCAGCAGATCCACTAGCAGTGGACTGCCATGCTCAGCTAACTACAGCTACTTGGGTTACTATCACTGATGGATCCTTTGCTTTCCAGAGAGCTGAAGTCGAGAGAGAGAGAGAGAGAGAGAGAGACAGAGAGAGAGAGACGGCTATACACGTTACCAGGGACAAAGGGGAGATACAGAGAAATATATTGGCAAAGTTGAGCAGCAAATTGCGGAATCAGTTTGCTAATAAAAGACGAGCAACAACAACGTACCAGATGCGGCCACCGCACCAGCAGATATACTTTAGCTCGTCCGAAGAAACGGAACTTTCGAAGACGTCGAAATTTATTTTCGTTGAATCCCATGTTGTGTTTCGAAATCTTCACCAGTCCAAGTGCAGCAAGTTCCACTAACCATCCATTCAGTCTTCCTCACACCAAAGTTACAGTCTTCTCCTCGCAACCTAGCTTGAACTTACAAAGCATCCCATTTATAATTGACAATTCCACATCTTAACTTTCTTTATGTTTAAAGAGAGTTTTCAAGACAGGAATTTCGCTCGAAGTTATTACAGCACAAGAGTGTTCTCTCGCATACGTGGCTGCGAGTCACAAGCACTGATACATACTATAATATCAGCAATCAGCAGAATAAGCAAAACATTGAAAATAAATGGTAACTCTTAAGAGGTCAAAAAATTATGACCGCAGGACCTATTTTAGATTTACACACTGTCACAAGTCGTAATATTCGTTAAACGAAGTCACGCAAATTACAAAATACCTCGCCGTTAAAGGCCACCTATTTTTTTTTTTAAGCAAACAGCTCATAAGCTTAACGTACTGCGAATAGAAGAGTATGTTGTAACAGAACTAATCACACATCATGCAGAATCACTGCTGTTCTTCGTAACGTAACTTAACAAAGAGCTCAACTGTATACGTCGAAACACAACACGTGCTCCTGTTACGACTCACAAGTGCAGCCCACTCTGTACGCCCAGTTCCCCATTACTGACTGGCACGACCGACGCCGCTTCTCGCGCCCCGACGCCTGCTCTACGACGGCGCACACCTTCGAATGCATCCCCCAACATCAGGGCTTCAGGTTAAACGCTGCGAATAGGTTCTTATGGGATGTACAGCACTTTATACGGCACGGGTGATGCCCGAACGACAATGAATGTTTGCATGGCACCAAGCGAGGAACTGCATGAACACAGGAATACTAGAGTCCGTGAAATGGCGAGGGGACGGGGGTTGCGTATTCTCCGTCTGAGTTGAATATATGTACACAAGATGAAAAGGGCATGTATTCCATAGCGGATTAACCATATTTATGTGTGTGCCTGGCGACTTTGCATTACCTACTGGTAAAGGCAGAGGTAAATTTGCCCCTTACGTTTAATTAACTATCACTCCGTAAAGATGTCAGGAGGGTGGAGATACTGCTAAAAGCAATATTTATTTACTGCACCTCAGAATCTCTATGGCCGATCCTGGCGGCCATTGCCTTGCTGGAATTGCAGGTTCGAATCCCGACGGGGGCATGGATGTCTGTCTCTTGTGAGTGTTGTGTATTATCAGGTAGAGGTCTCGGCGAGGGGCCAATCACTCGTCCAGAGGAGTCGTACCGAGTGTGGTGTGTTTGTGTGTAATCGATGAACCTCGCACAGGAGGCTTAGGCCGACAAGGACAGCAGAGTGATAAAAAAATGTATGCAAGGCGAACACCACCATTATAATCATAAAATATTGTTCTTGACAACGCTAAATACGAACATTACAGTGCGTAAGAGCACTAAGTCTGTTGCTGGCGCAACTAATTAAAAATACACAATCTAATTAAATTCTTCCAGGACTGCGAACAGTGTCAATTCGCGTGACGACAGTGTGTGTGTGTGTGTGTGTGTGTGTGTTTGTGTGTGTGTGTGTGTGTGCAGGAACAAATTACGTTTTCCTTGTTTCTCCATAGATGCGGTTTTTAATTAACAGAGTTTATTAGTCTTCGAAACTAATCAACAGTGCTGTACAATACTTGTCTTAAGAGTGTACGCTCGTGCTTTCAAAGCACTAAGAACACCGTTACTGCCAATGCGGAGACTGACGCTACAAGTATCTTCATCCTGGTTCGAATTTATGTGGTGTCTCAGCAAATCTCAGCACGAGGAAAGTGTTCTGCCACCTCTGGAGACCTGAAGCCAGTTATTCATGGTCTTCAGCAGTAGAAAATACACGTTATGATGGATACAGACCAACAGAAGGAGGTTTATTTAAATAAAAATCAGCAAGGCATAAGTCAGGTTCTGTAGGTAAATGATATTCTGTATCTCGCGTCTCGCATCCGAACGTTCCTCTTCCCGTTAGCATATTTGTACAATTACGTACCTCACTATATCTGCAGCGCAAAAGCCTACATAGGCAATACGCCGCCTCGTTTTCGAGGTTTCTTGACGACACATAACTAGACACATACATCCTGTAGGACTCCTCTGAACGAGTCATCAGCCAGTCGCAGAGGCCGCTATCTGCTGTGTACACTTTGTACTACGTTGATGATTAAAGGAAGTATGTATTTTCGAGCTATTACATTCAATCGAATAGACGGTCAAGACTCACTGCTGCAGGGAAACATGGCAACAGCAGAACGAACTTAATAAAGTCGTTCTTTGGTCTCTAAATAAAATTCTCGACAAGGGTAAATAACACAAAAAACAGGAACCTAATTGGAAGCATTTGTCTACAGAACTTCTTGGGTTTTAGAAATAAGTACAAGTAATAACAACTCAATATGCTTCTGCAAATCGTTGCCAGCCCTCATTAGCCACTATGACCAAAATAATTTTGTTCCAGTTCCTTAGGACTGTTAATAAACACTTCACACACACAAAAGTTCCGCACGGCTGGGCTCATGGACGAGGCACGGACGTCCGAAATGTGATCCTGAGTGTGAGGTGTAATACGACCGGCAATGTATAATCACCTCCTTGCCGTCAACCTCTCACTGTCTGGACGTTTGTCATCATATGACTTTCGGAAAGAGACCATCGCGGCATAAGCTAGAAGAGAAGCGGATCCCTCAGTTGCACTTACGGCCCGCAAGCTAGGGGTTTATAAGAACACACAAAATATCAGACACCTTTCCACAGTGGACATAACTGTAACGTATTTAATAAGCTTTTCCCTTAAGGAAGGACTCGCAAATAACCGCTTCATCGGAACGAAAACTAGGAACGCAGCAGGTGCAAATAAATTGGTTTCAATACGTCGCAACACAACCATAGCATACAATCATCAGCACCCCAGCATGGCTAAATGTTTCGGTCTTTTCTAGGCCATCATCAGGCCAACATTTTCCAGGAGAAGGTACAATATTGGACTCCATACTGCTTACAGCGTGTGCGTAAAAACAATTATAGAAGTTTTTTTCTTAAGTTTAAAACACTGTTGAACAGGATGTAGTGTATCTAAAACATATGTAGGTTTTACGCACACCCTGTAAAAAGTATGGGATCCTATAATATACAGTGCGCACCGATTGTACATTCCAATGGAAAATATTGGCCTGAAGATCGTCTAGAAAAGACCGAAGCAAGTAGCCATACTAGGATACTGATGATTGTACTATTGTTGTGTTGCGACGTACTAAAATCATTTTATTTTGAGTAAAACACAACGGGATGTCTGTCTTCTATTACAACAGCAAAAGGTGGAGCACAAACGCACATCCTTGTCAGCTCTTCATTCTCCACATGCTGACTAATACTCAGTTCGGTATCATTTGTCTTGCCGTCGCTCAGCTGAACAGGTAAACATCACAATATGCACACTGTCATTGTAGCTGCCGCTTAATACTGAGGTGTAACTCGCTCTGTACGTTGAGGGAGTTTGAGAACAGGGCACTAAAGAAAGAGAAAGTTAACAGAAGCTGAAGAGAACTGTATAATGAAGACCTTCATAACTTTCTCTCCTGTATAATATCGTAGTTGGCTGAACTCAGAGAGGAAGAGCTGGGGTGCCTGCACAGGAAGACGAGAAAGAAGGACTACTGAATCGTATCTTCAAGTAATATGGTGTAAGGACGCAAACCGGATGTATCGGGTTTAGAACAGAGTCTAGAGGCGGTCTTTTGTGTACACGGCGATGAAAGTTTGGGTCCCACAACAGACGGAGAACCTTTTCAAGAAACACTCTGCTTCATCAAATCCCGTAATTTCATCTTAACGCAGATTACAGTGTCTGATAATTACGACAACACTGAATGTCCTGCAGACAGCTTTAAAACCATGCGGTTTCCATACTACCAACAGATTTAACACTAAAAACTGCATTCTGTTCATATAGCGTATTCCGTATTATCCTCACAGTAAACAGCTATTGTTTCCTCGTACATTATTAAAAGGCTAGTGTTTGTAATGGAAGTATATTGTGTTCTCTGTGAAGTAAGAAATACATTTTTAGTGAATCTTATGTATATTGGACCGTGCATCATCTTGATAGTTGAATAAAGAGAGACCAACTTGATGTCACTCGCTTTATTATTTCATTATTTAATGCTCAACATGTTTCGGATGTAAATAATAAATAATTAAATAATTAAATAATAAAGCAAGTGACATCAAGTTGGTCTCTCTTTATTCAACATTTTTAGTCTTGAAAGGATTAAGTTGCTACTTCAGCACGCGCCTGAATTGATTGATAAACACCGAGCACCATCACTCAGGACAAGCGATTATCGGTAAAGGAAACCCCGTTTACGAGACGAGAACACTACAACCATAAGAACCTGATGACGACAATAAATAAGCCTCAGGTCTGGAAAGGAAGGACGAACAGCAGCAAACAGTGGTACAGCAGAGCCCTCAGAAAGAGATGGACTACTCCATCTACCAGCAATAGCACCACTTACCAACCGACTGTTAAATACCAACCAATCAACCACTAAAGTGACTAACTAACCTACGTAACTTAATGCAGTACAGTCCTGATTCAGAAGCCAATGCTTCACGAGTCAGTGACAAAATTCTCCGAATTTTAAGGAACCCAAACTTTAATTGTTGTGTTCACAAGAAGCCGTTATTTGTCCACATCCTGAGCCGGATGAATGGAGCCCACGACCTTCCATCTTATTTTTATATATTTTCTCCCATTTTTGCCTAGGTTTCCTGGTGACTTTTTACATTCACGTCTCCCCAGCAAAACCCAGTATGCATATATCCTCTTCCCCCTACCTGCTACATGTTCCGCTCATCCTGATTTGATTATCCGAATAATATTTGGTGAGGAGTGCAGAACATAAAGCTCTCCCGTTACGTGGTCTTCTCCAGTCCCCTGTTCCCTAGTCCGTCCCAAGCGCAAATAATTTCTCAGTACCCTAATCTCAAACACCTTCAGCCTACGTTCCTCCCTCAATATGAGAGACCAAGTTTCACAGACACATAAAACAACTGGTAAAATTATCGTTATTTATGTTTTTAGACAGCAGAGAGGAAGAAAAGAGAGTTTCATCCGAACAGCACTAAACTTTCCGTCAGTTTAATCTGCTCTTAATTTCGGCAGGCATCCAATTTCGATTGGTTGGTGCTGTTCCAAATATTTGAAGTTAATCAATTAAAAATATGGTAAACTGATTAATGACTGATTTATGAGCCGTCATTGGTTGTGATTCTGTGCTGCATCCTGTACACCAGACACAAACCTAACGGCAGTAGTGAAACTACAGTACAGTTGTCTCGTCACTATTCACCAAACCAAATGTCAAAACAATTTGTTTCCCAGTGTCGTTATTCACTTTCGGTACGTTCGATTTCCGACAAACACAGGGGTGCTGATAAGTCTTTAGCCTGACCAGGAAGGAAACAAGTTACATTCCCCACATTTTATGTACCTTGGAGGTTCATTACCACATTCACAACAGTCCACCACCTGTCCCTACCCTAACAAAATCAATTCAATCATCTGCCCATCACACTTTTGACAGGCGCAGCTTGTTCCCTTCCTGGTCGGGCTAAGGACTTATCAGCACCCAGGTATACTGCGCTTTAAGGAGGTACGTGGTGGCGCAGTTGGTTGGGGCACTGCCACAAGTCGGAAGGTCGGGGTTCAATTTCCGATGGGGTCATTAAGATTCGTCATTGTCTGAAACCTTCCGGTCGCATTATGGCCCTGAGGTACACTCAGTTTCTGACAGAAATGAGTACGAGGTGTAATGGTGGTGGGTATAGACGGCCGGTGCGTAGGGCTGAAAACCTTGCCACTTTCATGTGCCGACTGTCTAGAAACCTAGGAGCCTCAATTTCCAGCATTCCTAAATGCCTGTCCAGGTCTGTATGGGGATAGATTTACCTTAACATAGTAATTGAAATGTTGATTTTAAATGGGTATACCTTCGTGCAACTCGTTCCATCTCCACTGCAATTAGTTACTCCAGACCATGAAACAAACCAGTATTTCATTAAACACATATGTCGCCTCCCCACATCCCCACCCCCCAGCGACTCATTCTGTCACCCAGATGAAAGGACTGTCATTCTGTCTGTTTACTACACTCATGCTTTCAGCACAAGGGCCACCACCACTCGTCACTGACGCCATTACAGTCTGGTCAACCAGGCTCTCAGCATGACGGCCCCCCCCCCCCCCCCCCCCCCTCATCCCCACCACACA
>Ga0123357_10003657_pt1 | contig 17734 bp, 14 predicted proteins | sample TergutEmb28metaG_FD_89873 | JGI IMG/M metagenome (GOLD analysis project Ga0123357, IMG submission 89873) | Embiratermes neotenicus P4 segment gut microbial communities from Petit-Saut dam, French Guiana - Emb289 P4 | ecosystem: Host-associated > Arthropoda: Insects > Digestive system > Gut ... | reverse complement strand
CCATGATCTTCTTGTTCTTCTTCTACCCCTCTTTTCGGCGGTGTGCAGATTCGGGAAGTCACTTCGGATAGCAGGTGTAGTTTGTTCTGTTGTGTTTCCAGAGATGCCATGGCCTGTTTCATCATTACTGCGACATGGCAAAAAGGCATTCCTTCACTGTGGAGTTCGTTGTAACAACACTTAAAAGTAAATACCAGTAAACAGAGGAAGTCTCCCTTCGGGTTTTATTGCATATAAAAACCTTACTCGATTTTCTATAATATCAGCAGAACACTCTCCAAATCAACGACTCGTATTAATGATACTGGAAACCAAGGCCTATAAATTCCGATATATTTCTAAAACAAATAAGTGATGGTTGTTTAGAAATTTACTGCAGGCGCAGTCTAATATCCTGGTAGTGTCTATATTTGTACAAGGTAGGTACTACCGTCAGCCGATCCCAGTGGCCGCCCGGACTAAGGCGTGGGTCTGCGGGCGCTCGCTTGCTGGAATTGTGGACTCGAATCCCGCCGGCGCATTGATATTTCTCCTGTGAGTGCTTTTTGTTGCGCAGCTAGAAGCCTCTGCGACGGGCCAAACCGATTCCCCGTCCAGAGGAGTTCTACCGAGCGTGTGTTATTGAATTTGATTAGATGCAACAATAACCGTCTACACCTACAGTGTGTAGGTAGAAGAGTTTCGACTAAGACAGAAAGACTGTCCCGAGTCAAGTGTTTTGCAGTTTTCTACAGTTTTCTGGTAGCATGACAGTCTACGATAATTTTCTGTCTCATTTCAATCGACAATGTATCATCTATGTAGTAAAAACGACGAAGGATATTCAATCGGACATTTTAATCTACCTAATCGATCAGCAACTTCGAAGTCTGATCTCCTAATTGACATTTCTTTTTGCAGGCTACGTCTAGGTCTTGTGCGCGATACAGTTGTTGAGGCGAATGTACTTGTACATAGTCGGAACGCAGGAATGCTGAATTGTGTTCATGGCTCCCGCCTGCACTGCTGAGCGCTGTACAATCAATAATGCACCTGGCCGCTTGCTCGAGAGCAGGCCCAGGGCAGTGTACTACACGTGCGATAAAAATTTCTTTCAAACAGTACTTTAGCGTCCTTCCACATATTGTCCAAACTATGTCACGTTCTTTAATATCCCTTCTTCTTTCTCTCTTTTAACGATTAGGCTCTCTCAATTTTTCAAGTTCAATTATCAGCCGTTACAATCCAAATAACAAATGTTTGCATTGGCTACTTCACAAATAAGTCGGTACATAAAAATTCCATTATCGGTAATCGATTGGATATGATATTCCAAAGTCTAACTTAAAAAAAAAAGCCGAAGATGAATGGAACTAGATTAAAATTGACCTGGAACGCTGCAGAAGCCCATGGTTGACCAGGTCCCAGACTGAGTAGCTGTTTAAACTTCAATCAGTTTGCTCACATGTAGTTGTATTTTATTATGCACGCTGAAGATATTTTGTGGTTTGTAATCTAATTATTGACACAGAACTTCAAGTTCTGAATGCAATTAAGATATTTCACCTAGAATATTTGGGCTACGAATTGGTCCCGGCAAATACTTTAAGTATAAAGAAATATTTTGTGTTGTGTCTACTTAAGTATGCATTTTGTGTTGTGTCTACTTAAGTATGCATTTGCTCTTACGAAATTTTCTTGGAAAATGCCAAAGATTTAAATCTTAATCACGCAAGATTGAACTTCTTCAGAAGAAATGAATTATCTAACCACATCAGTTCCTCCATTTTGTTAAAACATTCCTGCTGCGTAGAACTTATTCAGCTTGGTAGGCAATTGAATGCTTGTATCTGCCTCTAGATTTTGTGTCAGAGTTCCCTTTGACTTCCTCTCGTAGTTACTAGCAATAAAACATAAGTAATAATGTAACAAATACTGAGTGGGACAGTCTTCATATGATTTTCAATGATACACACTAGTCGATTATAGATTATTAAAATGCGTTAAAGGCAATGTGAACTGAAAGACAAGTGTTTGCCATTGTTTTGGAACATCATAACAAACTGTCTTCCTAAAAATAGTAACTGTCGGTTGTCGTCATTCCAATTGATGCTCTGATGCACGCAGTTTGTAACACTTCCCGCAATACAAGTAACACAGTTGGTGCTATGGCATTCGCTTTTTCGGACATTCTGTGTTTGTGTTTCTGTAATCCCACCGGACGTGTAGAGTCCACTTTACTTTTCATAACATTTTAAAACAAGAATTCACAGTCTTGAAAACCCGGAAGAATGGGCTAGGCCATGTATATTGCCATGAAAGGAATAGTACAAAATCACGGTTTGACGATTTTTGAATGTATTTATTTTGTGGGACGAAATTGGAAGTCAGAATGAAGCAGCCGTTGAAGCGATCTGCTCGATATGTTGATGGCAACGGAATGTATGCATGCTGCTCACCTGGAGTTACGGCCGATACCTGATCCTACACCTGCAGTGTTTGCCGATGTTCGCACAGTTTTAACGGAACCATCTGGTTCCTTACTTGGCGCAGAAACCGTAGTTCAAAACTTCTCTACCCAGCTCCTGATGATATTGCAATAAGGAAAATTTGCCTATCACCTTTGTCCAAATTTTCGTTCTGTTACTATAATATTTTTTTAAACGGCTGGATGTCCAACGCCCAGTTAGGACCCGAACACTGATTTACTTGTTCCCAGCTGAAGGGTTTAGTGCATTTACTTTAATCCTCTCGTCGTATCTGCCACAGTACTATGGGTGAAATCTGCCGCCTTCCCCCGCATAATTCTACGCCAAGCCCATCTATCCTCGCATGCCGTCACCGGCTCTGTCCACAGGATGTTTACAACTCTCCTGAATATGTAGCAGGCCTACTGTCTTTATCTACATTCATCCTGAATGCTGTTGTTTACGGTTCTCCTCAGTCACTTCAAACCAACGCCATGACAGTACCTTCGCGTAGAATAACAGTTCACTTTTACACACAATTTCCAGTTCGTCATTACAAAATAATCATATCATCGACGCTACCCATCCTATGCAGTTGGAAAATTGTCGTCAAATAAAGCATCGACCATAAGAATCTCCCGTATTTAATATCAGTTTTGTTAATTCTCATCTGTTCTGGCGATAGTGCATTAAATGCAGGTTTATTAATTTTGTGAACAAAGTCCAGAAACAGTAATGTACTTTGTTGCTGAATAGAGCAAGTTATACTCAGCTACGTGTCTCCAGCCAAAAAGTAGTTTCGAAAATTATTTTTAACGAACCCAAACAATAAATTCACGCTCAACTTTGTCGCGGCGTTTATTTTTCTACAAAAATGAATCTACTAAAACTTATCTGTAAAGTCCCAGTTGAGACCATAATGAATGGCACTGATATAGCTGTCAGCGTTTTGAAGGTTGCCACGGAACTCTGTGCTTTTGTTTGTACAGACGGGGGACTAAATTTTGTTGTATCGAAGTGACATCAAATGACGAGAACTTTAAAACGAGTTTCCAAGTGAAGTGACCGCACAGCATGCTCGCATTAAAGCCCATACATACACACAAGCAAGACTGTCCCACAGGACTGGCTTTTTATTCGCCCAACATTTTTCGATTAATCTGCATGAAATGTTTATCTACATAAAGTTATGTATTTTATCTGCCAGACGTAATTTTCCAGTTGGGAAAGTTAACTAAATTACATTCTATTTCGTACGGCTCAATGAATGCCAAGCTTGTGTGCAGTTCACTCTTCACGAAGATTAAATCCAGATATTGAGTAGAATTTATTATAGAAGTGGGTTTAGTAATGACTTTTTTTGATGAAACGAACAAGCCACTGAAAGTTTTCTAGATCTTGCTTTCCTCGTAAAGTTGGGAGCTGCGTGTTTGATTGACTCTTTGATCTTCCCGTAGTTTAAGTACACCTGTCAACTAAAGACAGCTTCGAAGATGGAGTTTCTTATGTGTAAAACTTCCTCTTATTACACGGGGATTAGAATGTAGGATCGCTTCATCCAGGAATAATCAATTATATTTTACGCAGTATCCAGATGTTTTCGTTAAAAAATACTGTTTAGAGGCTCGCAAGAACAATTCTGTAAGTAAATGTTCTTAAATGCTTGTCAGATATATTTGATTAACTGAACATAAAGCTAATCCCATACTGTACAAAATTCCCCTTTGATTATATCAGTCAAACAGAAAGTATCGGGCTCTGAAAGGGAACAAATATGAGAAATATAGATCTGTGTGAATTTTTAAGGAGAACTGATTGGAAAAAAAATAAGAAGAATTAGGACTATAAATAAGATTTTAAGAGAAGGTGGAATTAAAAATTTATAAACCGCGTAACAACGTAAACGACCACAATCTTTCTGTCACTAGAAGGATAACTGGAACAGAGATCCTCAGAAGGGCGTTATAAATAAAGTTTAAAGGAAAATAATCCATGACTTGACCCAGAAGAAGACATTTCAGTCAGGAACTGGAAGACATCAAGAAGAGACAAGAAGTTCTCAAGATGCTGAACCGCCCGTTGCACTGAATATCAAATGATCCACAGTCGTTCTGCAGTGTACTGCATTGTACTGCAGTGTGCTGCAGTGTACTGCAGTGTACTGCATTGTACTGCTGTGTACTGCAGTGTACTGCACTGTACTGCAGTGTACTGCATTGTACTGCATTGTACTGCAGTGTATGCATTGTACTGCATTGTACTGCAGTGTACTGCATTGTACTGCAGTGTACTGCATTGTACTGCATTGTACTGCAGTGTACTGCATTGTACTGCAGTGTATGCAGTGTACTGCATTGTACTGCAGTGTACTGCAGTGTACTGCAGTGTACTGCAGTGTACTGCATTGTACTGCTGTGTAATGCAGTGTACTGCACTGTACTGCAGTGTACTGCATTGTACTGCATTGTACTGCAGTGTATGCAGTGTACTGCATTGTACTGCAGTGTACTGCAGTGTACTGCATTGTACTGCATTGTACTGCAGTGTACTGCATTGTACTGCATTGTACTGCAGTGTATGCAGTGTACTGCATTGTACTGCAGTGTACTGCAGTGTACTGCATTGTACTGCTGTGTACTGCAGTGTACTGCAGTGTAATGCATTGTACTGCATTGTACTGCAGTGTACTGCACCACATTACTGAGTAAAAAACCTCAGTGTCCCATTCCTAAGCATCATGTGTCGAAGACATCTGAGGAAGTGCGGGAGAAGTTCCGCTCAACCTAAGCCGTGGCACTAGTACACAAAAAGTGTAGGCCTTCTTTGTGATAATGTGTAGGACCTAGCTGGATTGGGTGTATCTTGTTCGGTCAGTACGTTATCCATCCCAGCCCTGCGCTGTCATTCGAATTGTTATCGATTTCTCCTGCGTACTTAATCCTGTATCTGTCTCAATTGCCTTTGTTATGTAACGTCATGTAGAAAATGACAGGTTAGGTATGAATGCAAGGCAGCAGGGCCACCGACAGCGAGTTCGGGTCCCGGTGAAAGTATGTTTTTGCCTCCCTCCCAGCAAGGGTGGACGGGCTACAATTATTTACCTTCAATCGGAAAAAACTAAATCGCAGTCGCAGAGGGTCTTAGGCTCGGTATGAAAGGGGTAATTTGTACAGTTGACAAATGGTGTTGCTGCTGGTAAATACGAAAACACGTTTAACAAAGTCGAACTCCGGACCCCCTTCAGGACCGCCGAGCTTTCACCCTTTCCCGCCGTTCCTCACTAGTCTCGATCACGATGTGTTATGCAGTATAAACCTGACACTGACGCACAGCCGCTAATGCAAGCCAATGCCATAGACGGTCTCTTGGCCGAGACTCGAACACGAGTACAGAGCAGAACTGTCAGTAGCTCTCTGCCGCGATGCGCAGTGGATACCTACGTCTCTGAACTTCTCGTCATGCAACGCAACACCGTCCGTAAATAAACATGTCAGATTCCTATCAAGTCCTGACTAAGTCACCAATCGGCACTGGCGCCTTATATCGCAGTTGAGTTGAACCAATCAGTGACAGAGCAACAGCAGCACAAAATACGAAATTGGCTGGAGAATTTCAGGCACAGATAATTGTCTGGCATCAGGCTCTGAGCGGGAACGGAGAAAACATGCATGGGTGGAGACAAGAAATTTACAGGTTCGCGGTCTTCAAGGTGACACGTGGCACTTGCCTTAGTGTCCGTCTTCACGAATGATAAATAAGTGCCAAATTTTTTAAAGTTAAGAATAGGTTAAGTTCCGGAAATGATTCTTATCGCACAAGTCGCCCCTTTGCAGCCCGTTAGACCATGCAAAGCAGCGGATATATGGCTGCACGCAGCACTAGATAAAGGTGAACGGGCAACTAACTTCCGGTCACTCTCTCCTGTAGATATAGGTCCCTGTACACAATTAATAGGAGGCTGGGTGGACCCAAGAAACGGTCTGAACGCCCCTGTCGAGAATCGAACCATGATTCCTCCGTGTTCAAACCCGTGGCTTAGTCACGGGCTTAAAACAGCAGAAGTGATCCGGTTTTACCTTCAACCTGAATAAGATAAGAATATTCGGAGTAGCCAAAGTGTTTATGACATCCACAGCAGTGGCGTACCGAGAGGGAGTTGGGGGGTTCAAATCCCCCGTCCCCGAAATTCCGAAGGCCCTCCAAAATCGTGCCAAGCTCAACCCGATTGTGAAAACTGTTAAAAATTTCTGAATTTAGGACGCCAACACCCCAAGATGTTCGGAAAAAAGGCAGTAAAATTCTAAATCTACCGTCGGTTCGCAATTGTTTTACATTAGCAATGACAAACTGGTTGCCGTCGTAAATAGTCGTAAAGTACCAAAAATTAAGAAACTTTTACTCTATGAAATGAAATTTCTTGTACCAAATTACAGCTGCCTCCAGAATCCCTGACTAAGGGGCTACCGCCCCCAGATCCCCTTCCTCTGTGTCTTCTGTCCTCAACTGAATTTGTTGAACCTCCCCCCGAACAAAATTCCTGGGTACGCCACTGATATACAGTAACTACAGACTATTAAGACTTTGCCATACAGAATAACATTAACACGTTTTTCTCTTAATTATTTATAATTATTTTCATTTATTTATTCAGCTTCATTCTTGTACATGCATGTATAGAACAGTTCATTTACCGTATTTTTCCATATTTTTTTAAATTCTCTGTTCTAGTTTTACATTCGCATTTCTTCTTCCAAGGTACCAACTCTGCTCATTCTTTTAATTTCTGTACCTGCAGAAACACAGTAGGCTGTTGCTTTCCTACAATGCTGCTTAGTTTGCAATTCCAACCATCGACTGCATTGTTGGTCCTATACCCATGCTTATTTATGTTCCACATCTCGATTGGAACATTCTGGCTCTCGATCCATTGCTCGACAAAATAATCGAGAAATAAGGTTAATTTCTCATTCTTTGGAACATTTTCCATTATCATAAGCCAAATTTCTTCTAATGTCTTGATAGGTAGGTGTGCGAAAACCGCACACATTCTGTATGTTAGTCGGACTGGTTCATTTTCTTTGTATTCCCCCGTAAGACAATATTTTGTAGTTGACTCCACAGGCACCGATTAAAATGAAAATTGCAGCCAGTAATAACGGAGCCTTGACAGACTTTATTTATGGCACTGATTACCGCTACTTCAAAATCGACCTTCATAATTGTGATGACCAGAAAGAACAACAAACCTTCAGCAGAGTTAACAAACAACGATATACTTTTTCTTTTTTTCATCCTGTAGAAGTGCAAACGTAACCAGATATACCTACGTGCAGTTTTTATGCGATGTGCTCCCGAGAGCTATGTGTTAGCTATGTGTTAGCTATGTGTAAGCAATGTGTTAACTCTACAACTGAGCGAGCTGTTTCGGAAAATTTTTAAATGTACCGTCTAGAAAAATGGACGTTCTCTTCTAAGTAAATATTCACAATCTTCCCCAGCGAAGACAAGAATTCTTTTTCCTGAGTCGTCAGTGTGATCGATTGGGAGAAAGCTGGAATTATTTGCCAGACGTAAAACTTCTTCAGAAAATACAATTTTCGAACTGTCTCCCGGATTTCACTCAGTACACAGAAATTTTCGCCATTCTTTATATTGCCCAGGCTTAACACTATGGTATTTTAGTATTTCAGTTACCGTGTCATAACCTTTCGCGTAAATGTCTGACAGTTCTTTCTTACAAATTATGTACAGGCACAGACATTTCTTCCCCAGCTATTTTTCTGCATTTATCCAGTTGTACTTTAAACTCCACTCCAGCTACATTTAGAATGAAACTATAGTCCATTGCACTAACCATTTCGTACTGCAAAGTAGTATTCATCTTCCATTTGCGCTTACCACATTTGCCTTTAACAGACACCCAACTTAACTTCGAATTATCCGAATAATTCTATACTGATATCCACTACAAATCAGACGGTTTCCCCATTCTTGTAGAAAGAGCTGAAATTTCACCGGCTGTGTCTAACGCATTAATTCGCGCACCGTGTCAAAACCAAATAGCAAATGATGAAGACAAATCGACAGCAACCCAGTACCCTGTTTAAGGCTTTTTTAACGACGCAAGGCCATTTTTCGCATTTTTTGTGCACTGTAGCTATAGAGGCCTGTAGGTATTTTTTGTATTCTATTGTATTCTCTTTCTTTTAAAAAAGCGTGTCCGCCTCAAACATGTTGTGTCTTCTAGCGGCCGCCTGGACCACCGTCCGCATCGCCCACCTTCGCCACACCAACGTCACCGGTTATATCCTGACGAATGATAAACTGATGTCCTACCACCCTCAGGGGATTTCACAGTTTGCGTGTGTTCGAGAAGAGTGCATTAAAAATTATATACCCATTGTCTATTTAACGACACTCTAAGTGACGTCGAATACGACGAGAAGTGACATATAAATCAGAAAGAATGTTCAAGGAAGAGGCCGTGGCCTATTTTGAGGTACTACAGCGGCAGATGTCAGGCGGGACTAAAGAAAACAACAAAAGCCTTAGTCAGAAACTTCGTGATTCTATCGAAGATGCGAACCGGTAACTTTCTGAATGCAGTCAGCAGCATTACTAACGGAGCGAACTTTGTAAATAGTGGTGCTCAGGAGAGCAGACCCAAGAGACGGGAAGTAACGGAAGTATGAAGAATATATAATGGCCATAAATTTTATAATTTGTACTTTTCATCGTCTAGCCTTTGCCCTACTGTTAAGACAATAACATTATAGTTTTATCTGACAAAGTTTCATAAAAAACATTTTTTGTTCTCTTCCATTTTTCTGCACAGGTTAAATTTCTGAAGATGCAAAACACCGAATAAATAATCGCACCATTGTGCTAGCCTATTTAGAACTACTATGTTTGTAATTACTCGGAGCCACAAATGCATGTATTCTTGTGTATGAGCTGCAGTTCATATGCACTTGTATGTGTGTGTGTCAACTGCGTTGGAGCTGTAGAAACAAATGTAAATCTGGGAAATATTAGGCATTATAAAATGGAAATTGTCATGGTATTAATTTTATACTTGCGTAAACGTCCGTTAGTATCACACGTATGTCTAAAGCAGGGATTCCGAAAGCTAGGGTCGCGACCCAAACCACGACCACGAGAGCGTTAGGACAAGTTGCCACCTACACATATAATGACGTGAAAACAGTAGATGAGTGAGTAGGTTCTGTTGTTTGGGTCCCAAGTACAGCGTGCTGCACAAATTTGTGTCGTAGGCAAAAAGTTGGAGAAGCTCTGGTCTAAATTGTAGGCTACCGTTTCGGTGACAAGTACTATCTCCCCATGCTTTTTATTCTGCTATCACGAGGAAAAGTACACAAAACCGTGTGTGTGTGTGTGTGTGTGTGTGTGTGTTTCTGCCTGTCTTTCTCAGCAACCCCACCTGCCTGCGAGGCATCACACTGCTGTTTGTGTTCCGGTCGTTCCTGCTAACACACCAATTGGATCGAGTCCAGTCGAGTTGAATAGAGTCCGATTCACTCTGTAAGATGTTTCAAAGGGGAACTAATTTGTCTGGCGGAGAATACTCAAGTACCTCGGTCGCACTGCGTGAGTCAAGTGGCGTGAAATTGAGGGTCAGATTCGATTCGATTGCTAAGGACTTTGACATAAATGTGCCCACAGTCTTCAACTGCAATGCAGGACGACACTTATATCTGTGTAAGAGACAACTTATCGACCGTTTCGACAAAACTGATGTTAATAGGTCATTTTTTTCTTTTTAATTTCAAGAGTTAGCTATAGAACGCAATTCTGCTGTTCTGCCGAAGCAAGGAAGAATGTGAGAGACACAAGGACAGGAGGAAAGTTAAGTACAGAAAGAGAAGGCTAGTAAGAAAGAAAATACACAGAAATGATGGAGGAGAGTCAAAGGAAAATGTAGAGAAAACTAGTAAGACGGAAGGAGATAAAAGTAGGGAAAAAGGAAAGGAACTAAAAAAAACAAAACAAATATCCTTTTTGGAAAGGTCGCCAGTTGTTTGCAGTTCTGTCGCATGTTTACAGCAATAATGGTGCAGTATGGTCTACTGGATCGTTAAACATTACAGTTAATGACAGTCGGTCGCTGTAAATAATGGAGGCTTGCTCCGTTTAAATATTCACACACGCACACTTGTGCGAGCTAGCAGATGACTGGTTAGCGTACGGCAGTATTACTTCTAACCTAGACACATGTGGGGGAAAAAGTCGCATACGAAAAGCGTCGACGGGTAGAAAACCGGAACAAAAAATTAGGCTTAAGGGAAAAAATCTCCTGCGAAGAGCACGGATATTACTGTCAAATGGGAAAAGAATGGGAATGGGTAGAAACCCCCAGAACAAATCTCAATTTCTGTACTAGTAATATCAGTCGGATTTTGCCCCATTTGACTATTCTTTCTTAATACATCTCAGTAACTATTATTTTTAATTTTTTCTTTTACATTCTTTTAAGACTTGCCCCCGTCCCCTTTGTTCCCCACATCATAAATTTATTGAGGACGCCTTCTGTTTAAAGTGGGAAAGTTACGATGAACTTAAGAAACCTAAATTCCGCAAAAGTCATACAATGTGCTGGCCAGTGTTTACGGCATTAAAGAATGTTGAAACGGTGTTGAAGCAGGAAAGTCATTGCAGTAATTATATTTTTCTGTGCTTTGTTCGGTGAGCTAGTGAGTTGAAAGGTGTTTACGTGTGATATGAATAACCGCACATCTCCCACAAAATTAGCCACGTCTCTGAAGATTGCCACAATAAGCCGCTACATACCAAAGTGCCATGTATTTATAAACGACTATAATTTTATTCTTGTATAGTTGTTGGAATAAATATTGTGAACTATTTTACTGCACGGAATATGGGTAATTTTAAATAGACCATATATCCGATCTCACTTGCAGCTGAGTACAGGAGACTGACTGGCCTTTGGCTGAGAAGCGCAAAGAGAGCCGTCGTAAGCCAAAACCTCCTGTTCCATAAGCACAATGTTACAAATGGGGGCTCTGATCCTGGAATCCCCTTTCATACCATAAAGATACCAAACGATCGCGACTGAAAATGAAGCGAAAATAAAACATTGGCCTAAATACCGACGACAATTTATAGAGTACAAACACTTAATGAAAAAAACAGAGCATAATAAATGCAGTTTAGGGTGGGTTCTTGAATAACTACCACGAAAAATTCCATTCACGAAGTGCCTTCATCATCAGCACTTCAGGCGAGGGTGTTTTGTTGAAGAAATTCTTGTGGGTAGGGAAAATATTGTCTGAATCGTCAACGTGTAACACAGATTTGTATAAACGGGGAATAGAAAAGCTCTTCACACGGTATGATAAATGCCTCAGTTATAGGAGGGATCATGTGACAAGATGGCTAAATAGCAATAGGCCTGAAGGTGAATCTGAATTTTTCTAATTATTACTGAAAATAAAAATCGGAATTTGATATACGTTTACGAGCAGAATGACTATAAATTGGTTTATTTAAGGACTGTTGTTAAATCAGTACGTCGTACAGGAACGAATGATAAGGTGATTTAAATAACAGAAGGAAACGGATGTGGAATTTTGCTGTTTTGACAAAGTTTTATCAATATTATTTCAGAGAAACTAGGAAAAAATGCGTGAAGTCTCAATCAGGTAATTTCGACGTTGCAGCCAATATTCAAGCATGGAATCTACAAAATACAAAGCAAGTGTGTTAATTAGCGTACAGCAACGTCCAGTACCGACGTTATAACGTGCTGGCTGCTTACACCCACCATGCTACCATGAATACAGCAGGGTTTAGACTTCGTTTCTTGTGACTAAGACAAATCACAGACTTGGCCTTTCGTAAACCAAGTACTTGAAGTGCTTGGGTAAAACACCGGACTGTTCGATGGAGCACTGCGTCAGGTTAATCTGAGAGGAATGTCCTGAATAAAAGCTGCAGATGTTTATAAGATGCATGTGGGATGTCTTAAATAAAGTTTGCAGAAGATTATCCAAATATAATTTTGTGTGTTTTTTTTTCCTGTCTTCTAGTTTAGGGACTTGCAGTATTTCTCGTATTAAGGCCCACTTACGACATCTCGCTAATGTTGTAGCTTCCCTCCCCAGACATCGTAATTCGCGTACCCCCAAACACAACTCGAGGCAACATTTAAATTTTGAATATTTAAATTTTGAATATTTACAATTCAGAAATACAAAATGTGAAAACGATGATTGCGTGAATAGAGGGGGGGGGGAAATAATAAGTTACAAAAAGAGCAAGTTCCTTAGTAGCAATGACAATAAAACTCGTAATTTCAGGAAAATCTAAAGCAAAAAAATTTTTTTTTTCAAACTTTCGCCGTGTTCTAAATGTAATGTGTTCCTTTTTGGGTAATTCCTCGGCGTCTGAGTTCTAATAGCCGACGTTTCGGAACTCACTGTCAGTTCCATCTTCATAGGCAGGTGAATGAAGTATGTCAGTGGAGAGAGTGTGTGGGGTATTTATACGTAATTGAGTTGAAGAGGGGAAGTGGCAGAGCCAATAGGAAGTAGTGTGCCCGTACGGGCAAACTACTTCCTATTGGCTCTGTCACCGACAGTGAGTTCTGAAACGTCGGCTATTAGAACTCAGACGCCGGGGAATTACCCTAAATCAGCGGAAAATCCCGGGACAATGACCGAAACTCATCATACTTTAAATTATTAAAACGCTCCTTCTTGATTTGAAAATATATACATTTTTTTGTAAACAACATTTAAAACTCAGAATACTGGAAATAGCTTTGTTCAAAGAAAACGAGACGTTTCGTCCAGAGCTAATACAGCCTGTTGTACTATTGGAAGAAAGACACAAATAGCCATTGCTGTGTAACTGATGTTGTAAAATTTAATCGTCTTAGTTTACGATGTTAATGCATGTAGTCGCCATTTTAAACTTAGAAATGTTGAAAGACACTGCGATTTTATACACTAGGACTGTGACCTTGTTTCTTCCCCCGCCTCTTAGCATTGGCCCTGTAATTCAGGCTTAACTTGGTACCTGATGGGATACGAACCGTCGAATTTAGTCTTCCATGTTCCCTAACCGAGAACCTTTTTCCGATTTCCCTAGCAGAATTCATAAATTCTAATTCGTACCCTAAAATTTTGCGTGTCCACCATCTTGTTGTTGTTGTTTGTAGATAATTAAAATTAAGGTGTTGGATTGCAATGAATGCCACGACGTTCAAATGTTCAAATCGGGACAAACACACACACCCACACCCACACACACAAACACACAAATACACACACAAACACAAACAAACACAAACACAAAACACACACATAAACAAACACACACAAACACACGCACAAACACACACAGAAACACAAACACACACGAAAACAAACACACACACACACACAAACACACACACAAACACAAAACACACACAAACACACACACAAACACAAAAACACACAAAACACACACAAACACACACACACACAAACACAAACACACAAACACACACGCTCAAACACACACACAAACACAAACACAAACACACACACAAAACACACCACAAACACACACACAAACACAAACACAAACACACACAAACACGCACACACAAACAAACACACACACAAACACATAAACACAAACACACACACAAACAGACACAAACACACACACAAACACACACACACAAACACACACACACCACACACACACACACAAAAACACACACACACAAATACACAAAAACACACACACACAAACACACAAACACACACAAACACAAACACACACACAAACACACACAAACACAATACACAAACACAAACACAACACACACACAAACACACAGACAAACACACGCACACACACAAACACACTCACACAATCACGTAAACACGCATGCAGACACATGACCATATATTAGCTAACTTTTTCTTTTAATGTAATGAATGCATATTAACAGCGTTCTGGAATGAAACAGGCGGTGTCTAGTCGCGTCTACGCCCGTTTCCACCCCTGGAAGCTAGGACGTCTAGTTGAAGAGTGGGAAATTGTTTTGCATCAGGTGCAGAAATTTGGACAGTGTTCTGATAACTCAGATACCGCCATCAGCTGTGACTGTTCCATAATGACGGTGTTTATACATTTCTGGTGGGATCAGAATTTTGGTTATAATCCAGAGATATTTCAGGGTTAACTCATTGACACAACCCTTCCGGTCGCACTATGGTCGACTCAGAAGGTAATAATTCCAGAGGGGTAAAGGCAAATTCACGCGCCGACTGTCGCGAAATCTGGGAGTCTCAGCCCCCTGGAACCCTCTGGGCCAGAATAGGCCTGCACAGGGATTGCTTTACGTAACACGTTTATGACACCAGTGTGTACCGTGAAATGTGCGTATTGTTTTTGTATAAAATTACGGTACATGCCGACTCTCCAGAAAAGTGCAAGTGCATTCTTTTGAAGGCAGGGGTCATGATAACGTACTCGGTATTGCGACTCGCCACGGGCTGACCCGTCCGCTGTTCGAAATCGGTGGGACAAGACATTTACTTTTCTCCATACCCGTTCAGACCGGTCCTGACGCACGCCCAGCCTTCTGTACGACGGGCAACGGGGCTCCCTCCCGGGTGTGAAGGTGTAGGGGCGCAGCGTGAACCACTCACCCCATACCTCTAACCCGCCCCCCGTACCCCTTATCGCATGTTATACTGTGACATTACCGTTACAACCCGTTTTATTCCGTGACGCAATGTACTCAGTTACAGCACTCAGTGTCCTTTCAACCCATTGATACTTTGCTAGTTAGTTAAAGCAAACCCCTTCTTAAGACACTGACGCTCCCTCAGCTAGACAACATATCCACCGTGTCTAATTGTATTCAAACAACGATTACCGTGTTCATAATAGTCCAACACAGTTCCTATTTCAATCTCCGTTTTCAGAGCATGCGCAAAATTAATGTTAAAGAGTGACGTTCGAGGCACATACTAGTTGAGGCGGCGACTGCGCAGATTACTGACTCCGTGCAATGTGGTACAAAGTATACACTGCCGGGAGAACCGGCTGCTGCCACATTCAGGACAGAAGAATAAATCATGTGGGAGCTATAGCATAGGGAAGACGAGGATTCACGCTAAGACAAGAAAATCTCATTATCTAACATTTTTTCACTTTCAGCTCGGACCCTTTACCCTTTTGTTGACCATTTTTGTTTTACCCTGAAAATAGACGTAACATATTCCTTTGAAGCGACGATAATTATTTAGCAGGTTATGTGCTGTCACATCCCGGAGGGCCGTATTTTTTTGTTTTAAAATCAGTGTTCCTCCCTCTGCATCAAGTCTACCAAGTGTTCTCTTTCCTGGTGATATTTTGTTATAATGAGCGCTGTTTCACTTCCTAATTTGTCTTACAAATACAATTAAAGGAATCATTTTGACGAGGCTGCTGTTGCAATGCGAGTAAGAAGAGCATATTGTACTTTCGCAATTTATGAAGAAACAAAAGAAAGAAAGAAAGGAAAATGAGACTAAGGCAGACCATACCAGAAGTCAAATATCTCAGGTAGGGCAACCAGCTTTCGGGCTGAGAATCGAAACTAGGATTTCTCAAATACAAAATTATTTGTTTATTTGTTTGAGGGTTACCGTCTCCGGCGAGAAGACGCCATGCAGCCTGGCAGAAAGTAAAGGACATGCCTCTGTCTTCTAGCTACATGGACACTCTTGTACAACAAAGATGTAGACGTTGTGTTCCTCCCAGTGTATATGATATTACACTCCAGAAAATTTTATACATATTCCTTATGGACGCTACAGTAATTTAAACACGTTGAAAGGATTTGGAAGGAAGCGCTTGTGACGTAATGTAAGGTACTATTCCGGGATTGCCTGGAGGAACTGAGGAATACAATGCAAAACCTCAGTAATGGTCATCTGTGTCCTTAAAGCTGTCACTTTCCGATTGCAAGTCAGCTTAGTTAACTTGCTTGGGTCTACACACGAAGCAGAGTTCCGCCCATGACAGCCGTTTGTCTTCCTGGTGGGCCGACACAGAACTTGCTGCGTCACTGACTGTCATCTGTCTCAGAGATCCGAAGTACAATTGCGGATCCTGTCCAGAGCTGGAACGTAGCGACTGCGAATCAGATCGATGAGCGCTATATATAAGTCTGTAACCATGGTGATCTCTCCAGTTGTCGGGCAGAAATTCGCTCTTTCCAAATTTAAAGGGGAGCAGGGTTTCGAACCCGCGACTTAAGAACAGAATGGGCAAGCGTATATAACATAATGTGCTTATTGTAACTGTATAAGTGTATGTCAGAAAATAAGTTCATATGGTGTATAATTTCATAACTAAAGAATTTATATTTATTTTGATTGTGCTACACAAGGTAAATTAGTCGCCGAGGGAGACTGTCATCTTTCTTCAGTGCTGGATCAAAATCTTGGGGTCACAAATTTAAATAAAATCGCGAGGTTGAAACAGATGTTTCACGATGGCTGGTAACCCTAGACACGGATTTCTATCAACAGAGAAGAGAAAAGCCCCTCTCACAACACGGCAAATGCCGTAGTTATGGGGAGAACTACGTGGAAAAAGAGTGGCATAGCAGTGCGCGTATATTTGAATTGTTTTGTTGAGTGTGTAAATAAAGAACACGTATCCATCGTATTCTTATTTTCTGGTCGATTTTCGTACATACGAACCTTTGCCCATGCATCATGTGGAGTCTAGGAGCTATAGCGATAATACTCTACACACTCTTAAAATGAACGCTAGGTGGCAGTGAATGGTTAGCTCGACGCTCTGGACGCTGTTACCTTGAGGTGGTATTGCGCTCTGTATGTATTGTATAGTGGATTTGAATAGTTTAACGTCTGTGCGGAAGAGGGACGGAGAAAAGTCCTGTCCTTGTTGGGAATCGAACGCCTGTTTTGCCGTCGTTAGCCAGTTTGCACGCATGTATAAAGCAAAACAGAAGTCTCGGTTGGAGGCGCTTCTCTGGTATGCAACTACAATTAGGTGGTGATGGGTTATGTATGACATTGTAGGACAAATCACCAGGAAACTGTTTCATCCATTCAAGGATAAATTAGATGGTGGTTTATCTCTTAATGGAAATGCGTACACTCATTAGTGTGTTGTTAATACACAATGACAATGACAATCGCTAAACAGATCGGGCAGCGTTGGCTTAATTTCCTGTCATTTGCCACAATTTAAACTTTGGTTTTCAACGGATCCAAATAACTGCACCT
>Ga0123357_10003656_pt1 | contig 17739 bp, 13 predicted proteins | sample TergutEmb28metaG_FD_89873 | JGI IMG/M metagenome (GOLD analysis project Ga0123357, IMG submission 89873) | Embiratermes neotenicus P4 segment gut microbial communities from Petit-Saut dam, French Guiana - Emb289 P4 | ecosystem: Host-associated > Arthropoda: Insects > Digestive system > Gut ... | reverse complement strand
GATGACTCAAGATTACTGGCCCGCCTGCCCATCTGACGATACCGCTGGCTTGGCGGCCTCTTCTTCCATCAGCTCTGTGTATGCCACTTTGCCCACTTTGGTGTGCGGCAGCTCTTCGCGGAACTCGATGTGACGCGGCACCGCCCACTTCATCAGGTGTTCCCTAGCGTATTGGCGTAGGTCCTCGCGCAGCTCATCACTTGGCTTGACGCCGTCTAATGGCACAATAAACGCTTTGACGCTTGACATCTGATAATCGTCGGGCACGCCGATGACACAAACCTCTTTGACAAGCGGATGATCGCTTAGCAATTGCTCGACTTGCGCCGGGTAGACGGAAACCCCAGACACTTTGATGATTCGCTTGATACGTCCGGCGAAATACAAGTATCCGTCGGCATCCATCGACCCAAGGTCGCCTGTGTGCAGCCAAATCTTGCCGTCGTCATGCAGCCGCAGTGTTTTGGCGGTGGCTTCTTCGTCGTTTATGTAGCAATTCATCAACGTGTCGCCTTGCATGCAGATTTCACCTTCTGCACCGTACGGCAATTCGTTCGTCGTATCTGGTGCCACAATCATTGCCCGAATTCCGGGAATCGGCACACCAATCGAGCCGACCCGGTAGTGACCAGCCGGCGAAACAACACTGGCCGTCACACATTCCGTCAAACCGTAGCCTTCAACCAATTCAACTTTGCCGCCTTGGGCCGTTAATGCCGCGTCAAAACGACGTTTTAGATCAGGTGTCAGTGAATCACCGCCGGCATAGGCGCCGCGCAACTGCGAGAAATCAACCTTTGCAAAATCGTCCATTTGCAACAATGCCTGGAATAGTGTTGGCACACCAGCGATGTGATTTGGTTTGTGTTTTACCAGCGCATCAATGTACGTCTTGGTGCCAACCTCGGGCACCAGAATTGACGTGGCACCGCTCATCAGGGTCGAATGAATGCAAAGCCCCAAACCAAACCCGTGGAATGCTGGCATAATGGCAAGGACGGATTGGCCCGCTCCAATTTTGATCAGTTCAATCATCGACGCAGCCAAAGCATTAAAAGCGTGCGACGATAATTCAATACCTTTCGGCAGGCTGGTGGTGCCGCCAGAAAAAAGAACAACGCTGCCTTCGGTCGGCTCGTGTGGACGAACATACGGGGCTGGCTCGCCGGCCGTCTTCATGAAGTCCGCCCACGACATAACTGCCGGGTTATCTTTGGGCACCGGGGCGATCTTGCGGCCCTTGGTCAGCTTGAAACCGACCGTCATAGCGGCACCAAGATAATCGGAGATGTGACAGATAATCAGCCTCCGCATGTCAGGTAGATCTAACACAGGCTGTAGGCGGTCATAAAACATGTCAACGCCAACCGCCCAATGCGCATTGGTCTCGTTTGCGTAGTGCTTCAGCTCATCAGATGACGACAGCGGATGCGTCATTACAGCACGTGCACCAATTTTGTTAAGTGCATAGAACACGACGACCACATTGGGGATGTTTGGCAAGGTTACAAGCACCGAATCACCAGACGTCACACCCTGCGCCACGAATGCAGCTGCACACTGATCAATGTCACGCATCAGACGCGCGAACGTTAAGCGCGTGCCCAAGAACAAGACGGCCGGGTTTTCGGGTGCGGTCTGGGTGGTGGCCGTCAGCCACTCAAACATTGTCACATCGGGCACGACGACGTCTGAGGCGATATCGTCATAGTACTTGAGCCATGGACGCTCGTCCGTTGCCATTGATCCTCCGGTTGGTCGTCGGGAACACTACCGGCTTGTCATCCTACAGGGCCCTTCGAGCACGGCCACGTCGAAATCAACCCAAAGGTAGGCCCGCCAGTAGTGCAGTGTGGACAATATGGCGCCAATGACGACCGTCAGCGCGGCAGCACGACGTCCGAGTTCATCAATTCCGGTGTTTTGGCGTCGGTTTTGGCGGCGTCAACGGCGGTAATTCGCCGCCCAATTGCCAGTCGCGCACCTCCGGCATGTCCTCCAAGTATTCGACGATGTATTCCGCGTGCTTGGCCAGCATCCGCTCGCAATACTGATACAGCTCATGGCTGCCCGCCGGTTTGGCGGCCGCATTGTTTATCGCGTCCATCACCAGGTGATAGCGGTCGACCTTGTTGCGCACCACCATATCGAATGGCGTGGTCGTCGTCCCCTGTTCGACGAAGCCGCGGGCGCGGAATCGGTCGGCGTCTGGACGCCCGTGCACCAGCTGATGAATCGCACCCGGATAGCCGTGGAAGGCAAACACCACATCGACATCGTCGGTAAATATGTCCGTAAACGCCTTGGCGCTCATGCCATGTGGGTGATCCTTCGGACGATACAGCGTCATCAAGTCGACGACGTTGACGACGCGCACCTTCAGCTGCGGCAGGTAGTGCTTCAGGAGCTCGGCCGCCGCGACGGCCTCCATGGTGACGACGTCACCGGCGCAGGCCAACACGATGTCTGGCTTGTCGGCACCAAGACCGTCCGTCCCGGCCCATTGCCAAATGCCGTAGCCACGAGTGCAATGCTCGATGGCCTCGTCCATGGTCAACCACTGTGGCTGCGGCTGCTTGTCTTGGACGATCAGGTTGATGTAGTTGCGCGACTTGAAGCAGTGATCTGCCACCTCGACCAGGCAGTTGGCGTCCGGCGGCAGGTAGATGCGGCTGACCGCGCCACGCATGTTCAAGACGACCTGCAGCAGCATTGGTGTTTGGTGCGAAAACCCGTTGTGATCGTTGCGCCAGCAGGTGCTGGAAAGCAAAATGTTTGTGGACGGCACCTTGGCTCGCCACTCCAGGTGATCGGACTCCTCAAGCCACTTGGCCTGCTGCATCGTCATGGACGCACTGACCATGGCGAATGCCTCGTATGTGGCGAACATGCCGTGACGCCCCGTCAGCGTGTAGCCGTCCAACCAGCCGTGGCAGTTGTGCTCGCTGAGCACCTCCATGACGCGGCCACTACGGCTGATGTCGACATCGATGGCGTCAACGGGCTCCATGAACGTGCGATCAGACACCTCAAAAACGGCGCCCAAGCGGTTCGAGTTCGTTTCGTCCGGGCAGAACAACCGGAAGATACCCGGATTGTTTGTGTAGATGTCGCGCATGTACTCGCCAAGTTTGCGCGTCGACTCGAAGCGCTCGGTGGCGCGCGTTTCGGGGGTCACCTCGATGCCGTAATCGCGGAAATCCGGCAGGTTGAGCTCCTGCGTCACCAAACCTCCGTTGGCGTGCGGGCTGGCGCTCATGCGCTTGGTGCCCACGGGGTTGTTCGAGCGCACCAGGTCGCTGGGTGATCCGTCAGACTTGAACAGCTCGTCGATGCGGTAGCTGCGCATCCATGTATCAAGCATGGCCAGGTGGGACGGGTTTTCCTTGACGCCGGCCAGCGGCACCTGGTGGGCCCGCCACGTGCCCTCAACCACCTCACCGTCAACCAGTTTGGGGCCCGTCCAACCCTTCGGGCTGCGCAGGATGATCATCGGCCAGGTTGGCATGTCGCCTGTCCACGCGTCACCTTGACGGGCCGCGTCTTGAATCTCTTTGATGCGCGCCCACGCGTAAGCCAGCGTGTTAGCCATGCGCTCGTGCATCCACGGCAGATCGTCGCCCTCAACCCACAACACCTCGTAGCCGTGGCCCTCAAGCATCTCTTGCAGCAGCGCCGGATCTTTGCGGGCCAGCACCGTTGGGCCAGAGATCTTGGCGCCGTTTAGGTGCAGGATCGGCAAGACGGCACCGTCGTGGCGCGGGTTCAAGAACGAGACGCCCTTCCAGCCGCCTTCAAGCGGGCCAGTTTCAGCCTCGCCGTCACCAACCACCGCCACAACCATAAGGTCCGGGTTGTCGAAGGCCGCACCGAAGGCGTGGCTTAGCGCATAGCCAAGCTCGCCGCCCTCGTGGATTGAGCCCGGCGTGGTCACCGAGGCGTGGGACGGGATACCACCCGGCGAAGAGAACCGCCTAAACATCAGGCGCAGGCCCTCTTCGTCCTGGGTGATCTGCGGGAAGACGTCCGAATAGTAACCCTCGAGGTATGCCGCGGCCACCAAAGCCGGACCCCCGTGGCCGGGGCCAGCGATGTATAGACAATCCTGACCTGTCTCGCGGATCAAACGGTTGATGTGGCTGTAGATGAACCCAAGGCCGGCTGATGTGCCCCAGTGGCCAAGTAATCGGGGCTTAATATCGTCGGCGGCAAGAGGACGTCGCAATAAGGGGTTTTCTTGTAGGTAAATCTGGCCAATGGTCAAATAGTTACAAGCACGCCACCAGGCGTCAATCTTATCAAGCTCAGGTTTGGTCAATGAGGGGATGGAATAAGGCATACCTCAACGCTACAACCACCCCGTCCACACCCGTCGCAACGGGTCTGGACGCACGTAACCCCTGATCATGAGCTGCTGCGCGACATCAGATAGGCGCACCACCTGCAGGCGGCATCCATCTGATGTCGCTTTCAGCGCTCAAGACCGGTCAGTTCAGGGTGAATCAGGCCTGTTCGAACTGTGCATCCAGTGTGATCGGAATGCCGGCCAATGCCTTGGACACGGGGCAGTTGGCCTTGGCGTCCTCCGCGAAATGCTGGAACTGGTCAGCGTCGATACCTGGCACAGCACCGACAACGCTGATGTGGCTGCCCGTCAGTCCGGTGCGCGGATCGAAACCTACCTCAACCGTCGTGTCGAGCCGCGCTGGCGGCGTCCCATTGTTGGCTAGCCCGTTGGACAGCGCCATCGAGTAGCAGGCAGCGTGGGCGGCCGCTATCAGCTCTTCTGGGTTCGTTGTTCCGACGACGCTTTCGGCGCGTGCCGCCCAGCCAATCGGGAAGCTTGCCACCTGTGAACTGGCCAGAGTAACCTGCCCTTTGCCGCTCAAAAGCGGGCCTTCCCAATGCGCCTGTGCCTTGTTTTTCGTCATGTTTTCCTCCTTGGTTGGGGTATTCAAATCCACTGTAGCCATCATGAGCAGCCGCTGGTAGAGCCACACCCTTCACACACGTAACACGAGCCAGAAGGACGCATCTTTGTGCCGCAAGTCATACACAAAGGCGCATCGACTTCGCGACCGGTGATCGCCTCAAGCAACTCGGATGTGGTGTGGGCGTTGATCATGCTTGTTGCTGGGCGACTGGGTGGACGCAGTGAGGCAATCACAGGCCGTGGTGCGGCGATCAGCGCCGGCTGATTAGCTCCGGCATGGTCCACTTGCAAGGTGTCGCCAGCGTCATTTTTCAGCAGCTCAGCCTCGGGCAGCTCAGCCTCGTCTTCTTCTGACAAGTAGCTGCCAGTCTCGACGTAGCGGGCGCGTTCGGAAGCCGTGTAGATGCCGAGCTCCGCACGTTCGTCGAAAGTCAGATGGTCAAGCGCCAGCCGGCGGAAGATATAGTCAGCAATCGATTGAGCGATCCGGATATCTGGGTCGTCCGTCATTCCAGCCGGCTCAAACTTAAGGTTTGTGAACTTCTGCACGAAGCTCTCAAGCGGCACGCCGTACTGCAAGGCGATCGAGATGGCGATCGAAAACGCATCCATGACGCCAGCCAGCGTCGAGCCCTGCTTGCCGAGCTTCAAGAAAACCTCGCCCAAGCGCCCGTCGTCGTAGGTGCTTGCCGTCATGTAGCCCTCGGCGCCGCCGACGGTGAAGCTGGTCGTCCGGCTGAGACGTGACTTGGGCAAGCGCTTACGCAAAGGACGGTATTCGGCGACGGCCGCTGATTCTTGGACGGCCGGTTTCTCAACCACGTTAAGCGGCTGGGCGGCTTTGCAATTATTACGATAGACGGCCAGGGCCTTCAAACCGAGCCGCCAACCCTGAAAATAGACGTCAGCAATCTCGTCAACAGTTGCTGATTCTGGCAAGTTGACAGTCTTGCTGATGGCACCCGAAATGAATGGCTGCACGGCCGCCATCATGCGGACGTGCCCCATCGGCGCGATTGAGCGCAGCCCCATGGCCGTGTCGAACACCGAGAAGTGCTCAGCCTTCAGCCACGGGGCACCAACGACGTTGCCATTGACTTTGACGAACTCGACGATTTCGTCCACTTGTTCGTCCGAGTAACCCAAGCTGAAAAGCGCCCGCGACACGGTCTGGTTGACGATCTGCATTGACGATCCGCCAACCAATTTCTTGAACTTGACAAGCGAAAAGTCCGGCTCGACGCCTGTGGTGTCACAATCCATCATGAAACCGATGGTGCCCGTCGGCGCCAACACAGAAGCCTGGGCGTTGCGAAAACCATCAATTGCGCCAAGCGCGACGACCCTGCCCCACTCAATACTGGCCGCCGTGCGCACCGCGTCATCGATGGCCGACGCCGTCACCAGCGAAGCATTCGCGTCGCGGTGCATGCCCATCACGCTTTGTTGAGCTTGGGCGTTTAACGCATAGCCGTTGTATGGGCCAACCACGCCCGCCAGCTCCGCGCTGCGACGGTAGGCGACCGCTGTCATCAAAGATGTGACGGCAGCAGCCAATGAACGTCCCGCATCCGAATCGTAGCCGAGGGCACTTGCCATCAGCATGGCGCCGAGATTGGCATAACCAATGCCAAGTTGACGGAAATCACGCGTCGTCTTAGCAATTGGTTCGGTGGGGAAATCGGCAAAACAAACGGAAATGTCCATGGCGGTGATCACCAGCTCGACAGCCTTTGTGAAATGCCAAACGTCAAAACTGTTATCGCTGTTCAGAAACTTCATTAGATTAAGACTGGCCAAATTGCACGACGAATCGTCAAGGCTCATATATTCCGAACACGGATTGGACGCATTAATACGTCCCGAATTGGGCGTCGTGTGCCATGCATTAATGGTGCCGTCGTATTGAATGCCAGGGTCGGCGCATTCCCACGCGGCTTTCGCCATCTTGTCAAACAGTTGTTTGGCGCTGACTGTTTCGACTACGTGGCCGTCCAAACGCGCCAACAAATCAAATGGCGCATCTTGTTCGACTGCCCGCATGAATTTGTCGGAAACGCGCACAGAATTATTGGCGTTTTGATATTGCACACTGGTGATATCTTTGCCGCCAACCTCCATGTCGAAGCCGGCGTCTCGCAGCACGCGAACTTTTTGTTCCTCGTGTGCCTTGACGTCGATGAACTCCTCAATATCTGGGTGATCCACATCAAGAACAACCATTTTGGCAGCTCGCCGCGTCGCACCACCGGATTTGATGGTGCCAGCCGAGGCGTCCGCACCGCGCATGAAACTGACAGGACCAGACGCCGTGCCACCAGACGAGCGCAGCAACTCCCGAGACGAGCGGATGCGTGACAAATTGAGCCCGGCACCTGACCCGCCTTTGAAGATCATTCCCTCTTCGTGATACCAGTTGAGGATCGACTCCATCGAGTCGTCAACGCTCAAGATGAAACAGGCGCTGACCTGCTGCGGGCTTGAGGTGCCCACATTAAACCAAACCGGCGAGTTGAAACTGAAATACTGGTGCACCAGCAGCCAAACCAGTTCTTCGCCAAAGACGACCGCGTCGTCGTGGGTAGCGAAATACCCGGCATCTTCGCCCGCCATGACGTATTTGTTGACAACGCGATCAATCAGTTGACGCAGACTCCACTCGCGATCCGGTGCCCCAACAGCGCCCCGGAAATACTTGGTTGTGACAATCGTCGATGCGTTAACAGACCAGAAATCTGGGAACTCGACACTGGTCTGTTCAAAAACCGTCTCGCCCGTCTTCCAGTTCTTTTGGACGACATCACGTCGTTCCCAAGTGATCTCGTCATATGGGTGACGGCCAGGCGTCGTGAAAACACGGCTAACCGTCAAGCCCTTCTTTGTATTTGCTGAGTCACTGCCGTCATCTGCAGCTTCAGTGGTTGTGAGTGTCTGCGTCACAATATTGCCTTTCACATCATTTGGGGGTGGTTAGCTGATCGCCGCCGCGTCGACACGCAGGCGCGCGATTTCAGCATCAAAATCGTCGAGAGTTTCCCAATGCCGGTAGACACTGGCAAAACGTAGGTAAGCGATCGGATCAAGATCGCTGAGCGGCTTTAGAATAGCGACCCCTACGTCCTCGCTTGGCACCTCGCAACTGCCTGCGGCGCGCAAGGTTTCTTCGACAAGTTGGCCCAGACGAATCAAGTCGGCGTCGGAAACTGGACGGCCCTTACACGCGCTACGCGCGCCAGCGACTACCTTGGCGCGATCGAAAGGTTCGACAACACCGGAACGCTTGACGACGCTGAGCTGCATCTGCTCAATTGTTGTGAAGCGGCGCTCACACACCGGGCATTGGCGACGGCGCCGAATAGACAAACCGTCGTCTGCCACTCGCGAATCAAGCACGCGAGAATCAGTGTGGTGACAGTACGGGCAATACACGTTTATTCCTTCCCCTGGCTGGTTTTGGGGCAAAGCCGTCGCGACTAGCGCCGTTGGCTCCACACCTTTCTACACCACCAAACCACAACCTGTGGATAAACCACACTGCTGTGACTACTACATCTGGTACATCCGGTTAGACTACTCACTGAACCAGCCAGACGCAACGATGTTCAGCGTGTCATGCGTGCATCGGCGTGTCGTGTCTCAAGAATGCAGCTCATATCATGAACGACATGACGGGCTGCACCGTCGCAGCCGCCACCATCGCCCACACGACGGCCCCGATTCCGCACGCCCATGCTGCACCGAAACCAACCATGCCGAGCCTTCGTCCTAACCGTCGCAGCTTGGCTCGCCGCATCACGCCCGCCAAGGGAACCACAGACGCCAAGCGGTTTGGGCCGCTGGTTTGACGCACCAGCACACCCGTCGTCCGCGCACAGGCGACGCCGCGCGGACGCCTTGCCCGGCGCCAACGCCGCACGTCGTACACCACCACCAGCGGCTCTTGCTCAACCGGAACCCATGCCTCCATCGCCACCGCAGTCATACCATCCTCCTAGCTTGTTCGAACAATCGTTCGATACCAGAAGGCTACACCAGCCCACTGACAAAACACAAACATGTGTTCGAACGATGTTTTGACCCAGATCCAAACCCTCCAAATACGATCAAAGCTCGAACATATGTTTGATCTGGTGCCCAAAAGGCCGTATCATATGTGTCATGGATTCAGCACCAATCGATCTTGAACAGGCCAGGGCTCAACGTCGCCGTCCTGCCACCACTGCGGCGACGCCGGGCACGCTAGCGCAGTTCCCCGACGCCGCCGGTTCTGACGGGCTAACGGCCAGGCAGCGACGCATCCTTGACGTCATCACGGACGCCATCAACGATCATGGCTATCCGCCAAGTGTGCGCGAAGTCGGCGAAGCTGTCGGGCTGGCCAGCACATCCAGCGTCGCGCATCAACTTAAGGTGCTTGAAGCCAAAGGGTACTTGACGCGTGACCCGAACCGTCCGCGGGCACTCGAAGTCCATCGTCCCTCCAGCGGCACTGGACGCGTCAGACGAGATGATTCTGATTGCGTCACGGTGCCACTGCTTGGACGCATTGCTGCTGGCGTCCCCATTCTCGCCGAGCAAAACGTTGAGCAGATGATCACCCTGCCTCGCCAGTTGACGGGCAACGGTGACGTCTTCGCGCTTGAGGTGCACGGCGATTCAATGATCGACGTAGCCATTTGTGACGGGGACTGGGTTGTGGTGCGTCCGCAACCCACAGCCGAGAACGGTGAAATCGTAGCGGCACTGCTGGGCGACGAAGCCACCGTCAAAACACTACACATCGACCCTGGCCAGGTGTGGCTGATGCCGCACAACACCGCCTACTCGCCCATCGATGGCAACAAAGCCACCATCATGGGCAAAGTAGTGGCCGTCATGCGTCGGCTTTGACGTTGCCTGCCAGTCGGCGCAAAGCATCGATAGCAACTTCGCGGTCGGTCGTCTGCCAAAAGTTCGGCATTGATGCCCGCAAGAAACTGCCGTAGCGCGCCGTCACCAAGCGAGGGTCAAGGACTGCCACAACACCTCGGTCGCTCAGGCGCCGAATCAGCCGTCCAGCCCCTTGCGCCAGCAACAACCCAGCCTGCGTCGCCGCCACTGCCATGAATCCGTTGCCACCAGACGCCGCCACAGCCGCCTGACGGGCCTGCATCAGCGGGTCATCTGGACGCGGAAATGGAATCTTGTCAATTACAACAAGCAGACATGTCTCGCCAGGCACGTCAACACCTTGCCACAGTGACAGCGTGCCAAATAGACAGGTTGCCGGCTCGTCCACGAACTGCCGCGTCAACTCCGGCAGCTGGGCGTCACCTTGGCACAACACCGTGACATCTGGCACCTCGCGTCGCACATAGGCAGCCGCCGCCTCGGCGTTGCGTTGCGAAGCGAACAACCCGAGGGTGCGTCCGCCAGCAGCCCACACAAGCTCTGCCACCTCGGCCAACTGGTCAGGCCCGATGCCGTCGCGCCCCGGATTTGGCATATGACGCGCCACATAGCAGATACCCTGAGTGCGGTAGTCAAATGGCGAACCCACATCGAGGCCACGCCACTCATGAGCCTGCTCCAGCACGTCTGGCGACGGCGGACGGCCATCTGTTCGCTCGTCGGCAGCCCAAAAACCCATGCGCGACGCCAGTGGGCCAAAACTACCGCCGATGGTCAACGTGGCGGACGTCAGCACACAAGTGGCGTCTTGAAACACCTTGTCACGCAGCAAATCGACGACGTCAAGCGGCGCCACAACCATTTGCCGTCCGAAGTGTTCCCGCTCGCTGACCCAAAGCACGTCGTCGTCCCTCAGGTCGGCCATGCGGTCAGCGATATCGAAAACCTCCTGCACTGCCGCTTGGGCCTGCGTCTGCTCCAAGTCGTCCCCGCCCTTCAGCTTGGCGATAGCGTCGCGGGCCGCGCCAGACACCTGCCGCAGCGCATCAAGGACTGGGGCCTCCTCGTTTGTCAGCCGGCCAATCTCGCTGGCGTCCAGGCCCTCGCGCAACGCATCAACGGAATCAAGCAGCGCCATACCAAGGTCGTCATTCAAATAGCCGAGCGCCCGACGAGCAACCCGTTCCACACTTTGTGGGCTCAATTCTTGACTGGCGGCCCCTGTGACACGGTCAACCAACTCGTGCGCCTCGTCAATGATGACGGCCGCGTGCTCAGGCAGCACCGAATGGCCTTGCATGGCGTCAACGGCAAGCAACGCGTGATTTGTGACGATCAGATCGGCCCGCGACGCTCGGTGCCGCGATTCTTCAACAAAGCACTCCTTCGCATAGGGGCACTTTTGCGCCCCGACACATTCGCGCACCCCCACAGCCACCTGTGCCCAGGCTTTCGGCGAGTGACGCGGCGCATCGTCGCGGTCGGCCAGCCCGCCGCGCCGGGCCTCGCTGTCCACCCATTCACGCAAAGCCACCACCTCTGCACCAAGCAAAGACTCGGCGCTTGCCCCCGACTTCCGCGCAGCCTTGGCCACGTCGGCACCACCAAGCAGGGCGTCCTGCTCGAGCCCGACGCCGTCAAGCACCCGCAGCAAACACGCGTAATTGCCGCGCCCCTTGACAATTGCCGTGACGGGACGCTGCCCCGTCACCTTTTCAACCGCATCCAGCGTCACCGGGATGTCCTTGTTTGCCAGCTGCGCCTGCAAAGCCAATGTTGCCGTCGCCACCACCACCGTCTGACCAGTCTCGACGGCCCACACCAGCGCCGGCGCCAAGTAACCAAACGACTTGCCAGTGCCAGTGCCTGCCTGCACCAGCAGATGCGTGCCGGTGTCCAGGGCCTGCTGCACGGCCGTCGCCATGTCAATCTGCCCGGGACGCGCCTGCCCGCCAATGGTGGCAACCGAGGCGTCAAGCACCAAACGGGCGGCACCAAGTTCAGTCTGATCTGTCACGTCCGCAACTGTACCGGTACGCCCCCAAGACGCGCATCGCCTGGGCGGATCAGTCTTTCACGTCATGGGCAGTTTTCACGCAACGCCGGTCGGGTTGGCGTCCAGCACCCTCAGCACGTTTCCGCTGGTCAGTTTCGCCAAATCGGACGACGACCAGCCTCGCGTCGCCAACGCCTCAAGCAGGCGCGGATAGCCCGACACGTCGTCTAGCCCGGCGGGTTGCTTGTCCACACCGTCGTAGTCGCCACCAATGCCCACGTGGTCGACGCCCGCCACTTCGCGCAGGTGCTCGATATGCGCCACAACGTCGTCTATCGTCGCTTCTGGACGCGGGTGATCCGCCTGCCACGCCGCCTTTGCGTCGCGCAAGCTGGCACCGCTCGGCTCGACGTCTTCGCTCTGCCCTCGCTGTATGACTTGCGCTGGGGACTCCCCCGCCCGTGGCGCCGGCATCCAACCAAACCCAAAGCCGAGCGCCAACCCCTGCGCTTCGTAGTGCTGTTTCATCGCCTGCTCCCACTCGAACAGAGGCGTGCAGATAAACCCAGGGACGAACGTCGCCTGCACCACGCCGCCGTTGGCCGCCACCAGCTCAAGGACGTCGTCAGGCACGTTGCGCGGGTGCGGTGTCACCGCAAAAGCAGACGAGTGACTAAACAGCACTGGACGCGTCACCACCGCCAAAGCGTCCCTCATGGTGGTGGCCGCGACGTGCGATAAATCAACGATGACGCCAAGCTGTTCCATCAATGCGACGACGGCGCGTCCCTCATCCGTCAAGCCGCCCACGGCGGGTTCGTCGGTTGCCGAGTCAGCCCACGCGATGTTGTCGGAGTGCGTCAGCGTCATGTACCGCGCACCCAATTGCGCGAACATGCGCAGCACCGCCGGCGAGCGTCCGATCGAGTGTCCACCTTCAATGCCGATTAGCGAAGCGATCTTGCCCGCCGACCAAGCCCGACGCACATCGTCGCCGGTGACGGCAAAAGCCAAACGATCGGGGTAAGCGGCGACCAGCCGATGAATCGCGTCGATCTGCTCAAGTGTCGATTGGACGGCGTCCCCAGGCGACAGCGACGCCGGCACCCAGGCCGACCAGAATTGCGCACCCACACCACCTTGCTTCAACCGCTTCAAATCGGTTTGAAATTCAAGACGAAGCTGGTCAAGGCCGTCAACACAATAACCGGCGTTTGTGCGCAGCGCCTCGGGTAAGTCATTGTGCCCATCAAATACGGGTGAAACCCGAAGCACATCGGCGACGGTTTGTTTAGCAATTTCAGGGGTGATCATGCCCCGATTATGCCACTGATCCAGCCTTTCCGTTGGCCAGCATGTCGCGGATCTGCGTCAAAATCTCCAGCTCTGTCGGTTTGGGTGTCGCGGGTGTTTCTGCGACGGTTTTGTGCAGCTTTTCGCGCACCATGGTGAACGGTTTGACAATTCCGAAATACAGCACAGCCGCGGTCAAAACAAACGACACGAGCGCCGCCAAGAACGTTCCGATATTGACACCCGCGACGGTAACGCTACTGAAATCAGGGGCACCGCCAAGCACCTTCGAAATAAGGCCCATAATAAGGTCTGTAAATGCTTTGACCACCGCGCTGAACGCTGCGCCCATAATAAATGCGACCGCCAACTCCAGCAGATTGCCGCGCACAAGAAAATCCCTGAACCCCTTCATTAATTGCTCCTTGTCGGGAAGAGCGTCGACGATTGCCGACACGAACGGCTAACAGCCTACGCTCACTCAAGAAAACACTGATTTTGCATGCGCGCCCAAACACGGCGTTTGCGCATCTATTTGACACGGCTTTTTACCGCAGCGCGAATGGTGCCAGCTCTGCCGCCAACCCCTCGTGCACGCGCGCCACCAAGTGGGTACCGTCAGCCGTCGCCTCCGTTTGCTTTACTTCGCCCAGCCGATGCGCTTTGTCCAGCAGGTCTCCCCTGGCCCACGGCACCATCGCGTCGACCCACACACCAGGTTGCGGCAAACAAGTTTCTATGACGCACCGCAGCTCGTCCATGCCCTCGCCCGTCAAAGCCGACACAAAAACGGCTTTCGGCAAAGCGTGACGCAGCCCGGTCAGCGCTTCGGACGATGCGGCGTCCACCTTGTTAACCACCATGATCTCGGGCACGTCGGCGGCGTCAATTTGGGCCAGTACGGTGCGTACCGCCGCCACTTGAGCCAGCGGGTCGACGTCGGCACCGTCCACAACATGCACCAGCAGATCCGCCTGCCGCGTCTCTTCAAGCGTTGACTTGAAGGCCTCAACCAGATCGGTTGGCAAATGGCGCACAAAACCAACCGTATCTGTCAGCGTATAGACGCGTCCGTCGGCGCCACGCGTCCGCCGCGTGGTGGGGTCAAGCGTGGCAAACAGCGCGTCCTCAACCATCACATCGGCGTCCGTCAAGCGATTCAGCAGCGAGCTCTTGCCGGCATTGGTGTAGCCGACGATGGCCGCAGACGGCACCCGGTCGCGTCGACGCGTGGCGCGGCTAACTTCGCGCGTCGTCTCCATCGCCCGCAAGCGTTTGCGCAATATGGCAACGCGCGTGTTAATGCGGCGACGATCCGTCTCGATTTTCGTCTCGCCCGGGCCGCGCCCCCCGATACCGACGCCGGACGCCGCCCGTCCACCAACCTGACGCGACAACGACGCGCCCCAGCCACGCAGCCGCTGCTTCAAGTAGTTCAGCTGCGCCAGTTCGACCTGCGTCTTACCCTCGACTGACTTGGCATGTTGGGCGAAAATGTCCAGAATCAGCGCCGTGCGATCGACAACCTTGACACCCAGTCGGTCCTCAAGGTTACGCAACTGCGCCGGGCTCAGTTCGCCGTCACAAATCACCGTATCGGCCCCGCCAGCTTGGACGGCGGCCATAATCTCGTCCACCTTGCCGCTGCCAACATATGTGGCAATATCGGGCTGATCGCGACGCTGCACCAGCATGTCAACCACCTGCGACCCGGCCGTGTCAGCTAGAGCTGCCAATTCAGCCATCGCCGCATCCGCGTCGGCCGCCGTGCCACGCGTCCAAACGCTAACAAGCACCACGCGCTCAAGACGCAGCTGACGGTATTCAACCTCGCTGACATCCGTCAGCTCCGTGTTAAGGCTAGCTACCCGTCGCAGCGCCAAACGCTCGGCCAGGTCCTCGTCACCGGCCACAAAGGGCTCATCGCTCATATACACAGCTTTCAGTCGGGCAGCGTCAGATTGCCGCGTGCCACAATAATGGCCGGCCCTGTCAAATAGGCCTGCCCGCCAGAGAACTCGACGCGCAATCGTCCGCCAGGCACCTGAACGTTAAACACATCGGACGTCGCCGTAGCGTTGCGGACGGCCGCCGCTGCCGCAACGACGCCCGTGCCGCATGACCGCGTCTCGCCGACACCGCGCTCAAACACGCGCATCGTGAACTGATTGGGCCCTGTGATGTGCACGAATTCCGCGTTCGCACCCTGCGGCATGCACTGCTGATCGATGCTGGGCGCCTGTTGCAGATCAAGATCGTTCAGGGCCACATCTGACGGCAATATCACAACGACATGCGGGTTGCCGACGTTTACGCTTGTGGCATCAAAGCGACGATCACCGACACCAACCCACGTTTGCTGGCCAACAACTGCCGAGCCCATCTCGGCGCGCAACGCCCCACTTGGCTGCTCCCACACCGTGCGAAGCCCTGCACGCGTCCCAATGGCAGCCTCCATGCGTGGCACCAAATCTTCTTCGATCAGGTAGCGGACGAAAACCCGCAGCCCATTGCCGCACATCTCGGCAATGCTGCCGTCGTTGTTCCAATAATCCATGAACCAGACATCGGGGTCGCCTTGCCATTCTGGTATGTATTGGGCCTTGACGGCGCGCAGAATGCCGTCAGCACCAACCCCAGTCCGGCGGTCGCAGATTTGACGCACCAACTCCGGGGTCGGCGGCACCATGTTTTGGCGGTCGCGGATGACGACGAAGTCGTTCTCTGTGCCATGACCTTTGGCGAATGCGAGAGGGCTCATACCGTCATACTACTTCCGACGACAAATAGCCGCGTCATCTCGCACTATTTGGACCCGTCAATCATGGGTAGTCTTGCATCAATGGCTTGAGATCAAAGATTTCGCCAGACGATTGGCGAGGCCTGGCGCATCAAACCCCACCCATGTGATCCGCCCATCGCGTTTGAACCAACCAGCCTGTTTGCGCGCGAACCGCCGCGTCGCCTGAATTGTGGCCGCGCGGGCCTCGTCTTCGCTGATCTTGTTGTCCAAAAAGTCAAGCACCTGGCGATAGCCCAGCGCCCGACTGGCCGTCAGCCCGTCCCGCAGCTGCGTCAGCCCGCGCACCTCGTCCACAAATCCGGCATCCCACATCGCTTGGACGCGGACAGCAATACGCGTGTCCAGCAGATCTCGATCGATTGTCAACCCAATTTGGACGACGCCGTCAATGGCATATCGCGGTTGCGGCAACGTCGCCTGATAGGTGCCCGTCATCTCTATCACCTCAAGCGCCCGGACGATCCGGCGTCCATTGCCCGGCAGGATCGCCGCAGCCGCTGTTGGATCGCGTCGCGTCAGCTCTTCATGCAACACCGCCGGGCCAAGACGCGCCAGCTCGGCCTCCCAACGGGCCCTGACAACGGGATCTGTGCCCGGAAACTGCATTTCGTCGACGATGGCATGCACATACAAAGCCGATCCGCCGACCACAATCGGCAACACCCCACGCCGCCGGCAGTCGGCTATGGCATCGCGCGCCCAGCCTTGGAACTGCGCCACCGACGCCGTCTGCGTCACATCTAGCACGTCGATCAGGTGGTGCGGCACCCCGGCGCGCTCGGCCAGCGTCGGCTTGGCCGTACCAATATCCATGCCCCGATAAACCAGCATCGAGTCGCCGTTGACGATCTCGACCGCCTGGCCACCAGCGATCGCCGCCTTGGCCGTGGCGACGGCCAGCGTCGTCTTGCCAGACGCCGTCGGACCAATCAGCACCAAAACCGGCAGCATGCTATGTGCTCTCGCTTTGCGCCGCTTGACGTGCCGCCCAGGCGTCACCGCCGCGCGTGCGCGCGACGACGGCTTGCCCGTCTGCCACCAGATGATGCGGCGCCGCATAGGTCACTTGGGCTGTCACAAGATCGCCTGGACGCGCCGTTACACCTTCTGGCAAGCCAATATGCACCAGACGGTTGTCGCGCGCCCGCCCGGACAAACGGTGTGTGGCGGCATCTTTGCGTCCCTCGCCGTCTGCCACCAGCACCTCGACGTTTTGCCCAACCAACGCCTTGTTTTCTTGCCAAGCAATGTCGTCAACCAGCTCTACCAGGCGCTCATAGCGCTGCTGGACGACGGCGCGCGGCACCTGATCGTCCATGGTGGCGGCGGGTGTGCCGGGACGTTGCGAGTACTGAAAAGTGAAAGCCCCAGCGAACCGTGCCTGTTCGACGACGGACATAGTGGCGTCAAAATCGGCGTCCGTCTCGCCTGGGAAGCCGACGATGATGTCTGTCGTCACAGCCGCCTGCGGCATGGCGTCGCGAACACGTCCCAAAATGTCAAGAAACTTGCCCGCCCGATACGAGCGTCGCATACGGCGTAACACATCGTCAGAGCCCGATTGCATTGGCATATGTAAGCTAGGCATCACATTTGGCGTAGTCGCCATGGCATCAATCACGTCATCTGTGAAGTACGCCGGGTGCGGCGATGTGAACCGCACACGACGTAGGCCGTCCACCTCGCCACAAGCCCGCAACAAGGCACCAAAGGCCCGAGGTTCGCCAAAGCTAACACCGTACGTGTTGACGTTTTGGCCCAGCAGCGTCACTTCTTGGACGCCCAAGTCAACCAGCGCACGGATCTCGGCCAGGATATCGCCGG
>Ga0123357_10003654_pt1 | contig 17744 bp, 14 predicted proteins | sample TergutEmb28metaG_FD_89873 | JGI IMG/M metagenome (GOLD analysis project Ga0123357, IMG submission 89873) | Embiratermes neotenicus P4 segment gut microbial communities from Petit-Saut dam, French Guiana - Emb289 P4 | ecosystem: Host-associated > Arthropoda: Insects > Digestive system > Gut ... | reverse complement strand
GGGGTGAGGGGAGGGGGTGCTGTAGTCGGTGCAGCTTTGAAAAGAGACGTTCAGTGTGGGAAGAGATACTGAGGGTTAAGTAGCAAGGCATAGGAGAACATCTATATTAGCCGAGTGGGCGAAAGGAAAGAAAGACCGTGAAATATATGATTATTAAACAGATAAATCCAAAACAAAAAAATAGGAGGGGGGAAAAATCTAGCCGAGCGCTAATCTAGGGTAAAATTACTAAGTGCAGAGCCGAGAGACAAAAGGAACATAATGAAGTGGGCTGAAGGACACGAAGAAACTTGAGAGGAATAGAAAAATGAGCAATTAAGTAACAATATAATTGTAGATAAGTAACAGTGTAATTGAGAGGAAGGACGTAGTGTTAGGGTACTAAACCGAGGTAAAGAGGGACGGAAAGGTAGGTGTCTGAGTAGTACAGGAAGGGCAGACAAGGTCCTGCAGATGGGCAAGATGGGAAATATGGTTGTCAAGCAGTTTTCGTGGACTGGTTATCCTTAAACGTCGGTAAGTAAATACCAACCTACGCTGCGTCACGTCTCAGAACAATTATGGCCTCATTGACACTGCGGCCAAGGACTGAAATCACGCACACTGGATTTTGTAAAAACTGAACCAATCACGTAAATGCCGTGTGTGTGTGTGTGTGTGTGTGTGTGTGTGTGTGTGTGTGTGTGTGGAGTATGAAGTCTTGTTAATGCTGAAGAAGGTCGAACATGTAGCAAACAGCGTTCTGTAAGACAAAAGTAAACCTGTCGTACGCAAGTTATGAAGGCATACAAGAGGAGTAAGAGAGTAGAGCTAGGTATAGCTCCACTTTTTAATCGCGGTGCAAGGTGGGAGTGTTGAGCTTCACGTTCCGACCGCTGTACGTAGGAGAAAGCGCTCGCGTTGGCTATAGTTACCAGGACTGAATGACCATTCTTTGAAATGTATTCTGCGATATGATTTTGTAATTCTGAACAACCAAGACTTTGCACACTTCGCACACCTTGTAGACTGCACATCCCGCACACTTTGCACACATTGTACACTGCACTTCCCGTACACTTTGCACACCTTGTACACTGCGCATCCCGCACACTTTGCACACTTTGCACACCTTGTACACTGCGCATCCCGCACACTTTGCACACTTTGCACACCTTGTACACTGCTCATCCCGCACACTTTGCACACTTTGCACACCTTGTACACTGCCCATCCCGCACACTTTGCACACCTTGTACACTGCGCATCCCGCACACTTTGCACACCTTGTACACTGCGCATCCCGCACACTTTGCACACTTCTTACGATTTGCACACTTCGCGCACTTCACGCACGCTTGACACACTTCGCAGAATTTGCACACCCCGTCACAAATCGTTAATACCAACATACTTACTCATTTTACCTGCATTTTTCACAGCCGATCGGGCAAGCTGTAACTGCGAGTGCTTCTTTTTGTGGCATGCAAAAGAACCACTTTTAATGTTACTTGCTGTACTCATGCAGCTAACACGTCAGCAATGCAGTGCCGAGACGCCTTACATATCTCAATGGTGACGAATTGTTCTCCCAGTTGCTGGAGTGGAAGCGAAAGAACAATCCGATAGCTGACAGGGGTGCTAAAAACGTGCGCCCAGAAAACGTGTAATAAGGCTTAAGAGACATTTACACTTACAAAAAAAAAGATGTGTTCTCTTCACATAACGGCAGGCAGTTCTACAGGATGCGGACAACAGAATGTGGTGGTTTTCAGATCGCTCTTTTTGATGTATTGGATTTAATATAACAGCCCAAAAAATTACGGAGAATCAGCAGTGAAATGTCATTCAATATTCGAATCGAAGCATCACGATGTGCTTGTAACGTAATGTAATATTAAATAGTGTACGTCAGCACAACCACTTTATTTCTCAGGGTAATTATAAGGCTACATGTTTCGACTATAGATTAGTCATCCTCAGGACTATTTTGTCAATTGAGTCACAAGATGCTATGCACACTTTGGGATCCCATCGTGTTTACATCCATGGAATACATCAAATTAAATCGTTTAACGATCAAATTTGATGTATTCCATGGATGTAAACACGATGGGATCCCAAAGTGTGCATAGCATCTTGTGACTCAATTGACAAAAATAGGTGTGAAGATGACTAATCTATAGTCGAAACATGTAGTCTTATAGTTACCTTGAGTAATAAAGTCATTGTGCTGACGCAAACTATTTAATATTATATTACTATCAATATTCGCCTCCTATTTCCTACAATTACACCTCTTAATTGATCTCCCTGGCAGGCAATACTTCCCTGTCATCTCGGTCGGAATGTAGCCACATCCACACAAAACACATGACTTGCCCCCGACGTTGTTGTACGTCAGTTACAGTTAAGTTCCGAATGTCATCAGGTTAAGGAACGAAATTAGAACCGCTGATGACGGTATGTTATGAAGTTAGATTTAATTTAGTTGTGGTTAGATTTACCTTTACGTCCACCCGCCTTTGTCCAGAGAAAGAACATCCTGTACTCACAGTATGAAAGTATCGCGGGTTGCAGAGCTGGTCTGAATTCTTTGGAGGAAAGAAAAATCTCTTGCTCCAACCGGAAAAGGAACCACAAATTTTTGGTCGTCTACCAAGCAGCCTAATCACTTTACCGGCGGAGTTTTCCTGTATTTCAATAAAATGTCGCAGCACAACGTGTCACTGATCCTGCTAGGTACGTAGTTCATAATTGTTTATCAACAATTCCTTTGTCCAACAATAAAACTCGCAGCTGCAAAATAATGCTTTAAAAACTGCAAAAACTTCAAGTACAATAGGGCAGGTGATGTGTGTGTGTGTGTGTGTGTGTATGTCTGTATGTATGTATGTATGTATGTATGTATGTATGTATGTATGTATGTATGTATGTATGTATGTATAACGTAACATTAGGGCGCTTTAGAATAACCATTGTTAACGTGGAGAAGCAAGAAGTATTATGTACTCTGAGTATATGTTTGTAAAGGTAAAGGTAAAGTGATCCCGTTAAAGGCCCGGTGTGGCCCAGAGGGTGGGTAGAGGTATAGCTCTACTCTTCCATGACCGCGGGACTAGAAGGGGGTGAGTGGTCAGCAGTACGCCCCGGCCGCACTTTACCCCTGGGAAAGACCCGGTACTGGATGCTGGGTGGGACCAAGAGCCGGTCCCGGACGGACGAAAAATCTCGTCCCCAGCGGAATTCGATCCCGGACCGTCCTTCCCGTAGCTCAGTCGCTATACCGACTGAGCTACGCGGTCCACGAGTGTATGTTTGTAATGTTAGGAATTCAGCATACAAAGTGCATGTGCATGTGCCATATTATATTGTTGTCTGTGGTGTGTTTGGCTGTGCATTATTTGTCCATATTATCTCAGGAAAGATACGATTTTTTGAATTAAAAATTTAATGAACACAAAACGCTTGCCTTGATGTTCTCCGCTACGTTTTTACTGAAACATTTTTCATCATAAGAACATAGATATTATCATGTATGCTTGTTGGTCTTCATGTAAACTACCCGTGATTATTGTCAGATTTTAATGAAACTCGAATTATCCCGAGAGACTAGCGAAAAATACTCTTATGTCAAATTTAATGAAAATACGTCGAGTGGGAGCCGAACTTTTCCATGCAGACGGAGAGACGGACGAACAGACAGATATGATGGATCTAGTTATCGCTTTTCGTAAACTTGCGAAATCGCCTAGCAACTGACGAATGCATTGGACCGAAGTGTTATTCCTGTGATACCTTGTAGATTGTGTATCTTTTGAAACACTTAGAGGCACTACATGCGTAGCGTTTAGTGATGCTGGAACAGTTTCCGATGGCTACAAATGTTTCTACAGCGTTGTTACTCTATAATATTTACGCTCAGATTTACTAAAAGTTTAATTTTACGGCCGGTTTCAATCTGCAGCAAAATAACTGACAGTTCGTGTAAGTTTTTACCCTAAAGATACTTCTCCAGTTCTCCGTGATGTGGAATGATCCCAATACACGTTCGTACCCTGCAGTAATTCCATGAAACTTCCTTGAAAATTAGCAGCGAGGACTAGGCCATCCGTTACAGTGTTACTTCCATCCGTATTACTGAGAAAAGTACGGCCATGTTTAAGACTATTTTATTTTTGTCTAATTATGTTAATTTAACCATGAAAGGGATAAGCTTACGTACGCAATTTACTAATTTTAAGTACACAGAATTTTATAATTGTTTTAGAGAAAGTTTTTGTATTTCTTCCCTCACTGAGCGCTCAACATTAAAACGTTTGCAAATGTACAGTCGGTTTAATCTCGGTGTGGGATTACGTCCCGGAAATGTGAATAAAATCTTAAGTTTCAAGGGAATAAAGGGATTACATTTACAGCGTGTTAGAACTAATTAATGACATGAGAGTCCTACGGGAAAATACTTACTTCGTCTGGATGGAATTTTATGAAATTCAACTGCGAGCGATATTCTTTTTGAAAAGCTGAAATTAAAAGCCAGCTACGGTTTCAACACACAGCATTTCAGCCGATCCACATTAAATACATTTACTTCCCACTGCTTAATCTCTGACGTCAACATTTCACTAAGTGTACAGGTTCTGAATCTTTATCGGTAACATCCGACACTGGAATATCGACTGAAGCATAGATATCTCTCCCTGCCGCTCCTTTTCTGTCATCTTGTGACCGTTTCTTGAACTAGTAGAAATGATCCAGCCTGACGAGTAAGACACGCATACATCTGTCGTAACTATACCGTAAACCGACAGATCTACAAATACATGTACCTTATAGCATTATAAGTGATCACTGACGTTTCGGGCGAAGCGGATGTTCAATTTTCTATGTAATAAGAACCAACAAAATGCACACTTTTTACAGTAATGTTTTAATTTAATTATAGTGTCTTGTATGTGTTCCCAGCATCCAAGTGTTCATCCTCAGGATGATTTCTACATGCAGTTTTATGGCATTTCTTTCATGCCGAAATTATAATAAAAGGCTATATGAATTGTCTAAGTATAAAATGTTAAGTTCTCAAAATATTGATAAGAATATATAATGCTTTTGATTTGTGGTAACATGTTTTGAAATATGACAATATAAAATTCCAAAATGTTACAATAAAAGTAATTCAAAGCATGCAATATCGTGTCTCGTAAAGTAATTAAGATGCTGTAGTGCCATCCATATAAACAGTCTGGTCAGGGGTAGGATGTACTAGATACTAAGGTCTAGGAAGTGGAAGTGTCGCAGTATTGATCGGTGTGAATTGCAGGTGGTGGCGTAATATGGGGTCCGAAGATCAGTTGGTACGTTGGGTTGTTTTCACTTGTGTTTTGTTTCGGTATGAGTTGCTTGTGGTAGTAGTGTGACTGGATATACAATTGTTCATATGGAGTTAATAGTGAAGTTTTTGTGATTTGTTTTAAGATGGTCATGGTAGTGTTAATGGGTCCATATACATGGTTGCTATTTAGGATATGTAGCGCTTATGCTGACTAAAGGTCATTTTGTTTTATGTATCTTTTGTGTTCTTGGTATCGCTGTTTGAGGCCGCGGATTGTCTGTCCGACGTATGACAGTTTACATGTGTTGCATGTGAGTTTTTACAATCCACAAATTTTTTGTTCCTTTATGTTATTGGTTGTTTTAGGCTTGGTGAGATATTGTATAGTGCTGGTGCTCTTGAAAGATATTCTCACATTTGTGTGTTTAAATGAATTTGTGATCTTGCGTATTAGTGGGCTATAGTACGTGGATGTTGTCCAGTTTTTTGTTTTGTCAGTGTTATTTTTTCGGTCGTAGTCGTTGTGTCCGTATTGAAATTGGAATTTTAGTTTCTAGGTAAGTGTATGTGGGTAGTTGTAGTTTTATGCCATGTATTGTATTATGGTCCATTCTTTTTGTTTTCTTTTGGGTGTGAGTGGGAGTGAATGTATTCTGGTTATGTAGTATCTGAGTGCGGCTGTTTCATGTTGTATAGGGTGGTTTGAGAAGAAACTGATGTTTGTATCGGTGGTGTTAGGTTTTAGGAATATATCTATCTCAGTCTTAGTTGGTTTTCGAATTAGGAGTAGGTCTAAGAAGTTTGTTTGTCCATTGTTTTCATATGTTGCATTGAACTTTATGTCTTTGTGTGTTTGGTTCATATTCGTGATGATAAGGTCAGGCTGTATTCTTTTGGTGTCATATATAATCAAAATGTCAGCTACGTAACATATGTAGAACGTTATGTTTTTGGTGTCGAGAAGATGTTTTATATGTTTATCTTCGAAGTATTGTAGGAATATTTCACCAATTAGGTTCGAGATTGGTGATCCCATGTCTACACCTTTTTTCTGGTTGGTATATTTTATTTAGAAATATGAAATAATTTTGTGAGAGAGTTAATTTCATTAAGTTTAGTTTTTGATGTGCTGACTGTATGTCGTTATTTTTCGTGAGTGGAGATCTTGTGATAACTAGGGTTTCTTCTATGGGGATATTAACGAAGACGTCTTTTATATCGAGTGTGACAAGTTTGTGGTTTTCCTTTAATTTAAGGTGTATTATGTCGTTAGCTAGATTTGTTGAATTAGAAAAAATATAACGATTGTTGAGTGTCAGATGTTCATTCAGTAGTCTAAATGTAGTAGTTTTAGTTGTGCTTTTAGTGTTGGGGGTGAAGGTTTCTTTTGGTTTAAGTATTTTATTTTGTGTTTATGTGTGATTTTATTGTATTGTTTTAATGTTTTGTGTATTAGTTTTTGGTATTTCTCAGTTAGAGTCTTTGGGAATGGTAGGGAAGAGGCTGCATGCTAGAAATGAGTGGGCTTTTAAAACACATGTATCGGTCTATACGACTACGGTTGTTTTGCCTTTATCGGTTTGGAAAATTATTGCATTTTCTGTCGCAAGTTTTTGTTTTATTTGTTTTATGACGTAGAGTTGTCTTTTGTGTAGTATGTTGTAGAAGTTATTTGAATTAAAGATTTGTTTCAAGTTTTTGGTAGTTAAGATGCGGTACGCATTCTGTAATTTGTTATCCAAGATTTTCATAGCGTTTTCGGTTTCTATGATAAGGTTATTGGAATATATTTTTAGTGGCTTTTCGATGCTAAATTAGAAGCCATGCTTTAAGATTTTCATTTCTTCTTTTGTATATCTGATTTCTGTCAAATTTTTTACTCTGTGGTAAAATTGTGGTTGTTGACGTTGTGGGTTTTTGTGAAGAGTTCGGCTGCGTCGTCGTTGTTTGAGTTGGAGATAGTCCAGTTTTTTGTTGAGGTTATCATATTGTGTTTCAATCTGTCATTGTAGGAATACTGGATTAATTGCCAGACGTTTTGTCATGTAGAAACGCATTCTAATTGGATCTTATACAGTCGTTGATTAAGTTTATGTTTCTTGATACAATTTGAGTTCTTGGTTTTTTTGTCGTGTTGAGACATTTGCGATTGTTACCGTTTAACGTGATTTACATTTAATTTAACGTTAGTTGTTTTGGTCTGCAAGTTGTATTGTATCATATCGCTGCATTACTGTTGTACAATTTTTCTTTTGTGGTATAAAAACGTTAATGTAAAAAGTGTGCAATTTTTTGGTTCTTATTACATAGTTTATCAAAATGCACGGTTTAAAACACGTAAAGTCCAATTAGGGCAGAACATTCGTCTGCAGCCCTGAGAACTACGAGCGACCGCACAGTAGACACAGCGTGCTGGAGAAGGTCGTGATTAGTGGCTGGGGAAGATTACTTGCATCCAGGTGTAGGTTGGCAGCTCGTTAGCGACCTTTCGGGACATCGGCTACACGGCTTAACATCCCAGAAGACGGAAGGCCGCAAGTACACCGCGGATGCAGCCTGAAGACTCGCAAATTCTGTTGATAACCAGTTACTTTACTGAGCTACCCCGGACCATAAGGCGTAGTTTTAGGTAAAGGGCATGCGGGTGTGGGAAGGGAACACCGACTTTGTTTATCAACTTCCACACTAGATGAAAGACAGTGAATTGTTTCACGATCCGTCCTCCCTTACTCCCAGGAAAGAACGTCGATTCGCTTTGTGTTCGACACTGAGTGGGCCTCAGTGTCGGTCTCGATATTTTGGAGAAGACAGAACGTTCTTAGTCATACCGGGAATCGAACCCCTGATGGTTCATTCCGTAGTGTAGTCACTATACTGAGCTATCTCGCCTCATGAAACCGTTTTATAAAAAAATTAAATCGAATAAAACACGAAAGGAATAATTTTGCGCAAATTCGTTTCAGAGTTTCGTTTTGTGTGGCCTATTTGTGGACAAAGCGACTGGGCGGCCCTGTCAGTGCGAGTGTGACGTGCAGGTGAGGCTAAGGATCGTGTATGAACTGTGAATATGGCGGAACAGGCAGCATGGGGGCGCTTGGATCAGGAGTGAGTTGGGGGGCGGGGGGGCATAAGCAAAGCGTCGGAGTTATAAACGTGCATTCGAGAGTAAAGAGCAGATACAGCGCGTAACCTGCACGTCAAACAGCTTGAGAGAATAGAGCAGGTCATGAGAAAGAAGAAAGCTTTCATGCATGCCGCCATCATTGCTTAATCGAATATTACAAACGGTTTTATGAACTCGTGCGTGCGACGAAGCGAGGAAAAATTCACATTTTACACGCAGTGTTTTAAAATGTGTCCGTACGTAAGGAATAATGACTGGAAATTTAAAATAAAAAAAGTGCAATTTGAAACAGAATGTTCAATGAGGACATTTTACTCCATGAACTTGTTCCTTCTCACAATACATTCATTACTTCCGGTGTCTCTAATCCTGTTTCCGCTCCTAAAAATGGCGCAGACTCTACCGTCTCGGACCCCCGTTAAGTTCTCGCAGCCGTAAGGGGAACAGCGAAGAAGCTAGAAGTACGTAAACCAAAGAACTATAAAGAAATGTCTCCCATTTTCTTGTAAACATGACACAAAAGGTCACTAGCGGCATTTAAACTATTCAAAAGTTTTTCCTGACTCAAACGCTACCACCAACATCGGTGTTCAGTTGTGCCTTTTGTCCCCAAAACTATGTCTCACAGTAAAGAAAGTCAGTAACTTCATGTTTAAGGTTCCGTGCATCGCTGATCTATATTAATAAATGTCTAAAGAGATGCAACACAAAGCAGTCTATTTATTATTCTGCAAGTTCACTCTACATGTTTCGGGTGTCAGTCACATCCATCATCAGGAGTACACAAAACTGTAACTACAGCCTCCGGTACTGGTCAGCTACCTCCCTCCAATGTAGCCAAGCTTGGCCACGTTGGAGGCAGGTAGCTGTACAAAAAATATGACCAGTACCGGAGGCTGTAGTTACAGTTTTGTGTACTCCTGATGATGGGTATGGTTGACACCCGAAACAGGTAGATTTAACTTGCAGAATAATAAATAGACTGCTTTGTGTTGCATATCGTTGGACAATTATTGATACAAGTCAGTAAATCTTTCTTCGCTGTGAACACAAACCGCCCTGTGACCGTGTAGTAACGCTACTTGTAACCTACGAGAACAGGACTCGAAAACTTGTTGGACAAATCTATTTCACAGTGGAAAATCCCAGGTTATTTAAATCAAATATTTACTTTAATGCTCCGGATATTTTGCACACACTCACACATTATTTAACACAAATATTTAATATTCTTCCTTTTATATACGCAGGAACTCAAAATATGTCATCACTCAGAAAATAAAAGGTACTATAACATAATAGAAAAAAAACTTACCTGTTATTGGTCTCTTGAGATAAAATGCCTTTGTGTTTAAAGGTAAAGAATTTAACATGAAGTTGGCAACCAAATGAAATAAAACAGAACTAACTGGCACAAAATAGCTTTACGAAACAGTTATAGGAAAAGCGTTTCTGGATTTTGTCCCTAAATGAAGGATGAATTTCGCAATTGTCTTTTACGGCTTCTCCGTTGGTTGCTGCACAAAAGCACATCTGTTCAAGCTAGGCAACACGTGTGCATGTGAGTCACGAATTTAATGTGTTATATTACTAGGCATGAGAGGCAAAGTTATTCAGTAGGCTTACCCTTGACCAGGGAAGAAGGACACGTTCAGGGCAGAACAAACCACGGCAGTCGTAACGTCACGGGGTCAAGAACTTGCACAACGACTCCTGTTCATCCTGTAACAAAAATAATAGCTCGTTCAGATAGGGTGGCACTGTAAGTTCGTAATTGGCTAACTTTTATGGTTTGGCTATGGGGGATATTTAGAGGATTCTAAACACATAAGATCACTTGAAACCAGCTCTTAATATTGTTGACTGTAACTGCGGTAATGAACATTGTTCTGTTTCTACTGACAGAGAGAAGAGCAATGGTATGTTGTTCAGTTCTGTGTCAATAACAGGACTGAACGTGCACTGCTGACTCTGGTGTTGGTTCTGCTGATTTTGGTAAGTGCAAACTAAAGACAGTTATAATAATAACGATTCTGTTGGACACTATATGTACCACCAGGTTTATCATTCAACAATTCTAAGTTCTGCCCATACAGTGTATCTACGTGTTTTGTGTGGATCTGAGAACAAACTGCGATTATTTCCCAATACAGCATTAACTGACTGGTTTTTATTAGAGAGATTTAACCCTTTAAAGCCCAGTGGTTACTATATATACCGCCAGTTTAACATTCACCAATTCTACGTTCTGCCCACACAGTGTATTTATGTGTTTTGTGTGGATCTGAGAACAAACAACGATTATTTCCCTATACAGCATTAACTGACTGGTTTTTATTAGAGAGATTTAACCCCTTAAAGTCAAGTGGTTACTATATGTACCACCAGTTTAACATTCACCAATTCTACGTTCTGCCCAAACAATGTATTTATGTGTTTTGTGTGGATCTGAGAACAAACAGTGATTATTTCCCTATACAACATTAACTGACTGGTTTTTACAACAAAGACGTAGAGTGTTTACTGCGCGGTACGGACTGGTCCAAAATCAGTTTACATCATTGTGAATATAATAAAAAAGCTACAGAAAAATACGTCATTCACAACTAAGGGGTTTTAGTATTAATATACGGGGGATTTTTACAACATGTTTGGCCCCAAAGAGACTACATTTAAGTAATATTATTGTCAAAAATTACTAAGAAGAGACACAAAGCTATCTGTGGTTTATATATAAAAAGGCCTCATTTGTACAATTAATCGGTTTATATATTTTATATCTGTTATATATAAGCCACCCATTACCCAGTATCTCTTCTTAGTGTATTACTTGAAGTGGTGTTTTGGAGCGAACCATAGAAGAAGTCTCCCATATGTTAATAACAAAAGCCATTAGTTGTGAATGTCGAATTCTTTCAGTATCCATGTTGTTACTGAATTCAACTGTCAGTCTTTAAAGAGATAATGACGCTAATTGATTTACCGCTCTCAAGATGCTGTCAATATCACAGACTGTATACAGTGATGACGGTGAATGACAGGTGAATGATGAACCGAATGGGACCTGAAAGGAGGCGGTCGCGGTCTAATGGATCTAGAGATTTGAGCGCTTGCGTGAAAGGACTGAATCAGTCCACGATGAGGTCAAGTAAATTTGGTGGCGCGGTCGACGTTAGAAACGATGAGGTCCAGACTAGAAATCTAGAAAGGTACGATTAGACCACGCTGGGCGGTATGATGAGGATGACGATGTGCTGGCGAGGAATCCTGCCCATCGCATTGATGAAAAAGGGTGTGTCCAGACGGCACTTGAAGCAAGGAATAAAACACAAATTCCAAATAGGCCCTTAAAGACGAGATTTCATATGAAAAGAGACACACATGATGTCATTATTAAGCTTCAAACTCACGTAAAGAGGACTTGGAATATCAGTTCGTACCTTACAGAAAACACAATGAATCCTCTTTATAAAGGAAGATAAATGTTCTACGAACCACGAAAAGAATGTGGGCAAAGGGAAATACTTCTAATGTTAACCTTTTAATGATAATAATTAACTTAAATTACACGTCAATATTCAATCCGTACCGTGCAGTAAACACTCTCCGTCTCTCTTATAAAAACCAGTCAGTTAATGCTGTATAGGGAAATAATCGCTCTTTTTTCTGAGATCCACACAAAACAGACAAATACACTGTGTGGGCAGAACGTAGAATTGGTGAATATTAAACCTGTTGGTAGATAAATAATCCACTAAGATTTAATGGGTTGAATTCGGTGGTATATGCAATCAGCAGTTTGCTTTAAAGGTTTCAAACTTTAAGCTTATAAGAACTTCTAAAATATTAAATGATTATTATTGTCTCACACAGCAGTGTTTCCACTTACCCACTAATTTTCAAAGCCCTTGCCAAATAACAAGAATTTTTTTAGTCCAATAAATTTTGTATACAATCCAAAAGCCGAAATATCAGAGTCTAGGCAATGGAATTATGCTTGAGGGCTGTGAACAGTGTTTTTGTGGAAAGTGAAACAGAATGATGGCAGGCCGGGGGTGGAAATGTAAAGCAAACATGGAATATCAGGGAGACTGACAACTATGGGTAAGTCTGGCAGCAACAGCGAAGCAGCTACTGCAGGGCAACCAACCACCGCTATGCTTGACTAGCAAGTAGGGTGGGAGAAATGCAAGTGTCGAAATTTGATGAAGCGTCATAGCTTGATACCAGGCAGTCGGGAGGAATGCTGTTCTAACATTAGGAACAGCTACAAACAGCTGCCAAAGTTGTGTGGTCGAGTGGCATGTGTGGCAGTAGGATGTTGTTATGTAATAGTATGGCTAATAATGAAACCGTACGATTGGTACTGTAATAGAACGCATGTAGGCCACGTTAATATGATAAAATTGTTATTAAACAAACACTACACTGAAAATAATAGATTAGAATAATAAATTAGAGATGTCATGGCATATACAGGGTATACACAAAAGAATGGTGCGGTTTCAAAAGTTAACAAGAAATTTATTTCTTAAGTTACACGGGCACAACGTACACCGTCAGCAGCAGCAACTGTCCAAGTTTCTCATGCGCTACCAGCAGTTCGCTTCTCATGTTTACTGTGGGGCCGTGGGGCCAATTTCCAAGATGGCGTCGCAGCAGGAGAAGGCTTTCTGTGTGCTCCGTGCATGGCGCGTCTTTTCTAAACCGTGCACGAAACTCACGCTGCACTGTAATCACAGATCTGGACACCTAAAAACGGAGCACACAGAAAGCCTTCTCCTGTTGCGACGCCATCTTGGAAACTGGCCCCGCGGCCCTGCAGTAAGCATGAGAAGCGAACTGTTGGTAGCGCATGAGAAACTTGGACAGTTGCCGCTGCTGACGGTGTACGTTGTGCCCGTGTAACTTGAGAAATAAATTTCTTGTTAACTTTTGAAACCGCACCATTCTTTTGTGTATACTCTGTGTAATGATATTAAAAAGTAATCCGCTGAAAGGAAAATATCCGGCTAAAATCCAAGGAAAAGAAATTATTTTGTAACTTCACTCACAGAATATGTTTCAGAACGTAAGAAGGCGGGTCTATAACTATGTTGGGTTAAGTCATAAAATGGGTAGGAAGGAATAGGTGAGATTAACAGGATATGAGCGGACAGCTGACAAGGGGTGGTCGTCCAGTTTGGGTAACATTGAGGGGCGTTCGTGCAACCATTGTTGTAGTGGAAAAGCAATGTGTTTCATAATGTGTGTGTGTGTGTTTGTAGCCTTAGGTATCCAGCATGCATTGCGCATGCGCAGATTTATATTGTCATCTGTGTCCTGTCCGGCTCTTCAGTATTTTTCCACATTATCTCATTAAAGGCACGATTTTCATAAAACAAAATTATTGAGCGTAAAATGCGTGTTTTGACTTTCTGTACAATTTTTGTCTGAAACATTTTTATTCAGAGAAGAATTGAGTGAATATGATAAAAAATGTACACAAGTCTTCGTGTAAAGTTCCCGTTACTCTTGTCTGATTTTAATGAAACTTGAATCTGCTCAACAGATTTTCGAAGTGTTCAAATATCATATTTTCAAAAAATCTGCCCTTTGGGGGCCGAGTTGTTCTGCGCAGACGAACAGACAGACAGTCAGAAAAACAGGTTTGAGAAAGCTAACAGTCTTTTTTCGTAATTTTTCGAAAGGGCCTAAAAACGACGTGCCTCATTACTCAACGCTACAAAATGTGTAACACTTCGTCAAATGCTGGACCAAAGTGCGGCCAGGCTACGAAGGAGCAGCCCGGTGGCGCGCTCTGTCTTGTGACGAGCGCAGGAGACTCAACCAAGAACTGACACGTGAATTAGGCGGCCGTAAGACGGCAGGGCGGGTTAAGTCCGGTCCATTACCGGAGTGTCCAGCAGTCCTGTGCTTGAATCCAAGCTTACCGCCTGGGAAACAACCTACACATTTTGCACCCCAGTGAGAGTTGCAGTGGGCTAAGAAGCACTAAGCAGCAACCACAGCACAGATCATTACCTCACCGCTATAGTATGACAGCGCAGCAACAACAACAATAATAATAATAATAATAATAATGCTGACTGGTAATCAATCAAGGCTGTACTTAAATTCAATAATAATAATAATAATAATAATAATAATGCTTTCTGGTAATCAATCAAGGATGTACTTAAATTCTTGTTCCTTCTCCTGCAGTCCTCATATATTGCCTTCGATATCATTAATTGATCCTTGCAACCTTTACTTCTAGGGTGACATCCTTTTTGCTCTGCTGGTAGTAAGCTCTGCTCTTCCAAATGTGTGGAGATTCTTTTGGCTATAATAATAATAATAATAATAATAATAATAATAATAATTATTATTATTATTATTATTATAGCTGAGAAGATTCCAAATATCAAGACCTCACAATAGAAATTCAGTGCATGTGGAATGTGAAAACAAAATTGATACCGGTAATCACAGAGGCGACTGGAGCCATTTAAAAATCACCCAGACAATACCTGAGCAACATACTGGGAAAGAACGAAATTAAGGAACTACAAAAAAACTGCCGTTTTGGGCACAGCACACAAACTGCTGGAAGAGTTGATGTAAAAGTACAAAACGTATCGCACGGGCGAAATAACATTACATAACATTACATGTAGCACAAAGTGTAAATACAGAACAACTGCAACACTGTATAACCTAAAAACATGGTTTGTTTCAAGTACATAATTGTAAGTACCGTGTATATAGGTGATAACAAGGATAATAATAATAATAATAATAATAATAATAATAATAATGCGACGCGTACAATAAAAAATAAATGTTACGGAGAGTATGAAAGAATTGTAACCAATGAGGAAGAAAATGGAACAAGGGTTGAAACGGGTTGGGTGTAAAAGGAGATAAAGAAAGTGAGAAAAGATTAAAGAAAGTAAGAGAAAAATACACATAAAAATTGGGCAAAAATGTTACGGACAGGAAAAATATCGAAAAGCAACGAGGAGAAGGGACGCAAAGAAAAAAGAAGACAGAAAATAGAGTTGGAAAGAAAGAAGAAAAAAAATCAATATGAAGGACTGTACTGAGACAGCAAAGAGAAGTTTCAGATCGGCTTACGTTGAGATGAGGTAGTTAGGGATAGCTAAGGCAGATAGGGACAGGAACGGGGAGAGCAAAGGCAGAACAAGTGACGAATTGAACGCGTGTTGCTTTTGACGCAGAAAGAAATACAGGAACTAGCAGAGTATATTCCGTTAATGGCGTACCCAGAGAAAACGCCTTCTAGATAGGCTACTCTACAGAGAATATTTCAGCTTATAAAATGGCACTTGAATGAGACCCGATACGAGCTTATAGTGTGTGAAGTGGCAGGCTCAGTTCTGCTTCAAAATGATCTACAGGTACAGTACGTAGTGCCACGTGTACTAATTCTGAGAGATACTGAATATTATACTGTAGATTCCTGTAGTGTCGGATGGGGTCAGTGGAGTACCGAGGGGGGGTTCAAACCCCCCTCCCGAAATTAAGAATCTCCTCCAAAATCGTGCCAAACTCAACCCGACTGTGAAAACTGTTAAAAATTGCTGAATTTAGGAAGTCAACACCCAAAGAAGTTCGGAAAAAAGGCAGTAAAATCCTAAAACTACCGTCGGTTCGCAATTGTTTTAAATTAGCAATAACAAATAAATTGGTTTTCATCATAAATAGTCTTAAAGTACCAAAAATTAAGAAAATGTTAGTATATGAAATGAAATTTCTTGTACCAAATTACAGCTGCCTCCAGAATCCCTGACTAGGGGGCAACCGCCCCCAGATCCCCATTCTCTCTGTCCTCTGTCCTCAACTGAATTTGTTGAACCCCATCCCACGAACAAAATTCCTGGGTACGCCACTGGATGGAGTCTACAGCGACCTAAGGATAGCAACGTGTTAACTTTAATGCGCACAGTACGAAGTTTTATGAAAATCGGTCAAATATTCTTGGACTTACACATGGGCATGAACAGACAGTTAAGAACAGATGAGACTTACTTTTAAAATACAATGTCTCTGTCGGGACTCGAACGTCTGTCATTCAAGTCACAAAGCCTAGACATTACAGACACTGACTGACTTACCCCGGGCTATGTACATCGTCGTGAGACTAGAGGATAGTCAACGGGCCACAAAACGTCTTTGTCTGGCACAACGGCCCAATGCTGGCCTAGGCTGCCTCATTTTTCATGTTCCCAATCACACACAGTTAGACAGACACACGCACCCGGTAGGACTCCCCTGGACGAGTGATACACACAACACAAGAGACACTACAATAAATAATTGAGTGGTAGCTAAATAGTTGATACGTATTGTAAAATACATAACTAAATAAAGAGATTCTTGTGTGAGAGGTTAAGGAAAAAATTTCGCAAACTGATCCTCACTGCAAGCGATCCCACGACTGGTAAATTTCCACAAATTTTTTACTTGTGGATACTTGCCACGTCATGAGAACGGTGCACTTGTAGAAACGTTAGCAACTTGTCCTTGACTATCGACATACGCGACACAAATCAAAGGAATAGATACTCTTTATCTTTTACTTATCACGTGCAGACGTGTTGCTTTCCCACTACTTGTTTATACTTGACAAGCGGACAGGTGAAGTGATGTGAGGTGAAGTGGAGCGGTAGGAAATTTCAATGGGGTTAAGCCAAATGAGAGGGTAGTGAAGTGTGTTGAAGTGTAGTTGGGTGAAGTTTAAATGGGAAGAAGTGAAGTGTCGTCAAGTGTAGTGAAGTGTAGTGAAGTGGAGTGAAAGTCTTAAGAACAGGGTGTCTATCATTATTAGAAGATATACAGATCATATGAAGTGTGTTGTTTCTTTCATATCCTATTGGTTCTATTTTGTATCATTGTATGTATGGTTGAAAGTTTTGTAAGCTTCTACTCGTACTTAATTTTGTAAATTATGTAGTCTTATTGTTATGTATATGTATTATTATTATTGTTACGTATGTTCCGTTCTGGGTATTCTGTTTCATTGTGTTGTTCTGTGTATTGTTTGCGTGTAAATGTGTACAGTATTACACTCACCGAGTGTAAACCCAGTTGCAGTTAACAAATATATCATATAATGTCTCATATCTTAACATATCATATCATATAACATCACATCACATCACATCACATCACATCACATCACATCATATATCATATCATATCATATCATCATATCATATCATATCATATCATCATATCATATCATATCATATCATATCATATCATATCATATATCATATCATATCATATCATATCATATATCAT
>Ga0123357_10003653_pt1 | contig 17744 bp, 13 predicted proteins | sample TergutEmb28metaG_FD_89873 | JGI IMG/M metagenome (GOLD analysis project Ga0123357, IMG submission 89873) | Embiratermes neotenicus P4 segment gut microbial communities from Petit-Saut dam, French Guiana - Emb289 P4 | ecosystem: Host-associated > Arthropoda: Insects > Digestive system > Gut ... | reverse complement strand
GTCGGGGCTACGGCTTCGCCTCCGCCACTCCCTACGCCTGCGTCGGACCGCCACGACGCTCCACCTTTCATGTCTGGGTGACATTGCTATTTGCGCTAAGAGGGTGACATTTCTATTTCTTGACAACATTTCACGCGATCGGGGACTTGAGTATCTGGCGTCGGACTCCTATACTTGTACGCTCGCGATCGACATGGACTGATCGGAGATTCTCATGCGATCAATTATTCCGTTACGTGTTGTTGTTATTTTGGCCGTCGGCGTTTCGCTTTTCGCCGGGACGAATGCGTTTGCCCAGAGCGCTGTTCCGCTGGCGGGGGCGAATGCGGGGTATACCGATGCGGAACTTCAGGAACTCGTTGCGCCTATTGCGCTCTATCCTGATGTGCTCCTGGCGCAGGTGATGGCGTCGACTGCGTTTCCCGATCAACTGGATGCGGCCAGGGCGTGGCTTGGGCAGAATCCTGATCCTGCTGCGCGGGATAGGATTAACGACCAGCCGTGGGATCTTTCTGTCAAGATCGTCGCGGGCTTTGACAGCGTGTTGGCGATGCTGACGGATAACCCAGACTGGCGGGATTCGCTGGCGTGGGCGGTTTCGTATCAGCAGCCGGAACTGATGGCGGCGGTGCAGGCGATGCGTCGCATGGCTCAGGATGCCGGGAATCTCACGAGCACGCCGCAGATGCAGGTGACGGAAGATCGTCAGATGATCGTGATTCAATCGGCAGATCCGCAGGTGATTTATGTGCCGCAGTTTGATCCGACGATCGTGTATGTGCGTCGTCCGCCGACGTTTGTGTCGCCGGTGATCTTGTTCGCGCCGCCGGTGAGGGTGGGATGGATTCCTTCGCCAGTTTTTTATAATCGCTACAGTTTTAATTGGTGGGGCGGCGGGATTTACATGGGCGTCTGGCGTCCAGGGTGGAGCGTGAATATCGGGTGGGGTTCTCCGTGGCGTCCGCCGATACGGCCGCAGCCGCTTCGTCGTCCGACGGTGATTCGTCCGCCGGTCTTCAGGCCTCCGGGGGGTAGGCCATCGGTGGGTCGTTCGCCGGTGGTGGTAGCAAGACCGCCCGGCACGCGTCCGCCACCGTCTGGTGGTGGACTTCGTCCGCCGGCGTCGGGAATGGGCGGGGGGCGTCCGAGCGTTTCGCCCTCACGACCAAGTGGGGGCCGTCCCAGTGTTCTACCGACGCCGTCGACACCGTCGAGGCCGACAGTGCGACCAGCACCAACACCCGCCGCACCGCCCGCTGTTGGTCGGCCTTCGCCATCGCCATCACGGCCGACGCCCGCCCCGGCTGCACCGCTCCCCAGCGTTCGGCCTACGCCTTCACCTTCACTTTCACGACCAACACCTTCGCCAGCACAGCCGGTGGTACAGCGTCCGGCGTCGTCGGTCACTTCCAGCAGGCCATTGTCGTCATTTGGTCCGTCGGGCGGAGCTGGCAGTGCTGTAAGGCCAGGCAACACGTTCGATACACGAGCGGCCTCCGACCGCGGAGCGTCGAGCCGGTCCGGACGAAGATAGCGTTTCTCACTACCCAAGCGATTTTCGGCGATCGCCATCCGATCGCGGTTTTTAGAAAAATGAAACATGAAAGATTAAAAATTTCCGAATGAGGCAATGATATGCATATGAGAAGAGAAGTTCACATCGCCCAGTTGCTGTTCCTGATGGTTTTGTCCGGGCTGGTTGTTGCGGGGTGCAAAACGATGACATGTGGCTGCGGCGGCGGAGTCAGCGCGGGCAGCGATACGCCGCCACTGCCGCCGCAGACTTACGCTGCTCCGGAAGATGCACTCAAGGCGTTCGTGAGTGCCGCCACGTCGCCGGTGGAGAGCAATCAGATGGAGGATGTCTTCGGCAGTGCCGTGAAGGAACTTGAGTCCGCTGACAAGGTTCAGCACGCGAATGACCTGGCTGCCCTGGCGCAGAGCGTGAAGGAGTCGGCGAAACTCCAGAAGAAGGATGACAATACTTACATTGTGCTGGTGGGGCAGAACGATTGGCCGTTCCCGATCCCGCTCATCAAGAGCACGGAGAACCGGTGGTACTTCGACACCGCCGCCGGCAAGCAGGAAATCCTCGACCGCCGCATCGGCGAAAACGAATTGACGACGATCCAAATGATGAAGGACTACGTCGAGGCTCAGCGGACCTATGCGAAAGTGGATCGGACCGGCGCGGGTCTGCCCACGTATGCCCAGAGATTCCACAGTAAGCCGGGGCAGCATGACGGGCTTTACTGGGAAACCGCGGCTGATGAGACTCCCAGTCCATTGGGGCCGCTGGTGGCGGAAGAGCCGGCCGGTGTGAGCGTGTCCGCTGAAAAGCCGGGGCGAACGCCTTACTATGGTTATTACTACAGGGTTCTCAAGGCCCAGGGTTCCGGTGCTCCCGGCGGCGCTTACAATTACGTGATCAATGACAACATGATCGCGGGATTTGCCGCGATCGCATGGCCGTCGCAATATGGCAATACGGGTGTCATGACATTTATTGTCAATCACAACGGCAAGGTCTATCAGAAAGATCTCGGTCCGGATACGGCGAAGATTGCCCATAAAATGAAAGTCTACGATCCGACCGGCTGGACCGAAGTGGTGGCAAAATAGGCGCGGGCTGCTCGGCTCAGCGTCGCTCATCTATGGTTCGAAGCACCGCGTCTACTGACATCGCTATGGGATTTTCGCCATCTAAACGAATGATCGGGCAGATCATCTCGGCGAGCCATTTTTCGTGCAGTGCTCGGCTTCGCATCTCCAATCCGCCAGTGTCGTATTGACCGGCCCACGTAATGAATTCGTGGTCAATGTATCCGAGTTTCGCTTGTTCGCGAGCGAGCAGCCTTTTTATGCGGACCTCGGTGCGGACCGTCAAGAAGATCACCAGGTCGAAGGACTGTTCCAATGCGTCGCCCCATCCGCAGATGGAGCCGGACACGATCGCTTGGGGATGATTGCTTAGTGCTTGGAGGATCATGGCCAGCCGGTCCGGCCGATTTCTTTTTTTCTGGTAAGGCGGCGTCGTCGGCTCCCAGAAGAAATCGTCAGCATCCAGCACCGCGAATTGCAATTGCTTGGCCAATGCCTGCCCCAGGGTCGTCGTCCCGCAGCCGGATGCTCCGGTGATGTGGATGCGATTGATTGCCCGCATAACGGAACCTCATAGGGTAAAAGTTAAAAGGTAAAAGAGTTCCTCATAAAACGTATACGTGAGGCGCGTAGGAGGCGTTAAGCCTTGCGCTGCCACGCAAGGCTATTGCGCATGGCGTCGTGTGCGGCGCGAAGGATCTCTCTTGCATTGTCGTAGGTGAGACGTTCCATTGCGTCTTCGTATCCCAGCCAGGCGTGGCCGAAGTGTTCGTCGGAGATCACGACGGTCTCTTGGCGCGTTTTGCCTAAGAAGTAGGTGACGGTTTTGGAGATGCGTCCCTTCTTGGGCGAATAAAACGAGTAGTGCATTTGTTGTTGGAATTTGCCGACGCGATCGACCTGGCGGATGCCGGTTTCTTCTTGGAGTTCCCGTACTGCCGCGAGCCAGGCGGTTTCGCCTTTTTCGAGGTGGCCCTTGGGGTAGTCCCAGTGTCGTCCGTAGTCCAGCAGCAGAAATACGGGGCCACCTGCGGTCATCCGAAACAGTATGAAGCCTGCGGAATGCTCGTGGCGGACTTTCCGGCCTTTGCTGTTTTTGACGCTTTTCGCCACTTTTTTCACGGTGGCGCCGGATCGTTTTTTGCCATTGTTGGCCACAGTTGTTCCTGCTGCTAACTACTGACTTCTGGCTTCTCGACTAAATCGCATGTTCCGGCGTGTCGGGGTACTCCGGCGGCGGAGCCTGCGGGGGCGACGAGGGAGACGTCAATTCCGGGTCCCTGTTCAATGGCAAGAGAATCTGAAATTGCGTGCCGTTGGGAACGCTTGATCCGGCGACCGGATCATGCTTGAGCGCATGGGCACGGACGATACCGCCGTGGAGCTCAATGAATCGTCGCACGATGGCGAGGCCCAGGCCGAGACCTTTGGAACCGAACTCGAACGTTCCCGTGTGATGGTGCAGGATGTCCGAGCCGGTGTAGAACGGCTCGAAGACATGATCGAGATCCGCCTGCGGAATGCCCGGGCCGGAGTCTTCCACCAGAATTTCCAGCATATCGCCGGTGATTTCATGGGCGGCGACGCGGATTGCGCTGCCGTCGGGTGAAAAACGGATCGCGTTTGACACGAGGTTTGTTAGAGCGTCTTCCAGTTTATCCTTGTCCGCCTCGATCGGCGGCAGGCCTTCGGCGATGTCCAGCGCCAGATGCTGCTTACGCTCCGCGATGAACGGACGATGGTCCGACGTCACCTGGAACAGGAGCGTTCGCACATCGACCGAGCTTTTTTTCATCTTCGCCATGAACTGATCGTTGGTCACCAGGCTCAGCAGGTTATCGATGATCCGCACCAGGCGATGCGTTTTCGTGGAGAACGTTGTGAGCATCGTCTGCATGGCGGCGGCGTTTTTGCAGGCCTGGGCAATGGTTTGTTCATCTTTTGGCTGTGCGTCGATGGCCGTGGCGGCCAGTTGGCGTACCTGCCTTTGCGCTAATGGGTATGCGCCGATCAGGTAGGTCACCGGCGTTTTCAATTCGTGACCGGCCAGTTCCATGAAACGGCGTTTCGCTTCGTTCGCACGCGCCAATTGGTTCACGTTCCGCTGCAATTGCCGGGTCATTTCGTCGAAGTCGTGTGCCAAATCGCCCAGCTCGTCTTCGTGGAACGTGGTGTCTTTGGCGTCGGCGAGCAGGCGGACGTTTAACTCGCCTCGTCCGACTGCGGCCGTCGCTTCACGCAGACGCAGAATCGGCATAATGATTTTCCGGTTGGAAATGGCGAGCCCCAGCGTGAAGAGCACCAGGATCAACGCAGCGCCGATCCCCGACACGGCGGTTGCCACTTTATACACCGGCGCCATCGCCTCTTCCGATGGCTTGGCGACCACGACCACCCAGTCGGGCGCCGTTATCTCACGCTGATAAAGTTCGCCCTGCAATCGTACCCGGGCGGATCCGATGATGATGTCGTTGAACAGCAGCGAGACAAGGCGTACGTTCGGATTTGCCTGGTGCTTCAGGAAAAAGTCCCGTGCGCGATCCACGTGTTGCGCCCCGGCGGGAGCGTACACGGTGGCGCCGGCGGGAAGTTCGATGAGCTGGGCGGAAGAGTGACTTGCCTCCGCGAGTTCGCTTAGCGGACGCATGACGCGCTGGGCATCCAGTTCGTCCTTGATGATGCCGATCACAGACTGCGGCTGATCCGGGTCCCAGACCGGAACAGCCAGCTCGATCACTGTTTTTTCGCAGCCGGCATGACGCGTGATCGAAGAGATATATGTGCGACCTTGGCCGTTGTGGAAGGCCGCCTGCCACCATGTTTCACCCGCATGGAAGATGGCAGGCGTTTTGTCTTCGGAGGCTACGACCTGGCCGTAGGCGTTTGTGAGGAAGATGTGCCGTTGGTGCTCGTCGAGGGCGTGCAGGCGGCGGAACAGGTCCGTGATGGGATTGTTGAGAATCGGGACGAGGAGGGGATCATCGACCTTGAGCGTCGGCCATTGTTGGTTGAGCTGGGTGTCGCGGGCAGTGGGTGCGGGGAGGTTCGTTCCGGGAAGCGTCTCGAGCGGTCCCATCGCGGCTCGCCTGGCGTTTTGATCGCGAAGAAAAGCGATCAGTGCCGGCTCGCGGCTGGCAAGCATCAGACTCTTGATCTCGTCTCGCAGCAGGGAATCGGTGACGCGATCGGCGCACAGGCTTGCCACGGCCTTGTAATTGGTGCGGATCTGCGAAAGCTGCATCACCGCGCCGCCGACGAGGATCACGACGAGGCTCAGACCCAGCGGGAGCAGGCCCACGAGCATGAGCATTCCGATGAGTTTGCGCCGGATGCCGGGGCGCATGATAACCTCCTGCGGATGCGTCGAGGTACAAACCTCCTATTATAAGCAATCTTAACGGAAGCTGGGGGAAATTCGAAGTCCGAATGACGAATGAGGGAGCCTAACGTATTAGTTAGGCGGGCTGTGTGAGTCCGTAAGCGGAGATGAACCGAAATGCTCGACTTTCACAAAGCTCGCCGCTCAGAAGGTGATGCCGAATTCGCCGCCGCCGGCGAAGAACATAGCCGCGAAAAAGCCCCAGAACCGACGACGTGCGAGAATGACCTTTGATTATTGGAGGATGATCTTTAATAATCAAGACTCACCGAATTCATTGGTCTGTCTCATCACGGTACTCAAAGGAAACCTCCATGAAAATTTATGTAGCAGTGGACGCGGAAGGCATCAGCGGCATCATGCACACCACGCAGGTGATGCCAGACGGCCCCTGTTATTCCAGCGAAGGCAGACGATACATCACCGAAGAGGTCAACGCCTGCGTTCAAGGCTGTCTCGACGGCGGCGCGACCGAAATCATCGTCGCGGACAAACACGCTGGCGGAAAGAATTTCATCTGGCATGAACTTCACGAATCCGCGCGTTATGTGATTGGTTCCACCGCCAACACGTCAGATGGACGGTTTCCGGAGCTCAAAGGCTCCGACGGCTTGATACTTCTTGGCTATCACGCCATGGCCGGAACTCCCGCCGCCGTGCTGGAACACACCTGGAGCAGTCGTTCCTGGCAGAATTTTTGGGTCAACGGTAAACTTTCTGGCGAACTGACCATGGATGCGGGGCTGGCGGCCGACGTTGGAGTTCCGACGATACTTGTCACCGGTGACGACAAAGTGTGCCAGCAGGCGGAGATGGTAATCCCGGGCATCTTAAAGGCACAAGTCAAGAAATCTTTGTCGTTGAATGGCGCGATACTGCTTTCGCATGGAGCGGCTCATCGGCTTGTCCGGGAAAAATCAGCCGAAGCGGTACGACGATGCGGGGAGTTTAAACCGATAGCAATCGAATCGCCCGTGACGTTACGCCTGGAAGTCACCGAACGAAATGGCCCATTCAGCGTGATCGACAAACCCTTCGCCAAATCGATCGACGCAAGAACCGTTGAAGTGACCGGCGAGAACTTTACACAAGCGTTCTACAGGCTACTGCACATGTAGGGAAGAGACGAGTGAATATTCCCTCATTTGCCCTTCACGGTCGGTTATATGGGACAATGAGTGAAATGAACGAGGTCACCTCACCCGGCCATACCAAATATTCCAAGACATGTTCATCGCCTGTAAAACGCAGTCCGCACTCGCGGTACTTGTGAATATTACGATTGGTTTTGCGATTGAATCGCGTTGCCCAATCTTCCTGGTTTTCCGGTGCGGGGATGGTGTGTAATTTTCTTACAAGCTCGCCGGACTTCACCCCCAGGGCGTATTGCGTCGTTTCGGGAAACGATGGCAGTACCGATTCCAGGTCCTCGCCTTTTACTTCGCGTTCGATTGCATCAGGATGCGGCCGTCCTGCGAGGGGATGACAAAGCTTCTTCCGCGTGCTTTCGTGCTTGCATCGGTGGCATCCCAGGGCGACGAGGCTGTGATCGGTTTGTTCGATGCATTGACAACTACCCATCCGTTAGCGAACTGTCGCCGCCATGTTCCGGCTCCCCAGACGTTTTCTTCCGCGTCGCCGGTGGGGGTGCCGACGTCGGCGTCGTACTCGTCGAACCACCAGAGTTGTCCGTGCAGGCAGGAGCCGCGGCTGAAGCCGAAATAGACGCTATCCCGCAGCATGGCCGTTGCCAGGCCGAGCCGGAAGCGGCGGAGGTCGTCGGTGGTGAGCGATGTGGCGCCCTGCGCTTGTTCGACCGTGCGATTGTGCTGCAGGTCGACCATCGCGAAGTGGAGGAATTCCCTTCCCTCGACGCGCGCGGCGGCTTGGTTGATGCCATTCCAAAGCGAAATCCATTGGCCGCTGTTGAAGCTGTTGCCCAAAGCATTTTCATGCATACAACCGTTGCTGAAGCGGTAATAGGACGATTGTGCGGACCACGGTATGCCGGCGTTGCCGGTGATGATCGACGTGGGATAGCGATCCCGCAGATTCTTGAGCAGATATTCCATCGCGGCAATCCATGCGGCTCGATCTTCGGGTGTACGCTTGCCGTCGCCATTGACATCCACGCCACCACCACCATCCTCGCAACAGGCCTCTTCCCACAGGCAGTCGAGCATCACACCGTCGTACCCCTCGGGCATCACGCTGCTGGCGACATAGTCCAAGACCGCTTTGGGCCAGCCAAAACTTTGGGCATACGGGTTCATCAAGGAAGAACCCCAGGGCGCGATGCAGAGACTCCCATTGGCATGGCGGCTGAACCAATCGCCCTCACCGATCGGTGGAACCTTTGTCTGAAGCAACGGATCGCTGGCGCCCTGTAGCGGCACCCATGCCAGAATCTTCACTCGCGGATTGAGACGGCGAATCGCATCAAACGATATCTTGAAATCCCGAACTTGCTGTGGGAACAGGATCAGCACGTCCCATTGGGCCAGCCGTTCGGTAATATGCGTCACCTGCAGGTCCGCACTGTCGATGTGACAGTAGTTCACCAGCAGCGGCCGACTCCGGCGAACTTCGTCTACTGGCGGTTCCCGCCACCCTCCCCCAGTTCGTTGCGTATCAAAATCAATTGCCATACCGATCCTCGCAGTTCTCGTTAGTTATGGCAGCATTGTACTACTTGCCTACGCCTACGCCGACCCGCCACGACGCTCCACCTTTCATGTCTGGGTGACATTGCTATTTGCGCTAAAAGGATGACATTGCTATTTCTTGACAACATTGGGTGTGGCCATTTTTTATGGCAAATCAGGGCGATCAGAGCCGCGACCGTAAGGGAGCGATCCGTGCGACAACGCGGAAATAACGCCTGTCGCTCCCTGACGGTCGCGGCTCTGATTTTCCGGGGCAATCGTCTGATTGGCTATAAAAAATGGCCACACCCACAACATTTCACGCCAAGAAATGATCTTGACGGGAAACAGCCGACATGCGCTAATAAGGCAGAACATAAATGGAGGATTGTTTATGTTTCACTCCAGGCGAGCGATTGTTGCTTTTCTCGGTCTCATCATGGCCGTCGCCACGTTGCTGGGGGGCTGCCAGGCGGCCGATGCGATCAAGGTGCCACTGGTCACCACCGCGATCCCCGACAATACCAATTACACGTCGTTGTCGTATGTTTTGAATGGCGGGGACTTCCCGCAATTTCGCCTGGATGAGAAGAATCCCACGAAAAAATACACGTTCGGCGGGATCGAATGCAGCGTGACAGCTCAACTGCCAGCCAAGATACCCGACGATGGCAGCGTGCCCGGCAAGGTGCTCTTCAAAACCCCCACACAGGAATTCACCCTCGACTTGGGCATAGGTACGAAGGTCGAACCCGTGGAACTCACACTGGAGAACGGGCGAAAGTACCCACTCACGTACTGGGGCGGTTGCTACACCTACACCACCTACAACAACTCCGGCTCCAAAACCGGAAAGATCGTTGAGACGTCAGGCGGCTTCCGCCCTGCCAGCGTCCAAACCGGCAAAATCGGCCCCCCCCCACAATCCACCATCGCCCTCTACGACTCCAACCTGGACGGTTTTTACACCACCGACAAAGATGGCATCGTTATTGATATGTCTTCGGAAACTTACAGTTTTGTCAAAGGCATGTCCTCCATCGTTCAGCCCCTCTCCAAATACATCAGCGTCTCCGGCAGTATTTTAGAGATACAGAATCTTGCCAAGGACGGCAGTAAACTGACGCTCCTCCCCTACCGCGGCGCCACGGCGAGTCTCGAAGTCATCGCACCGCCGAAGTATGAAGGGCAGATCGTCCTGACCTCTGACACGGGCCTCAATGTGACAGTCAGCGGCAAGGCGAAGGGAGGGAAGGGAGAAACGCTCACAGTCGTTCCGGGTAATTATACGGTTCTGGCAGCGAAGTTTCTCCCGGAGCCAGACACGCCACTCTGGCAGGGCAGGTCCATCCGTGTCACCGGGGCCGGGATGCCGGCGCTGAAAGTGCAGGCCGGCGCCAAACAAGTCCTGACCCTGAGCGGCCCCAGGATTGTTGAATTCCAGGCGGCATTGGTTGACGGCAAAATCAGCATCAAACCAGAGACGTTCCACATCAAGGGACAAGCAGGCGAAACATATCTGGATGTCTTCAATTTCGATCATCTGCCGGAGGTGTATCTCAATGTCGATGGCCAATCGATATTCCTCGGGAAAATGCCCTATGGTTGAGGCGGCACTTATGCGTACTCCGGCGGAGTACCAACGAACGTCGATCTCAAGAAGGCGAAAGAAGTCACGGTCACACTCAAAGTTCGGGTGATCGGTTTCGACGAGATTTCCGCGACCATGCCGCTGAAGATGCCGTAGGGGCGTTGTCAACATCGCACGGCAATCCGAGCCGCCGGTTGGTATACTATGATGAAAGAAAAATGGTCCGATGGGTGAACCAAAACGCCCTCGGCGGCGTCTAATCTCATGAAGCGTCAGGGAGTAACTACCATGCCCCACCCCCCCGCAACTTCGAATGAGCACGGTGTGATCCTGGCCTGCCTCGGCCGCATCCGCACACGACTCTGGTTGACTCGCCTGACGGAAAGGCTCGCCCTCACGCTGGTCTGGGCGGCGACATTGGAACTGTTCTTCATGGGGGCCTATCTCGTTCGCGATCGCTGGCTTTGGCTCGCGATGCTCATCCTCATCGTGCCTCCGATCGCGGGGGGCTGGATCTGGCGAAAAGCGGAGCGGTTGGCGGCGGGACGCATCGCCCAGGCTTGGGGAATCTCTTTCCTCTTCTTACGATTGAATGCGGCTATCACGTGTGCGGTCAGCTTGGGGTTGCTGGCAGATGTGATTCATCCCAATCCCGGCGCCATGCCGCTGTGGTCGCGGATGATCGCCGGTTTTTTGCTCTTCCTGTTTATCGCAGCCTTGATGGTTCGCCGCGCGACGACGCGGGAGGTCGCGATCTTTGTGGATCAGCAGGTGGGGCTTAAGGAGCGTGTTTCGACGGCGCTGGAGTTGTGCCACCCCACCCCTGCTCAGCCCACGACGGCATTGGAAGTTGCCTTTCGTACACCGGTGATTGCGTCGGCGATCGCGGCGTGTCAGAGCGTTCGGGCCGCGAAGGTCGGGTATCGGCGGGTCGATTCTCGCGTCTATCCGCTGGCGGCAACGATGGTGATCGCGGCGGCGGCGGCATGCTTCGTCCCGCCCATGCAGGCGATCGCCCGCAGCAACCAGCACGCACCGTATCTCAACGTCATCACCCGCGGCACCAAAATGCTGGAAAAAATCCAGGAACTGGAAAACGATCCGAAACTGGCGAACGATCCCAACATGCAACAAAAACTCAAGGAGTTCAAAGAGATCGCGGCAGACATGCGTCAGGGAACCATGAGCGAATTCGAGGCGCAGAACCGCATTGCCTCCGTGATGCAGGGGATCAAGGAGTCGCAAGCCAAGGCGGACGAAGCGACGGCGCTGGAAAAATCGTTCAGCAAAGAGTTCCCGGAATTTGGCCCCTCCCCTTCCGGCGAGAATGGCAAGAGCGATACCGGCAACAATACCGGCAAGCAAAGCAACGGTCAGCCCAGCGACGGCGGACAAAAAGCGTCTGCCGGATCGAGAGCCCAGAAAGCTGCCGGCGAGATGGCCGACAAGCTCAAAGGCATGTCGCAGCAGGATCGTGAAGCGTTGGCGAAGAAGCTCGACGCGGCTGCCAATAAGGCGACAGACGCGGCAACCAAAGAGAGCCTCAAAGAAGCAGCCAAAGCGGCACGCGAAGGAAACAGCGATCAATTCGCCCAGTCGATGGCCGATGCCGCCAAGAGCATCGCCCAGCAAAACGCTCAGGCGGCGGCGCAAAGCGAAGCGAACCGTGCAATGGAAAATATCGCCCGCGGCGGCCAGACGGGGAGCCAGATGGAAAGCCAAATGGGAGAGATGGAGGGAGGCTCGCCGTCCGCGAATCAACAGGGCAACTCCTCCAGCGACAATCCATCGAACGAAGCGAATCAGTCCGCCGGCGGCGACCAACAGGGCAGCTCAGACCAGCAGACCGCCGGGAACCAGCCCGGCGAGGATGGCCAGTCTGGCGATTCCCAGGCAAACAACGGGGCTGGCGGTAATCCAGGCGAACAAGGCGACGAAAACGGCGGGCAAAACGGACAGAACGGCACCGGCGAATCGACGGCCTCCAACGGCGATGGCACTCCCAACCAAGGCGGTAGCGGATCGACGAATTTCTACAACCCCGGCGGTCGCGGCAGCAAGAACCGTAACGATCCCATCCGCAAAACGCCACAAACGTTTGTACGCATCTACGATCCGAAGAATGTCGACACCACCGGCAAATCAGAACAGATCCACGGCACCATCAATCCGCTAGGAACGCCGTCCAAAACAATCAATAGCACCGTCGTTCCGGGCAAAGGCCAAACCATTCAACGCTACGAGGAAGTCTTACCGGACGTTCGCAAGCGGGCGTTGGACGACATCGAGACGCAGCAGATTCCGCCGCAGTACAAGGACATGGTGCGAGAGTTCTATCAGCCGACGAAGTGAAATTCGAAACTCGAAGTTCGAAATTCGAATCAAATCCAAATATTCAAATGTCCAAATGATAAAAACGTTTGGAATGCCACCCTTTCGCCCCTTGAGACGACCCCGTTTCGGTCATTCGAATTTTGAATTTGATTTGAATTTCGAGTTTCGAACTTCGAATTTTTCCCCTATGCTTCCACTCTCACTCAAACAGGAGCAGCCATGCCTCGGGAAAATCTGGATACGCTCATTGGCGAACTCAAGGCGCGGATGAAAACCATTCGCGACTCGCTTTGACGTCCCTGCCAAGCAAGCCAAGATCAAAGAACTCGAAGAAAAAATGAACGCGACTGATTTCTGGAGCAATCAGGACGCGGCGCAGAAGGTGATTAAGGAAATGAAGGGGGCGCGGGTTTCCATCGAGCCGCTGCTGAAGGTGGAAAAGGAACTCGAGGACGTCGAGACGCTCTATCAGCTCGGCGCAGAGGAAAAGGATCAGGCGTCCATTGATGAGGCGGACCACCTCCTCTACGGCGTGGAACGCAACTACCAGAAAGTGGAACTGCAGGCCCTCTTCAGCGGCCCGCACGACTTCTCCGACTGCTACGTCCAACTCCACGCCGGCGCCGGCGGCACCGAAGCCTGCGACTGGGCCTCCATGCTCTTCCGCATGTACGTCAAATTCTGGGAAAGCAAGGGCTGGGACGTCTCCGAAGTGGACCGCACCGACGGCGAACAGGCCGGCATCCGCTCCATCACCCTGCTGGTCAAAGGCGAATACGCCACCGGCATGATGAACTGCGAAGTCGGCGTCCATCGCCTGGTCCGCATCAGCCCGTTCGACGCCAACGCCCGCCGGCATACGTCGTTTTGCTCCGTGGATACCACGCCGGTCTTCGAAGGCGAAGGGGCGGACATCGAAATCCCGGAAAACGATCTCGATGTGGTGGCTTTCGTCCGAGCCTCAGGCCCCGGCGGCCAGAACGTCAATAAAGTTGCCTCCGCGATTCGCATTACGCACAAACCAACCGGCTTGCAGGTGGTCTGCACCTCTGAACGTTCGCAAGTACAGAACCGTGCATTGGCGATGAATCTCATTAAAGCGAAAATCCAGAAGCTGGAAGAAGCCAAGCGTGATGCCGAACTCTACAAACTCTACGGCGACAAAGGCGAAATCTCCTTCGGCTCACAGATTCGCTCGTATGTCCTTGACGATCGAAGAGTCAAGGACCACCGCAATGGCCACGAAGTCTTCCAGCCCGACCGAATCCTCGACGGCGACCTGCAAGAATTCATCGACGCCCAACTACGCTTCAAAGCCACGAAAAAATAACACCAACCACAACGCTACCGCGTTGTGCTTTACGATATTTTACTTCACGCACATTTCAACACAAGTACATAAAAAAACAAAGCACTACGCGGCAGCGTTGTGGTTGACGTTCATTTCAGCTAACTCTCTACGCCACATCGACGAGCAATGCTATAGAACATCCTTCGGAGTGCCCGGCTGGACTCAGTTACTGAGTTACACCGTCTACAACTTTTTTATTTTCAAGGAGTGATAGTTGCCATTTTGGCCATTTTGCCGCTCATTTTGCCACTTTTTCGCCGTTGTGACGGGGAAAATGACAAAACGAGAGTACAATATCCGGCACAAGATTCAATACCTGTGGCCAATGGAAAACCTGGGAGAAAATCAGAAAAGCCGCCGGTTTACCCAACGTCCAACTGGACGATGTACGAGACGGCGCTTATACCGCGGCCTGCAACGCTTCCGGCGTCGAGGAAAAATTCGCGAGACTGCTGGCGGGGCATCGGTCGCACGGATTGCAAGACAATGACGTCGCGAGAAACCCGGCGATCGTTCGTGGCGCCTGCGACGCGGTGCGAGAAGTGTTCGCTAAAGCGATTGGGACCTTCCCGAAAAAAATTTCTGTCCGGACCGGGAGTTTTCCGATTGACAAATAGCGGACATGTGATATCCTCCCTATTGGTGAGGCGTTTTTTATAATACCTTGGCTGTAAATTGCCCTTCTTTTTTTCGCTTCACCGACAGGCAGTTCTTTGAGTGACCGCGTTTTTGGAGTTTTCTTTTTTGGGGTCCATTTGCCATGTGTCGCGTGTTGCATCCTTTGCGGGGTGCGATGCAGCGTAGTGGTGTAATTGGGTGTAACTCAGTAACTGAGTCCAGCCGGGCACTCCGAAGGATGTTCTACGGGTCGTGCGATCCTAACTTCGGTATGGTGCAATCATAAGCGTTTCTCTCCATCAGCGGCGGCATTCAGGTCAACGTGATCTGCCGTCGGGATCGTCCGAGTGGTCCTGACGTTTTAAGCCATCGTTACTCGGTGAAGAACTGCCCGGCGTCTTGTCAATCTCTTTCGGAGGACGTTCTCATGAAACGTCGTGGATTTACCCTGATCGAGCTGCTGGTGGTCGTAGCGATCATCGCGTTGCTCATCGCCATTCTGTTGCCTTCGCTTGCCAAGGCGAAAGAATTGGCGAACCGTTCTGCTTGTGCGGCCAACCTTCGCGGCATTATGAGCTCGGAAGCCATTTACGCCGCTCAAAACAGCGACCAGTATGCCATTGTGGGCGGCACCAATTCCTGGCCGTCATCCGTAGGCGCCTATACGACTGTCGGTATTACTGGGACCGGTACCCTCTGCCAAAGCAGCACCACTGCTGATGGAGCTGTCGCCGAGCTCCAGAGCACGAGTTCTATTACAGGCGTGACCCAAGGCAACATCCCGGCTAACCTCTGGATCCTAGTTCTCCAAGGCCTCTCACCCAAGCTGTTCTTGTGCAAGTCGGACCCCTACAGCCCGACGCAAGCGTATACGCTCCCCACAGACGGCAGCAGTTCCAAGTACTTCATCAACTTCCAAAGTGACAAAAATTACAGCTATTCGTTCGCTTATCCGTGGGCTGGTAGCGCTGGCACTGATAGCAGTACCCCATCAGTTGCCCCCTGGTGGAAAAATCTCAGCGATGCGAGCATTCCATTGATGTCCGACATGGCGCCGCTGAGCGGCCAGGACGGCATGAGTACCCCAGATGGCAAAGCGAGTGGGTCCACCACCGCCGTTGCCAGGGCATGGTCCTCTTACAACCACCAGCGTGATGGCCAGAACGTGGCCTTCGGCGATGTGCACGTGGATTACGTGAGGACCCCCACCGTCGGCACGTCCAACGCCAACATCTGGACCCTTTTCCCAACCGGCTCCGGGAACATCAACTATGCCCAAGGGACTGCGACTAGTGCGGGCAGTGTTGGTAATGTGCAGGCCAGCGGCCCGCCGTATAACACGATCATGGTGCCGGTGAGCGACAGCAGCGGCAAACGTCAATAGGGCTTCCCCCCCATTCCTTTCCTCCAAAGGTTTCTCACGGCGGCCCGGTTGAAAACCGGGCCGCCTTTCTTTGTGTGCCGAGCATGTTCAATTGATCGGAGGTGCAAGTCCTCTATCCAACCTGATGGAGGTGAAGGGTAAGCCAAAGACAAGGGCAGCGTCGCGAGACGTTGTCTGAAAGAAGTCTGCGGCGCACGCGCGGGCTGATGGACAAGAACCGGATACGAGGCGCAAGTGCCGGACGAGCTGGCAAATGACAGCGAAGTCCATATGAGACCTTCGAATAACCCCTCTCAAAGTTCCGCGAGATAAAATCAACGTCTTTCGTTCATCAGCGGTCATGCTTGCCGCTGCTTTTGGCCCGTTTGTCGAGCCTTTTCTGCTTCGCTCAGGCCTGTTTGTCGCCGCCAGAGCGCACCATCTCCTCGAATCTCACGCGGCACTCAGCCACGGCATCGCTCGCCTCCAGTTCTGAATCATCGCACACATGCCAAAATCCAACGCGTTACGACGCATCGTGCGATAACGCGTCTTCCTCGGAAGCATCTGCTTGATTGCCGCAAACGGATGCTCCACAAACGCACGAATGCCCGCCACCAGACGATTGAATCGCTTCTGCAATGGCGTAAGTTCCGCCTGCCCCGGGACACGCCGATGGCACATGCCTGCCAGCACGCCTCGTGCACGCAACTTGCTCACACGATCCTTGCCCCGGCAGCCTGAGTCGGCAAAGATCATCCGCGTCTCCTTCTCCGCTAGCGTGTCAAAGTGACCGTGTTCCGGAACCTTGGCCGTATCATAGATAACGTGAGTTCGGCATAATTCGTCATTCAGATCGCGTATCCTGCGAGCATTTTCTGTTGTTGTGGGGCCAGGTTGAGCGAGGGTAGCTTCTCCTGATAGGTGTAAGCGATAAGCCCGGCAAGGATGTCCGCGAAGTAGTGCGGAACACCACGATGCCGCGAATGCTCGAGCTGCATGATGTTCTTGAGTTGATCGATGATCGTCTCAATGATCGCACGCTTGCGTAACAACAGCTTGTCAAACAGCGGCATCAGACGGTTTTTCATCTTGCTCTTGAGCCGAGTAATCAGTTGCAGTCCGCGTTCAAAAAGCTTCTCAAACAATGGTTGTGAGATGTAGCCCCGATCGCCGAAGAGTTTTCCCCAAAGCTTTTTGGTCAATTTGTCGACGGGCACGCGGTCGTCAACATTGCCTGGCGTGAGGCACGCGTCGAGTAGTTCGCCTTTGTCGTTGGTTGTCAGGTGGAGTTTGAATCCGAAGAACCAGCCGGTGGAGGTTTTGCCTCGCTGGGCGATTCCTGCCATGACCTTGTGGCTGTTGATCCGCATGTTGTGGCAGACGCGAAGCGAAGTCGAGTCAATGAAGTTGATGCCGGAGCAGTCGACTTTGCGTGTGTTGAGGAAGCCGATCAGAGCGGCCAGCGCCCTTGGGATCCATTCGATCAAGCGGTTGTAGCTCACGAGATTCGGGAATTCGCATCGCATGTGGATGTGTACGTGGTCGAGATAGAAGTGCTTGAAGGTACGGTAGTTGTAGGCATGGAAGAGAATCAGGAGAGTCATGACTTCGCTGATGTGCATGGTTCCTTTTCGATTGGGGCGTCGATGGTGGCGGTAGCATCTGCGTCCGGGGCGTCGTTTTGCGGCGGGCAGGGCCGGTCGCTTGGGATGTTTTGAAAATTGTTGTGAAAATTCGGGTGCATCCCGAATTGAGTGGCGCGATTCGCAAAAGTGTGATATGACTATCAAGTAAGCAAAGCGAGAGTCTTTGCGAGTTGTGTTGCACGGAGGCAAATGATGCAGGTGGAGATTTCAGTG
>Ga0123357_10003652_pt1 | contig 17745 bp, 9 predicted proteins | sample TergutEmb28metaG_FD_89873 | JGI IMG/M metagenome (GOLD analysis project Ga0123357, IMG submission 89873) | Embiratermes neotenicus P4 segment gut microbial communities from Petit-Saut dam, French Guiana - Emb289 P4 | ecosystem: Host-associated > Arthropoda: Insects > Digestive system > Gut ... | reverse complement strand
GCCAGCATTTTAGTTTTGCTTCAAGCAAGTTGACTTTAATGACATTCTGACTGGTGCCTGAAATTTTGTAGGATTTATTTCAGGCTAGCTGCAGGTCCATGAAGAATACAGAAGAAAAGTCACCATCTATTTTTGCATGAAAGCAGAAAGATGATGTCTTTGGCAAACATGGGAAGTATCTCAACACTAGATACATGCTGCAAGTACGTTGTTAAAGGGAAGAATCTTCTGGTGGTACTCACTGCCTAAGAAGCCAGATCGATCCCAGAAATTTGGTGGTGTTAAAGAAACAGAGGGGTGCACGGTGGCTCAGTTGGTTGAGGCACTGCGCTACAAGTTGGAAGGCTGCGGGTTCAATTCCCAATGGTGTCACTGGAATTTTTCATTGACATAATCCTTCCAGCCACACTATGGCCCTGGGTTTGACTCGGCCTCTAACAGAAATGAGTACCAGGAATATTTCCTGGGGGTAAAAGTGGCTGGTGCATAGGGCTGACAACCTTACCACCTTCATGTGCCAAATGTCTTGAAATCTGGGAGCCTCAACCTTCTGGAACCCTCTGGGCCTGTCCAGGCCTCTAACGGGATTGTTTTTTTTTTTTTAAAGAAACAGACCCGTGTCCCTGGTGGGAATCATACTGCATTCATCTAACCCACAGATAATAAACTGTTTCACTCACTCTCACTGTAGATGACAACAACAACAAAATAAACTAAAAAAGAACAGAAATGTGAAAAATTAAAACGGTTTCACTTGTGGATAAAAGATTGAGATGAAAAATGGATCTGAAAGACAGCCTTCAAACTACATTCCAGCTCTTCATGCACACAGACTGACATTTTCCCAATAGTTATCTTTTTTCTTCTTTCTTGCTGTAAAATTATTACCTGCTCTTACAGTGAACCATTTCTGTGGCTCAAATTATACAAGCAATTAATTCATCTTCCTCAACAACAGAGAAGGAAATGTCTGTCAGTGTTTAGGTACATATGAACTGTTGCCATATTCCAGGAAAAGAAATTATTGTGAAATATATGAACAGATATTCAGAAATGGAAGGCTGGTGGTTGTTATCCTATGGTTTGGAGAGATAATGTCAGCTTGCCATTTTGAGCAAATATCAGAAGTCCCCCACTCTACAGACAGTCAAGCTCAGCCAGAGGACTTGGACCATGGAGTGCATGAAGTGCAGCTAGGAACAAATAAATGAAATCTGTTTTATCCTTCAACAGACATTCCTGCTTACGAGGGTATGATGACTTCGAAGGGTTGCTGTGTCTGAATCAAGGAAGCAACTACACAAGAAATGTCAAAATACAGAATGACAAATCTGAACCACTGAAGTCCCTTATGCTTCAGCTCAAGGGTGATGCTCAACTTGACAAAGGCTAACATTTATAACAGGACAATTATTGCAACAGTGTAAACAATGTATATGTAAGCAGAACTTCAAAAACAGCAGAGAATTGCAACAATGTAAAAAATGTATATGCAAGTGAAACTTAAAAAACAGCATAGAATCTATAGAAGTGAGTACAAGAAAAATGAAATATTTACCAGTTCTCACAGCTGTGTTGCTGCATATTCAAATCATCTGCAATGCTGCTTACTTTCAACTGGTAAACATCATACTTAGTTTGAAAACTGGGTACACAAATATCAGCAAGGAGAAATAGGTGTGATAAATCACTTTGACATTACATTCCTTCAGAGTTTTAATGTTACAATACTCATGGTACAAGAAAGAAAAAGGTAACTCTTTTTAGAGTTATTTGACAAGACATTCTTTTGTCACAAACACAGACGTCAGCAACAACATTAATATCACAGCACAGTTTCTAATTAACTTAAGCATTCTTAAAATGTCTTTACATTGACTTATACCCATAATCAATCTGGTAACAAAGTTTTTGATACTGACCCAGTCACAAAAGAAATGCAACATTTGGCAATAAAAATATTCACAAATTTGTTCATTTTTATTTAAATGAAATAATGGAAAAAAAGGCTAGACACAACAGACAATGACCACACAAAGTAATTCGGAAGATATGTTTCAGCATTACATACTGAACAGGTGGCAGAGATTTGAACTTGGGTTTGAAGGTATAAATGCCCCTCTTGTCTTGGCACAAAGTTTAAAGCCACTCTTTTCTCCCTTGAGATCAACCTGAACACACCTCAGAATGTTCATCCCATGCTGACACCTGCAAGACAGAAGCAAAGCGTGGATTTAAAGACAGTCTGTTGTCAAATTATCAATACTTAAGCCTGTGTCAAAATGAACAGGACAGTGTAGCATTATTATAGCACAGGTTTCTGGTCTCAGACGTTTCATACTTCTTCTCAAAAGTTGTGTGCCTTTATTTTGAAAACCCCCCGGTCTCTTGATGAGTAATGCCTAGTACTGTATGTGTTAATTTTTAAATGCCAGAAACACAAAATGAATGCAATTCTTTAAAGCAAAGTTTGCAATGTTTCAGAATTTGAGCAGGATGCTGGAGTGGGATCTTGGCTTGCAATGTGTGAACTTCCCCATCTGTTCCTCTTAACAAACTGCTCATAACATAGTATCAGATTCTGTCACCATTTTAAGTCCAAGAGTACAGTCACATTTCGTGCAACTTCAATGGGACTATGAACATTTTTGCCCATTCTTGTAAACTCTGCACATGGTGTACACCATTTATTATATCACCTAAATGCACAGAATGGACAACTTTAAAATAACTGATGCTCAACATGATTAACAACTTTAAGAATTCCAATCATAAACTACTTAAATGTGTGTGCATATGGTTGGTATAATAAATGGTTTATGCTTATATAAAAAATGCTTGAAATGGACAACTCTAAAATCTGCACACAGCATTTACATTATTTAAAATATATCAGGGGAACTGTGATGATATAACAAGATTCTGTCAAATTGAGCATCACTTCATACCCCACCTTCTTCAAAAAACATTTGAAACCAAGTCACTGATAAGAAGACAGTTCATCCTTGGTTCAAGCTAGATCAGAACACAAATTATGACAAGAAACCATCGTACCATTACACTTACACACATCTCTGTGCATGACGGCATATAGCCCTTTCTGTTATACAGTGGATGGATAAATGCACAAAAAAATGGTGAATAGTGTAATCATAGTCACAGAAACAATCATCTATGTTATTTACTTTATAAGCAACTAACTTACTGATAGTAAGACTTAATGCAGGTTATCAATGCTAATACCACAGCCCACCTGAACTAGTTCCATATACCATCTTTGTAATCTATGTCCATAATTTATCATTTATTGGTACTGAATGCACCAAGTTTCATCAGGGCTACAATAGGCTCAATCTGAAGGTTTAATACAAAAGGTGATTACAGCATTTGAATATAGAACCAGCTGGATAAGAAGAGCTGGTAAACTGTAACAAAGAGATGATACAAATACAGTAGAACTCCACTTATCCAGATATCCAGATAAATATCAAGATCGGCCAGCCCTTTGGACAAATTTGTGGAGAATTCTACAAAACTAACTTGCCTTGAAATTACCGGTTATCGGATCAAATACAGTAGAGTGTTATGGCTTCTATAACTTCAAATCTGGTGTGGTCAAAAGGTGTAGACAGGTACATACTGTAAACAGTAACAGCCGAACTGCCAATGTAGCCTATTTTAAAAAATAAATATATAATTATCAACATTTTCTGCATATCTGGATGGCCCGCTGTCCAAATTAATCCAGATAAGTGGAGTTCTACTGTATATTAACACTGACCATAAGGACACATTTCGGTAATGTGGCGCAGATTAATATGACTTAGGATGACGCCTAACAGCAGGTTCTTCATTAACACTGTTGCTGTATAACAGCAGTTTTACAAGGGCCAATACCCACCTGACATTCACGACTGCAATACCACTGGTTCCCACATCCAGCACACACAAATTGAGCAGCTCTCTGGTGGCAACCCTGACATTCTGGCACATCTTCAGCTGCTATCTCTGGGCCCTGATCATCCTCATTCTCTCCTCGACTTCTCCTACCATCGCCATCACCAGACTCATCAATAACCAAGCGGTCTGCACTGTCTTCTTGCTCCTCCTCCTGAAACATTCATGGTAACATCAAATTCTCATGCAAAAATTGAAAATTAATCATGCACTCATTAAACAGATCACTTTTGCTGAATTTCTAATTACAAAAAAAAATTTTTTTTTAATATATTAGAATTGAGCAGAGTTAGCATTATAGTACACAATGAACTTCCTGCATTTTCTTCAGTGGTCATTCTACACAGCGTACTTCCTATTGCTGCACTGAGCATTGAACAGTAGGCAGCATCATGAGTTCCGTGCTGCAACTATATCATCCAATCTACAGTCAGCAGTCCAGCAATAAAAAGAAAACTGTGTGTACTACCATGCCTGAAGTGGAAATTTATGATGGGTTGGAATTTTATTTATGAAGCCAGACATCAAAATAAGAAAGTTATGAGTGTGTTTTCAAGTGTTCTGAACTAAGCCTTGATTTAATATTATATTACAAAGAATAACAAAGAATTCACATGCAATATCAATATGCCTGTACCTCCAAAATCAAACATCTTAATTATATTAACATAAATAATGCTATAAAAGTCCTAGCATAGGAGGTTAAAACAAGGATATATGATGTCTACTTGTGTTACTGTTCAACATACCATTAGTATTGTACAAAATAAGAAATAAAGAGGTTTCTCTTCATAAATGACAGAAGGTGTTAAAACCTTACCACAAGTACTACTTCTTCTTTGGCTTTAACTGGATGAGCAGCCACAGGTGTGATGGTGATCTCATTTCTTGTCTGGAAAGAATACATGGGAACTCATATGTAGAAATGAGGCAATCATGGAAACACATTAATGATAATGGACCAAAAACAAATGCCATCCAAATAAGAGTACCAAATTAATCTACTAAATTAATCCAATGAAGATACTTTAACCTATATTCTAATCTTCCATCTGTAGACCTTTGCAGCAGCTTCTTGGGAATTCACATTCTTATGTCTGCAGATGTTAGGTCTATAGGTCAACTGATACCAAGTAAACATAAACTGAAAAATGCATATCACAGTCGTGATGGTACTGTACAGCCACACAATTTTATGATATTAATATAATCTCAAAGTATAGAAAATTTCACATGCTTAACTATGCACAACTGTTTATAAATTTGAATCAAAAAACTGTAAACTATGATCCAACATGGGTAAAATAAATTATGAAAAGAATCAACAGTAAGAAAACAGAAAAACTGGAATTTATATCTGAGACAATCTTCTACAATGTACTTCATTTTCGCTGCTTCTAAAATTATGTATAAGGAAACAACAGATTTGCTGTGTGTCCATCTGTACACTATGCATGAACAGGATTTCAGTACTACATGCCCTTATTAAAATGTGACTGAAATTCAGTTCATCTTTAACAAGAGCCTGGGGATGTGGGTTCTGGGTTCTGGGTGTATAAAACGGATTCAATTGATCGTACTGACATTCAGTGGTGCAGTTTCATATTGGTAGTACTAACCACTGTCAGAGTTAGCAATTATGATTTACTCAAAATCAGATGTAGAAGTATGGTAAGAATGAGTTCCTTCTTATTGCAAGCAAAGCTGGGCCCCTCATGACACATGAACATAGGGCACTAATGGCATGAGGGCGGAGGGAAACAGATGCGCTTGGAGAAAATAAATTCCCCAGTGCCAACTGTTCACCATAAATTCCACACATACTACCTCAGGAGTGAGCATGGGCCTCTGTTGGGAGAAGCTGCCAACTACCCATCAGCACACATTTTTATACTGTGGAAAATATGGACAAGATTGAGATATCTGCAAATAATAACTGAAGCACTTAATGAAATACGTACTTTACATTGTGTACAGCTTCTTCTGCCTGATGCTGTTCATCTATATTGAGATTTATACACTATTAATGACTGATGCTCAAGGAGGCATCAGAATAAAAATGCAGCTTAAAATGAATGATCAATAATTCTTAAACAAACAAATACAAGTTCCATTCATCAGTATGTGAAAAACAAAAATGTGTTTATGAATAAATTATGCAAACAAATGGAAAATGGATGAGGACTTTCTACGAATGAAAGAAGAATAAATAAGTATTTTTGCCATTTTCTGAACACTGCTTCATCAATCTATTTTAACACTTCTTCCTACTGCAAAATCCAAACTGACAGCAATACAGGCTCCTAAGGAGATATATCTATAAGACACCACTAACTGTACCACGGTTTATCCAGGAAATATTCCTAATTTATGAAGTTGATACTGGCCTCATACGGATGGCAATAACAGACTAAAATACTAACTACAGTAGTAACATACACAAAAAAATAATAAGACAGATGATGTACATATAACACAACACAGAGGTGTATTTAAGGAACCATTCATGCAGTAGAAAAGCAATAATTAATAATCAACAATTAATATTTGAGTGTGTATTTCCAGCATGCAAAATGCATGCACCATATTGTCATCTATGGCGTGTCTGGCTCTACAATATTTTTCCACAATATCTCATAAACGTTACGATTTTCGGCTGGGTGGGATTACTGAACATATAATGTGGTTTTATTTTCTCTAGAATTTTTGTTTGAAACATTTCACAGTACACGAAGAAATGAGCCAGATATGATCACAAATGTACACTGGTCTTCGTGTAAAGTACCCATTATTCTTGTCAGACTTTAATGAAACTTGAATTATCTCAACAGATTGTCGAAAAATACTCAAGTATCAAATTTCATTAAAATCCGTTCAGTAGGAGCCGCGTTGTTCCATGCGGACGGACAGACAGACATGACGATGCTACTAGTCGCGTTTCGCAATTCTGCGATCGTACCTAAAATCTAAACTCGGTTATCGGAACTTTTCCCAAACCGAGTGTCGTGAATGTTGTTGTAGCATACCAAACCCCGGAAATCATCAACTGAACGCTACCGGAACTAAATCCAACCACAACACTACCTTGAATTTACCTAATGAACACTATTTCGCAGAACCTAAGATCTGCAAAACTACGGGCCTTTTAATTTCGCGACGTGTATTCCTGTATGTTCAAATTTCGCGCCGATTAAGTTGGTACAATGAACGCTGCGCTCCACACTGTCAACGCAGCAGCGTGTTTTGCACACACATCAACATGTTAATCTGTTGTTCTGAAGGCTGGTTGAGTATGTACGTTACTGTAGCAGTGTTCAATCACAAAGTGAAAACTGTTTACCACCATGGAACATACGTGAAAACAGGCGTTCATATGTTAATATTAGTGCCATAAATTCAGCATCAGTCCCAAGATACGGGAAATCGAGAAACAGACACCATCCCTGTTCTTGGACGATGTGTCACAGAATGTGTAATTTGTTCATTTCGTGAAATGGTTTTGACAAGCAATATGCATATATCACGATATGCCTGTGTTCGTTTGTATATATCCGTATGCTTCCCACTACAACGGTTGGCTGCTAATTTCCCTCCGAGATCAGAAAGAAAGCACTCGGTTACAGCATGGTCACGACAATCGGAAGGCTTTATCAGAATCCCTACTTTTATTAAATATACCGCCTACTGTCGCAAAGACTATTCTTCCTCACTCTCGCAAAGTCGTGTCTGATACTAGGTATAATCCGTGATGCCATCCAAATTTCCTTTTTCTGAACAGGTTCCTCTCGTATGTTGGAGGGAAGTGCGCCGAGATCCGGTCCTAATTTCGGTCGATTAATTCGAACTATCTGTATGTAGCTTTATTTCATTTCCATAATTCAAAACGCTTTTCTTTGCGCTGACATTTGGTATTCGTAACCAATGTCCTCTTAGACGTCACTACTTTTGGTTTTGGTGTGTAGTGTTCAGAGTTCTATTCCGGGACATACCAGTGATCCGACCATTTTGAGGGTAGTTCGGGGTGTTCCAGATTGTTCGGTTGTGTTACCGCGAGTTTAACATGTGATTAGTGCAGTGAAAGTGTCGAGAAGTGTGTTTTAAATTACGTGAATATACTTTTAATTACACTAAGCACCGTACATGCTGATCCACACGCCCACTTCAAACATCGTGAAATACAACATGAACGTGCAACGAGTGCGGCGGTTTTTCTGGTTTACCACATGTTGACAGTAAGTACATTAACCTGTGATACACAGCATATATGTATATAATCGTCCTATGATATTCTCTCAGTACAGATGAATGTAAATTCATGCTTGTCGTCACAGCTACAGTGTAGCCTGTTTCTAAGCAAGTACATTAATTACAGTTAATACAGCCTTACATAGTCCTGTGGTCCTCTTTTCCAATGACAGTAAATGAAATGGGTGAAATGTTTGTAAAAATACAAGTGCAATGAGTAAAAGGCAGCACTTAAAGAAAATTCTGTACGGACTATTTTGAGACATGTGAGGCTAATTTTTACATGAGTTAATGACATGGTTCTGTACTGACAGTCATCACTGTTTGGATCTGCATTAAGTGGAAGTAATTCTTAAGTGCATTCATACTTTAAGCAGGGTAAAGCAACCCCTGTACAGGCCTATTGCAGGCCCAGAGAGTTCCAAGAGGTTGAAGCTCCCATATTTTGAGACAACTGGCATATGAAGGTAGTAAGGTTGTCAGCCTCTACGCACTGGCTGCATTTACTCCTCAGGAAACATTCCTGGTACTCATTTCTGTTAGAGGCTGGGTAAACCGCAGTGCCACAGCGTGGCTTGAAGGATTATGTCAATGAAAAATTCCAATGACACCATTGGGAACCAAAGCTGCAGTGCCTCAGTAAACTGTGCCAACACACGCCCCGACCGCAGTTACTTACAGCACCAATAAATAAATAAAAGACTGTTACATGCAGTTAGGAGCTGCTGTCTATATATAATTCCCTACACATAGAAGAGTCCTTTGAATCAAGAATGATACAGTAGATATCAGAGACATGGGCTATGAAGGTATGAACTGGACTGAACATCTCAGGATAGGGTCTAGTGGTAGGCCTTTTTGTACTGGGTTCTGACAAAGGACATTTCTTGATCAGGTGTGCAAGTGCTAAATCAAGACCCTGTACCATGAAGTCAGCTGTATTCGCATCAGGTTTCTTCATTTGTAGCAATCACAGGCTATTTGGTTATTTAAAGCTATGTGCAGTGCATTATAGCGTTTAACCTCCGAGATTTTCTTCAACAACTTTGTAGGCATAACAACAGACTGGATCTAAATCTGTTTATGATGATAGGAACTGGCTGATGTGATCATGGATAGTGCTCACAGATGGTGTTTTGAATTGCATTTTTGTCTTTTTATGGCAGATAGCTATGTTATTCACATAAGACAACTTACTTACCTTTGAGGTTGATAGCAAGTCACTTATGGAAACATGTGCTGCTGCACCATGGTAGGTTGTGGCATTAGTGCTGACAACACTGGGCAACCTCTCTGGGGCAGTAAGCAACCTTGCTAATGTTGGCGAGAAGGTTGTTGGCCGTGCACTGATGCTGGTATCTCCCCTGTGCTGAGCTGCATTGTTAGACTTTGTAAGAATTCCATGTAGCAGTGATGATGAAGGGGACTGGTGTGGTGGGGAGTGTGGTGCCAACACAGGATGCAGTGTCACCTCAGGGTATGGAGGGGGTTTGCTAGCAGTTGTGGTGACTGGCAGTGGTTCATGACGCTGTTCTGTCTGACTTAACTTTGCAAATTGCACTAACACGTCCTTAAAACTGATTCCCCCACTTGAACCTCCAACATTTGCATTGCCTCCAGACTCGGGAACAGCATGCGAAGGGGCTCCACTTCGAGAGGAGTCAGCACTGGATGGACGAGATGTATCTTGTCTATTGGCTACCTCTCCCACAGTATTTAGGAGGAAACCAATGTCTCCCATTTCAGACGTAGAACCCACTAGGCCTGTGCGCATCTGGGAGCCAGACCCAAGAGCCAGGGAAGCCATGCTAAGAATACCTCCTCCACCACTAACTCTGGTAGAAGATACTAGATTGTCTGCCAGGTGCTGCGAGTTTGGTGTAGGAGACAGAGAACTCTTGAGCCTGCGGCCACGGCGAGGAACAGTTTCTGGATGTCTAGAACGATAATCTGCTATGATGGACTTGACATCCAAGATAGGCCCTTGCCGTCCTTCGCCTATAACAGGATTCTGTCCATTACTGTTACTGTTGTTGGTGCCATTGTTTCCTATGGGCATCACAACAGTAGTGGTAGGTTTTGGCAATATTGGGCGGTGTATCCTTCCAACTGATTTGTCTCTGTTGCCCAAGTCAGGAACTTTAATTGAAGAAGCACTTGGAACAACAGAGTGGGAGGGAACTGAAGATGTTGAAACAGATGCAGTGAGACCTCCTGGACCAGAAGATACAATTGGCACCATCATAACTGGTAACTGGTTTTGGTTGCTTTTTAAAACGGACACACCACCCGTGACTTGAGGTTGCAAGCCAAACTGCGACACTGCACTCTGCTCTTTGGAATTAATTCTACTTGCAGTTTCTTTCAAGTTCGTATGGTCCCTACTAGATGGTATCTCATCAGTACCAACAGCACATTCACCGAACCTCATGTCACATGAGAGGTCCCAGTCCAGGGTGCTACTGGGCTTGCTGATACTACCCATTGCGAGGAGAATCACTTGTCTTTTTCGCTGTAGACGCAGGAACATTTCCTCTTTCATTTTCTTGAGACGAATTATATTGTTCCACTCATGCTCCTTGGCACGAGCAAGAGCATTTAATGTGTTTATCTCCTGCTTAAGTTTTTCAGTGCACTTCTGAATTTCCTCAAGGCCAGTCCTTGAAGCACTATCCACATACTCATTCACCACGTGTTCACGTTCCTCGTAGTACGTACCAGCCAACTTTAGCTTCTTTACTATGGCTGGAGTGTCACTGTCACTGTCACTACTTACTTGCTTTCTTCTGTTTTCTTGACTCCTCTTTGATGACAATCCTTGACTCTCTGGGCTGCTGGCAGCACTGTTTTCATCATCATCTTCTGGAGATGGTGGTAGACTACACACATCATCCTGCTGTGGTTTGTTATTGCATTCTGTGGTTTTCTTGGTGCCAGGAAACTCACTTTCTGCAGACATCTTTTCTGCTTCAGGTACACTATCACGAGACGCTTCATTCTCTTTCTCTCCCAGCTCAGTACTGTGCTCTTGTTTTGTTTCAGCAGCAGAGGATTTGTTCTCTGCATCTGAACCTGCAGTTAAAACACATGGTACCATTACTTTCTGGCTCATTGCTGTTGATCCTCATCGTGGATGAAAAAGTAAAGATAACTGAGGGAAAACAGATGCACACTAAATCAGTCACAAAAATGGGTGACTCAACACAAGAAATGTATTGACTTTTTTATAAAGAACTTCATAGTAATATAACTAATAATACTGAAACTTATAACTGCATATGACTGCACATATGAATTGGTCATTATTTGTTAATTTCATTGTGGTTTAATTAAATATGCTGTCTGTGACTCTGCCTATTTAACAACAAATAGTAGGACAATTCATGAATAATGAACTGGAAATTCTATGGGAGTAGCAGTCATGACTTGATTGGATTTAGTAGTCCCACATTTTCCTGAAGGGACTGAGGAAAACTACCAAAATCTTCAGTACACAGTAGCCAGTACCCTGGCTGTGATCTGAATGTGGTAACTGGTGAACATGAAGCAGTACTACTACCCAGTTGTGAGTGACAGTCTGTTTCCAGTAAACAATCACTGACATCAAGAAGCGACTAGCACGTTATTACATAAGTGTAGTTGATTATTGGAATTACCCATTCGTCAGGAAGTGCCTGGTACCAATCACCTAACCTCACTTTACACTTCTCCATCTTAGTGCACGTACTTTGAAACTAGCCTCACGTATTTCCCTCCACATCCAGGAAATTCAGTATTTGTAACTGTTTCTCATTCTGTGCATATCATATAGTTGTGACACAACAAAATCACACTAACTGATTCCTATTTCACATCCTTCTATTTAAAGTTTTCTTTCATTGCAACATTTGGTATCAATGTTGCCAAGCAAATAACATGTGTGTAACCTCTCCTGTCTGAAACCTCACTCATAGCAGTGTACAAATGTACTGCTCCCCCCCCCACAAAAAAAATTAAATAGGTATTTCCCTCTAAAAGCAGTATTTTTAGTAGATTACCTTTTGGCTGAAAAATCTCCAGGGAAGTTGACACTTGGATCATGTAAGAATAGAAGGAAGGATGATATTAAAAATGTATCTTACAAAATGTGGACTGGACTTAACTGGCTGAGGATTGTGTTGGAATGTAGGCGTTTGTAAATAGAAGAATACATACTTGAGGTGCTTGAAAGGAGTGCACTTCTTGACCAACTGAATAACTGTTGGAAGCTTAATGAAGGCTCGAGAGTGTTGCGTTAGATGAACTCCGTATTTGACCCATGAGTAGGTCTATTTTAACATTTAACAACTGAGGCAAGTTTGAAGGTATTTGGTGATGGACTACAGTGACACCAGCAAAATAAAAGTGCGCATATTTAATGCAAGGAGTAACAGTGCCTGGATTTAAAGTTTCCAGTTTCCTTCTGCAATAAATTTGATATATGTGATCATAGCACTAGGGAGAATATTTTTTGTAAGTTGGAATGTGTATTAGAATGCACCTACATTCATTCAGCCCCTAAATGCTGTTAATGACACAGTTCCCAGTTCCCAGTTTGGTAAAGATGCCTTCTGGAAGGACATATATGTTAGTTAGTAGGCTGTGGGTCTTGCAAGAATGTCCATAAAAATCACATCAGGCTACACACCTATCACGAAACATGTTACATTATGGCCACTGTTCCAACAAGACATGAAAACTTGACTGTACCCTCTTTTTCTGTGTGAGTTTCTTCCTCTTCCACTGTCACGGTCTTTGAGGTCTCCAGAAGCTCACTGCTGGGGCTCTTCTGTTGGCCCTCATCCATGTTCGTGGCTGCAGCTGCATTCTCTTCGCCACATACACCCCTCTTCTCACTGTCCACTGTTTGAACTGCATTTTGGCATGGTGTGGGTGATCTACTGGCCTTTGGTAGGCTCTCCAAGGTTGCAGATGGTTTGCTACCCTCGTCCTCCATGATATGCATTCTGTTGAGGCTGCAACACACGAGGCATGGCTGTTACAAGCTTGTACACTGTAGCAGATTACACAGTACTAAACAAAGGACTGCGATTATTTTGTCTTACATATACAATAACAGTAAGAACATTCACATCTTCCTTATTCTGGGCAAATTCTGTGGTATAGGCTAGTTTGAACATTGCAGTCTAGGTTGCACCTTCTAATGCGTGATGCATAAATCTTCCAAACAATTTAGGAGCCACTAGGCACCAGAAGGGTGATATAAAGCAAATTCAATACTGAGGATACACAAATACTAGGTGCCACTGTATAAAATTTAGTCATCATGGTAACCTGGCTATCGGGATTTGTGCAACCTCGTCTTAAGGACATCATGAACTTTGAAATGGGTCATATTATCATGTAGGATACTGTCCAGTGGGGTATGTTTCAGTAGTTGTATCTATCTTCAGTTCAATGTCATCGCACTGATACAACTTTTTATTATAAGATTTGTGGTGGCAGTTGGACTGAACTTGGAATTATCTAATTACTGGGATATTAAGTAGCACATATAACTACTATACCACCAGGGTGCCAACACAAATGAAGTATGCCACAGATCATGGACAGTACCCAACATAACATGGGTGTAATCGATGAGGAAGTGCCTACACAGGTAGATAGTGAATTCATGGCAAGTTTCAAAAGCAGGCAGCAGAGTTACTCATACTTTGACAGTTAACAGCTGCATTTTATTACAAAGACAGAGAAATCAGCCATAATATTTACATAAATGTTGGTCCTGTGATCACTAAATATTTTTTAAATAGCTGTCATGCTACACATTTCCTGGGGGTTCAGACCTACTCACTGCCCTGCTCTGGTTATGATATCTTTCAAGTCAAATTGCTGGTCTAAATTTTAAAACCTCAAAGAGAAGTTTTATAAACGTCATTAAACATATGAACATATTACTGACATTGTAATTTCCAGGTTACAACATATGTGGTTATGTAACTTCCAACTGGAAATTGCTCACCTCTAACCAGAATGATATGTGCGTAATGTGTCTGAAGAAACTATAAATCCGAACTTGAAAATTTTCAACCATTAGAAACTTTGCGATATAGTATAATTTGACCTCTATGTCAATATGGTTTATATGTTAGTTACGGGCATGAAGGCTTACCTACATGTAAATAATATTATATTATATATTGGACATGATCCTGTGCCAGTTTCAGCCATATGAAGATCCATTTCCCCAAAATACACCTTGACATCCTTCTAGTCACTTTTCAACCTTGCAATTGGTAGCTTTTCCATTAGTTTCCTTACCAAAATTTTGTATTAACTGCATGGCTCATCATCCAATATGCAGTCCACATTTCACAAACTTAGATGACCTGGATAAAGTACTGGGTTCCTCATCATGTGGTGTCCCCAACTTTACCAGAAACTCTGTACCCCTTAAGTCAAAAGATTTTTTTATTATTGCTATTACAGTCCTGAATGTTGGGGATTAAGCAATGTAAAAATATGTCCAATCCAAAGAAAGATTGACACAATATATGTTAAAAGATATACTAAAATATATGGGCAGCATAGACACCTGTTGAGGAGACGGCTTGTATATATCTGTATTTGGTGGTCCCTCGTCTGAATGTAGATGTTCTCGAAAGACTGAAGTTTAGATGGGTTGTTTATTTATAATCTTAGACACCTAAAATATTAACATTTGTATTATTTTAATATGAGATAAGAGAGTTGCATTGAAGAAAGCTAGGGAGAACAATGGATGAAACATGTTGCTGTTTGTATGCTAGACAAAATTGTTGTGTTTGGACTGGTCATATATTATATTTCCGATTATGAAAAACACAACGGGGACGAATGTTCTGGTGGGGGACTAAAACTATAATAACTTTACGATTTTTGTATGGTTGCTTAAGAAAGAACATAAATTATCAAAGATTCCAGTAGATGTGTGCAAATTATTTGGTTAATTGCCGTCGTGAATGCAGTGAGGGGAAATGGAAATAAAATAAATCTTAAACTCTTTCGAAACAGATGCTTTCGAGATGTAAGCCAGACGCGCTGTTCTAATGCCAGTGAACACAGAAGAAGTAAAGACTAAATGTGTATTGGAATTTTCGAAAATACTGACTGGTCACAGACAAAATTCCCAATATTTTAAAATCAAAATACACTGGCAGAAGAGATGCTTCGTGACTGGTGATCCATGTTCGGTTTGTACCGCTTATGTTTGATACGCTCTTTACGCAATATTACCGGTGTTATTGCATGCATATACACAAACCTATACAAAACCCACTGCTCTCACATTCCTGGTATTTTAACCACTCATCCACCCCAGGATGACGTCACCGACAGCGTTCCTGGGTGATGTGACTGGGATCCCCAAAATGTCACATCAGCTCCTCTGCTTTTACTCGTTAATCCCTACATTCCTTTATAAGGGATTTGTGCGCAGCTCCTAGGACTCCAGAGGCGTCAGGGAAAGAGACGTGAAGATAGGGACTTTCATGGCAGTTGACACATCAAGTTTGTCCACTGTTCCACAGCATCGACTCGTTTTAGAGGGGAATGGATAAGTGATTCGATTTGCTCAGGGCAAGGGATTATTTTCACAACACTGACCAGCTTTGGGGGCTATCCAGCCTCTTATTCAATGATCTCCCCAGATATAAGGCAGCTTGAAGTATGAATTCGACCATCTCCTCCGGTGTCGAGATATACTGTCACGCTACTTGGGCTTATGTGCTTTCATGAAGACGGTACAGGGGTACCGTTGCCTTTAAGCTGTTAAGGAAGCTGGACTGATAGGGAATAGAGACACGTGCATGACGGGGACTTGTAATTTGTCGGTTCACGTAGTGGCGTCGGTTGATATCTGCCAGACATACAGCATGCACGCCAAAAACAAGAAAGTCAACTATTAGTTGGAAAACATTTTGTGTGTGTATGCGAGCTGATACAGTAGACCTGTAGGGTTGGTGACGGACATTTGTGTTATGTGATTAAAAACAGGCGAATGTGCCACCCTTTAGATTAAATACTGTACAGTTAATCCACAGCACAGAATACGGATAACTTCGGACGTGTTTATTTGCTCCTTGCTATATACGCAGGATACGAATGGCGCTAACAGTTGGCCTCCTGGTCTTTTTGTTAACAATCAAACACAAATTTCAATACATCCATATGTAAAACGTATCATTTAATCATATCTACGTCCATTTGCATACCCCAATATCTTAACTGTCAAGCTTTCTACAGCACTCTTCCTTATTTGATATAGTCTATAGAAATAACATTTGTCTTATTTTCGGTTATTTGCGATTTTCATCGTGATCACCTCATTACCAAAGTGTCCCCATCCATACACAACATAAACCTTACTCCACATTTCAATCTCCGGGTATGTTAATGTTGCATGTACTGGATCTTCACGATCCCACAAGCATTTTTCTTTATCACGTTTCTCGCTCAAACAATTTTAATCTCCATGCACCTCACTGGATAACTCTTCCTTAATTTTAGGATACACATAATAATGCACACTTTATATCCCTAATGCAGTTACATTAACACGTACAAATGACGTAGGTTTACTCTTCCCATTCATACACATACCACTAGATCAATGAACCCACTGTAACTATAGAAACTACATCTATATAAATACTCCACACTATGTATTTATAAGCTAAGTGTACATGTACATATAACCTCTACAAACATAAAATGATATCATGGATCCAACTATATTAACCTAGAATAGCATATAATAGCAGAACCCATGTACACGTACCCACACCACCCATCCTACATAACACATGCGAGATCTCGTACCCACTTCACCTCTTACCTCCCCACTGTATACAACCCACATAAGTCGAGTATAGCAGCTTTAAGTTTTTCATTTCTCAACCTGAAGATGGCCAATGTAAAGTGCCAAAACATGTAGTTGTTCTATATGTAATAAATTCTATACATATCTCTACCATCATATAGTTGTGTTAGACAAGTACATACACTCCAATCTAGTTTACCATTAATCATATTTTTCCCGCTACCATTGCATCGTTGCCTCATTCCACACACCCTGATAACAAACAATCACACCAATACTGCATGTGTAATCAGCAGGGAGTAAAAACCGAAAGTCCGAAATCTTAATACAAATCCCGCCATTGGAAAAGATACCTGAGCCAGTTCTGCCACCTACGATCAGCTGTAACGTTACTTTCATATTTATTTTCTGTCAAATATTAATGTAGTGCAACTAACTGCCAATGACGTAGTTAGGTTTTTTCGGGACCGGGATAATTTTAGTGGCCAACCCTGAGAGGAATTGTTAACTTTTAAAAAGTCACGATCATTTTGTGAATTAACGTTCACTTGTCTCGATAATCTGAAATTCGTTGCATGCGGATCAGTTTTTTTTATTTAAAATATTCTGCCACCCGGAGCGGCGGCGCCCCCCCCCCCCCCCCACCCACTCCCCACCCACTGCAGTCCCCCACCAAAGACACACAGCGGCCCAGCCACGAATTT
>Ga0123357_10003649_pt1 | contig 17747 bp, 9 predicted proteins | sample TergutEmb28metaG_FD_89873 | JGI IMG/M metagenome (GOLD analysis project Ga0123357, IMG submission 89873) | Embiratermes neotenicus P4 segment gut microbial communities from Petit-Saut dam, French Guiana - Emb289 P4 | ecosystem: Host-associated > Arthropoda: Insects > Digestive system > Gut ... | reverse complement strand
TTAAGTTGTCGTATTAGGTCCTGGCAGTCTCTGGCTTCTGTTGATATCTTAGTTTCTGTTGATGCCGCAGACAGTATTGCAGCCTTTGAGTCAGAAAAGATAACAGCTCTCTCAAATTTGTTGCGGTGTCAGTTCAGCACACGTGGTGCAGTACGTATGGCTTCGATTTCTCCATCAAATGCAGTCGAATGTTGTCCCAGCGGCATGTAACAGGAGAAAAGTTCACAGTGGATGCCAGCACCAGCGTTTATATATCCTTCTATTTGCGAGCCATCTGTGAAAATGTGAAAATGTGAAAATGTGTAAATGTACTGAAAATAATTATACTTAGAAATTCATGTCATCCACCAGAACAAAAATACTTCGCTATAAGAAATTTCTACAATAAAATAAAACACTATCGACCAAAAAAAAAAGAGCGTAAAGAAATTTCAATAGTTTAAAATATTCTAAACAATAATTAATTCCCCCTTAAAACAATTAATCTAATGACATTTCAACAAAAACACTGAACAAAATATTCTACGACAAAATATGTCAAATTTTCATACAACAGTTAAAAGACAAGATTTACCACTAAATCATTTAAACATAGGAAGTTAAAAATGGCATTCAAAACTAACTACTTAACAGAAACGCTATTCAGAAATAAAGGTTAACTTTATAAAAATAAATACTTATTTTCAAATGTTTGCAGATCAACTTGTTTTCGAATGAAAGAACGACATGTTGGACAAACTCGGAACTTTGTGAGGTGGTATAACGATCATTTACAGGCATTTCACTATATTAACTAAAACTCAGATTTATCAAAAACATCTTCAAGAAAATCACCACCCCTTATACACCATTCACAATACCACAAAAATCTTAGACCCCATAGGAAAAAGTGCACATCTTAGCCCAATAAAAATACAATGTCTATGCAGAAAAGAAGTGCAACGACCAAATCAAAACCCAAAATACTTTGGAGAAAACACCATCTTCAGAGCTTTGTCCCAGCTAGATCAACAAACAAGGCATCCTCTCCCAGTAGGCCTACGCAAGAATTCGTCAGTTTCCACGTAATACAAAAAAATCCATCTGCATATATCTCATCAACAAACCCCCTACGCCCTTTTTATACTCACATTCCTTACCGTAAGAACAATAAAAATTTCTATATCTTCCATTAATAATTGAAATTATTATTTTGATTTCAGATATTATATCTTGAAGACTATATCACGTACAAGTCACTAATGTTAACCCTAAGAATTATTCAAAACAGATTTCACTTACTGCATACTAACAAATTTTTCTCTCACCATCCTATTAATTCTATCCTTTAATTCCAGTTTTCACATTCACTACAAAAGAAGCTTATTATCACAAATTACAAATTTGTTCTACAGATATTCTATAAAACTAGTCCTCCAAACAGTTTGTAATCAAGAAAAGAAAACTTTGAAACCACGAACATGAACTACAAAATCTTAAAAAAACGAAAGTTATGGATCATAATCAAGTACCTTGCATAAAACAGTCTTAAAAAGTTAAAAGATAGAACTTCAAAGCAGCTGAAATACATACAAATTCAACATTTTTGTCAGTAACACTTTCTAATACATCATTAATCGTTACGTAGAAATGGTATCTCGCTTCTTATTATATAACTTTATATTTTTAATATCTTTCCAAGTATTTTATATATACGAGTGCATATAGAGTGTATTAACCGCAGATGCTCAGGTCAGCAGAAACGTTTCTTAATGAGTAATAAATTCTGGAAACAGTAAAAATTTAGTTGTAATTAACGGGTTACTTCAACAAAGTTTACATATTATCACAACGGGATGTTACAATGAAAGATGTCATTTCGATTCTTTATAAATTCGAGTAAGCGTTTGTGTTTTAAATGACGTTTATATTTTGGAAAACCGTATTTCACTTTTACCCAAAAAGGACACATATTTTACAAGGGGTTCCACGAAAATTCAGATTTAGTCGCGAGGGTTCTTCAGATATTAAAATTTTGAAGTCCACAGAACTAGAGGTGAAGCAGAACACACAGCACTCATTGTGTGTATAGGTGTTTACACTTCATTGGTCACATTCTGACGTCACACAGAAACGATTAGACCTGAGAAGCCGCTTCGTTTGTACAGATAGTTTGCTTACACACGTAGTTCGAGTAAAGAAAGGAATTGTCGGACACTGTTTTTCCGTGTCTTTTGCATGACAGAATAATTTTTACAGTTTTCAGTACCAGAATATTTTCTGGTGTTCTTTATTTAGTAGCATGCAAGTCCAGAACTATATGTTTAATACAATCGGAGATATAATGATTTGAAAAAGTAGAGTGCAAAATAAGTTTTTGGAAAAAGTGGTTGGTAATGTCGCATGTTATCCGACATTTTCAACCAAGACTTACAAACACTACTGATATTCAACAAGAAACAGTCAGGAAAGATAAAAATAAGGTAATATTGAAATTATTTCAACTTTCTTAAAATACTGATTTTACTTGCTAAAACAAGGAACAAGTGAAATATGACAGGTACGTCAGATACTTTTCAACATTTATGGCTACGTTAAGTCTATAATCCGAATCGCTGTCATGCAAAATTTTTCGGTGCTAGAAACGTCACTCGCACCCACCTCACAGTTAGAATCATGCTAATTCAAGTGCAAAATACTGAACAGCGACAAATATAATATTAACTGCGTTCTTAACAAAGATTTGCTGATCTTCAAAAACGTCGAATTTCCGGAGACAAACAACAGGGTCTTTAAAGCGAACACTATTTCACCAATATGGCTACAGGTAGCAACACGTTTCTTATGGTAACCGAACTTAGTTTAACTGGTTCTACAAAGTTGCAGCATCAGACTGCGTAGACGAGGATAACCGGTATGTACAGACTAATCCGACTAGTTCCTCCCTTACTGTAATATCCTTCACTTTTTTTAATGTGGCACAGAAATAAGCGAAACGGCGGTTGTAATATGAAAACCACCTAGTTAATAGGCGACCATGATGCGCTGCTTTGGCGAGGATCTACAAGGACCGGGTTTGCAGAATAGCGTATTATGACACACAGGGCACAACGTACCTCTTTGTTGTTTCCTCTGTGCTTTCATTCCCCAGTAAGTGTAATAAAAATATTTTATCAAAGTTGTTTTTGTTCAGTTCAGTAGTTAAATTACACTTGTTTTGTGCTTCATGTAAAAGGATTATTGTTAGTAGGATTCGTGTGTGTGTGTGTGTGTGTGTGTGTGTTAGTAGACGATGAACACGTAACCAGCAGTTAAAACAGGCGTTTTACGAAAGGTTTTGTAGTTTGTCGAAGGTACCTCAGTGCACAGTAATTGTATGAAAAATGAAACTCTTTTTGAATTTGCCCATAAACGAACTGATGTTTTCACACATATATCCAATTCTCGTACGAATTTGAGGGGCTGTAGAATATAAATTTACTGAGTCCAGGTTGGAAATGATCAAACCAACAATGTACACAGCGTATAAGGCAAATCCTTACTAGTCCTTTACTAATAAAGCTTATTAAGTTCTTAAAAGATTGTTAAGTTCTTTAGTTATTAATTGCACTCTTTTACAACTGTGAAATAAATGCAGGAAAATACGCAATATTTCTGAGTACCCTATGCTAAATTTAGATAACATTAATTGTAATCATTTTCAACAAAGTAACTCATTGCTTAATGCCTGCATTTAATACATAATTAACCAAGATTACATACAACAAGAATTTATTAATATATTATTAAAAAGTTATACAGTGTCGCAGTGATCTTTGCAACACGAGGTAAATTACTGCTGTCGCTCCTTACGGACTCCTAAAAAATTACCTTCGATTTTGTTCGCTCTGAAATATTGGCTGCGCTGTTTATTTTGTTATTTTAAACTAGTTGTGCTATTTAAACTTATGTTTTTGTTATTGATATTCATTGCGCAGGGCGTATGATGTCAGTTCAGAAATTTGTTCAACATTTCTTATATTTTCTTTTACAGGAACAGGAATCTGTCGTAAGTATTTTTTTTCTCAGGATAGAAACGTCGGTTGCATTGTAGTTCTTAACATGGGGCTTTTATTGTATTTTTTTTCTTTTTCGTTACTCTCACTGTTCTCAGAGACAGAAACAACCACAACAACGCATCAGATTGGTACCCAACACAAGTGTCTTGTTAAATCTTGCGGCCATGCAGAGGGTAGACCTACAAAAATAGTAGTCGTAACAGAAAACATAAATATCACCTTCCCAAAAGTGTGTTGTGTTTATAATAGGCTTGACCTTGTTTATAAGCGAACATCGATATCTTCAGCTGCAGTGAAAGGGTTTTAAATGAAAATCATATAAAAATACCTTGTTGAATGTAAGAATACTTTTTCGAAAGATAAAAATGGTGTACGCTCTAACTTGCATTGAGGTTAGTACTGACAGATCTATAAGCAATGAATAAAGAAACCCTGGATATCTTATTGAGTTAAAAATGATTTACTGGAAGTGGCCAGATTATTTTGTCTTGTTTTGGACCAGTCTGTTTGATTATAATACATTCTGGTCAATTTCTATTTTATGATTTTTTTTAACATAAAGAACACCAGTTTTAAGACCCTGTAATATTGAGGGTGGTCTAGATTCAATGTCTGTTAGACAGGCCAGTTTTCTTGCTCTGAGAACCGTTTCTCTTTTTATATAAAATTCAGCATTCTTCCTCGCATACAAATTAGCATCCTTTCCTACATCAGTGCATGCTAAAGAAAGTAAACATACATATTTGCAGTAACTTCTGTCAACGCTAGTAGTGTAATTTGTTCGGCCATTTTAATGGCATGATTAATTACGTTCTGTTTGTAAATACTCAGAGAAGTGTCTCACAGGAACATGCTATAAAGTCCGATTGAGTATTTATAAACGAAACCCGTAGTGCCTCTGTCATTCCGTAGAACTATTTCTCTCTGACAATGGGTTTTGTTTAGATCTGCACTAACAAAACTTTACGTTTATGCAGAAAGTGAAATTCTACTCTACGTTCTGGCTTCCAGTTGGTGTTTTAATGATTGCTCACAGTTTTATCCATAGTGGTTCTTGCTTTCTTACAAATACCCTGATAAATTTAAAGAAAAACGTAAGTACCTGCTTTTCCTAACAGCTTTCAAAACTAAACCTCTGTGTGGGTTTTCTAGTTAAATTTGATGTGAACTGACCATAACTTATAAATAAGCTTCACTAATCTGGTTTTAGCACATTTATCATTACGGAAATGTTGAAATATTTTATATATATTAAAATGCTTAAGTATAATTCACGAAGGGGTTTCTTGTATGGTACAAAATGGCGTCGGAGTGGATTTTGCGTAAATTTCAAATATAGCCTAGCTGTCGAATTTTTCAAGGTTTTTAGAAATATAGTAGACATAATTAACGCCGTGCTACTGATAAGCTCAGGTATTGGAATGTATGGTACATAAAATGTTCTCGGTCTCCTGCGTTTTACATAAAAAACGTTAAATGTAATTTATTTTTCAATATCTGCAGTACTTATTTTTCTTTTCAAGCTCAGAAATCCGTACTGTGTTAGCAGATAAAACCAATAGTTTCCACACAAGCTTCTCCCTTTTTAATCTCAGTGAAAGTACCCTGATACCCACCGGACAGGAGGCTTGGGCCGCGGATACTCTACGGCCTACCCAGTATTCTGTTCAACTGTTAGCATGAGAATTAAACCCGGAGCATGTATCCGACCATTCCAGCAAAGACGCTGAAAATATTGTGATTCCACGCGCCCGTATTTCTTCATGGCAAGTTGTGAATTCACGGTTGCTTCTACATCCCTCTAATGGTTAACCTAATTCTCCCATGAGACAGTGCTTATAGTTCAAATTCAAGACTGTTAGCTTCTTCGTCTATATTACCTCACGGAACAATTTGAGTCTCATTGAACGGATTTTGGTGAAAGTTTATAATCGTAACTCCTTTTTATTAAAACCTGTTGACTACAATCAGTTTTGGTTAAACTCTGACAAATGTAATAAACACCTGACATAAAAACCTGCGTAAATATATGGTAACAAACCGCCGAACTCTCCATGGGTTGAATAAAATTAGAAAAGTTGTAGGGAATGTCAGAACACGAAATTAATGTGAAATTCATTTTTCGGAAATCGTGCCGTTTACAAAATAATTGCAAGAAATAACGGCAGATCCAGAGAAGCCAAAAATATTTAACGAGCTTAAACATAATATGGCGCCACATAAGTGTTATTTTAATGGCGTGAAATTAAGGCAAAATTACACGAATACGGTTTGATCTTCGGTCAGAGGTACGACGGCATAAAAACTGCGCAACCAATTATCTGTCATTACGAACAGTTTAGCCATACCGTACTCCAAGAATGAACCTTGTTTCCATTCTGTGAATTCTGGCATAATGGATAGAAGTAAATATGCGAAGAGAATATGAATTAAATGCAACATCAGAACAACTACATGGAATTATCAGGGAGTAAGGAAACTATCGCGCGTTAGTGTTCTTATTTCCTGTCTTGATAAAGGAAGGAATATTTGAACAAACAAAATTGTATAATTCAAATTCGAAAGAGAGATTTTGGAGTCTTAATTTGCTACCATATAGGGTCTGCCGGAAGAAATGTGTATTATTTGACTTTATTATGTACATCATCCTTGTTAAGCTTTCTCTCTTTTGCAGAGTAACCAAGTTAACCCCGGAATGCACTTTATCACAGTTACAGGTGTTATAGTTGTTTTTAATTAAGTGGCGGTTTATCCATGTATGAAGTACGTAAGTGTACTCGCCTACCAAAAAAATAAAAACATGTAGCATAGTTACAGACGTGCCATACCTCTTAATATTTGTATACGCTAGAATTGAATAAACTATGGTTTTTTGGTTCCCAAAAATTATTAAATCAGGCAGTCCTAAAAAATTTGTGTTCTCCCTCACAGATTGCTAGTCGCATGACCAGCTTGGGGACACTAACGAAATTTGTACGCTTATGATTGTGTACTGTAGTTTAATGGAAAGTAATCTGTGACAAATTATTGTGCTTTGATGTACCCTTACATGTCTACTTGTAGTGAGTTTCAAGGTATACTGTATACAGTAGCTGAAATTTATTTCTGCTGCTTCCATCTTCGTAGTAGAAGAGTAAGGTCTCCTGCACACTACAGGGGAGTGACAAAATCTGCGAATTTATATATGGTGCAACAGGTTAAAAGTTCGAATTTTGTTCACGTAATTTGCAGTAGAAAGACTATCTACCGAAACAGTTTAACAAGTACACCTAGGTAAGCAGCCGCCATCAAAAGGTTTTTACACATTCGTATAAGTTTCCATATTTCATTCTCCTATTTCATCCTATTATCATTACTTCAACGTCATCTTTCAAGGTGCAGTAACCTCCACGAAATGTTGAACAACTCGAGCGTAGAGTCCATTAATTATCTTCATTACCTTCGACACTGACACTTCTTTCTTATAAGTTTCTTTTCAGATGTTGCAACTCAGCAAAGAAATTGACAGCCCCGGAATATGCAGGCAGTCCACATTCCCTGCGCGTTAACATATATTTGAAAAATTCTTGTAATTGTTCCACAAAATGGTTTGCTGAAACAGATTAGACCAATTACCTTCTTACACGAAGGCGAAAATGCAGATTAACGCTCCAAATACAAAATTGTTTTAAGTACGTGTAATTGCACATGAAACCTATTGTTTGGTTTCGGTGTGAAACTTCGCCACACAAACGGATTAATACTGACTGATGTTCGAGAACAAGTTGTGGAGAAGAATATCTGGACCTTACAAAGAGGAAGGCTGGGAAAAGTAAAATAATGAGGAGCTTCATTATTAGTAGGTATGCTCTTTATCAAATATTTAATTCGGAAACGACTTCGACTGTTGGCGACACCCATAAAGTCGCGCACTTGGGCTCTGCATAATAAGTGTTAAATCTGTGGTAGTAAGACATTTACGCAAAGGGTGGCCGCAGCAGCAACAGCGGCAGCATAGGCCATATTTCGTGTCACGCGGGCTGTATACTCTCGAGATACGAGATGATTTGTGCGTCCGAGTGTTTCGCGTATGTTCTTGAATTCTTTCACTGCATGCCCTGTCGTCGTTGATCTGGCAGCACGTGTGGTTGAAGATATTCAACTTAATAATGGACTGCGTGAGAACACATGGTTCTGTGGACAAAACGCGTGTAGCTTCTGAAATTTGCTCTCATCTAAGGGCAATCTGTGGCAGAGCAGCACCTGGCTACAAAACCGCCTTCCGAAGAACGTTGGCCTTCAAACGTCGAAACGAAGGTGCGGACTGAGGCGACGTCGCGTTCAGTGGAGCCACGGAGGTTATCCTGATGGTGTGGCTACTCGAGAGGACAAGAGTATCGTTTACCGCAGTATCCTCACACTTCGTCCAAAAATCCAGCACCGGTGCGGTGGCAAATGGGGCTCGGAAATTTTGGCGTTTGACGACAGTGCCAAGGCCCTTGTACCAGTCGTCAAACAGCAGAAACAGGGGCGTCATTTTCCTACCACGTCCTCACAATTGGCCTCAGATTATTCCCGATTTGACAAGATGCAGGGCCCACTGAGAAGCCGCTGATTCCCAAGCAACTTGCATAGCGCTATCCGAGAGGCAGTATTCACTGACCCTAGAAACAGGTAGTACTGAGACGCATGCATCATTAAATTACCAGGAAATGGCAACAGTGCTGTGACAACAGTCGGGAGTATGAAGAGTGTGCCGAAGTATGATTATGCATCAGTCCTACAGGTTGCTGAATGAATTTAGTAGGGATGAGAAATCAGTACAGAATTTTAGTTGGAAACCCTAATAAGTAGAGACCACGCTGGAGACTTACTGTGTAGATGACATATGTTGAAATTCATCTTAAAGAAATAGAATGTGAAGGCGTGGATTGGATTAAACCGGCCCAGTGGTAAAATTATACATCATAAGAATGCTTTTGTATTTATGCCACTCTACCACTACATTGAAGGATCACATTTAAATCCTAATGCGTGTATGTCCAGTCACATTGTGTGCTTTGGAAAGTTAGGCTAATAACCTCAAATTCTCTCATCTGTCATGTCTGTGTATCAGTAGGTTCACCAACTTTGCTATATTCAGAATGTATGTAATACATTGCTGACTTTTCTAGTATTGTAATTGCATGGTGTCAACATGTTTGAATACTGGAAGACCAATCCAACTGTAATACAGCCATCATGATTACTCAGGGATAAAATGTTTGTAAATGGAATGTGGTGATTCACAAGTTCATGGAAAGCAGAAGGTTAATTTGAGAAGATGGGTTTATTTGATAGAATTCATTACTTCTTTGGCTGACTTGCACATTACAGGTAGTTTTAAAAAAAAAAAGGTATTATTGGAATTTGAATTATATGCCTTTGCCATTATAAGTGTTGACCAATTTTTTCAGTCCTCATATACAAGCAAAAATAGTGAAGGGAGAGTTGTTAGGGCTAGCAAAATGAAGCCACTAAATAAACAGTGTTGTTAGTGAAGGTATTTATGATTTTGGAAATAGAGGAAATAAAAATAAAGAAGGTTCACATTATTTTGTTGCTTCCAGTAACAGTATAACCCAGAGCTTAGGTTTTAATTGTACAGTTTGCATCATGTTCTTACACGTGTTCATCATGTAAATGTTTGTTTTTGGTTTATTAGATCATTAAGTAATGTTATGCATACCATTCCTTCTCTGAACATAGCCTAGATGCTGCTATAATTTCTTGTTACTCGAAAGCTGTCGCAAAAGTCTTTCTTGGGTGTGGATTCTCTTAAGAACAAAGATGTGAAACAGTAGTGTGCATACAGTTCCAGATGCTGGAATATGACGTCAGCATATCCAGGAATTTTAAGGACAGTGTATACTTCATGGATAGATGTGTGGAGACCACATTTTAGTGATAGCCATTTGAGTATGACACCCTTCTAAAGAAAAATTCTACAACCACAATGTTTAATATTTTGTGCAGTGTAATAATTCTGGGGATATAAATCACTTTCCTCTATTAATGAATGAGATTCTATTGTTTTTTTATATTACTAAATTGTAATATCCTTTGGTTTTCACAGGGTAAAGGTACTGGATCTGGCCACAGAACTCTGCTATATGGGAATGCCATTCTTCTGAGACATCAGAATAGTGATATGGTAAGAAAAATTAGCAACATGATGCCTTTAATATGTAAATGAAGATTGTCATGCAAAGGTGCAGTATGAAGTTTGCTTCATCTAGGGACATAGTGAGGTGTTTTAAGGTTCCACACTTGTAAGAGCTTGGGTCCACCTCACCTTTATTTTGTGCAACACCAAACCCTAAACATACCAGATTATCAATAATGTACTTTGCAGACAGCTTTCTAACTGATTTTATTTTATTTTTTTACATAGACCACAACTACTTGCAAGATTTGAGACTCTGGCAAAGTGTTCTGGAGTATTATGCCATTTTGATCAATGGATGGTTATCAATATGTCAGAGGCATTTGTTTGAAACTTCAGTAGCTGTATATCAGTTGACATGTCATAACATTCCAGAAGGCTTTGAATGTTTATCGGAATTGGAAGGGTGTTTAGTAATATACCAGTATTAGGCACATGATGTAATTGAAGCAAGATATGACAAAAATACAGATAAATTATTCAAAATTGATAGTGGAATAAAACAAGTGTGAAAAACTAGTGATATTTATAGCTAAATTTGGACTACATGGAGGCAGAATGGGGGTTCCCTGAGGCTTGGGATTTGGGTAGAGGTAAGCTGTGCCTTACACCATAGTGTCTGTTTGGTTGTGTACAGCATGAAACTTGGTAGTGACAATGGTATAGAAAATTTATTTGAACAAAAAGTAAATTACACAAAGAGTAGTAGTGCTAACTATTAAAATGGCATATATATATATATATATATATATCAGAGGCTTTTAATCACTATACTTACATGGGAATATAAGCACTACTACTAAATTTTAAAATTCCTGCATTTGCCTTTGTGTTTCTTCTGTGAATATGGCCATCACTTAGAGCAGTAACAGGCAATTTGAAGGTGTGATGTAGAACAATAAAGAATGTAGGTATTTTATCCCATGCCAAATTTTATGAGAAAATTGTAAGAAATCCGTGTTTCTGGATAGATTAACGCTTTCGTGTTCAATAGTGAAGTGTCTTAAGCTACCATGACATCATATTGTAAATTATTCCTTTTTGGGTAATTCCCCGGCGTCTGAGTTCAGAACTCAGACGCCGGGGAATTACCCAAAAAGGAATAATTTACATTTAGAACACGGCGAAAGCTTAAGAACAGGAATCATATTAATTATTACTATTATTTTAAGCAGCTGTTTTTGAAAGTAGGCTGCCAACTGAGGCTGCTCACATGAGTTGTCCTCAGTAATGTATGCACATTATGTTCATACAGATGTGCCTGTATATGATGCAATCATATGTGGGTAAACATGGATGGCTGCAGCACATATTAATATTCTTCAAAACTGTTGCAGAAGGACTCTCATATTAAATTCCATAGATGATGATATTTTATTTTGGGAACAGTGCAAACTTTTATCACGATTGTCTATTTTTTTTTTACAGTATTTGGCCTGTTTGTCAACCAGCTCTTCCAATGACAAATTAGCCTTTGATGTGGGTCTCCAGGAACATTCCCAAGGTACATGCTCGTAATTGAAATTTAATGGGAAGATGGCGATTTTCTTTCAAAGAGTATCTTGTAGGAGGACTGAGTATACCATGGTACTTGATAATGCATAGTAACATTCTGCTATTACTATGGAGAAAGGAAGAATGCCTACCTGTTTCAACTATATTTGGAAGTCTTTATAAGATTTGAGATCTTAGTTTGCTCCTTTCTTTAGCCATTGTTATTACTACGTTAATGTGTTGGAGTTACTGTATTGGTTATGACACTGTTTAATCTAGTAGGTAGATAAGATGTTGGTACCAATATTTGACCCAGAATACCACAGTTTTCGCCACTTTGACGGGCTTAGTATGTTGTACTTATCTAACAGTAATTCACAAAATCGTAGTGTCAATTACCATAAGACTCTGTGTTAATGTACAGAGATTCATAGTTATAAAGGTGCTAAATAGTAGGTGCAAATTCTGTATGCTTAGGCATTAGGTGCTCTAAGTATACTTCCTGTTCTGTCACAACAACTACTGCCACCACTTTTCTTCATTTAGAAAAGACATTAACCTTTTTAGTGCCAGACTGTATGCATAAGTTACACAAAAAATCGATAACCTTTGGAAATAGAGAAATATTGAGATATGTAGAGAGTAAAGAATCGCACTATTTAATGGTGTGAATGGTGCTGAAATCTTGTGGATGAGAAGGCAGCTTCACGTATTTAAAATGGTGGCCAATAAATCACCCAATGATGTAATGTACAAGAGTATCGAAAGATCAGCCCACGTGGCACTAGGAGGGCTAATTATTACCATAAATATAATTTCAGTGGTGCTGTTGTGCAGTTTCAGTTGTTTGTGGTGTAGAGTGAGCTGTATGATAGGATTTTATATATGATCTGTGTTGAACTGGAAAGAATGGTGCATAATTTCAAGACTTTTTGAGCAGATGCTTGGAGGACTGATGAAACTGGGAAAAATGATCAGTCAGAATTGACATGAATATGAAATGATTATCTCCCAAATATGGAACAGGAGAGCTAATCCAAAAACAAAAAATTCTTGGTATTTTTACTTGCTACAAATCTGAACTAAGGTAATGACAGACTGAAAGTACTGAAGAGAGCAACTAATGAATCTAATTGTATTACACCACTATATCAGATTCCATATAAATATTCAATGTGGGTTAATTTTGTCTTTTTGTTTATGGACATAGGTGAGGCCTGTTGGTGGACTGTTCATCCTGCATCCAAACAAAGATCTGAGGGTGAGAAAGTGAGAGTTGGTGATGACCTTATTTTAGTGTCTGTAGCCACAGAGCGATATCTAGTAAGTAATTGTTTTATACAGGGATTGCATTATGTGATGCTGTATAAGTCCTTTTTTGTGAGCACTGAAGTAGTATTGGCCAGCTTGCTTAAACAAGCATGTCTGGGGTGTCATAAATTGAAAGGCTTACAGATATTCTGAGATATTGCTTTTGTGTTGTAAATGTGTCAGACACTCTACCTGCAGATAAAAAAAGAATTTATTTATAAAATCTTTCTATAAAAATTCATTTGATATTTGGCTGTTGTGTCTACCCACTTGGAAAGTGCATTGACCAATTACCTCCAATGAGTGTTCAGGTTTAGAATGTATGGAGGTATACTTCCACTCCCTCACATACTTTCTTGGCATAGTATATAATTAAACACAGGTACAACTTCATATAAATTAATCACATGTAAAAGATGGAAATATGCGTTAAGTGTTGAATGGGGACTGGGACAGACAGATTTTCATCTGTGGTTAATTTGTAATACACCTTCAAGCATTTCCCTTTAGATATATTTGCAAGGTACCATCCTACTCGTATTTTGGCTACCTGTGAGTCCGTTCAAACCAGGCTGACTTAAGCAGTTATCTGAGTTAGTGTAAAATTTCTCCATATTTATATGTGTTCTGACTACATATTTTACTGCTGTCTTGAATTCATTTTTTTTCTGCCTACCCACAGTTAATCCCAGTTCATATATATTATTTGCCTACATGTAGTTAATACCAGTTTGCTTATATTATTGCCTGCCCACAATTTACAGTGTTACGTAGCGTGTTGTTGTTATCATTGTCATCATCGTTACTGCTGGTGCTGGTGCTGCTGCTGCTGCTGCAGCGTGTAGACACAGAAATAGTATTTTGCACATAATAGTGGAATGAGAACAAGAAATAGACACAACATAATTTTAGGTCTGAATATTGCTGTGCTTTATGTATTTAAAATAGGAACTGTCAGTTGATAAATATTACACATTAGTAGTTTAAATGTAGCCAAAATAAAACGGGATCTTCAGCACTGTACATCTTTGCTGGTTGTGACAGTAAAATGGAATATGTTCTTGTAATTATTTATACTGTATTAATTATCTTTTTTCTAGCACACAGCAAAAGAAAATGACTTGTCAGTGGTGAATGCATCTTTCCATGTGACTCACTGGTCTGTACAACCATATGGAACTGGTATCAGCAGAATGAAATATGTAGGTAGGTATGCAGACTGTAGTAAAGTTCATTTCATGTTGGTTACTATATTACTAGAAATAAATTGTAATTATATATGTGTAAACTATAGACTGAACAATTAGAATGGAGGTTTCACTGTCTGCATAGACATTTGCATTGAGATATACTATATTAACGTAGCTACTGTATTGAAACTTCATTAGCAGTGTACCTCATTGTATTAAAATTTCAGTGGCAGACAGTTTACCTCATTATATTAAGACCAAAGTGGCAGACAGTTTACTTCATTATATTAAATCTCCATTAATTACTTCAAGCTGTGAATTGTAACTTGATATAAAAACTATTTAGGATAATGTGAACCTCTTTTTTTACTGTAAATTGAATTTATGATAACAGTGTTAGAAATTTCTGTGTTCCAAAATAAGGTATGTTAAAATTCAATGTGAGACACTTGATTTATGTTAACACAAGCCTGATTATCTAATATTAACATTTGATTGGTCTGCACTTCACCTGCTACACCATGTATGTGTCTGTGCTATGGTACCCTGTAGATAGTGTTTGAGAAGTGAACATTGTGACAGTAATTACAGAACAACTTACTTCTGAATAAATGGAACATTTGGCAAGTGTGTTAATTGTCTGTCATAAATGTATCTATTTCTTAGGTTTGACAACCTATCAGAAGAATTTCAGACAGAAGGATATCGCTGCTGTAATCATGCTTAACCTTTTGGCGCCAGAATTATTATTTTTTTTAATTTTAGCACACTCTGTATATAAAATGTGAATAATACAGGAACCAAATACGTTAGAATTATGAAACAAACTGCATTTTGAAGAGAAAAAAAACGGAGAGTATATACCATGTTTAAAATATTCAGTACGTGTATTTGTTGAATAAATATATAAAATGCAACTTTAGAGGTTAGCGGTGCAGTATGACCACTATAGTGGTCGTTAAGCATCAAACGGTTAATTCCATGTGGATTTTGTTCGTAGGTGATCACAGCATGTACATGTGTGCTGTATTACTAACATTTTACAGGTACCTACTGTCTCCATCCTCAAGGTGGAGGGGAAGGAGTTAGTAACGGTGTCTGAAATTTTGACAGTGTAGGGTACTAATGCCCAGAAACAGCATCCACATGAACAATGACATGATAAGAAGGCGTGAAGTCATATACAGTTAAATTTATTATAGATTGGTCTTGAATGTTGCTTTCACATTGCCTGTTAGAATATTAATGAATAAGGAAAAACAGCTATTTCATGTTACCTGTGTAGATTGGAAATTAAGAACACACACTTAAAATTTGTCTTCATAAAACAGGGATATTGTTGGATATTGTGAATGGCAACTTGCACTACTGCTTCAATCAGACTATTTAACAATGGCAGGTAGTGCAATGCACACCACTATTCCATGCTGTTGTGAGTCAGGGAACACATTTTAATTTAGGGTATGGCAGTTAATATTAGGTTTTCAGTATTGATATTTAGAAAAGGTGCTGGCATTGATTTTCCTGCGGCTCACAGATATATACAACATCTAACAAACACAGTAATTTTATATCAGAGGTTTAAAAGTTAAGTCAGCCAACAGGACTAGTGACAATTGTCAGATAAAATAATATCCCTGTGTAGGGCCTGTAGACTTGGGAAGGAATAGAGACTGGTATTAGCTTTTGTCATTAGTTTATGTGAACATAGTATGAAATGTGTCCCTTAATTTTTTCTGTCTTACAGTTGTCATACATGCATGAGTGATTCAGTTTTCAGATTTGCCATGTACAACTGAAACAGCACACATTCCCTCATGTTTCAGGTTATGTGTTTGGTGGTGATGTATTGAGGTTCTTCCATGGTGGTGATGAGTGTCTTACCATTCCATCTACTTGGACTGATCAACCTGGTCAAAAGTAAGACATTTATGTTGTTTAGAGGAATACGTTTTATACAGTGAAAAGGGAAATGTTTGTAATTTTTACATTTTCACAGGTCACAGATTTTTAAAAAAAATTATTTACGAAAGAATTCCCTTGAAAAATGGGATTAAGCTTATCACCTAACATAAAAAATTACGTAAAAACCTTGGAAGAAGATGTAAGTTAACCTCTCAGTCCATAATTCAGAATGTTAGACATTCTCCCTACAAATTCCTATAAAACTGTTTGTGAGTATAGTAAGTAAGTGAGTAAGTGAGTGAGTGAGTGAGTGAGAGTGAGTGAGTGAATAAGTGAGTGAGTGAGTAAGTGAGTGAGAGTAAGTAAGTAAGTAAGTAAGAAAAAAGGGGGGGGGAGGGGTATTAAATAATATTTCAAAATTTGATTTCCCTTTCAAAAAATGCTGATTGCATTCCCATCAGTGTGAAATATGACACCTATGATAAGTGTGGTAAGTGTCTGTCTCTTTTGACATATGTGGCTCACATATTTATTGCAGTTCTAGGAAGTATAGACATCATTGCTCACCACAGTGTCTGGTTTCAACAAATCCAGTTCAAACAATGTTCACTTACTTCATTCTGAAACTAGATTTTAGCGCCTTTTTAAAATGTGATACACAAAATGCTATTCTGACACACCCTGCACATTATTTTTGTCTTATAAGAACTGGGCATCAGATTAAGTATATGGTATGGATGTAGCACATCAAATTTAGGTATATGTTATAAATGTGTCACCTAGGGTGCTTACTGAATTGATTTGCTTTCTGTAAATCCAAAACAGGCTAATACCTTGGATATAGAACAAGTCAGGAGAAATATTACATACAAACAGCAGTAGCTGGTATAATACAACTGATTAAGTTTAGTTTATCTCTCTGTGTTTTTGTTACAGCATTCTTCTACAGAGTGTAAAGAGTGAGCACAGAAATAATTCTTGAGGGCTGATTTAAATTGTTTAGGGTTTTTACTTAAATTGTTGATACTTTGTGGGAGACTGTTAAATGCTTTTATGCCACTTAAACAGACTCCTTTCTGATATAGTGATAAATTTGGTGAAGGTTACTGAAAGTTACATTTTTGTCTAGTATTTATGTGAAGAACATTAAAATTTAATTTGAATTTATTTTTATTGTTAACCACAAATCAGAAAAGTGATAGTATTTATTGCGACTGAAGAGGTAGAATTTTTAGGTTCTTATATAAATCTCTGTATGGGTCTCTACTTCTGCATCCTGTAATAATACTAATTATACTCCTTCGTATTTAAAAAATTTTTGCAATTTGTGAAGAGTTCCCCCAAAATATTATTCTGTAGTTCATAATGGAATGAACATAGGCATAGTAAACCATTTTCAGTGTTTCTTGTGAAATAACTGATTTCAGTGTGTAGCAAGCTGCACTTAATTTGTGTGTAATTTGTTCAGCATGATTTTTCCAAGACATTGTAGGCCTACTGTCTACATATACGTAGGTGGGTCCATAAGTTTCCGGCCTGACATACAAAGACCGCGCCAAATGCAAAATGCTCTGAGGGATATATAGAGCCATCTATTGTGAGGTTACTGTATCAGTTTCAGGTGGC